>Ga0182027_10001072_pt1 | contig 46013 bp, 45 predicted proteins | sample 712E1DmetaG_FD_121300 | JGI IMG/M metagenome (GOLD analysis project Ga0182027, IMG submission 121300) | Permafrost microbial communities from Stordalen Mire, Sweden - 712E1D metaG (Illumina Assembly) | ecosystem: Environmental > Terrestrial > Soil > Wetlands > Permafrost | place: Sweden...
GATAATCGCGTCGATAGCGATAGCTGTTTTGCCTGTCTGGCGGTCGCCGATGATAAGTTCGCGCTGGCCGCGGCCGATCGGGATCATCGAATCGATGGCTTTGAGCCCCGTTTGAAGCGGTTCTTTCACAGGCTGGCGCTCGATAATGCCGGGCGCGATGATCTCCACGAGGCGGGACTTTGTGGTTTTAATCGGCCCTTTTCCGTCAATGGGCTGCCCCAAGGGATTGACCACGCGGCCAATCAGAGCCTCTCCTACAGGCACTTCCATGACCTTTCCGGTACGCTTTACAGGATCGCCTTCCTTTATAAGGCTGTCCTCGCCAAAAAGAACGCAGCCGACGGTATCGGTTTCCAGATTCATCACCATGCCGACGACGCCGTTGGGCAGTTCCAGGAGCTCGCCGGCCATGGCCTTTTTCAACCCATAGAGGCGGGCGATGCCGTCCCCCACCGACAGCACATGGCCGACTTCGGAAAGCTCGAGCTTGCCCTCAAACCCTTCGAGCTGCTTTTCGATGACACTGGTAATTTCTTCAGACTTAATGGCCATACAAAACTCCTTCAAGCTTTTTGAGCTGCCCTTTCAAACTTTGATCCAGCACATGATCCCGCGTCTGAATGACCAGTCCGCCAATCAAGGACGAATCCACCTGGACTTCCATCCGGACCTTTGACTTCAACCAGGCTTCCAGCTTCCCCTGGAGATCCTTCTGCTGAGATTCCGATAAGGGAAAAGCGCTGGAAACTTTCAGAGCCTGGACGTTTTGGAACCGGTCGACTTCGGCCTGAAACTCCTGCCCGATCGCAAAAAGAAGGTTCAATCGGTGTTTTTCAACAAGCAAAAGAAGAAACCGATCGAGGAGCGGCGTCGCGTGGTCTCCAAGCGACGAATGCACCATTCGCCGTTTTTCCTCAATGGAAATAAAAGGATGCGACAAAATCTGGATCAGAGACCCTCTCAACCGGGCGACGCGAATAAACTCTTCCAGACCCTGCTGGCATGCGATCAGTGTAGGGGCGCACTGCGGTGCGCCCTTACACTCCTTCTGGGCTTCGGCGAAAAGCGCACGCGCGTATTTCTGGGCGACAACGAGGTCTTTCATTTAATGGTGAGGTCGCACAGCGGTGCGCCCCTACACTTCCTCCTTACTCAAATCCTTAATGAACCCCTGAACCAACGCTTCATTTTCCTTGGAATTCACGGAGTGCCGCAGGAGCTTCTCCGCCACCTTCACGGATAGTCCTGCCACTTCCTGCCGCAGCTCGCGCGAGAGCTTGGCTTTATCTTCCTCCAACTGGCGTTTGGTCTGTTCCGTCAGCCGCCGGGCTTCCGCTTCCGCATCCTTCAAAAGCTGTTCCCGAATTTTTTGAGCCTCCACCTGAGCCTGAGATAAGATGCCGGCCGCCTGGTCCTGGGTCTTCGCCAGTTCCTGCTCGTATTGAGTCTTGAGCTGATCGGCGCTCAGTTTCGCGCTGGCGGCGTCCTCAATGGCTTTGCGGATCCCGTCTTCGCGATCCTTAAGCGCCGCCAGGAGCGGCTTCCAGGCCACCTTGCTCAGGAGCCACACCAACGCGGCAAAGCTGACGATCGTCCAGATGATGAGGCCCTTATCGGGCGTTAAGAGGGTTTCCATAGATAAATTCCTTTGGCGTCTCCCTCATTCGTCATTCCCCGCGGTCTCTGGCGGGGAATCCAATCATAAGATGCATGGATCCCCGGCCAGCGGCCGCCGGGGATGACGATGAGGGTTGGCGCTACAAATTACTTTGTTGCTGCCGCCGCCGGCGGCGCTTCGCTTCCGCCTTTTGCTATCACGCTATTGAGTGACAGAGCGATGAGCAGACAGATGACCAGAGCAAAGAACCCGAGTCCTTCAATCAGGGCCGCCGGAATCAGCATGGAGGTCCGGAGGTTTCCGGCCGCTTCCGGCTGACGCGCGGTCCCTTCAAGCGCCGCGGCCGCGAGCTTGGCAATCCCGCCGGCGGCCCCCAGCATGATCACTCCCGCGCCCCAACCAGCTCCCAAATACCCTAATCCAATATGCAACATGTGTTATCTCCTTATTCTTCTATTCGCAGAGGCCTGAACAAAAGCCCTGCGTCACAACCTCCCGTTAATGCTGCGGGTTCATCGCGCCGCCGACAAAGACGGCGGTTAACAGGGTAAAGACGTACGCCTGCAAAAAAGCGACAAAGATCTCCAGAAGCGCCAGACCGACAGCCGCGGCGACGGACACGGGAGCGATAAAAATACTTCGAAAGATAAAAATCAATCCGATAAAGGCGAGAATGACGATATGGCCCGCAATCATATTGGCGAATAACCGGATGCAGAGCGCGAAAGACTTCGTGAAAAGGCCGAGGATCTCGATGACGAACATCAGCGGCACGAGCCAGAACGGAAGGCCGGGCGGAACATAGGTCTTGAGATAATGCGCGAATCCCAGCTCGTGAACCCCTGCGATATTGATCATCAGGAAGGTCGTCAGCGCCATCCCGGCCGTCACCGCGATGTTCCCCGTCGCGGTCGCGCCGAAGGGAACCAGGCCCAGAAGATTACAGAAGAGAATGAAAAAGAACAGCGTCAGGAAATAGGGGAGGTACTTGTCGCCCGTATGACCGAGGTTCGGTCGAACGATTTCATCGCGGATATAGACGATGAACATTTCGAAAACGTTTGCCCATCCGCGGCTGACCAAACCTGATTGACGCCGTGCGATCAGGAGGAGCGCCAGCAAAAGGGCGCTGGCGATCAGCATCATGAGGATATGAGTGGTGAGATAAAAAGTCTCGGGCCCGATCGTAAACAGTTTGACGATTTTGTGATCCAGCAGATGATGTTGCAGAATTTCGACGAAATCCATGCTAATGCGCCCGATAAAAGAAAGGAATCTGCACGAGTGAGAATATCAAAAAGGCGAACCCCAGCGTGAGGAGAGGTCCGGTGTAAGGGAGGCGCCGTGACCATAAACACCAAGTAGCCAGAGCCAGGCCGGTCATCTTCAAGAGCACATCCCCGACAAAAATGGAGAAAAAGGCGCTGTTCGATCGGGGAAGCGCCCATCCCAGGCCCCAGAAAGCGGCCATCGTTTGCAGACCGATGATAAGAACAAGACCCGGAATCAGAAGACCGGAGGCGCGATTAACCAGGAGGGCAGCCGCAAACATCAGGCCTGTGACAACCGTGAGAGCCAAAAGACCTGTTACTTTAGTTGCCCGATTCATTAGCGAACTCACGAATAAAATTATAAAGCCCTGCTCCGATGCCCACGAAAGCTCCGACGACGGCCCCCCACGGATTCACTCCCCAGCGGCGATCGACCCAGATTCCCGCAAAGGTGAACAATAGAATCGTCAGCGCCAGGCTGGTTCCCGCATAAAAATGCCGCCAAATATTATTCCCGCCGGGTGGGAATGACGACGGCGAAGCGCTCATAGTCTCGTATTGTATCAAGGATCAATGAAAGGCGGCCACGGCCTGGACCGCATACCAGCACCCGAAGAAGAAGAATAGTCCCGCTGCAATCCATTGAACGACTTTCTCGGGAATTTGCTTGCCCAGAGACCGCCCCACCCAGACCGCCAGACCGTCAGCAAGCAGCATGCCCGAAGTGGTTCCCACCCAAACAGGAAACCAGGCATTAGTGACGGCCAGAGTGGCGGTCGTGAACATCGTCTTATCGCCGAACTCGGCCAGAAAGAAAGTCAACCCGATGAGCAGGATCGGATGCCGCCGATCCTCCCGGATCTGACTGCGCTCTTCATCGCCATGGAGGGTCCACACGGCAAAGGCCAGGAAACAGATCGCCGAAAGCGCGTCGGCATAACCACGCGGGAGCCATAGTCCTGCCAAGCGCCCGAAAGCGACTGATAATAACATGAGGGCGGCGATGGCAAAAAAAATACCCAATAAGACGTCTCTCAAGCGGTACCGGGTCGCATACGCCAGGGCCACGAACTGGGTCCTGTCCCCCATTTCCGCCCAGAAAGTCAATATCAACGATAACCAAAATGCGCGCATTGACGTTCAGTATGCAATATTTTTCCCCTTGATATTTTCGGACTTCCCGATAAGCTTATTTTGCCATGGCGACTGGAAACTTCAAAGAATTCCCGTGGATTGACCCGTGGGTGCCGGTTTCAGACCGTGGGCAGGAAGCGTACGACAACGAGTTAAAGATGGAGCTCTGCCTCGACCATCCGCTCTACGGCGTGCGCACCCGGGCCATCGCGCGCACCCGTCATGCGGACGACATCCTCTTTGAACTGCATGACCATCGCGTCGCCCAGTTCGCCGTGGTTCACCTGACGTTCCGCGGCGGCAGGGAACCCGATCCGCAATGGCCGTCCGTCGTTCTCTACCGCGACCTCGAGCACTGGGTCACCCAACGGATGCTCCGCGACGCGGCCTCATACGAAATAGATCAATCCAACCAAGCCGCTTAGTTTTCCTCTATTTTTTGGGTGGTGAAGATTTCAAAGACCGTCTCGCGGTCATGCCAACTGTGGCGGGGAAGGCCCATCTTCTGTTCGCATAAGGCGTCCAGGAAGTCCTCTTTCCGCGAGAAGTGTTCCCAGACGTCCGGCAGGAAAAGCCCCCGGCGCGATCCTTTCGAGAGCAGGACCCCGTGCTTTCCCATCTCGACCGATGCCGCCCCCGGCACCCGCTGGAACGGAGAGAGGATGGAAATCTCAATCTTCAGGCGCGCCGCTTCCGCCGGACCTAAGGATATACCGCGAGGATCATCGAACGCCGAGTCGCGCGCGAGACGCCGGACCGCTTCCAGGAGGGTCTCTCTGGGCTCGATTGACCCGATACAGCCCTGAAGTTCGCCGTCCAGCCAGAGCGTCACGAACACATTCAGGGGAAGGTTGAGTTCTGGATGATCGGAGAGCGGCAGTATTCGGAGCGCTTTTTTCTTCATCCCGTCTTCTATCGAAGCACGTGCCGCTCGCAGAAGGACGGTGGACGCCTCCGGAGAAACGACTTGAACGCTGGCTACCGCGAAAAATGACGAAAGGAACGCCGCCGCCGCATATCCCACAACTCTGTTTGGATCTCCATTCGGAACGTCCGCCGAGTTTGCGTACTTCAGAAGCTCGACTTTGTCGGCCCCGAGCGCTTTAACCGCTTCCAGACCCGCGAGGAGCGCCGCCTCCCCGCAGAATGTACAGTGCAGTTCCTGTTCCTCGCGCTCAAGCAGAATCTCGGACGTCTGTTTCAGAAACTCGGGGTCCATATGCTCCAGGGCCAAAAGGCTCGTGCGGTCCGCGCGGCAGGCTGTCTCGCGGTCCGGGTAATGCGATAAGTCCGATGAGATGACGAACAGGGCTTTGTGATGCGCCAGGATTTTCCCCAGCGCTTGGCCGACCTGACGGCAGACGTCTAAACGATCTGTATTCATAAGGATCGGCACGATCCGGAAGGTCTTAAGGGTTTCCTGCAGAAAAGGGAGCTCGACTTCGAGGGAATGCTCTGCTAGATGCGGCGAGCGCGAATCTTCAAATAGAGAAGAAGCATCCAGGAGTTCACGCGCCAGCTTCTCATCCACCGGGATTACGCCAAGCGGTGTCGAGAAACTCCCATCCGACCAGACGGACGCTCCTCGAACAGCCTCGCGGTGCGCGGGGCCCAGAAGCACGACCGTCTCCCAGTTCCCGCCCAGCTGACGAAACGATTCCGCCGCCACCTGCCCCGAATACACATATCCGGCGTGCGGAACCAGGATCGCCCGCAGTTCGCCCGTCAACGCACGCGGCTTGGCGACCGACAAGTAATGCCGAACATCCCGGCGCAGCGTCTGCGGGTCCGTCGGGTAAAAAGCCCCGGCGACGGCAGGCGTACGATTACCTTCTGGGCGCATGGACATTCCACACCCCCGGAATTTTGTGCGCGCATTTCGGGCATCCGCCTTTTTTCAAGCGGTTCGCCAGAATTTCAAACCCATAGCGCTCGATCAAGGATGTTTTGCACGTGGGGCAATGGGTGTTCTCCCAGGGCCCCACCTTCCCGGGAAGATTGCCGGCATACACATAACGAAGTCCGGCCGCGGCTCCGATCTCCGCCGCTTTCACGAGATCCCGCGCTGTCGTGTTGTCGGGATCGGTCATTTTATAGTCCTTGTGGAAAGCCGTCACGTGCCAGGGGATGTCGAACGAAACCGAAGCGAGAAACTGGGCCATGTCTTTGAGTTCTTCCGGCGAATCGTTGAAGCCGGGGATGACCAGCGTCACCACTTCCACCCAGAAGCCCATGCCGTACAGGCGCCGGAGGGTGTCGGTCACGTGCTCCAGCACGCCGCCCAGGCTTCGGTAGGACGCATCGCGGAAACTCTTTAGATCGACCTTATAGAGGTCGACCCAGGGCTTTAGATAGTCCAGGACCTCCGGCGTTCCATTGCCGTTCGACACGTAAGAGGTTACAAGGCCCTTCACTTTCGCTTTCTTGAAAAGAGCGACGGCCCACTCGCTCGTGATGAGCGGCTCGTTGTAGGTGCTGGTCACAATGCGCGCTTCGTGGTGAAGCGCCTGTTCGACGAAGCGATCGGGGGTCATCACCTCCGCGTCCGTCGTCGCCTGCGGATCGCGCAGCGACTGCGAGGTCACCCAATTCTGACAGTAGCCGCAGTGGAAATCGCATCCGAGCATGCCGAAACTGAGCGCCCTGGAACCGGGCAGGACATGGAAGAAAGGTTTTTTCTCAATGGGGTCCAGCTGCAGGGCGCTGACATAGCCCCAGGGAACCTTGAGCGTTCCTTCGTCATTGAATCGGACGCGGCAGATGCCGGGATGACCGGGAGCGATTTGGCAACGGTGTCCGCAGGCAAAACAGCGGAGCTTCTGGTCGGGCAGCTTTTCATAAAGCTTGCCTTCTCGGGTCCAGCGATGAAGAGCATTCTCGAGAGGAACAGCCTGGGGCATCTTCGCCTCCTGCCCTTACATTGTACGTCTATCCGCGCAACGCGGGCGTAATTTTGAGGAAACGATGATGCGTATCCATCACCGCCCAAAAAGAAGCGGCTTCCTTGCCCGGGGTCGGGGAAATCACGCCTTCCTGCCAGGAGTCTTTGTAGAAGTAGTCGATGAAACGGCGGATTTGAGCGGGGGTCATGCTCGTTCGGCCCGTCTGCCGGTCGGTGGTTTCCTGCTGTTCGATGCGCTGGGCAACAATCCGCTCCATGGAGCGTGGAGGCTCGAACACCCATAAGGCATCCAGACGATCAAAAATGGGTTTGTAGTCTTTGAGCGCCGCGGCGACCGAGCGCTTGAGCCCGGGGTCGGCCTTCATCGGATCAACGTCCGTCCGGGCACCGACAAACCAGCCTTCCAGAATGAACACACCGACCCTGGCGTCCACGTGACAGGTTACGGATGACCGATCATCGGCTTGTTTATCGAAGGCGGGCAGTTCCAAGCCGGAACGTCCCTGGTCCATGGCTTGGATGTCGCTCCATAATCTTGTGGTGTCATGCGTGCCGGCGGGACCGCGATTGGGGATTCCATCGGGGTTATAGCCGCGCGCCAGGAACTCCTGACGATACCGGTCTACCTTCGGCAGATAATAGTCATCCAGCGAACGGGTGATGGCCCGGCCTTCTTCCGGTTTCAGAAGAGAATGGAGATGCTTGGCCACAGCCTGACTGAAAACGGTCTTCCCCTGGCCGATCGTTCCATTGACACCGACGAGGTAGAGTCCGGATGGGCGATGGAGGCGCTTCTGTTGGATCATCCAGCGGGCAAACGAACGGCAGACTTTTTCGAATTCCAACGCGGGTCAGTTCGCCAGCTTTTGGAAGATAATGCCGGCGCCAAGGACGATCTTTTGGGGATCCTTGATCAGGATCGTGGTGTAGCCGATGCGCGACGGCTCCCCGTGCAACGTTTGCTGGGTTTCCTGCCGGGAAACCGTGGACTTGGAGGAGAGAGTGTTCCAAAGCGTCTCAAGGAACCAGGCGGCGGCCTTCAGCACTTCCTTAGCGGGCTGTCCGATCTGGTCCGCGGAGGACAATTTGAGGATCGCGGCCGCGGACGGATTTAAAATCGTGATTTTTCCATCCAAGCCGATGGCGACGAGACCGCCGGAAAGATTCTCCAGCAGGCTCTCGAAAAGAATCTTGGTGTGAGAGACCTCATCGATCAGAAGGAGGTTCTGATAAGCGACGGCCGATTGCCGCCCCAAAAGCGTCATAAATTCCTGATCCTGAGGGCTGAACTGACCGCCTTTGCGGTTTAACACTTCCAGAACACCGTACGTTTTTTTCTGAGAGAACACCGGGACGCAGAGGATGGAGCGCGTCGTAAAGCCGGTGACCAGGTCAATCTTCTTGTTGAAACGGTTGTCTTGCCGCACATCCGGAACCAGGGCCGGCTGATGGTACTGCGCGGCCCAGCCGACAATCCCCACGCCGGACTGGAACGAAATTTCGCCCAGCCGCTTGGCGTCGATTCCGTAAGCGGATTTCACATCCAACGTCTTCTCGTCAGCCGCCAGTTCAAAAAAGGTGCCGGCTTCGGCCTGGACGGTCTTGCAGGCCTGCTCCAGAACGAACTGCCAGAGTTTTTCCGGCTCATAGACAAAGTGGAGCCTATTGAGGATCTCGAAAAGAGCGCTTAAGTGGTAAGTTCCCAGCATTAGTTTTATCGTTTATACCTAATAAATCGGGCTTTGGGAACTTCCAACCGCTCGCCGGTGCCGTCGGCGGAAAGCACATAGAGCGGGTCCTCGCCGATCGCGAGCGTCGTCGTCTCGACCGCCGTAGCCTTCGGATCCCAGTCCTCGCGAGCAATGGTCTGCAGGCGCCCGCCGGACGTATCGGCGATCACAAGCGTTTGTTCGCTGAGATCGGTCGCGTCCGCGCTTTCTTTGAAGGAGAGAAACTGGTGGCCTGGGAACGCATTCATTTCCCTTTGGACCGGGCAGGACTTGCCGCGCCGGACAGCGGGATCCACGGAAAAGGGAGCGAAGGAATCCTTGCGTCGGTTCCAGACCTGGAAAACGTCGCACGTTTTGGATTGCCTGGCCGTCTTCAAGATGATGAGGTCCGAACTGTCCGCATACACCGCTTCAGCCACAGGCTCCTTCATCAAGAGCGTCGTGGTTCCCGTTTCCACCTGATATTCGGCCAGCCAGCTAGGGAGGGAATTATCGATGATCTGGAGAAAGAGCAGATGCCGGCCGTCCGGAGACCAATCCGGAGAAAATCCCTGGCCGAGGAAGATCGTCCGCGACGCCTCCCAGTCGTGGACCGCCAGAAACGGCCAGGCGCTAGGCCCCATGACCTGGACCACCAGTTGCCGTCCGTCCGGTGAAATCAGAAATCGAAATGGCCCCAGGGGATTTTCATAAATGGCGTTTTCTTCGCCGTCCGGCCACGACTTGAGATACACCCGATAGGGGTCTTTCGGCGTCACCCGGGCGGAAAAAAAGACCCGTCCCTGGTTCTGGTCCCACAGGATATCAATAAAACCGGCGTAAGCTTGTCTGAAGACAAACGGTTGGAGCTGGTGAGTCTCAAGGTTGTAAAAGGCGGGAACGGGCGCTTGTTGGCTCAGATCCTCGACGAAAAATCCCCGCGGGAAGTCCGCGGCCAATCCAATCGATGTCATTGCGAGGAGGGCCAACAACATGCACAAGAAAGGCCCGACGCGGCAATCTGACGTAGTATCGGCTAGATTGCTTCGCTTCGCTCGCAATGACGGTAAATTACTTCGGCTCCACAATCTGCGGTCCCTCGCCGGTCGCCTCCGCCCGCTCCCCATGGAGTACTTTTTGGTTATAGGAATCCGAAGCGCGATGGCTGACCAGGCCGTCGGCCAGCGCCTGGATTTCAGCGGGCGACAGAGCTTTGGTCGCCGGCGCAGGCCTCCGAGCCGTCTGTGCCGGTGTCGCGGCAGGCTTACTTTCCTGCGGCGGCGCCGGCGACTCTGCCGGACTAGGCTTCTGCAGAGAGGCCAGGAGCTGGCGGACCTTGGGAGACAAGGGATCGTTCGGTCTAATCGCCAAAAATGCCTTAAAATCTCGGGAGGCGCCGTCCAGATTTTCGCGTTTGAGCAGAATGACGGCGCGTCCGAGAAGGGATTGGGCGTCTTTCGGATTGCTTTCCAGGACCCGGTTGAAATCCTCCAATGCATAGTCCCATTGATCTCTTTCGTAGTTCAGCGCGCCGCGCAACGCGCGCGCTTCCACATAATCCGGTTTGATCCGGAGCGCTTCGCTTAAATCCATCAGCGCCCCATCGAAGGATTTAAGGTAATACTTGCACGCGCCGCGCGCAAAATACGCTTCGACGAAATCGCTGTCATCGGATATCGCTTCATCGAAGGCCGGAATGGCCTCATTGAACTGCTGCGCGTTGAACGCTTTGACGCCCTGGTTAAAGGCTTTAATGGCGGAATTGGGCCGCGCAAATGCGTATGAAGATCCAATAAAAATCAGGTTAAACAGCAAAAATGCGTTTCTTTTTGCATTCATCGCACGCGCATACCTCCCTCAGATAGTCGTACGTATAGATCCCGGTATTATGGCCGTCGCTCCAGTCCAAGTGAAGGGCATAATTGCCCATGACCTCGATGGCTTTCGGTTTGACGTCAAACGGAACGCGATCCGGCTGCACCAGGCTTTCATGCGACCATTCATCGACACAGGCGGCGCAGCGGCAGGCGAGGCGCAGATCCCGGCCCTCATAGCGACCGACATGCCCATCACTCCAGCGGATCGTGATGACGCTGCCGGTTGTCTTGATTTCCTGAGGAGATGCTTTCACTAAAATTCCGTTTCCACCCACTGCTTCGGATCCACCGGTACGCCGTGAACAAACACCTGAAAATGCACGTGCGGCGCCGTACTCAGTCCCGTCGACCCGACCCGGCCGATCTTCTGACCCTTATGCACTTTCTCCTTCACTTTGACGGAGATCGACTGCAGGTGCAGATAAATCGTCATGACTCCCTGCCCATGATTGATCAGAATCGTCTTCCCATGAGCTTTTAAATTCTGCGCGAGCACGACGGTCCCGGCGTTCGCGGCCAAAACCGGGGCACCCCGGTCGGCACGCAGATCTATGCCTTTATGAAATCCGGCGTCGATGGTCCCATTGCGCGTGCGCTTCAAGCCAAATTCTCCAATGACAGAGCCATCCACCGGATACATAAAAAGACCTTCCCACTGCTGGTCGCGCGACAAATACTGGTTGGCCTTGTGAATCAGGGCGCTTTCGCGGTGTTCGGCTTTCATGAGCGCCGTCTTCTCGGGAGCAAAATTCACATTTTCAATCGTATAGACGCGCGTGGCGATTTCGATAACAAAAGCCTCTTTCGGCAACTCGAGAACCGCAGTCTGCGCGGGCGCCTTTCGTAGCATCAACCCATAAGAACTCGGCTTTACACCCAATGGAACACCGATGAGAGCGCGCTTCGCGTTCGGTCCGACGGCATAAAAGGGATAAGATTTCCCCATAAAATGCGCGCTGAATTTGTCCGTCGGAAGAAGGCCGTCGACTTCCACACGCAGCGTTTCGCCGGGCAAAAGAGTCGTTGTCGATAGAAGCACTTTGGCGGAAGCGGCATACAACGGAATGGCTAATGGCAAAAGGCAAATGGCAAATTTCAGGTTCACTTCGGCACGATGCGCACAAAACGGCGCTTACCGACTTTCAGTATCTGCTCGCCACGAATCGGAATTTGAGCATCGGCCGACTGCCGAATCCCATTGAGCTCAACAGCGCCTTGTTCGCACAAACGACGAGCTTCTTTCTTGCTGGGGGCGACTCCGGCTTCTACCATCAGGTCGGTAATCCGGATCGGGCTCTCCGAAGCGCTGTGAGTCGGTATATCTCCGGGGGTCGACCCCTTTGAAAAAATTTGTTCGAACTCGGCAGCTGCCTTTTCAGCCGTTTCCGTCCCATGAAATTGCGCCGTGAGTGTTTTGGCCAGCCGTACCTTCGCCTCTTTGGGATGCAGTTTCTTCAGCTCCGCCATGTTCAGGTCGGTCAAAAGTTCCACGTACTTGGGCAATAGAGCATCGGGTACAGACATGAGCTTTCCGAACATCTCGTTAGGCGGGTCGTTGAAGGCCACGTAGTTGCCATAGGACTTGGACATTTTCCGGACGCCATCCAGCCCTTCAAGGAGCGGCATCATCATGATGACCTGCGGTTCCTGGGCTTGTTCCAGCTGCAGTTCACGCCCCATGAGCAGGTTGAATTTCTGGTCGGTACCGCCCAGTTCGAGATCAGCCTGCACCTGAACGGAATCGTACCCTTGAAGAACGGGATAGAGAAGTTCCAGGAGCGAAATTGGCTGGTCTTCCTCAATGCGTTTCGCGAAATCGGCCCGGCGGAGCATTTGAGCCAAGGATGTTCGGCGCATGAGACGAAGAATTCCATCGACACCCAGAGCGCTAAACCAGACGCTGTTATAGGTCACGATAGTTTTCCCCGGGTCAAGAATTCGAAAGACCTGATCCCGGTAGGTTTGGCAATATTCAGCGATCTGCTCCACGCTCAGACTGGGACGGGTTTCGGAACGACCCGAGGGATCACCAATACGAACAGTATAGTCACCGATAATAAATTCAATTCTGTGGTCGAGATCTTGGAAAGTTTTCAGTTTGCGCAGAGCGACCAAGTGGCCCAGGTGGAGGTCGGGAGCCGTCGGGTCGACTCCCAGTTTAATGCGGAGGGGCTTTCCTTTCTCAAGTTTGGCGCGCAGTTCCTTTTCGGAAATGATTTCCGCGCAGCCGCGCGTGATTTTTTGCCAGGCTTCCGTCGAGACGCTCACCGAGGGATTATATCGCTTCTTTCGGCCGGTTTGAAAGAACCGCCACATTGCTTCTTTTGCTCAAAGCAAAAGAAGCAATAGATTCAGGATCTCCGACAAGGGGACCTTTTGCTTTAGACAATGCGACGATCTCTTTGATTCGTCCGACGTCAGACACAGGCAGGACAAGCGCCTTCCCGCCCGCAAACGCGACGATCCGGTCCTGGATACCGGAAACGAGGATCCTGTGCCCGCGATCCGCCGCGAGAATCGAGTTGCAAACATCCGGTCCGACCTGCACATCCCCGACGCAGACATTTCCATGGCGGTCCGGCTTGGCCACCTGCCGGAGCGCCGTCCACTGGCCGAGGTCCGTCCAGCGAAATCGGGTGCCACATACCGCGGCGGCCAGAAGACCTTCATCCCCCGTTGCCACGAGCGGCGTCATGATCGCATAATCGATGGAATTGTCGACGTAACGTCCAGGGTCCAGTGGATGCGGAATCTTATCAGCAAAATCTTTAAACTGGGATGCGGCGTCGGACTCTTTCCCCTCCGCCAGACTCTTCGTCACGGCCTTATAGACGCGAAACATCTCTGGCTGGAACCGTTCGAGGGCCACCTCAGCCGTGGCAATCCGAAAGAAAAACATCCCGGAGTTCCACTGCCAGTCGCCTTCTTCGATCATTTGTTGGGAGCGTTCGAGCGTCGGCTTTTCACAAAAATCGATGACTTTTCCGGAAGCGTCCGCGCGGAAACATCCGAACCCCCGCCATTCCGAAGGATCATCAACAGGCGGGATCCCCATCATCACGATGGCCTTCTTTTCCCCGGCGGCTTTGACGGCCTGGCGGAACGCTTGAGAAAAGGCGCGATCACCCTGAATCACATGATCCCCTGTCATGACCGCCATGATCGCGTCTGGATTCTTTTGACGCAGATGCCCCATCGCCCAAAGGAGGGCAGGCCAAGTTCCCCGCCGGACGGGATCAACGAAGAAATGATCGGCCGGCAACTTGAGCTGGCGACGGATGGGCGCGACCATCTCCCGCACGGTCAACACATAACGATTCTGTTTCGGCGCCAGCCCCGCGCGCGCAAACGCCTGCTGAATCAGGGACTTTCCAGACCCCGTCAAATCCGAGATCACCTTGTTGAAAGGAAAGAGCCGTGAACTCTGCCCTCCGGCCAGGATAACGGCATAGACAGACTGCCTTTTCATATCCGCCATCGTATAAAACCTCCCCCGACGGTACAACAGACGGGGCCCAAGACGAGCTAAGAAGATAATCACAGCTTTTCATGGGTCCTTCGGACCCATTTATTAGCCTTTGCACTAGCCCACGCTGGCGCATTCCTTTGCGAAGGCGGATGGAAGGGCGTCGAGCTCGGCGAGTGAGAATCCGGTACGACTGTAGAGAACCTCGTAGACTTGTCGGTCGGTGGGACACACCCCCCAAAAGAATTGCGGACGATTTCTCCAGATATGATGGGCTTTCATCAGGGCATCGTCGATTCCTCTGGCCTCAGGATCAACGGCCGGGATGTTATTAAGGAACTCGGCTGACAACCGGGAGCAGAGCTTTTCTAACGTTTTCTGGTGGGCTTTGTTTTCGGCATATATCAGAACTTTTCCATCCTCTCCGTATACAACGACATCCATCCATTGGGATTCGAACCGTGTCTGGGAGCGGGAGTAACCGTAGTCGGTCACCAGGCTCACGTACGTTGCCGCCTGTGTGATGGACTCGCGACGCAGACCGACGTAGACATCCCTGTCATTGCGGACAAAAAAGGAAAGGGGCGAGCGTTTGCCGGAGCCGACGCGGAAGAAATAGCTTTCCAGTCGAATGAGCCCGATCTTGAGGCCGCGCGCCCAGGCATCGGCCTCCCATTTTTGAATGGGATTTTTCGCCAGCGCCTGTGCCACAGACATCCCGAATTGAAAGATCGTCTTGCGGGAGGCTTCTAATTGATACGCCGATTTACAGACGGTTTGTTTCAACCAATCGTGGATCATTGGGGTCGAATCCAACTTTCGGGCGGCCCCCGCCCCAATCATTTAATCGCAATCATTGGATTCTTGGCGATGGCGTCCAGCACGGAGATAGCCGTCTCAATGTCGGCGGGAGTGTTGAAGTAGCCGAAGGAAAAGCGCGTCGTGCCGAGCGGATAAGTGCCCAGCGCCTGATGGGCGCCCGGCGCGCAGTGGAGGCCGGAACGGGTCATGAGCCCTCCGCGTTCGAAAAGCCGGTGAGACAATTCGAGCGGTGCAAAATCGTCCAGGCGAACCGAGACCACGGCCACCTGTTTGGCGGCATCGCTCGGGCCGTAGACCTTCAACGCTTTAATACTACGGATTCCTTCCAGAAACTGGGCCGTCAGACGTTCTTCGTGCATGCGGACTTTGGCGACGGTCTCACGCATCAGAAATTCCAGACCGCCTTTCAAGCCGGCGAGACCCAAAGCATTATGAGATCCCGATTCATATTTATCCGGGAGAAAATCGGGCTGGACTTCCTGTTCCGACTGGCTTCCCGTCCCGCCTTCGCGCAGCGTTTCAAGATCGAGGCCTTCGCGCATGTAAAGACCGCCGGTCCCTAGAGGCCCGAAAAGCGCTTTGTGTCCCGGAAAAGCGAGAAGATCAATCTTCATGGCCTCAACATCGATCGGGAGAGCGCCCGCGGACTGCGCGGCATCGACCAGAAAGGGAACGCCTTTGCGGCGCGCGATATCACCCACCTGAGTGATGGGCTGGATGCCGCCCGACACATTGGAGGCGTGCACGAGAGCGATCAAGCGCGTATGCGAATTAATCGCCTTGGCGAAATCGATGGGATCGACGATCCCCTCCGCATTGGCCTTGACCTTGATGATCTTGATGCCTTTACGGTTTTTAAGCGCATGCAGAGGACGAAGAACGGAGTTATGCTCCATCGCGGAGACCACCACGTTGTCACCCAGCCTCCAATCCAGCCCCTTGATGGCGAGATTGAGAGCGTCGGACGCGTTGAGCGTAAAAACGATCTGGCTCGGCTTGGGAATGTTAAACAGGATGGCGATGAGCTTGCGCGTCTCTTCCAGAAGCCGGCCGGTCAGGACCGCCCGAGGGTAGGCACCGCGGCCCGCGGAAGCGCCGAGATTCCGGTGATAATGAAGGAACCCGGTTTCCACCTCTCCGGGTTTTGGAAAACTGGTCGCCGCATTATCAAAATATATTTCACGCATTTCAGTTGGCACTATTAATCACGCCTCCGCCCAGCACGACATCGCCATCGTAGAAAACGGCCGCCTGGCCGGGAGTGGCCGCAGACTGAGCTTCCCTAAAGTGGACGAAAACGCCTTCAGCGGAAGGTTCGAGCGTGGCTGGAGCTCCCGGGTGCTTTGACCTTATTTTAACAGACGCCGCGCGGGGAAAATCGGGCATTTCTCCCCGAACCCAGGAGACCTGCCGAACGGTCAGAGAGCGGGACAGGACGTCTTCCTTTTCGCCGACGACAAGCGTATTGGCGCCGGTATCAATGGCCGCCACGTAGAGCGGATGTCCGACCGCGACCCCCAGCCCCTCGCGCTGGCCGATCGTGTAAAAAGGCAATCCTTTGTGCTGTCCGAGAAGGCGCCCATCCCTATGCCGGATCGGGCCGGGCGGCCGTTGCTGCGCGGGAACCTCTTCCGAAATGAACTGCCGGTAATCCTCATTTGGGACAAAACAGATCTCGTAGCTGTCCGGCTTGTCGGCGGTGCGGAGATTATAACGTCGGGCGATTTCCCGAACTTCCGTCTTGGCGAGATCACCCAGTGGGAATAACAGGCGGGACAGTTCCTTTTGACCAAGCCCGTAAAGGACGTAGGACTGGTCTTTGGAAGGATCGACCGCCTTTTTCAGTTGATAGTCTCCCCCCGAATGTGCAATGCGCGCGTAGTGGCCGGTCGCGAGAGAGTCGGCGCCGAGCGCCATCGCCTTCTCGAGGAGAGCGTCAAATTTCACATGCTGGTTGCAGGCGATGCAGGGATTCGGCGTTTCCCCTTTGAGATAACTTTCTTTGAAGTACCCGATGACCGAGCCTCGGAATTTTTCGACGTAATCAAAACTGTAATGTGGGATCCCGAGAGTCTGGGCCACCGAGCGCGCGTCATAAAAGTCCTTCGATCCGCAACAACCGCCGAAGGTACGGCCTTCGCGGCTCTCCCAGTCGGAGAGACGCATGGTGACACCGTAGACCTCGTAACCCTGCTCTTTTACGAGAGCGGCGGCTACAGAACTGTCGACCCCTCCCGACATGGCCACGACGACCTTTTTGGTCATACAACCGCTTGCCCGACAATGACGGATTTTCTCAGTCCCTTTTTATAATCGCCCCACAAAGGCGATAGCCCGCGCAGCCGTTCCACCACCTTCGGAAAAACCTCGATCACTTTCTCAATTTCCTCTTCAGTATTCTCCCACCCGAGAGAAAATCGGACCGATCCTTTGGAGAGTTCAATGGGGAGCCCGATCGCCTTAAGAACATGAGAAGGGTCAGTCTGTCCGGAGGAGCAGGCGCTGCCGGAGGAGACGCAGATGCCCTGCATGTCCAGGCCAATGATGAGTCCCTCGCCTTCAACCGTCTCGATGCTGAGATTGGACGTGTTGAACAATCGACGCTCAGGGTCTCCGTTCATCCGCGAGCATTCCACTTGCTGGAGGATGCCATTTTCCAGTTTGTCTCGCAGGCGACGCACATGCTTTTCATCGTGCTTCATGTCTCTAAGCGCGAGTTCGGCCGCCATTCCCATACCGACGATGCCGACCACGTTTTCCGTGCCGGCACGGCGGTTACGTTCATGGCTGCCGCCGTGAATGAGCGCATGCATCTTGGTGCCGGGACGAATGGAGAGCGCCCCGACGCCTTTCGGTCCATAAAATTTGTGCGCCCCGATCGACAGAAGATCGCAGTCCAGAGCTCCGATGGAAACGGGAATCTTCCCGACCGTCTGAACGGCATCCACATGGAGCGGCACGCCCTTTTCATGGCAGACTTTGGCGATCTCCTCGACGGGCTCGATCGTGCCGATTTCATTATTGGCATGCATGACGCTGACCAGCGCAGTCTCCTTCGTGATGGCTTCGCGGATGTGGGACGGATTGACGCCGCCATGTCCATCGACCCCGACGTAGGTGACATGCCAGCCCATGGATTCTAAATACTGGCAGGTCTTCATCACGGCACTGTGTTCAACGGCGGTGGTGACGATGTGCTGTCCCTTCGTGCGATTGGCAAAGGCAACGCCTTTAATCGCCCAGTTGATGGACTCAGACCCGCCGCCTGTAAAAACGATTTCATCCGGATTGCGAACACCGATCAATTTCGCCAGCTGTTCGCGAGCAATGTCGATCGCTTTGCGCGCTTCCTGGCCCAGTTGATACAGGCTGGACGCATTTCCATAATGCCCACGCAGATGCGGCAGCATCGCTTCCACCACCTCGGGACGGGGCGGCGTCGTCGCATTATGGTCGAGATAGATGTATTTTTTCATGCGTAGACCGGCAGGTCAGCGGAATGATGGCGCTGGACCAGGTCCGCACAGGCATGGCCGCTCACACAAGCGCTTTCGATCGTGGCGGGAAGGCCGGTTTTTGTCCAGTCACCCGCTACCCAGAAATTCGCGATCGGCGATTCATGGCCCGGGCGCAAGGCTTCGCCCCCCACTTTCGGAGACAAGGTCGCCTGGAATTCGCGGATGACCAGAGACCTCAGAAGAACGGCTTCTTTGGCCGGCGGGAACAGCCGGCGAAGCTCTTCCAGCGCCAGGCTCAGAATCTTCATGTCCGGCCACTCCACAAAATCATGCGCGCCGCTGATCACCAAGGACACATATCCGGCTTTCGTTTTCGCATCGTGGTGGATCCGGGACCGGTTAAAAATCCACTGAATGTGCGTGTCGAGAAGGCCGGCAAAAAGATCATCCGTGATCTTCTGATCAAACCAGAGGTGAATCGAAATAATCGGCGCGTAGGCCAGTTTTTTGAGCGGCTGGAAATACGCTTCCTTTTCGTGGATCTCATCCGGAAGCAGCTTTAATAGCGCCCAGGCGGGTACCGCGCTGATCACCACATCCGCCTCCAGCCGCGTTCCGTCGCGCAACAGGACACCTTTAACTTCGCCATTGCGGATCACGACGCGGTGTACTGGACATTTGGCGCGGACTTCGCCGCCCGCTTTTTGAATATAGGCGATCGCGTCCCGCACATAGAGGTCGCTTAAGCCCACATTGGCGAAGGCCAGACAAGAGGCCGAAGGATCGTCAAAAAACGCCTGACGAAGAACCGTGACAAAAGGCGCGGCGGAGGCCACGCGCGATTCCTCGTTGAGACAGGCGACCGCAATCAGGTCCCAGAGATGCCTCTTGGCGCGATCGGACTGCCGGCATTGCGTGAGCCATTGATCGACCGTCAGGCGGTCCAGATCCTCGACAGAAATGGGTTTCTTGAGCGCGGCCCGAATATGCCGCAGGCGCCAGCGGTCAGCCCAGGTCAGGGTTTTTAATCGCAGAAGCCCGCTGAGCAAATGCCAGGGAGCGGGAAGTGACAGACACTTCAGCGCCGCCCGGCGGCCTCCGGAACCGGCAAACTCTACGGAAAGGGAGGGTTGGAATTTCAGTCGTTCGAGACTGCCGATCCGGCGCAGAAACTTGATCGTGTCCCGGTAGCAACCCATGAAGAGATGTTGGCCGTTGTCGACGGAATCGCCGGTCTGCGAGTCGACAAAGGAGTAAGCGCGGCCGCCGAGGATCTGTCGGCCTTCCAGGACTGTGACCGGGGCCCCTTGTTCCGCGAGCGCAGTGGCGGCCGAAAGCCCCGCAAAACCGCCGCCAATGACGATGACGCTTTTCATCGACATTCCCACCAGGCCCGGGCCGCCAGACACAGCTTCAACGGCGTCGGCACCCGGATGCGCGGACCGAACACCTGATAATGTTGCTTTTCAATGCGATCGAGGATGTTTTCATAGATCGCGCGCATGATCTCGGCCGCCCGCAGCGCCGGCCGCTCTTCGGCAGTGGGAAGCACGGAGGCCTCCCGGTAGAAATCCCGCGCCCGGCGGGCCTCGAACGCCATGAGACGTTGGAAGTGAGGCGTGATCTTCTTGGCCAGGAGATCGGTTTCTTCGACACCGAAACGCCTCAGGTCCTCCTGCGGAATATAGATCCGGCCGCGATCCGCATCCGTCCCGATGTCCCGCAGGATATTCGTGAGCTGAAACGCCATGCCGAGCTTGATCGCATAGGACTTCAGCCGCTCGGAACGGTACCCGAAGATTTCCATACAAAGAAGCCCGACTTCCCCTGCTACGTGGTGACAGTAGGTGTCCAGGCTTTCAAAGGTTGGATAGCGAGTCACCCTCAGATCCATCGCCACGCCCTGCAGAATCCCGTCGAAGTAAGCCCGAGTCAGATCAAACCGGGCAATCGCCGCCATCAGAGAATGCGTCAAGGGCATCGTGGGATGTCCCTCGTAGGTCCGGGTGACTTCTGCTTTCCACCGGGCCACTTCAGAGGCTGGATCCTTTTGGCCGGGATCATCGACCGCATCGTCGACCTCGCGGCAGAAGGCGTAGACGGCGGTGATCGCTTCGCGTTTTTCTTTCGGCAGCGAGAAAAATGAGAAGTAAAAATTGCTCCCGCTCTGGCGGGTTACCGTGTTCGCAGATCGATCGTCCATGTTAGAAAAGGGACCGGACGGCAATCCTGAACCAGTCCGCCCTGGTGATGACGGGACGCCGGCTGAAGACGTCGTAATCGGCGCTTTCAATTTTATCGAGGATGCGGACGCCACCCTGCCAGGTGAAGCGCAATTCCCATCGGAGCCGGCCCCGAACCTTCTCGGGGAGAGAACGTCCCTGCGCAAAAAACTCACGGGCGCGCGCTACTTCAAAAGCGAGGAGCTGCTTGAACGCCAAAGTTGCTGTTTGCTTGAAGAGATCTTCTTCACGGATTCCAAACCGCCGCCAGCTGTCCTGCGGCAAATAGATCCGATCCTTTTGTAAGTCGATCGCCACATCCTGCCAATGGTTCGCGAGCTGAAGCCCGGTGCAGATGGCATCCGACAGCCGGTAAAGTTCTTCATCCCGAAAACCGAAGAGGGTCAGGATCAGTCGCCCCACGGGATTGGCCGAATAGCGGCAGTAATCCAGGAGCTTGCCCCCTGTCTCATAGCGCCGGACCGACACGTCCATTTTAAAGGCATGTACAAGATCCCGCAGCCACTCAACCGGCAGAGGATGCCGCCGCAGGGTCGACTGTAAGGCGATAAAAACAGGGTGCTTTGGCCGAGGATCCAGCAGCATCGCTTCCCAACTGTCCAGCCAAGCCATGCGTTCGGTCTCATCGCCGGCCTTCCTGTCTTCATCGGAAAAATCGTCGGCCGTCCGCATAAACGCATACAGGCTATGCACCGCCGGCTGAAGATCTCTGGGAATGAGCGAAGACCCGACCGGAAAATTTTCGTAATGCGCTTTCGTCAAAGCCGAACAGTAGGCAAAGGCTTCGGCCTCCGTCCAGGACCGTTCCAGGGGCACCGCCACGACGGGCGGCAACGAGACCTTGTCCATCGCGGTATTACCCAAATAATTTCTCCAAAGCCATGAGCTCGAGCCCGACCAACGTATGGATAATCATATCGGCGTCTTTGAGGTCGTCGGACTTATAGGACGTCGCCATCCCAACGGTCCTCATCCCCAAGGTTTTGGCCGTCCGGATGCAGCGTGGAGAGTCCTCGATCACGAGAGTCTCGGAAGCGCGGATTTCCGGCGTTCCTTCAAGCCTGACCTGGTTCAAGATGGCCAAGGCGCGTTCGAAGGATTCCGGCTGAGGCTTCCCATTTTTCACTTCGTCGGCGCTGACCACCGCCGCAAACGCGTCGCGAATCTTGGCCTTTTTCAGGACAAATTCGACTTCCAGCCGACGGGCACCGGAAGCCAGGGCGAGCGCGTAGCGGACACCCGCTTTCTTGATGAAGGCGTCGACACCGGGATAGATCACCAGTCCATTCTTGATGAGCTCATCGAAAGAACGCGCCTTGCGAATCAGAAGCTCTTTCATATTCTGGAATTCGGGAACGGGTTTCCCATGCTCGCGGAAGGCGGATTCAAAGCTCCCCCGGTCATCATGGGCCAGATATTTGTCATAGTACTCCTGGTCGGTGATGGCGACACCTTCTTCCGTCAGCACCTGCTGGAACGCCTTCATGTGCAAAGGCTCCGAGTCACAGATCACGCCGTCCATGTCGAAAATAATCGCGCGCAGCATCATTATCCCATGAGGGACCGTAATCGGTCCGGAAAATTGGTCGTAATCGCATCGACCCCGCAGGCCATCATGCGTTTCATCTCGTTTTTTGTATTCGCCGTCCAGGGGACCACGGCGAGATCTGATTTATGCGCCGCGGCGACGCCGCGGGAAGTCACCCAAGTTTTCTTCGGGAAAATGGCCTGGACACCGATTTCTTTAGCCTGCGCCACACGTCCCTCTTCCGCTTCTTCCGAAAACAGAAGGCCCGTCGGCAACGTCTTATGCGCGGCGCGCACTTCCTGGAGTGCCACCGCATCGAACGAAATCACACAGACCCGCTCGGTAAAATTTTCGCGCCCTAGAAGCGCCACCACCGCGTCAGCCAGAGAACCTCCACTCCCGCGGACGGTTTTCAGCTCGATAATCAGTCCCAGGGAATGCTTGCGGGTTGTTTTCCGGTCCCGAAACCGCTTGATGACATCGTCGAGAGATGGGACATACTGCCCCGCGTAGTCGGGGCCGTACCAGGTGCCGGCGTCGAAGCTCTGAAGCTGTTTCAGGGACAGATCCCGCACAAAACCGATCCCGTCGGTGGTACGGTCAACGGAAGTGTCGTGCATCACGACGACCTCGCCATCGGCGGACAGTTGAACGTCCATTTCGATGAGATCGCAGCCGCGCCGGACGGCTTCTTCAAAGGAGAGGAGCGTGTTCTCGGGGGCATACCCCATGGCGCCGCGGTGTCCGATGATGAGACAGGGCGCCTGTTGAGGCCAAAGATTTAGCATAGAAATAAAAAAGTAGCGGGGGCCGGGATCGAACCGGCGACCTACAGCTTATGAAGCTGCCGCTCTAACCAGCTGAGCTACCCCGCCAAAATTGTTTAATTTACAGTTCGTTTTGAACTTAATTCTAACACAGATTTTAAAACTTCTGGTACACTTTCTGGTACACTTTGTACACGATTTCTAACATTTTCCGCTTCCACAGGCGCACGATACTTGTTCGCCAGAATGTCCCCCGCCTGCTTCAAACTCTCATCCTTCAACCCCAGATAGCGGATCGTTGTGGTGACCGCCCCGTGTCCCAGCATGGCTGAAATGGTCCGGAGCTTCTCGCCGCTGTCATGGAGCGTCGTGGCTGCGGTCCGCCGCAAATCGCGGAATTGCAGCCCTTTCAAGCCCGCGCGCTTCACTACACGCTTCCAGCGCCCTTCAAAGCCCGTAAAATCCAAAATCTGACTGCATGGCGCGGTCCTGATAAGCTCCCAGAGCGTCTCATTGATCGGCAACGCGTACTCTTTACCCGTCTTTGCCTGGATGCCCTTGAACTGCGAAAGCTTATAATTAATGTTCTTCTTATTCAGTCGCTTCAAATCTTCAAGTCTCAGCGGCAAATTCATCTCCGCCAGGATAATCCGCCGGGTCAGGCTGTCTGCGCATGCCCAGAGGTTCTTAAACTCCTCGTCAGAGAGCAACCGCTCGCGGATGAATCGGTCTTCGTTGATTTTTTTGACGCCACGGCCCGGGTTTCCATCCGGCAACAACACGTTTTTGGGAAGCTGCCCCGCTCGGCGCCATTCCGCCAGTTTGTTGAACATCGTCACAAGCGCGGTATGCTCGCGGTTAATGGTGCTCTCGGCCACCCCTTGCTTGCGCCGTTTCTCGCGGTAAGCGCGAACATCATCGGCCGCCATGGTATCCACGTAGCGCCCAGTCCAGGCCTCTTTGAAAAGCCTCACATATCGGACGAACTGCTTTGCGCCCTTCTGGGACTGGCGTTTCTCGCCGTGGAGCCGGAGAAACATCTCAGAGGCATCTTCCATGAGCAACCGCTTCTTCCGCGCATCAAACCCCGGAACCTGAGCCCGCCGGTCTTGTCTTATCTGCTGCGCCCGGAAATTGGCCTTATCAATGACCTCCGGCTCGGAAACGAGGCCAATCAGCTCCTTCCGAACCATGCCCTGGCGCTTGAAACGGACGTAAACATAGCCGCGCACTTTATCAATAACAACGCCGCGCTCCAGCATCCGATTACGCCATTTCTGCTTAGACACGAGGCTCATTTTACCATAGGAATCAGGCGAATCTGCCGTCGGTTGATCCAGGCATGAATGTCTTTGAGACGGAAACGCACCAAGCCACCCAGCTTGTGGTAGGGCAGCGGATCAAACGTTGGGATTTTCCGGCTGCGATAGATCCAATCGCGGATTGTCTTTTCGGGAGTGTCGATGAGGTTGCTCAGCGTTTTGATTGTCACCAGCTCGGCTTCCATAGGATGGCCTCCGTGTGATCAAAATGCCCTCCAGAGAGGGATGCATCTCACAGGACGTGCCATCGGTTCCGGCTCTGCAAGCCCTGCGCTTGCATGCCGGCAAAATGGGTTGGGTCAGACCGGCACTGATCTTGGCGCCCGACAACTTTTTCGACCTTCGTTCGATGCAGCCAGCCGGAAACAATACCAGCGGGCACAAGGACACCGAACGCGATCCCTGAAACTTGAGGAGCCCTCACCATATTAGAGGAACTTCCGGACGTTTTATTCATTCTCCGTCGGAGAATAGTTCGCGCATAGGACTTCTGGGCAGTCGAAAAAAGGGTCCCGCTACCTTTGCAGACAGGAAGCGGGGTTCGGGTGCGATAGAGGGGCAACGTCTTTAGGGAGGGGTCAAGACGTGATGTTTAAGAATAATGGGGACGGATTATCTCTGACAGCGGGTCAGGCGGCGGTCCTGGTACCAAAGGATCCTTGTGGTTCTCCATCGACCGCGTCTTCTAATGGACGATGTGTCAACAGCCTTAGGGAAGATTCGTAAACGTGAATGCCTTTACATGTATCAAGAGTAAGGATACGTTGCAGCCAAGGCACGCGGCATAGGGAGTTACTGTTGATGGGCCCCGCACCCACCACCCGGATACGATGATGATGTGCGACCTCATGAAGAATAGACAATGCCCAAGAAAGGGCGGGTTTTAAGAAAGGTGAGTAGAGATAGAAGACAGTGCCGTCCATCAAATCTTCGGGATCGAGGTTGCAGATGTTGGTGGCGAGGAACTCAATTCTGTCTATCCCGAGATCCCGGGCCGCCCGCAAAGCCTCCTCGACCCGTTTTGTCATGATCTCGACTCCTTTGGCCTGTCCAACCCGAGTTAGCATCCGGGCGCACAGAGGGAGTGTTCCATACCCCATGCCGAGATCCCAAAGCACATCTGCCGGAGTGAGTGGCAAGTGCTTCAGAATGAGGAACACGTAAGAGGGGTGAGTCTCCCTAAGTCCTATGGCCTGGCCTTCAAATTCGAGGGTGTAGCCTTCTGCTCGTATCGCCTCTTCAACAGAATGTATGCGTATTCCCAGTAATCGTCGTAGCTCATCCGCATCCAAAGCTGCGTTTTGTTCGAAAAGAGATCGCAATAACAAATGCGTAGAAGCAGGGATCATTCCGGCGGCCGGTGCTTGCCCGCCCGACGTTTCCTGCTGCGATGGTCCCACTACCTCTCCTGAAACAGGCAGCGGGGCGGCGGGCTGGCCATCCCAGAAGACTTCGCGCAGAAGCTGGGGAATCATGCGCCACCGGCCCGTGACCACGCTCGAGACCACCACGCCCAAAGCGACCACCGGCGCCATCGGCATCAACAGGGCAAATTCCCAAAGCGATTGCCCCACCTCCGATGATTTTGGCAGAGCGGCGGCAAGGGGGACCCCCTTTTTCTCCGCTATCCAGCGGAGTAGCGTCTGGTAATACGGCCACAGGTTGCATTGTTCCGGGCTCAGTTCGCCATTCAGAACACGAGTGATCTCGGAATCTTGGAAATCAGCCGGACCTAAACACCGGTATACCGCTCCCGTGTTTCCATCCAGCGTAATCTCGTCGCTGTCCCTTAATCGCGCTTCTCCGAGAACCAGTTCTTCCGGAGATGTGAGCGACGGCTCGAAACGGCCTTCAGGGATGATCACGTAGGGCAGTCGACGATTCGATTTACGCAGAACAATGGCAGCGTGGTCCGCATAGCCGCCGCGCAAACTCATCAATCCCCGTCCCCCCGTGGCGGCAAAAAGAGGGAAGAAATTACTAGCTCCCTGATCAGCTATCGACCAAGTAGGTCCTTCGTGAGGTTGATACACGGCACCGATCGCATTCTCTAGGCTTCCTTTAGGGCTGGATTGACCAAGACGAAGGACACCGTTAGCTACACCCGGAAAGAGAGGAATGCCTATCGTTAGAGCTTTTTGTTTGGATTGGTCACGCACAACAGGTTGTTCGAGATAGAATTTCAGCCATTCAAGATCGGCAAGTTTCGCGCGTTTAATCGCTTCTTCTTCACGAATAGCGCCTTCCGTCGCTAAATCGACCAGGATTCTGACTTGTGCGAGGGGCGTGGTGGCCTCCAGGTTATCGCGGCATTGCACGAAATAAAGCCGACCGCTTTGAATCACGATTTCCATATCAAGAATCGTGCCAAAATGCCTTTCGGCGAGACGAACGTCGTGTTGGAGCTGTTCCCAGGCCTCTGGCAGAAAGGAATGCAAGTCCCGGTAATTTTTCTCCAGATATCGGGTGCTGTCTGTTCCTTCGTCTTTGTTTCCTCCCTCAAGCGATGTGTAGGGATTAACAATGCGCTTGCCCTCAATACCTAACTCGTACTGCCCCAGAATATCGTCCCTTTCGCCATTAAAAGGATTGCGGCTGAAAAGGACACCGGAAAGGGAGCGTCCGTCTTTTTTGTGCCCGAAGACATACCATTGGATGTTGATCGCTCCTCCCTCGGCAACGTATCCGGAATCTTTGAACTTATAGCCTTTGGCCACTCTGACAACAGCTTCCTCCAATTGCTCCCAGGAATCGGGGTAGTCGCGCCCGGTCACTTCTCGATACATATGCTCCACACGGGCGATGAGCGCGTCCAAATCGGGCAGAGATACGTCTTTATCCAAGTCTTCTTGTTTTAAAAACCAGTCGGGAGGGAGGAATGAGGCTGAAATCAATCTAGAATATTGTTGTATCCCGACACACTTCTTTCCAGAAGACTCAACCAGCCTGTCGAAATGTTCAAGATGTTCCTCAATCGCCTTCAGATAGTCCCTACGTGCTTGATACGGGTTCCCGAGCTGTCGGGCGTAACCTTCAAGATTGCTCCGGTGCAGGCCGACCAGCGTGAAGGTCAGGAATTCTCCCGGATATGACTGTTTAGCTCCCGCGCGCACCGCCAGAAAGAGGGGATGCTCAGGGTCGCCGAAGGCCACTCTTTCCCCGGTTTCGCTTTTCACCTTATGTGCAACGGTCGCGAGCGCTTCCTGCAACTCGGATTTGAGCTCGGGCGCAACATTCCCCGTTTTCCTGATTTCTGTGACCAACGGCTCAGGGATTGTAAACCCGGGAGGAACAGGGAGACCCAAATTGGTCATCTCGGCCAGGTTGGCGCCTTTGTTGCCGAGGAGGGACGCCAATTCGCGTGATCCGTCGGCCTTTTCCTGTCCGCCAAAATGATACAGCCTCTGCTTCGAAACAGGCGGAGCGGGGGGCTTCTGTTTGGTTTGGTCTTCGAACATCTCAGCCAATCGACAAGCCTCCTGGTGGACCTCCTCCACGGTCGTACTGGCCGCCCTGACAAAAGGAATTCGCAGTATCCATTCCTCCTGGTCCCCGTACTTCAGAAAACCCTGCGGTGCTATTTGCGCGGCGATTTTTCGGTTTTGCTCAGAGAGAGATCTCTGATCGATGTCGATCTCGGCGGCACCTTCAGGAAGATCCGTTCGGTTGGCGCTAGACCAAGTCGTTCGGATCCCTTTGCGATAGAGAATCTTGCACGCTTCTACCAGAGGAGGGTCGACGATCTCATCGAGCGTGCTCTCTTGATCCACCTTCAATCTCGGGCTGTTGGTATAGGACCACAGATCGTAAATGAGCAGTCCATCAACAGCAATCTTCACAGACTGGGCAAAATCTTCTCGCTGGCGCGCCGCCAAATATCGGCTTAGGCTTGTGTGCCGCGCCGTTCCCGTCACCGGTTCAGGAACATCGGGTATAAATTGTTCCCTGTGACGTATCTGGCCGACCCAATCTCGCAGCCGCGGGATGGCAAGAAGGCCATCTTGCGCATTTTGCGCCTCTTGCCTTATTGAACCCGCATGCATGAGTTTGAAGAAGGAGGGACCTTCTTGAGTGTGTTCGAATACATAGGCCTGAAGGATCCGCTGTTCTCTCTTCTCCAGGAAAGCCTGCGGGGTCCTTTTCCATCGGTCCAAGTTATCGGCCGTCTCGTCCCGGGTAAGAAAGCGTTGTAGCGCAGGCTCATACTGTAAAAGAGATCGATTCTGGTCGTTCAGCGCAGCACTGAATTTCTGAAAAGAGACGTCATTAGAATCCAGCGGGGTGGCGGCAGCAATCAATTTTCCAGAAGGAGCCGGTTTTTGAACTGCTGATTCCGCCGCCAGTTTGAGATCCTGCATCGTGGGAACGCGGCCCTTGGAAAGTTCCGCAAAACGTTGAATCATCGCGAGTTGGTTTTCCGCATGATGCCAGATCGTCCATATTTCGGACTGTTTCGCATTGGGAATCAGGCAGCACATGACTTGAATGAATCGCTGTTCATTCAAGTCGCTCCCGCTTGGTTCACTCGTCCCGTTGTATTGGGGATTGCGTCGTCTCTTGGCCCGGTTCAGATGATAGACGATATGGGCGACCGAACAGGCAAAATAGATTTTCATCCAATAAGGTGTTGATTCCCACCGGTACCGGTCGATGTCGTTTGCCTTCAGAACCTCGGGATCGATCAAGTCATAGAGGTTGTCCGGTGTGCCACCCAGTGCCGCACGAACCTCTAAGGGGAGCTGGTCCCACAAGTTATCTTCTATGAGAAGCTGTTTTGAGAGATGCTTGCCATTAGTTGCTTTTCTCGCCGCCAATTGTATTAGGCCGTTCCAATCCGATTCCCCAATGTAGAAATCTGAGCCGCCCACAATGTTACGAGTCTTGTTGGCATTGAGATGGAGAGAGTGAAGGATCGTTTCAAAATCGTATCCCGTCAAGAGAAGGATTCTGACCACTTCTGTCGGACTGGATACAGCCTGTTTTCCGACTGATTTGCGGGGCCCTTTCTGTTTCGATTGACCTGTCCGAGCCTTTGTGCCGACTTTACGGTCGGTGAATTGAGGCTGGTCCAGCATTCCACGCTGGAACCGGCTGCCTTCTTGAATCGACGATTCCAATTCATCTTCTGGGCGATCTACCTCTTCGGAATATTCAAGGTGTTCACGAACGAAGCTGTTGTAAGCTTCGAAGTCTATCTGGTTTACAGATTGGAGCAGTTCATGCGGTGAATTGCCGGGGTTATAGCCTGCCTTGTAAGGAATTCCTGGCCGGCTGCTGCGCTTCCCTCGGCCATGCCGGCTGCGCATACTATCGTTATAGTGTTGGCTGATCCTAAATTGTCGGGGAGGCCGGATTTCTCGTTCTGGATGTTGATGGCGTCTAGCATACCGGTCTATCCAAATTTGTTTTTCAGACGCAGGCATCCTGGTTGCCGCATTGGCCAGCTGGTATTCGTCGATGGTCTCAGCGGGGTGAGGACCTACATTAAGTGCGCGAGATGCGAGTGCTTCTTCCGAAAAGAGTGCCGGAGCAGCGATCCGCGGTGACGATCGGGCCACGGTCATATGGTCGGCCATGAGTGCCGAAACCAATAGAAGGCAAACGATGCGAGTTAAGAGTTTTGGCATAAAGCGCGCTACCCGCCGGTGCGTAAATGGCGGGTGGCCCCGCCTCCTTAAATAATTGGAAGCGGGGTTCTGAGAATTAATCAATTCTAAGCGGTTTATAGTCGAGAAAGAATCAGCCAAAAGGCCATATTATTGGGTCCTTTGGTCCTAGAGAATTCAAGGGTCCCAAGAGGAGTTCTGACGGTTAGAAGGGGGAACGGAGGTTTTGAACAACCGGGGCAGGTGCGGGCGTAGGCGTTGGGAAGTTCGCGCCAGCTTTTCCGGGGATATCGATATTGCTGACTTCCGGGAAATACCCTGGCAGGATGAGCCGACCATACCTTTGTCCTGATTTGAATACGGCTTGCCCCCTGCTCCCAACCAGCATCATCAAGGCCATCATTATATCGCAGGCGACTGTCGCTTTTTTGAGATCGCCTAGCTAAAACCGGGTGTCGGCGACGGCCTGGCCGGAGCCCTGCCTGCCGGCAGGCAGGCATCCCGACCACGGAAGCGCCAGCGACCCGAGGGCGGGATAGATGCGCAATTGGACCCCAAGGCGCGGTGAAAAAAAGTTGATGTAACACTAACTCAAAACGGCGGGTCGCACGCCCCCCTTCCATCGACGGGGGAGCGGGGTCGGGTAATCGCTACGCTCGGCTCCGCCGTTCCCCGACCCCGCTCCCCCCACATCCATCTATATGTGAATTGGGGTGGGGGGTGGAGTGTCGATTCCAGAGGAGCGTGCAAAAATAATTTGAATAAAGTTTGAGTTTTTTACTCTAAGTCTATAGGAGACCTATGGGTGTGATTTTTACAGCGGCGGGCTACTTGATCCTATCCAGAAGCGGCTATAAGAACAGCCGGGTCTATCAGGGGATCATGGAAATGCTGGCCCGGTTCGATTACCTGTCCATTGAAGAAGTCATGTATGCCTTCGAACTACCGCTCATGCAGGCGGTCCACCGGCTGGACTATTTGGAGAACCGTTGCGGCCTGATCAAGCGCTTCTCCAGCCACACCCGGCCCAAGGATTTCTTCTATTTGACCGCCGGCGGCCGACAGGTGGTCCGGGATTTCCAGATTTCCGATTACGTCTCCGAGTTTGTCCCCAGCTCCTACGCCATCGCTTACCAGGCCCACCGCAGGGCGATTATTAAGTCCTACGCGGCCCTGAAGATCCTCTTTGGGGATAAGCTGCTCAACTGGAAGAACGAACGGCAACTGCAGGCTTTGGAAGAGTACCGGCAAAGGCAGGAGTATGGCCACCAGCATAAACGGATACTGGACGGGGAATGTTCCCTCATGATCCGGCAAGACCGATTCACCAGGGACCCGGACGGAAACCTTCAGCCGTTACGGGAAGAAGCTCTCTGGGTGGAATGGCGGACGGGGGTCGAAGTGGAGCTGACCGCCAAGAGTCCGCGGCGCTATGAAGACCAGTTTAATGAGCTGAGGCATCTGGTTTACGACCGATGGGACAAGAAGCAGATCTGCAATCTGGTGATCTTTTTCTACAGCACCCGGACCATCCATGACCACCTAGTCCGCGAGATTCAGAGCGGGCGGCATGACTTTGGAAACTGCCTTTTTTATGTCGTCCCGATTGACGCTTTCCTGAAAAACCCGGCGGAGGCCGCGGTGGAGGTCTATGTCGGCGAGAACAGCCGGACGATCACGGGGAAGGACATGGGCGCGGTCAGGGTTTTAGTCACGAATGGCGGAGCGGGTGTCTAAGAGGATTTCGTTTCTGTCCAAGGCCCCGGGGCTTTCCACGTTTGGGCCTTGGTTTTTCCTTCAACGACCGGCAGCAAAAAAGCCTTCAGCGTCTTGATCGCGTCCGCCAGACTTTTTGGCCCAAGCGTCAAATTGCCGTTCCGAATGAACGCGGCCCATTGAGTCTCTTTTGCCAGGTTTTTGGCGAATTCATCCGAGAAAGCGAAGGGGCTGGTAGTCCAGGGAGTTCCACGATGCGCGAAAGTTTGGCGAACGGCTTTTTCGAGCGTCTCCCCGTCAAAGTCGAACTGGTTAGCCAAAAGGCAGACGTCGTAAAAGTCCTTCATGCGGCTGTTCAGGATTCCCAAATTCACCATCGCTTCGAATTTCTCGGCCACAACAGTCTCGCGCGGATATCCCCATAGTTTTGGCCGCGCCATCCCCAGAGCCGACGGGTACTCAACGAGCGAAGGCTTGGGGTAAACCGTATCACCGAATCCGAAATCGATCTGCATGGCGGCCCGCGTCCGGCCAAGATATCCTGTGAACTGGACCCGGACACCCTCGTAACCGGCGTCTTCTTTAATGCGCCGGCCTTTGACGCTGGCGGCATCAAAAATCATGCCATCGGGCTCCACAGGGAGATCGCAAACTTCTTTGACCATGCCGACAATGTTTTCAATCGTGTTCTTCAAATGTCCTAACAGATCAATATCCCGGGTTGCCCTGGATTGGCTGGCGTCCCATACGATAAACATCAGGGCGCCTTTCAAGACGACCGCGGAGCTATAGTCGGATTGGCTCAGCCGGTATAGAAATCTCTCCATCGCGTAATACTGGATCAACTCGTCAAACGGCCGGTTTGTTTCCTGCGCCCGGCTCCGTAAGCGCTGGCGGACAGAGGCCGAAAGATCTTTAACGACTTTCTTCATAGAAGGGCTTCCACATAGGGTCCCATAATGCGTTCTACGCGATCTATCTTTGCGTATTTCATCAGGTCCTGCACTCGGGAACCCTTTCTGGCGCGACAGAGCTTCAGCGCTTCAAGAGCGATTTCCAGCGTGATTTTATTCCGGTATTTAAAGCAGTCTGCAACCGTTTTTTCAGGCGAATAGACCCTGACCGAATGGCCATCCACCGCGTGGGTTTCAATTCCGCTGCTGAAGGACGGTTCGGACAGCCAGATAAATCGGAGCGGAGGATAGCGGAGTCGCGGCTTTTCCGAACTGCGCTTGAGGGCGACGTCCACTCGATGCGGGATTTGCGTCGTAATCCCATGAATGGCAAGGGCGGAAATGAGGCAAATCACGCCTTGGGGAATTTTCAGGGTTACCGTGGCCAGATCCGGGCTGGACAGAGGCTCCATACTGGAAAGCCGGTATAGCCCCCTGCTGACAGACTCGATCACACCCTGATCCTTCATGGCATAGAGGTCTCGGGGATGAATCCCAAGGCGAATGGCCTGGGAAGACTTGAGCACCCCCTTGTTTTCTTTAAACAGACGGACGTGCCGAGCAAAAGATTTTGATGAATTTTTCATAGTTGGGTAGTAATACCTTCATATATTATTATCTGAAGGTAATTCTATCCCGACGACTGCTGACTGTCAATAAAAAAATGCTCCTGATTCCACGCAAAAAGGTTTCATTAAATGGAACCTTTTTGTTCGGGACGCCGCGTTTTTCTGTTCGCGTGAGTGCCGGGCAGCGATCAAAAAGGGCCGAAAAAATCGTGGTACACTTTTTGGTACACTTTGTACAAGAATTGGACGGTATCGGTCGGAAAGGTCCGGAAGGATTCTCCGTCGGAGACGGTAGACATCGGCATGATTCGGAAGCCTATCTAAACAGCTTATGAAGCTGCCGCTCTAACCAGCTGAGCTACCCCGCCAAAATTGGGTTTAGAAACAGACGAGATTATATCAATTTGCCGATTTTCAAAGGAGCTTGGTGAGCGGAGGCTGGCAGCGGCGCGGGCAGCGCAGGCGGGCTCTCCACCGCCGGCGGAGAGCCCAGGGGGTTTGCAGGCGAAGTTGCAAAGACTTGCATCCGCATGTAAAAAAAAGCGGCTGAGACTCCGCAGCCCACTTGAGAGCGCGCTTTTTTACCGGCTCCGGAGCATCCGGTTCGACTTCCCATTCGACCGGCATGATGCGGGGATCACCAAAGATTCTCCCCTTGTGCTTCGATAAAGCGGTTAAGACATCCTTGGCCTCCAGCGGAAGAAGGTAATAACCGAATTTCCACACGGCGCTGCCGGCGATTTCGTCGGCATCGGTCAGGAACAGGAGATAACGGCCTTTAACACCGAAGGCCTTCTCAAAAAACTTGGGCGGTCCGGCCGACACAAAATCGGCCGGTTTCATGCTGAGCTTCAGACTGCATTCCTTAAGCGTCAGGGGAATGGATTCCGCCACAGGGAGCGAACCGTAATGGCCGCTCAAGAGTTTACCCATTGCAAGATTCCATTTTTCGATTTATAAGAAAAATACGCATGGATTCGAACGCTAACCTCTCAGATCTACTTCAACTGTCTTCACGCACCGGCACATTTGTGTCGGTGGACGTGGTCGGTTCAACGGCGATTAAAACCGGCCAGAACGAGCAGGATATTATCTACACTTTTCTCGCTTATCACAAACTGGCAAGTGACCTCGCCTATACGCATCACGGAGAAGTCACCAACATCACCGGAGATGGCATCATGTGCCGTTTCCAGCGGACGGAAGACGCGACGGGTCTCGTTCAGAACCTTCTGGCACACCTGGCCTCTTTTAACAAGAAGCAAAACCGTCTCACGACACCGCTTTCCCTCAGGATCGGCGTCCACACAGGGCAGGTCTATGAGAGTGAGTCTCTTGGTTCCGGACAATTGATTTCCAAGACGGTCGACATCGCCGCCAAGCTGCAGCAAATCGCGGAACCGGACCACGCGCTGTTTTCTGAAGCGGCGGTGCCGCCACTGGGAAATAGAGCGAAAGAGTTCCGGCGACTGGGCTGGAACGCCGAACTGGGGACCAATGTCTATGACTATGTCGCGGGTGGGCATTCCAGCGCTCAGAAGCTCCGCTCGCTTCCCGAACCGGTTCGCGTGCTCATCATCGAATCCGAACCGGGGGAAGTCGCCCGGCTGAAGAGAACATTCTTCACCAACCGCTACGACACTTTCGCGGTGTTTAATCAAAATCAGGCTACGCTCGCCATCAGCAGCTGGTCGCCTCACCTGATTGTGCTGAGCGTTGACCTTCCGTGGAAAACGGGTTGGGAATTCCTCACCAGCCTGCGGGCAGACCCCAAATTCTCGGCCACTCCCATTATCGTCCTCTCCCATCAGACGACCGGAGAAACGGTCCAGAACTCCTTTAAGATCGGCGCCAATGGATTTCTACACAAGCCTCTGGATGAACAGCAGATTTTGAAGCGGACCGAGATGGTTCTACGAGAATTCTACCTGTAAACCCAGCAGCCTACAACCGCGCCGACGGCCAAAACAGATAGTCCTAGCGCAACCGACCTCGGCGAGATCCAAGATGGCTTTCCGCCCAGCCGCCGTAGCGACGAGGCGCTGGCCGAGCGCACCAGGGCATCTCCGTGCCGCCAGGCTTTTTGGAGTGCGGGGATAGCCGTCCGGTCTCCAGTCTCTCCAAGAGCGTTCGCGGCCTGGAAAGCCACTTCTCGATTGGGGTGCAAGGACAGTTTGGCGAGAACAGGAACGACGCTGCCGTCCTGAAACGTCCCAAGAGCATTGGCCAGAAAGCTTTGGACGATCGGATGCGGCCGCTCGGATTCAGAGAGCAGGATCGGAAGCACCTCCGGCTCATGAAACTGTGCGAGCGCCCAGATGGCCGCGATACGGAGATCGTCATCACCCAGTTTAGCCGCCTGCGAAAGGACCGGGATGGCCCGGCGATCACCGATTTTCCCAAGAGCTGTTGCAACGCCCGCGAGGCCGGGCTTGGCGAAATCGCTCAAGATATTGATCAGCGCCTGGACGACGCCGAACCCGCGCTGAGCGACCCTGACCACGGCCTGATCGCGGACAAAAAGATCTTCACTGGCTAATTCTTTTAAATCGTTTTGAAAATAGCGGTCGGCCCCGCGGCCATCTGCCGCTGTTGAATCCATCGCCACCGGTTCCCCTTTTTCGTCGCGGTGGCAATAGGGGCAGACCGTCATCGAGCGCGGAATGTCCTTATGACAGAACGGGCAGGGTTTGAGGATCACCTTCAGTTGTGCCAGGAAAACGGCCGAATTTCAATACTTACCGCAGGGACTGGATGCCACGGCGGATCATGCTGACGGCGATGGCCGCCAGAAAAAGGCTGACCACTTGAGACGTCGCGCGCAGGCCGTCTTGACCGATGAGCTTGGACAAGCGGTGACTGACTTTGAAGGCAATGCCGACCAGGACCAGATTGGCCATGAGGGCCAGAAGCGTCATAGTGTAACCGCGCAGACTGATGAGGATGAGGAGCGACGTCAGGACCGCGGGGCCAATGATGAGAGGAATCCCCAAGGGGACGATTCCGACATGAATTCCCGAAGTGGCGATTTTTTGCTCGCCGCGGACGATCTCGACCACGGCAAAAACCAGAAGCAAAACGCCGCCCGCGATCATAAAATCAGCCGCCGATATCCCCAAAACCCTGAAGATCAGCTGCCCAGCTGCAATGAAAACCACGCTGATCAAAAACGAGGTCACGAGCGCTTGAGCGCTGACCTGGCGCTTTTCCTTGGGCGAAAGGTTCTGCGTCATCGTCAGAAAAACCGGAATAAGCCCCCCGATATCCATCGCGACAAAGATCGGAATGAAGCTGTAGACAAAATTGGTGAAGGTCATTTAGACGATACCGATTTTTTGGGAAGGATGGACGCCACGGTATCCCCCAGTAATTCAGGACTGCCTGCGACCCGGATTCCGACACGCTCCAAGTTCTTCATTTTTTCTAACGCGGTGCCGCTGGATCCTTCAATGATCGCCCCGGCATGGCCCATGCGGCGTCCCGGGGGGGCGGTCTGGCCTGCGATGAATGCGGCGACCGGCTTGGACATGCTTTTCTTGAAATAGTCGGCGGCTTCTTCTTCCTGTCGCCCGCCGATTTCGCCGATCAGAAGGACAGCTTCGGTTTGCGGATCTTTCTCGAAAAGGGCCAAGAGATCAACGAAACTGGTCCCGGTGATGGGATCACCGCCGATCCCGATCACGGTCGACTGGCCGATGCCGAGCCGTGTCAGCTGCCAGACCGCCTCGTAGGTCAACGTGCCTGAGCGCGAAATGACACCTACGGATCCAGGCTTATGGATATACCCCGGCATAATGCCGATTTTGCACTCGCCGGGCGTAATGAGGCCGGGGCAGTTCGGACCGACAAGACACCCTGCCCATCCTAAAACCATCAGTCGAGCTTTGACGCGCGCCATATCAAGCACAGGAATGCCTTCCGTAATGGCCACGATTAAAGCGATACCCGCGTCTGCCGCCTCCATAATGGCATCCGCGGCAAACGGAGCGGGAACAAAAATCATCGTCGCATTCGCTCCGGTCGCTTGGACCGCCTGTTCAACCGTATCGAAAACGGGAATTTGATCGACGAGAGCCCCCCTCTTGCCGGGGGTGACGCCGCCCACCACCTGTGTGCCGTAGTCGCGGCAGCCGCGGGCGTGGAACGTCCCGGCGGATCCTGTAATCCCCTGGACGATCAATCGGGTTTCTTTGTTGATCAGTATGCTCATCGCGTTGCCGCCACGATTTGTTCTGCCGCTTCCGTCAGATTCGGCGCGGCCACCAGTTTGAGCCCGGATTCTTTCAAAATCTTTCGCCCTTCCTCCACATTGGCGCCTTCCAGCCGGATGACGAGAGGGACTTTCATGTTAACTTCTCTGGCCGCGGCCACAATCGCATTAGCGATCACATCGCATTTCATGATCCCGCCGAAGATGTTGACCAGAACACCTTTCACTTTTGGATCGGACAGAATTATGCGGAACGCTTCGGTCACTTGTTGGAGGTTGGCGCCGCCGCCCACGTCAAGAAAATTAGCGGGCTCTCCGCCATGAAATTTGATGAGATCCATGGTCGCCATCGCCAGCCCCGCTCCGTTCACGAGACAGCCGATCGTTCCGTTGAGCGCGATGTAGTTCACTCCGGCTCCCGAGGCGCGGACATCCAGGGGGTTTTCTTCCGCGAGATCGCGCCAAGCTTGCGCATCTGGATGACGGAAAAGCGCGTTGTCGTCCAGGCTCATCTTGGCATCCATCGCGATCGCTTTGCCCTCCGCCATCAGTCCCAGCGGATTAATTTCAATAAGTGAGGCGTCCCACGCCAGAAAGGCCTTCGCGAGGCCGGAGATCACGCCGGCAACGGAAATTAAAGCGGAGCCCTGAAACCCCAAGCGAGCGACGGCGGCTCGCGCCCGGTAATCGGGAAGGCCGGAAACGGGATCCACCGGATCATAAAGGATGGCGTCCGGCTTTGTGCGGGCAATCTCTTCGATGTCCATTCCCCCTTCGGCGGAAAGCATGAGAACGGGGCCGCCGCGCAATCGGTCGATGGCGCAGGCTGCATAAAGCTCTTTTTGAACAATCGTCGCTTGTTCGATATAGAGTTTCCGGACAATGACGCCTTCAGGTCCGGTCTGACGGGTGACAAGCTTCTTGCCGAACAGAGAGTTGGCGGCGCTTTCAACGTCCTGCGACGTCGCCGCACGAAGAATGCCTCCGGCCTTTCCGCGACCGCCCGTGTGGACTTGAGCCTTAACGACCCAGGGACCGGGCGGCAGTTTCTTGAGAACAGCAGGGATATCTTCTTTTTTCAGGAGCGCTACGCCTGAGGGGACTGGGATTCCAGACTGTTGAAGGAGGGCCTTTGCCTGAAATTCGTGGAGTTTCACTCGTGCTAGCGGGGCGTTCCAATCGGCGCCTTGCGGCGGCTGAGGGCCTCGTACTTGAGCCATTGCGGGCCGGTGTACTGCGTCACCGGCCGGATCAAACGATTGTTCGCATACTGTTCCATGAAATGCGTGCACCACCCTACGATGCGGCTGGTCGCAAAGATCAGCGGGAACAAATCGGTATCGATGCCGAGATACCGGTAAACAGAGGCCGAATAGAAATCGAGATTCGGATTCAGCTTCTTCTCGCGCATCATGATGCCTTCCATGACCTCGGACATTTCATACCACTTGGCGGGGCCCACTTTTTCGCTCAGCTCCCGGGCCATCTGCTTAAGGATCGACGCGCGCGGATCGACATTCGTGTAGACCCGGTGGCCGAAGCCCATGACTTTTTTCTTTTCGGCCAGCTGCTGTTTGATGAAGGGTTCGACTTTGTCCGCGGAACCGATTTGATCGAGCATTTCCATGACGCGCTGGTTGGCTCCGCCGTGCAGCGGCCCTTTGAGCGTGCCGACCGCGGACGTGGCCGCCGAATACATATCAGAGAGCGTCGAGACGGTGACGCGCCCGGCGAAGGTTGAAGCGTTCAGCTCATGGTCCGCCTGAAGAATGAGTGCAATATCCATGGCGCGGCGGGAAAGTTCGTCGGGCTTGACGCCCTTGAGCATGTAGAGAAAATTACTGGCATGGTCGAGCGTAAGATCAGGGGCGATGACGGGTTTCCCCTTGCGGATCCGGTCGATCGCCGCCGTCATCGTGGCAAATTGCGCGGTCAACCGCAGGGTGCGGCGCAGGTTCGCCGCCTCGCCGATATTTTCGGGGTCCGGGTTATACGCCTCTAGAGCGGAAACGGCGGTCCGCAGCCAGGCCATCGTGTCCATCTTTGCCGGCAGGCTTGACAGGGTTTTCAGGAATTCGGCCGGCAACGGGCGATAGGAGCGCTTTTCCTTCTTAAAGGCTTCGAATTCCTGCGCCGTCGGGAGGCGGCCGAAAATCAAGAGATAGGCGACTTCCTCATAATTGGATTTTTCCGCCAATTCGTTCACATCATAACCGCGATAGCGGAGGATCCCCTCATCTCCGTCAATAAATGTAATCGAGGAGGCGGCGACAACGACATCTTCCAGGCCAACAAGAGGTTCATTCATTTTGGGATTACCTTTGCTTCGCATTAATAAATCCGAGGAATTCATCGCGCGTACGGGGATCCGACCGGAACACGCCGACCATGGCGCTGGTGACCGTGGGCGAATTCCTGCTTTCCGCCCCGCGCATCTCCATGCAGAGATGCCGCGCCTCGATGACGACAGCGACCCCCAGCGGTTTGACCTTCTTTAATAAGACCTCGGCAATCTGCGAGGTCAGCCGTTCCTGAACCTGCAGGCGACGGCTGAAAGCGTCGACGATCCGCGGGATCTTGCTTAGCCCGACGACGCGGCCGTCCGGGATATAGGCGACGTGGCATTTGCCGAAAAACGGCAACAGATGATGTTCGCAGAGCGAATAAAAATCAATATCCCTGACGAGGACCATCTCGCTGTACGGCACCTCAAAGAGGGCCTCATGAATGAGCTGGTCGACGTTCACCTGGTAGCCGCTGGTCAACTCCTGAAGGGATTTGGCCACTCTTTGGGGTGTTTTCACAAGACCTTCGCGTTTTGGATCTTCTCCAAGCGCCGCCAAGACCTCTTCGATCAGGCCAGGCAGGTCTCTCTGACGATCCGCGCGGTTCATTTCAGAATTCACAGCGACGTTCACCTTCGCCTTCCTTTCTCGTTAAGGTTGCGATGGCCATCGGCGAGACGGTCGCCATTCGGACGACCGTGCCGATGGTTAAGCAGGGATTATATCAAGCCCCTCCCTAAATCGTGTATTATTTTCGTATGAGAATTTTGGAAGTGGCCATGGAAATCGCGCTTCCGCCGAACATCCTCGACGAGCTTCATGCGCGCTACGGCTTTCGCCCGACGCGGGACTGCGCGATGTCGACTTCCGTCGGTGGGATCGGCCCCCTGCTTCGGGAACGCATCATGGCCCAGGCCGATGAAGGCATCGACGTCATCGGCGTCACGCTTCTCTATCAAACCACATGGATCCAGAGCTGGTTCGACTGGGGCCAGCTGCATCTGGAAAAACGGGACGTCGCCCCTTACCTGCGTGAGACGCTCAAAGATTCTGGCATTGATCTCGCCATTACGATGTTTGACGGAGCCGTCGCCAAGACGCATGTCTGGCAGGCCGAATACGGCAAAGCCAAAGTCTATTTTCTGGATGCTCCGCCGATCACCCAAGTCGTCTACCCAAGCGAAGAAGATGCGCCTCCCAAACATCCGCATCCGAATGCCTGGTCGGAGGATATCCGGCGCCGGCAGAGCTGGCTGGTTGGCCGAGGGTCCCTCGCGTTGGCCAAGACCCTCGGGTTCGCTCCCGATATCACCGTTCAGAGCGAAACACCCACGTTCTTTGCTCATCACCGGCTGATCATGGATGAATTTCAGAACGACCCTTTCTTCGCCGCGACCCGCTACATTTTCAACGACCATACGCCGATGGAATATGCGCATCCGATCTGGTCGCGCAATACCCTCTCCGCGCTCAAAGTGGATACGTCTCACTACGTCCCTCCCGCCGGGACCGGCGAACAGGGGGACGTGGATGTGACCCGGCTGCTCATCGCGACCAATGAGGGCGTTTTCGGCGTTGCCAAAAAGCACGGACGAGTCATGCGCGGGATGCCTTCACTGAAGGACTACGCACAAAAAATCGACTCCATCACAAACGGGGTGCATCTCGGGATTTGGCGAGCGCCCGAGTATCAAAACGCCTCCTCGCTTTCCGATACGGAACTCCTGAAGCTCAAGAAATCGAAAAAAGAGGAACTCCTGGATTGGGTCTGGCGTCAATATGGCCTCTGGCACACTTGGAAAGAGCAGGTGGCCGATAAAGGAGTCGTGCTCTGGACGCGTCGGATCACGGGATACAAACGCATCGATCTTTTAGACGCGCTCTGCAAAGACGCGGCTCTAAAACGACAGTTTTTTGACACTAATCTTGTTCTCTTAGTGGGAGGACGCATCCATCAACACGATGACCAGGCCCAAACCATGGTCTACGATCTGCTGGATGTGATCAGCCAAGACCCTTTGCTGCAAGAGCGTGTTCTCCTATTGGATAACTTCAATGTTTGGATGGCTCCGAGGCTCTTCCAAGGCGCCGATGCGGCCATCATGCTCGCTGATGACGGCCGTGAAGCGTCGGCGACAGGGTTTATGAAAGCGCAGATTAATGGGGATCTCATTATTGCCACCGATGACGGTGCGATCTCTGAATCCGTTATTTTTCAAGGCCACGAAAAGGAAGGACAAACGGCAAATGGATTTGACGTGCCCTATGTCCACGGGCATCCCAGAGCGGAGGGCCTGCTGAAAGCCTTCAAATTTCTTCAGCAGGCCCTGCGAGACCCCGCCCAGCATGCCGCCATGGTCCGCTCCGCACTGGCGACAGAATCCCAGGTCAGCGTGAATCGCACGGTGGAGGAAACCATCGCTTTTTATCGCCGCGTTCTTTCGGCTCCGATGCCCGCCTCTGCCTCAAAATAAAGCGTCAATAAATCATCTCAAAATAGCATTGAAATTAATTGTAAACAATTGTTACTATCGCCCGAATTTCCCTTGAAAAGGCCGGTTAACTCATGTACATGTTGCCGATGGCAAATAAGTCCGCGGCAACCGGTCCCTTTCTGAATAAGTCGGGGGTTACGCTCATTGAGCTGATGGTCGTGATCATGCTCCTTGGGGTAGGTTTTCTTGTCTCGATTCTGAGCTTTGGCAGCATTCAGAAATCCATTCAGTTCTCCAAAGGACGGACCCTCGCCGCCAACATTGCGCAGGAAAAGATGCAGATCATCATGCAGAAAAGCTATTACGAGGTGCTGGTCACGACCGCTCCACAATTTCAAGTCGAACCATCGAGCACTGTTATTTATGACCCCGGCTATTTCCCGCCTGAAACAATTCGGGAGGGCGGAATGACCTTCACGCGCTATACCTATATCCAAGTCGCCCAAGAGAATCCCACGACCCATACGATTATCACGCTGGATCCCACGACCCCAGATACAGGGATGCGGCAGATTACGGTCACCGTCGTTTGGAATACAGATTCGGGAGACAGGCTGTTAAGCGTCCAGAATGTCCTGAACAACCCTAACACGGTCATGTCCAATTCGATCCTGCAGGGGGTTGTGAAGGATTCCACGACGCTCGCCGCTATCCCCTATGCGCTTGTGGATGCCGCAGAAAATGTCGGTTGGCGGGACACCGCCAGCTCATCAGGGACTTACCTCATCAACCTGTCTCCCGGCACCTTCGATTTCCAGGCCAGCGCTCCGGGCTATTACTCGCAGATCGTCACGCTCACCGTGGCGCCCAACGGATCGACATCGACCAATTTCTTTCTCAAGGCCATCAGCACCGGCACTGTCAATGGCTCCGTGTGGTTGGATAACCATCTGGTGATCAGTCAGGTGGTGGCCGCGACCGGAACAGTCGCAGGCGGCACCGCCGGTCAAGACATCGAATATGTAGAGCTCTATAATCCCACCACCGGCGCCATCGTTCTCGGCAATAATGTCAATCCCACAACGCCGAATATCGCCTTAGTCCTTTGGGATGGAGCCAACAATAGTTATATCCGCCGTCTGTACTATGTCAATAGCACCATCCCATCCAATGGTTCTTATTTAATCAGCAATACCGGCAACACCCCGACCCCGGCGAATACATGCAATTCCTTTATCGTAGCGGGAGTAACGTTCACGCCCGATGCGTGCTGGCTCTATGTCACTGCGCCCAGCCATGCCTTCAACTGCGGGACTCAACCCTGTTCTGGAAGCTATATCGCCGATGCGGGTGGCGTCAGTGTTGCGAATTCATCTGCGTATATCGTCGTTCCTGGGAACATCAACCCCAGTCATTGGCCTGGAGCGAGGATTGATAGTGTGGCTTGGTCCGACACCGCATCGGGGCATGCCTGCCCGACAGGCGCCGCGGAAGGTACATGCATCAGCAGCAGCAATGGCTTGCAAGCCGGCGAACAATACGTGCGGAGAACAGATACGGGGACGGTATCGAATATCGCTTTCGGACCAGCCTATGACGCCAATAATAATAGCATTGATTTTTTTGACAATCCGAGTCTGACGGTGCAGCCCCATGCGACCGCCACGACCAGACCGCCGCTCACCGGAACGCCCGCTGCCGGAGCCGTCGTCTCGGTCACCGATGGTCTTTCTACTCCCTCCACGGCCATTATCCTCGGGAATCCTCCTTATGCCCAGTTCATGGTCCCAGGGATTGCTACGGGGACATGGTCTGTCTTTGCGGACAGCGGATCGGCTTCGGTTGAAATTGACAACGTATCGGTGGTGTGGAATTCCACGACAAGCATTCCGAACGCGTTCACCTCTCCCGTCTGGCAGAACAGTTCAAACAATATCGTCCTATCCACCAACGGCGTTATCGGCATGATCAGCGGAAAGGTGACAGACGCCCTGGGGAACGTCATCAGTGGCGGGATTTCCGTCACGGCTGGAAATACGAGCGTCACGACGAACGCCAGTGGCATGTATTTCCTCCGGCTTTCGACCGGGATGTATGATGTGATCGCCAATCCTGGCAACGCTAATTCGCTTTACGCTTCCGTGACGCAGCCGGCGGTCAATGTGCTTCTGAGTGACGTGACCAGCAACGTGGATTTTCTACTGCCACAAGGCGGAAAAATCAATGGATGGCTTACCCGCGATGGGATTAATCCACTGCCTAGCGTGACTGTGGTCGCCTTTGACTCCGATGGCGTCCCACGCGGCAACGTGGTTTCAGATTCGAACGGCAATTTTATTCTGATTAATCTGACGACAGGCGCTTATACGGTTCAACCTGTCCTAGATCCGAAAGAAACCTCTTCTCCTATATCCGCCGCAGCCACTGTCACGCCAGGCAATACCGTCTGGTCGAGCAGCTTTACCGTCATTGGAGCGATGGGCCAGGTCGCCGGCATCGTAAAAGCCGGCGGACAACCGATCAATAGCGGCGTACTGATTGTCGCCAGCACGGCGACTGTTCCTAATCCGCTTCCGGCGCTGAGCAGCGCCACCTTGGTTGCAGCGGTTTTTTATGCCGCCTCCAGCCTGGAGGATGGGACCTATTCGATGGATGTCCGCGGCAGCACTACGTCTCTTTATAACATAGCCGCCTTCTATACAACGCTGTCCGGATCGACACCCATAACCAGTACGCGTACGGTATCCGGCATCACGGTGACCGCCGGGCAAACCACTTCGGGGGTAAATTTCTCATGGTGAAAGGGAAAGACGGGTTTAGCTTGATTGAATTGATGATGGTTGTGACCATCGTGGGCATTTTGGCCATGTTAGGCCCACAGATCTTGACTCAGGCGACGAAATTCTTCATTCTCGGCCGCACAAGGCTCGAACTTCAAAGAGAAGCGCGCGCCGCCATGTATTTGGTCACGCGCGAACTGCGCCAGGCGCAGTCGGCCACCATCATGATCGACCAGATCAGCGGCCAGCCCAATTACTCGCGCATCACCTTTACAAAGCAAACCCTAGGCGGCGGGACAAACGTCAGTTTATTTCAGAGCGGGAAAACCCTTTCTCTTACGGAAGGAAACACCACCTCCGTGCTGACGAAGAACCTGGCCTATCTGGCTTTCGCGTTTCCGCGATCCGATGACATGACGATCGTCTCCGTTTCGATGACGCTGCAGGAACAGATTTATAACGGGGCTTACAAAGCGCTGCACATGGCCTCAGAAAAAGTCCGGGTGATGAACTGATGCGAAGAACCCCACGAGGTCAGATTTTACCCATCGTGATGGGCGCCATGGTGATCCTGGCGCTGATTGTAGCGGCGTTGGTCAACTGGATTCAGACCGACACCAATACCGCCGTCAATCAGCAGAAAAATACTTCCGCCATCAACCTGGCGGAGGCCGGGATCGATCGGGGCACGTGGAAACTGCAGAGCACGACCTCGACCTGGGCGGCCGCGGCGGCAGGGTTTGTCATCCCCGGCTACAATTTCGACACCACGTATACCGACGTCCCGGGAGGAACCTACCGGATCAAATTCGTCAATGGAGTCCTCGCCAACGGCAATGCCACCGTCACCATCACGGCCGAAGGGCGAGACGCCCTGAATCATCAGACGCGCGCCGTGCAGGCCGTCTTTGAAAACCAGACCATCTATAGCGCCATCATGTCCGGAGGGAACGTCTCGTGGGGCCAAGGTCTCGGGATCTATTGGGGTCCTATCATGTCACAGGGCAATCTCCAGTTAATGGATGACAATGTGGCCCGGCGTTATTTTCCCCGCAAATTCGCTAAAGGCGTGGTGGTTGGCACCGCCAACTATCCCCGAGACACCAACGGCCTTGATCCTCCCAACACGGACAATGTCGAATGGTGGTCAAATTACGCGGGCGTTCCCCCGGTCCCTGTGCTGGACTTTGTCTCCATGCGCTCTTCCGCCGCGGCTACCGGGACATTGAACGTTTACGGGTGCGGGTGTGCGGCCAGCCCTCAATACACTGTAAACGGGGCAACGGTCGCCGCATGGGATACTCGCACCGCCGCGGAATGTGCCAACCCCACACCTGCCCCC
>Ga0182027_10001073_pt1 | contig 46002 bp, 39 predicted proteins | sample 712E1DmetaG_FD_121300 | JGI IMG/M metagenome (GOLD analysis project Ga0182027, IMG submission 121300) | Permafrost microbial communities from Stordalen Mire, Sweden - 712E1D metaG (Illumina Assembly) | ecosystem: Environmental > Terrestrial > Soil > Wetlands > Permafrost | place: Sweden...
AAGACATTGAGGACAACAGCATCAAGCGTAAACATATCTATCACGGCAAATGATACATATGGAAATGCTGATACGTCTATTTTTGCAGAATCGTTCAAAATAGATAATACAAAACCTAATGCGCAGATAACAACAGACAAGTGCGATAGCAAAGGCAAATGTTATGTCTCAAATGGCGTCAATAAGATAAATATCGCTCTTGATAAGATGAATTTTGACAATATGAAATTATTTTTTACGATAAATGGGTTGACATCACAAATAATCAATTGCACCCAATCAGGCTGCTATGGATATATCACAATCAATTGCCAGTCAGGAAATGACGTCGCTGCCCAGATAAGTCCTCAAAGCACTGATGATTCAGGCAATAAGATATTATCAACTCCTGTATCGCTCAAATGCGACAATAATGCCCCAAAATTCATCAATGTGACATTCAGAGGAGAGAATAATGATGCACAGTTCAAGGATATAATAATGTCAAATTCTCGAGTAATAATCAATGCATTGATATATGATGCTGAAAGCGATGAATTGGGCAACATCACAGCATATTTGGCAGATATGAAGAACACGACAGAGAATCCTACTGGGTGTGTAAAAGATTTTTCTACAAACATATTCAACTGTAGCTGGACAATATTAAACATTAATAGTGGATATTATAAGACCTCAATAACTATTAACATATCAGATATTGTCGGAAATACTGTATCAGCAGATTATGCTGTCACAGTCTTGAGCTTTAAGGATAATTCTACTCCAGACCTTCTGAAATTGACTTTTGATAAGGTAGTTCCGACATCAATAAACAGGATATCATTAGACTTAGCAAATACTAACATGCTATCATATTTTGTCTATGCACAATATCATATAAATGCCAAAGGCAATGCCAAAGATGTCGTGCTGCTCATGCAAAAGCCAAATGATTGCATATTCAAGAATTTAGATACAGATAAACCTTTTGATGCGTCGATGTTTGCCAGCGTAGGAATAGCTGATCCTTACTTAAGCCTTGGGCAAATCAATAGGATGGATTTTATTTTTGATGATAATATTGCTGTGAATGATCTGCCTGATAATTTCATGGCATACTGCAATATCTCAGCCTATGTGAAGCAAGGAACTGTTGTTTATCAGAATCCTCAAACTCTTATGGTCGAGATACCATTCAGCTTGAGGAATGCGAAGCTTGGGACGCCAGGAACAGTGTTTGCTAATAAGATAAATGATGCGACTGACTCATTCTTGTATAAGGCGCAGATCCTAGGCCTTGCAAATTCTATATTGCCGAAGATCCAAAGGATATGTGAGATAAAGAATTATTTTGCGATGGCATCATTTGCAGGCAGCCTGATAAGCACTGTCGGGGCCGCAGTCTCTCCTGTGATTGGCACTGGCGTACAACAGGGTAGCATGAGCTTTGTAGTGCATATAGAAAGCCTAGCGAATTGCTTCTATGGAGATGAGAAGACGCAGCCGCAAAATAATGCAGTGCTGCAAGCACAGGCCACAGATAAAACAAAAGGTTCGCAGGCTAATCTTGGAATACCAGTCAGCTCATGCCCTAATCTTGTGAGAGATACATGCGATTTCCTAAGCTGCAGTGTTGCTGAAAAATATCAGCAGGCAGGAATAGGATTATTGGATACTGACAGCAATCATGGCAATGTCCAATTGACAAATATTTTCAGCAGCGATATTATTGATAAGGGTATATTGAAAAATGTTGATGTGCCAGATGTGAGTAACAGCCTGATAATGGCAGCCTATACGCAATGCTGGCCAGCAGTGATCTATAACCTCAATAAATGGAGGCAGATAGATTGCGGATATGTATATTGCCTGAAAGAGACATCATCAAGAGGAACAGACATATCAGTATGCGATAAGGTCAAGAGCACCCAGACATGCAGCCTGATAGTCGGTGAAGTTTTTGAATTGCCATATGTGAATATAGGAAAGAACATAATAAATAATATAGGAGAATTGATCAATAGTGTAGGGCCATTAGCAGTAGTCTCATTGGCTAAGATAGGATATTGCGACAAGTATCTTGATATGACAAAGCCTCCACTTGCAGGAGCAGACTTTGACACTACAAAAATATGGGTCTGCCAGATACCATTGCAGCTTGCAAGATTTGTCGACGGACTGAAAAGATCCACAATGGCAGCGAAGTTCCGCTATCCAGAGGTGCAGGACATGTGCGAACTTGCAGACAAATGCGCAGGCAATCCATACTCGACAGACCCGACATGCAAGAATGCCCCGAACATGTGGACGACACTAGCAAACATAAGGATACCAGATGCCCAACAGGACAATAGGGATTATAATTATGTCAAGCTTCAGAATGATGCTCTCAAGAAAACAGAGGATGCTGAAACAAAATTGCTCAGTGATTTGCATAAGCAAGCTGATGCAGGAGACACTTCTGCAAAGGCTGATTTAGATTATTATAATAAATTAACTCCGCAAATGGCTGATTATACTATGACTCAGGTTGCTAATCCATTAATTCCTATGTTGACTGGAATTGAAGTGCCTGCTGACAAGAATATTATAAGTCTAATATCCTTTGATCAGCAAGCAAAAGCTTACAAGACAAAAGCAGATTGTGGACAGCTCTCATGCGATCAGATAGTATCTGTTGATGCCACAGGCAAGGCCAATGTAGTAAAGCAAGGAGCCATGAATCCAGCGGAGCAACAGATGAAGGCACAGCTTGACCAAAAAGCGTTTGATGATATCAAGTATTATCAAGATCTGCTATCTAAGGATTCACACATCTATGATAGACCCGAATATATTCTGGCTAAAAATCTGGCTCTCTGTCAATTAGGATTTTGTGATACAGATTCTATCAATGGAAGTTGTAAATTCGATACTTGTAAGGAGGTTACAAAAGAAATGCTTGCTACTAAAGAGCAGGATATTAAGAATACCAAGGCATATAACAGCGCTACTCAGGCAGGCGCTGCACTCAATTTAGCTTTGCAGATGCTTTATCAGAATCACGTCCTTGATTTCATGTTTTCTGAGAATTGGGGCGGTACTGCTATGAAGGTTGTGCAGTTCTTCAATACTGACAATTGGAAGAATAACCTTTGCAATCCTGATGTGTCTGTTTTAGGAGGCAATGATCAGGATTCTGGAAATATCATCAGTTGCAGCACTGGCAATTGTATACCAATACTTACTATGGCTGCTGAAAGGCAGGAATTTGTCACAATAAATAATTCACATTATTATATGTATACGATAGCATATTATCTTGGGCCTGTTATATTGAAGAATGGTAATTCGCTTTCATACAATGTTGAATTCAGGGGCTCAGGGGCTACGATAAAAGGTTATGTCAAGACTCAGATGTATGTAAAAAATAATGATGTAATAAGGGTAGCAAAAGTGTTTGCGCATGTAAAGCAGTTCACTCAGATGTGCATCGTATTCAATGGAGATTATCCTCCTGATGATTTAGGCGGTAAGACAGAATATTGCAGGGATATCAAGACTGATGATTTCAATACAGGCTCGCCATATGTCGACCTGACAAATCAGGCTTATGGATATACTACTGTAGCAAATCAGCCTGCTAAGATATTTACTGGAGTTGTCAAGGCTCAGGAGCCAGGAGTATTAGACCCATGAAATGTAAAAATTTGAATAAAAAATCTCAGATAACAATATTCATAATTTTAGGTATAATAATATTGTTTGCTGTAGCATTCGTATTCTATATGAGGTCTTCATCAATTAAAGTGCGCCCTCCTGTCGGGCAATTGGAAGTATCAGACGATGTCAAGCCTATAGATAAATACGTGACTGACTGCCTTGATGCTGTTTCAAAACAGGCATTGATTAAGCTCGGGAATAATGGAGGATATATTGAATTGACCAATCTTAAGATATCTCCTATCCCTTACAGGTCTGATGTTCTTGTGTTCGAGCCTTCAGAAATCCCTTACTGGTATTATCTTAAGACAGACTGCAACGATCCATCAAAGCCATTCGGGTGCCTGCAGTCGAAAAAGCCTCCATTATGCGATCCTGGCATCCAATGCGCATTAGATTCTAATGGGGATAATTCCATTGAATCGCAATTGAATAAGTATGTAGAGGATAATCTTGATTCCTGCATCAATAATTTTGCTCCATTGACAGACTTGTTTGATATAAGGCCTGGAAAGCTTAAGGCGAACACTGAAGTTTTGGAGAATAGCGTGCAATTCGAGATAAATTATCCTCTTGACATCACTGTGAAAGGCAGCAATAAGAGGACTACTATAACAAATTTTCTCACAGAGCAGAATGTGAAGCTTAAGCAGATCTATGAGTTAGGCTCAGAAATATATCAGGCAGAGATGCAGTATAATTTTCTTGAGACTACAACATTGAACCTGATAACTGTGTATTCTGGGCTTGATGAAAAACTTCTTCCTCCGATGTCGTCGATCGAGGTATTTACTGCTGGAAAAAAGTATTGGATCAGAAGCGATGTGAAAGACAAATTGATGAATGATATACTCCCATATATTAGCATGATACAGATTGTCAATGCTGCAAATGCTAGAGGCATATATTCAAGAGGTACAGATGCGAATACATTGCCTTATGAAGATGGATTATATAAGAGCCTATCAATAAAAGTATCGAACAATACTTATCCAGATATTAATGCCAATATAATATATCCATATTCTGATATTTATCTTAAGATAGGGGATTCTGAGATAATCAAGCCGCAATCTATGGAAGCAGACAGTATGGTGATGAAGCTCATAGGATTTTTCCTAAATGACTACAATTTCAAGTATGACCTCAGCTATCCTGTGATTGTCAGGTTGTCAGACCCTGAAGCATTCAATGGTGAAGGATATACTTTCAATTTTGCCATGGAGTCAAACATTAGGCAAAATATTCCTATGAAAGGCAATATAACCATAATCAATGCTGGAGGCCAAACGCAGCTCGATATAGGTTCTGATTCTCAGAGGGTCAATAGGACAGTCACTATAGAATCAATTGATGAGCATACGAAAAAGCCTATCGATGGTGTCATAATCTATTATAGATGCGGCAACCAATATACTATGGGACAGACCGCATTTTCTGGCGAGACATCTTCATTAACTACACAATTCCCTTATTGTCCTGTCGGTGGTCAGATAACATATGAAAAGCCAGGATATATGGGTGGTGGCATTGATTTCAATAATGATGAAGGCGATGATGCAAAATTTTTGAGTATAGAATTATGGCCATTGCAGGAAAAGACAATAAGGATATACAAGAGGACACCAGCCAATATTCAGAGCATAAAATCCTTTGGGCCAGGAGCAATCGCGTTATATAGTACACAAGTGACTAATATTAGTGCCAAAGAGAATGTGATGCTAAGCATTGCAAGAGAAAAGCTTGACCCATTAGATACTGATGTTCCTGTTGTAGGCTTCATGGTTTACAAGCAGCCAAATGCGACAATAACCACAGTGAGCAAAGATGAACAAAAAGCTCAGATACAAGGATTGTTCAATGATGGAAAGATAACAGCAGATACAAGAGACAGCCTATTGGCTGAATTGGATTCAGCGCCAGACAACACCACCCAGATTGTTAGCAGCGATGAGCAGAACTATACCCTAGAATTTGTTCCAGGAAGATATGATCTTGAGGCATTCATGATATACAATGGTCCTGTGCATGTGGATAAGGAGACAAGAAAATTCTGTCCTGTGCCAAAAATACTCGGCATCTGCATAGGAGGAGAGAAATCAATCGATCTTCCAGAGCAGAATTTTGATTCATGGATAGATGGCGGGGCACAGATTGGATTCACATTGAATGAGAACGATGTCTATTCTGATAAGAACATCCTGAATCTTTATGTTCTGGAGATGCCCTTGCCGACAAATTGGGATATGTTAGAGAATTATCAGACGCCTGATGTTTATCAGCAGGGCAAGACATTTTTGGTAAAGCCAGTACTGACGAAATAAATCATCGAATAATAAATAACTATTTATAGTATCAATAACAAAATACTACATAAGGATTATCGTGATAAAATTGAATAGGAATAAAGCATTGAAATATTTGGCATTTTTGATGATTTATCTGATGATATCATTGACTTTTTTTACAGCAAATGCCCTAGCAATCCTTAGCTATACAGCGACTGGCAACAATAATGTTGCAGGAATGATTGCAAAGACTGACAGCCTCTCAATAAGCACTCTATCAGACGGTAATGTAAGCATAATGACAAATAATGAAGATGCTATACCGATGGACTGTGATAGCAGCAAGCCTGAGAAATGCAATTGGCAATTTGAAGAAGAGACGATGTCAGATGATGTGAACAATATAACATTTGTACTTCAGCAAGATTCAGGATATCCATTGACTAGAGAAGGGATTGTCTATGTCGACAGTGTTGGGCCGACAATAAATTATTTCAATTATATCAAGAAGGCAAATAGTCTTATCATAAATTATTCTGTGACTGACAGCCTATATTCTGGCTCTAGCGGATGCTCAGGCATTGACACATTAAATTTTTATGTGAATAATGATGTTTATCCAATGGTTTATAAGACCAAGCCAGGAGCATGCACAGTTTCAGGATCATATATCATAAATTTTACTGGAAGCCAGGATCTGACAATATCCATGGATGCGACAGACAATGCAGGAAATCCTCCTACGACAAGCAATCAACTCAACCCTAATGGAGATTTCGAGCCGCCGAACATATTGGACAATTTTGAATTGATGTCAGGCAGCGATGAATTAGATACATTCTCGAGCTCGACAGACAGGCTTGTTGATGTTGTCGTGCATATAGATGATCAAAACCTTGATACGAGCAGTGTCATAGGGAATCTTGCAAAATTGAACACTAATCCTGCGATTAACACACCATACAAGAATATTAAAGCCTCTTGCAATCCTGATGGCTCGAACAATAATTCTTATAATTGTATATTTTCTGGAATTAAGCTGAGGCCAGTTAGTGAAACATTGAATATTACTGTTTTTGCAAAAGACAAATATGATCTATCCACAACAAAAGAATTAGATAAGGACATAACTATTGTAAATAATGCAGGTCAAGTATTATATCTTGGCCCTGATAAAAATAAATGCACTCCTGATCTGAAGAATTGCTACATCACTCAAGGCCCGAATGTGTTCTATACAGAATTTGACACGACATCAAGCTATAATCTCAGCAGGATAACGCTTGGGATAGGGAGTGATAAGACATTCGCATTCTGCAGCCAGTTAGATACAGAATGGCAATGCTTATCATACTATAATGTGATGCAGGCTTCTGGCCCAATAAAATTGTCTATTGTAAGTCCATCATTTGATGATTATGGAAATAGTGTGTTTGGAAAAGATAAGACATTGATTATTGATAATGATTATCCAACAATAATATCTGATATAACAAACACATCGACATGCCCTGTTGCAGGTGAGTCATTAAGATTATCATTCAGGGCAAGAGAGGCTACATCCCCGATATTGAAATTATATGTCAATACATCGCAATTCACATCCAAAGATACGCAGGCAGGCACATGCACTCCTGACACGAATGATGAATGGGACTGCTCTATAGACATAGACAGTTTTGTGACATCGCATACAATAGTTCCAGAAAATATTGTCCTAGAAGACTTGGCTGGCAATCAAAAGCTTATCCCATACAAATTCGAAGTTTGCGAGGCAAATCAGGATAGTACACCAAATGCGATAACCAAGATCACACAAACATCAATACCGCGCATCGATAGAAGAACAGCGAGCCTGTTGCCGATAAAGACATATGTGCCATTGGATATCACAACCATAGGATATCAGGCGAGTATAATGTCCCTGACTGTAGACCAATGCACTGCTGAAGGTATTGATGGCTCAGATGTGATGGATGTAGGGCATTATTTTCTTAGTGCAGGAAATAATCCTATGATGGTGCTATATATCGGCCATTCAGGAGCTCAAGTGCCTCTGGATTCTATGGATATAAACTGTACAATATCAGCAAAGGTAAGGATAGCAAATAAGGTATTCACAAAGCCAGAGATAGAAAATTTTAAGGTGAATGTCAACACATTTAACAATGTCCTTGGGACAGTAGATGATAGTGTATTGACAAAGATAAACAATGAGAAGATGCACTTAAGAGAATTGTCAAGCAATATAGATTATTATAAAGGATGGGACAATATACTAGGATCATTATGCACAATAGCTCAGGTGATGTCAAAAATAAATTCATTATTGCAGGCATTAAAGGCAGTAGTATATGCAATAGCTATAGGATTACAGGTAGCATTCGGTGTAGGAAATGCAATATGGGCACCGACAAATACTGCACTTAGTGCAGTGGATAAATTTGTGGGCGAATTCTTCTGGCCAGTAGGCATCACAGCATATTCACACCCTATAGGAATAATAGTAAAATATTCTTGCGAAATATATACATGCCAATTCATGAAAGTATCAGGACTATATTCGATGACATTAGATACAATAGCGATAGCAAATGGCCCAGCGACAAGAGCAAACGATCAGGCAAATGCGGTAAGTGCAGCAAATAAAGAGGCTGATGATACACGTAGCATGTCTTCTAAAGATGTATCGGAAAAGGAAGCTGCAGAAGTTAAGGCAGCAGCGCAGCCATACATAGATGAAGCAGCAAAAGAAGGAAGGATAGTAACAACTGAAAGTCCTGATGTTGCTGATATAGTCGCTCCTATAACCGCAAAATATGCTCAGGCAGCGACAATAAATGCTGCATTGGCAAAGACAGTCGATGCAACAAATACAGCACAAGTCCAAGCGATCAAGGATTCGATAAAGAGCAACCAAGACGCGCTAGCGACATTGAAGAAGAACAAAGATGATCTGCAAAAAACATTGAAGGAACTGACAGCAAAAGGCGATGCACGGACAAGTGAAGAAAACACTCAGCTTGCAACTGTCAAAACCCAATTAACCACATTAGAATCTCAGATTGCAACACAGACAAATATGATAGCGACATTAAATGCCAGATTAGCAGTAAAGCAAGATGCAGCAGCTACAAGTGCAGCTACGACAAGTCTTCCGGCCACGCAACAAAATTTACATGCGCTTAAGACATCTATAGACGGAAATCAGGGATTGATAAATCAATTGGTCGCAATGAAAGCGACATTATCGCAGCAACAGACAGAAGCTACCACAAACCTGAATACTCTGAAAAATTCTGGCGCAGACCAATCAGATAGCGCACAGTATAGCAGCTATTTTGCAGCACAACAATTGTTAGACAATATCAACGCTCAAATAATATCCAATGATAAGAATATTCAGGATACACAAAAAATCCTTAACAGCGAATCTCAACAATATGCTGCATTATCTTCTGCAGTTCAATCACAATCATCATTATATAATCCTCTCACAGGACCAAAATATGCAATTATTCCATCAGAATCTACAACAAAGGCACAGACATCGATAGGGATGACTTATGTAGGTGATTTATACGGAAATATTGAAGCAGATGGAAGCTTTGTTCCGACACCAAGAGGTCAAGGGACGAATGTCAATCTATACAAGGATTTAGACGACAATTATCACCTGTTCCAGGTCGTGAATGGACAAGAAGTGAATGAAGAGGTTCCAGTAAATTTCAATCCAGCACAATTAGCAGATGAGAATACATTTGTTGCAGGAACTGCGAGCACAGGAACTGGAGGCACTCCAGGGACCGGTACCGGCAAAGGCACGACTGCAAATACTCCGACAGGCCCAACAGCTCAGCCTTTTGCAAACGGAAACACGATATATTCCTTTGATTCTGCAAAGAATCTCTATGTCTCAGCTGATGGCAAATATGCTTATGATCAAACAAAAGATATTTTTTATGTCCAAAAAGATGGAAGCTGGCAAATAGATAGTTCAAGATTGACTTCCAATGCAGAAGTAAGTATGCTGGCTACCTCTCCTTTTCAAGATAAAAAAATTATTGGCTCTATTGGAATGATATCAGATGTCTCTATAAATGGCGTTTCATATATCGCAAATCCTAAATATAACGGTAATACCCTATCTCCACTATCCATTTCATCGCACGACACTATCTATCAATCGTCAGCAACAGGTGCTTATTATATATCTCAGGATATGGGTTCTGGGTATTCTGATCTAGTGCCGATAACAGCTGATAAAATAATGGTTGGCAGTGAACAATCCACAACACTGGCACAAGCTCAGAATTATGCAGCTACTCAAACTAAACTGCAAAAAGGTCTGCAAATAGCCACTACTGTAATGCAAGTCGGTCTTTTAACTAGCAGAATAACATCTGTCGCGCCATTAGTGGAACAAGGCGCTAAATTGCTAACTTCAGGAGGCGGCAACTTATTAGCAACTGAAAGTGTTCAATATGGTGCTAGACTGTTGCCTGAAGTTTCGTCAAGTACGGCTTCAATGTCTGAATTGACTTTGAGTAATGGAGTGAAAATACTTGTGCCAAAAGTAATTGAGCCAGTATCACAGGACCTTTCTGGCAATGCTGTAATCTCTAATTCTGTCGATACTGCTGCTACTGGTGCTCCTGCTGAGCAGGCTCAGGTTAGGAATACTGAGTTCTTTAATGAATTGCAGTCTCAGGACTGGATCGTCAATCCTTATAAGAGTGTGCATTATGATGGTTTGTGTATGCCTGCAATATTGTATAATCTTGAGAAGGAAAAACAGATTAGGTGCATCTATCTCTCGTGTATGGAAAAGCAGTATGCTGCTGGCTTGCCTGAGACTGTTTGCGAGAAAGAGTATGGTATGAATTCATGCTTGTATCTTGATAGTGCTCAATGGAAGCTTGCTGAGAATGATTGGAGCGTAATATTTTCTGGATTCCTTAAATCTGCTATGGTTGCTGCAATTGGTATGATTCCTCAAGTCGTATATTCTGCTGTTTGTGATGCTCCTCCAGTTCCTGCTGAAGGTGTGGCTTCTGTGAATTGGAAGTGTGGTGTAGGAAGTCCGGATTCAATAAATGTCGGTACTGGCTGGCCTTGTGTCGGATGCGGCCTTGCTAGCGTATTATTGCGCTCTAAGGAATTGATTTCAATATTTGAGTCTGGAGGATTTTCAAATCTAATCAGCAGCGGTAGGCCTGATGATCCTGCTAAGCAGCATGATTATTGTGCTGGGGTTGATTATAGTGGATAAGAAGATAATAATGCCTATAATATCAATATGCACAATATTATTATGCTCTGGCTTTATATTATTATTATGCACAGGATTAGTCCAGGCATCGATATATAATGGTGATGCTAGGAATGTCGCCCCTGATAAAAGCCCATTTTATTGGCAGAATTTCGGGCAGCCGATAACAGATTCTGCAATAACAACATTGACTTTTGGATGGGGCAAGGCCAGCGGCGATGATCTTACTGCAGGATTATTTTATCCTGTAAAAAAATGGGAGATTGAGGTCTGCGCTGCAGGGATTACATCAGATTTGAACAATGCCGGATCAAATGTTGATCTCACAGGCACATCAACAGACGCCTCAATGATTTATGGAGAGTTCACAGCATCACTCAATGCACAGAAATATGATTATAGCGCAAATTATACTCTTTATGAGATAGGATGGTATATACAGCCAAGAGATATCGATATACAATACAATGTGTATATCACGAACGGCAAGAATAAATATTATTTGACGAATAGTTTACCATCTGCTCCCACTGATGGGACAATAATCTTCACATCAGACCATGTCCAAGGTGATGCAGGATATTTTGAGAAATATCTTTCAGAAAATTATACAACAGCAGTAATAGAATATCCTAAGGGTAAAGTATTCATGACAACACCCATACTGGTCAATCCATATGGTGCGAGGTATAGCTAATGAATTATTGGCAAGTCCAGAAAAAAGCAATAATTGAAAGCATAAGCATGCACAAGCCTGCAAAATGCTATCTGTTCGAATTCATAAAATATCTGCTGATAGCATGTATTACATTGCTAGCTTATGGGATGTTCCTGTATATATTCAACAAAATGCAGCCATTATTTGATGTGATAGACCAGATAAAGAATTATAGCACAGATATCCCATCAACTCTTCAAAGCCAATTCCTTGCAAACAGCCACTTATTCACGCAATTCATAGTCAGCACATTATCTATCATGGTTGCGGCGTTGATAATTTATTTAGTGATAATATCAATATTCGATGGCATCATTACTTCGACAATAAAAAAGCAGCGATGGACCATAAAGACATTTTTTGCATTCATAAAGATATATTCAACAGTAACTGTCGTATTGCTGCTCTTGGCAATAATGTTTTTTACCATAATCACAGACCCAATAATATTTTATGTGACATATCTGGTCCTGTCCTTATTATACATTTATCTGATGATGGTGTATCAGATCACTCTTGATGAGAAGAGGAGCTATCTAGAAAATGTTGTTGCAGGAATAAAGAATTCGACAAGGATACGCCATGCCATAATACTGCTTGTCGCAGTAATCATCGCGATAATGCTTGCAACACTGATCAACATGCTGCTAGCGATACTTTTGAAACAATATGTGATAATACTAGTATTGCTGACTGCAGTGATGCTCAGCATATGGATAAGAAATTATTTTTTCATGCTATATAAAATAAAAAGATATATCTGAAAAGGACAGTAAATAATATTTATCAAAAGGATATTCAAGAAAAAAAAGAGGAATGAGATGAAAAAGTCGCAAGTTACTATATTTGTAATTCTTGGGATTGTAGTATTGATGATAGGAGCAATATTCTTGTATTTATATTCTCAAAATTCTACGCCTCCTGTAAGGTCAGAGGCAACAGGAGACTTGAAAGTAGTCCAGCAGTATTTTGAGCAATGCCTAAATCAGGTAGGCACTGAAGCGATTGTGAAGATCGGCCAGCATGGAGGATATATCGACCCTTATGATCCATACTTGTCAGGGAGATTGTTCATAAAAAATCCAGTAAAACAGTATGAATCAGATCTTGCATACTTATCAGATGATCCAGACTCTGCTGTAGCATATTGGTATTATGGATTTAGTGCAAGCAACATATGCGAAAACTGTGTAAGGATGTCACAGGCGCCGTATGTCAGCGAGATGGAAAGACAATTAAGCATTTATGTAAGCGAGCATCTAGATGGATGCCTAAATAATTTTTCTTCATTCCAAGACAAAGGCTATACCTTGGATCATCCAGACTATGCATTGATACAGACGACACTCACGCAAAACAATGTTGTGTTCCAGGCTAATTATCCTGTAAATCTTACAAAGGACGGGACAGTGACGAGTATGAGTGAATATAATGCACAAGTCGATATACCGCTCCTAAAATATTATAATATGGCAATAAACATAAGTCTTAATGCATACGAGAATTCATTCCTTGAGAATATGGACCAATACCTCATAAGCTCATTTTCAGGGCTTGATGGAAATAAGCTTCCACCCACTTATGCACAGACTACAGGCTATGACTTGAAATTTTGGACACAGACAGGAGTCAAGAACATGTTCAAGGATACGATATCCACATACCTTCCGATGATGCAGATTGTCGGCACAAAAAATTATAGGCCGATAACTTCTAAGGGAATGTCGTTGTATGAACAGAACCTCTACAAATCGATGAGCCTTGACATATTCAACGGCCAATCCAATCCTAATACAGAAATAAATTTCTTGTATCTAGGACAAGACATGTACTTTAGGGTGGATCCATCAAAGGATGAATTGATAGGGCCAAAAGAATATGTGTACGATACCAAATCCATGCTTCCTGCATCAAGAGTCAATGATTATAATTTCTTCTACACATTCTCATATCCGGTGATTGTTGAGATCAATGATAAATATAATGGCAAGGATAATTATCAGTTCATCTTTGCACTCCAATCAAACATGGTGAACAACCTAAACCTGCAGGATTATTGGAACAATGATCAGAACCAGATATATTGGGACCCGAGTTATCTGAAATTGAATGTCAATGATCCACTTGTAGGAGCCAGCATCCCAGGAATCTCTGGAGGAAAACCTGTTAATTATACATACAAGTCAAGGCCTACAAAGAATATATTCTGTGAGGATACACAAAAACAGTCAGGAGAGATTAAGGTCAAGACATATGATGCAATGACCAATAAACCGCTTAGTGATGTTGTGCTCACATATGGGTGCGGAAATTATGTTAGCTGCAATATTGGGCGCACAGCATTAAATGTTACGCTAGGATATTCTACATATTCTGCTCAACTTCCGATATGCATGAATGGATATCTTACTTTGGAGAAGCCAAATTATCAGAAACAGTCCATACCATTGACTACTGTTGCAGGCATCGATGATGATCTAGGATCGATATATCTAGAACCTATAGTAACAAAGAACGTATCAATCATGAAAAATATTATGGAGCGGCATTATAAGCAAGAGAAAAAGGTCACAGTGCTTGGGGTGATAAAGTCTGTCTATACAGAAGGCATATTAGATCCGACATCAACCAACGCAGTCTTTATAGGAAATTATCTAGCTGCCAACAATACTAAACTTGGATTAAATGATACAGTGATATTGACATTGACAAAGATCAATACCAGCGCACTTGAGGCTTCGTATAGTCAAACTATCGTTTTTGGTCAAGATGCGACATCAAATACCACAACACTCAATCTTGTGCCAGGAAGCTATACGATAAAAGCACAATTGATAGATTATCTTGGTGTCTTGATACATAAGCAATGCAAGACAATATGTGTCGATAAGAATGCATTGCAGACAGTATTTGGAGGATGCAAGACTACCAAGATTCCACAGGATGACTTATCTATTGTTCCTGCAGTATGGGGTGGAGTAGAATTTACTGCTCAGGATCCGTTCATAGTCACAAGCAATGATCTTAAGGGCAATAAGACATTGGAATTCTATGTTGTAAGATTGCCGGATCCAAGATGCATAGATGATCTATCAGAGCCTTCGACAGTTCCTCTTATCACACAGAATAATAGAATCAAGCTTATACCAAAATGGAAGTAAGCATTTAGAGAGAATATTTCTGTCAATTTAATATTAACCTGATTGATTTCCACTATTGTTCAGGTCAATCTTAATATTTATATCCATCACAGAATAAGTGCTTTTCTGGACCAAAACATTATTATATGACGCAGGTGCAGGATTAGAATTATATAGGTCGGGCTTGAACTGCTTAGATAATTCTATGACCTTATCTGTATTTCCCTGCTGATAATATTGGTTCATTAGGTTCACTAGCTTAATCTGATTGCAATATTCGAGCGTAGAATTATCATAGATTTTATCGCATACTATAGTATTTCCTGATATGACAAATGCTAGGTAACAGTTATCTCTATATGATACAGACTTTATAATATCGCAATAATTAGGCTTGCCAGATGCATCGGCAATGTTTGCAAAACAGACATCCTTTTGGTCTGAAGATGTGAACTTGGCGCAATTATTTGCAGCAACTGATGGATTGACCTTGGCTTGGTTCCTGATTATATTGAGCGAATCTCCAAATGTGTCTGTAGGACCGACATTAACAATATCAGGCGGACCTGAAACGATTATATTGTTAGTAGTGTTCGCAGGTGTAATGCCTGCATTTGGAGTGGTAGGAGTCTGATCAATTGGAATGTTTGGGATCTGTTCATTACTGTTTACTATATCAAAGCCTATGCTGCTCTCTGCATCTGAGGCTCCGCCGTATTCGACAACTGCCTTTAGTACATAAGATCCTATAGTTAAGCCTTGTAATGATATCTTTCCTGTTGATGATGTCTTTGTATCGACTGCTATTGTCTCAGAATATGTCTTCATGCTTTTTCCAGAGGCATCGAGTATGATATATTGAATCTTTGCATCAAACCTGTTTTTTGAGCCCATACTAATCAATGTTATAGTATAGCTTATGCTATCATCTGAGGTGAACGAATATTTATTGAGTTCAATAGATGAATCGAGCAAAGGCAATTCCTTAGTCATGAAAATGCCTGTGTAGAATACAGCATATCCTAGTGCTCCAAGGATAATCAATCCAAAGAATATTCCAAAGATTGTCTTTCCAGAGACATGGACTTCATGCCTTACATTGATCACATTGTCTTGTCTGATAAGTTTTTCTATGAGATATTTGCTGAATCCTTGCTGTAAAAGGCTTTGCTTTATAGAATCTGTGCTATAGCCATTCCTTAATTGTGTCGAGATATATGCCTTTATCTGATCGTCAATAGTGTTAGCCTGCTGTGGTGCGGAGAATATTGCCATCACTTCATCTAACTCATGAGAAGACACATTGTTCTTGAGCAAGAACGCCTTGATGCTTGCAAGGTTGTGGCCTTGAGACAAGGCATTTTTCACATAATCTACCAGCTTCTGATTTATCTGACTCACCCCTGAATCAATCTTTAGTGAGCGATAGATTATTTAAATGTGATGATTTGAAGGAAAATAGAAAATTTTTATTGGTAAAAACAAAAAACTTTAAATACAGTAACAACTTTTTAATGATTAAATTTACATTATATACGAATTATTAATAAAAATTATTAATATAGATCATTATTAGTATATGTAACGAAAAGGTGATTCAAAATGCCTAACTATGCTGAAGGATTAAAATATACAGATGAACAGAAGCAAGTATATGAAAGGGTGCTTAATGCTGTGCCATTGGATTATCAGATAAAGCGAACAATCAAGCATAGGGATGCTCTTCCTGCTGCTCTTGAGACACTTAAAGGCAAAGAGTTCGCAAGCATTGATGCGGCAGTTGAAACCCTGACTGATGCACTGATAAAATACAGGAAAAGTACAAAGATGCCTGTAAGTGAAGATAAAGATGATAGGCACCTTTATGCCAATGAAGTAAGAGACTTTCTAGAGGCATATGGAAAGCAGAATAAGGTCGATGTGCTCAGCCTGATTAAAAAAGGCGAAGCACATACATTGCTGATGAGCATGCTAGAGAATGATAAGGCGCATGACCTTGAAGGAAAGCTAAATTATGAGATGAGAAAATTATTGCCAGCTGATAAAGATATGGATTTTTATCAAGGGATAATGCATTATCATGCAAGCCTCAACCCTACTGTCAAATTTTCTAAAGGGCAGATAGCAAAGATGTCTTCTCATGAGGGCGTGCTTGGAGTGCTCAAAGATAGTTATGATAGAGATTTGGCGAGCAAGCTACAGTCATACAAGCCAGAGCAAAAGAAGGCAGCATAATCTTGCAATAAACGATTATTTTTTTTTTAGATATTTTTTTTTTATTGATTAATTATAAAATATCTAATCCGAACAATTTTTCAATAGCTTTATAAATTACTAGATTTTTTTCTTTATGTAACTTTATATAATTATTATCTACAACATTTGAGGGTGAGCTTGATGAGTAAAAAATCCAAGATTGCTGATACAAAGGATTCTTATGTGAGCCATAAGCCAGAAGAAGGCATAGATTCTCAATTGCCAAATGATATGCCTGCAGAGGCTAAGGCAAAGCTAAAAGAGATAAAGGATAAGCTTGATAATTTCCAGAAAAAAGTGTTGGACAAATTCTCAGATTATGTTCTAGGGATAGCATTATTGCCCCCTCCTAAGCCTGAAGTTGATGAAGAGACAGGAAAGGAAAAACAGATTGATAAGAACAAGATATACATACTTGTGCTTGTCGACGATTCTGACAGTAAAAAAATGTCAAAAGAGGAATTGAGAGAAAAATTATCTACAATACTCCAGTCTATGGGAAAGGATGTTGATAAGAGCCTAGTCATTGAGACGCTGATATTGACTGATCTTTGGCAATCGTGCTATGATGGAAAATATGAATATCTACAATCTATAGCGCAAGCTGTCCCAATATTCGACAAAGGCATGCTTGCAGCAATAAAAATATCAGAAGTGCACAAGAATATGGTATTGAAAAAATTCGAGAAATACATAGTATCATATGTCCTTGCAGGCTCTCTTGTTCAGGGCAGATCCACCCCAAAATCTGATATAGACGTTTATATAGTCATCGATGATACAGATGTAAAAAAGATGACAAGGGCGGAATTGAAAGATAAGCTTCGGGCAATAATAATCGGTATGGGCATCGATGCTGGCAAGATGACAGGCATTGAGAACAAGATAAATATTCAAGTCTATATATTGACAGATTATTGGGAGAATATCAAAGAGGCAAATCCGGTGATATTCACATTGCTCAGGGATGGAGTGCCATTCTATGATAGAGGAATATATATGGCGTGGAAGCAATTATTGCAGATGGGCAGGATAAAGCCTAGTCCAGAAGCTATAGATATGTTCATGCATTCAGGTGACCAAATATTAGAAAGGGTAAATTATAAGCTGACCGAGATTGCTACTGAAGATTTTTTCTGGGCTACATTGACACCGGCCCAGGCTGCATTGATGCTGTATGGGTTGCCGCCACCGACGCCAAAAGAGACTCCTGAAGTATTGAGGGATATATTTGTGAAAAAAGAAAAGATGTTTGAAGAAGAATATGTGCAAATACTTGAGAAGGTATTGAGGACGAGAAAAGAGATCGAGCATGGCGATAAGAAGATAGTTACAGGAAAAGAGATTGATGCATTGCTTGCTGATTCGAAAAAATATCTTGATAGGCTAAATGAGTTGTTCAAGCAAATTGAGAAATTAAAAGAGAAAGAATCTGTAGTGCACAATTATGAGACTGTCGTCACTGTTGCAAGAGATATATTAAAGCTTGAGGGCATAGAAAAAGTGAGCGATCTTGACATATTAAGGATTTTTGAGTCTGAGATTGTGCATAAGGGATTGATTCCAGAAAAATATCTCAGGATGCTAAAAGATATGATGAAGGCAAAGAAGGATTATGATGCAGGAAAATTATCCAAGACAGATATCGCGCAGGTGAACAAGGACGCTAGAGAATTCATAAGATTCCTTATAGAATATATGCAGAGAAAAAGAGGCAGGGAGCTGGATAGGGTGAAGATCAGGGTAAAGCATGGAAATAAATATGGTGAGATAATCTTGCTTGACAAAGAGGCATTCATTATCCATGATATCGATAATGAGGATAAGGAGATCTCAAAAGCGATCCTAACACCAGAAGGTAATTTTACTAATATTACAGAAAGCTCATTAGAAGAGCTAGAAAAGGCTATCTCAAAGGTTAGTATTCCTGATAAGACATTCATAAAAGAGCCTATATTTGAGCATCTCAAGACATTATTCGGGAAAGATGTTGAGATATTGATAAATTATTAGCAATATATTAATAATAAAATTTTTATATTGCAATAGATTCCATAGTTGAGGGTGTGTATATGCAGACAGGATATAAGGTTATGGATATAATGACAAATAAGCCGATAGTGGCTAGTAAGATTATGGCTTTAAGGGATGCTGCAAGACTGATGGAAGATAACAATGTTAATAGCCTTTTGATTATCGAGAACGATGAAGCGATAGGGCTTGTGACTGACGAGGATTTTGTCAGAAAAAGCGTGGCCAAAGGACTAGACCCGAAAAAGCTTAGGATATTAGATATAATGTCAACAGAATTGACTACGATAAGTCCAGAAAAGGATATTTATGATGCATTATTATTGATGAGAGATCATAATATAAGGCAATTGCCAGTAATTAGCAATAAAAAAGTGGAAGGATTTCTGACACTTAAGGATATACTCAAGATACAGCCAGAATTGATAGATCTTGTGGTTGAGAAATATGAGCTTAGGGAAGAGTCAAGAAAGCTTGAAGAGACTGATGAAGATGATGGATCAAATGGATTTTTCAGCAAGCTGAAACTTAAGATATCCAGGAAGCGGAAATAATTCACAAAATTTAAAAAGCATTTTCTATATTAATGCAAAATGCCCTCTAACAAACCAACGCATATAGCAATAATATTGGATGGCAACAGAAGATTTGCTAAACGGCTCATGTTAGAGCCATGGAAAGGCCATGAGTATGGTAGAGATAAGGTTGAAAAACTCATAAGTTGGTGCATTTCTGAAGACATCTCGCAATTGACACTATATGCATTTTCTTTGCAGAATTTTAATAGGCCAAAAAAAGAATTTAATTATCTTATGAAAATATTTATCGAGGCGGCAGAAAAATTGTTAGTGGATAAAAGAGTGATAAAGCATAGGATTAAGGTAACATTTCTTGGAAGATATCATCTGCTTCCTCTAAAAGTTGTCGAAAGCATTAATAAGGTTATGGATAAGACAAAGCATAATAATGGATTCAAACTTAATATAGCTCTTGCGTATGGAGGGAGAGAAGAGATAATTGATGCTGTTAAAGATATAATTAATCAAAAGATTCCAGTAAGCAAGATAAGTGAAGAAATATTTGCAAAACATCTATATATGGATTCAAGTCCTGATCTTATTGTTCGCACTGGTGGAGAGAAGAGGACATCAAATTTCCTTCCATGGCAGTCGATATACAGTGAATGGTTCTTTCTGGACAAGACATGGCCGGAATTTGAGCAAAAAGACTTGAAAAAGATATTAGAAGAATATTCTTATAGAGAAAGAAGATTCGGGAAATGAATCTTCATATAATTATTCTAATTGTCCAATAATTTCTTTTAGCAGGGATGCTTTTACTCTAGAATCCCTTTCTTTAATATTCATAAGAGATAAATTGATATGTAATTATGTAAAATTTTCTAATGGCCTATTCGCTAAATATCTCTGCTTTGAACTTGTAAATCTTGCAATCCTTTCTTTTCCAAGTGCCTGGAGTTAATCCTGCCTTTTCACATAATGCGTCTAGAAATTGCTCAACATTCCATCCATATTCGGGAGCCACTTGTGGAAGCAATAGTCCGGAGGCTCCTGCATATTGTATTATCACGCCATCTCTTCCTATCTTGATCTTTTCAACATATTCTTGCTGATTATCTGCTTTAATTAGCTCAGGATTTGTTAGTACAGAAATTTCAATATTCAAATCCTTAAGCTCTGTCTCATCTAGCGGCTCAAATCTTGGATCTTCAAAAGCAGCTGCCTTAGATGCTGCAATAATCTGTTCGAATAATGGCATTATAGGTCGTGGGAATCCGATGCATCCTCTTAGCTGGTTATTCTTGTGCAATGTCACAAAACATCCTCTCAATTGCGTTAGATGACTGCATTCAGAAGTATCAGGATCAGTATCATTGAAATTGGCTTCTAGAGTATTTCTAGCAAGTTTTAGCAATAATACTTGATCTTTCTTATTCATAAATGCATGTAATCGATTGCTATTTTTATATATTTTGAATTCTAGACAAGAATCAAGTCGATAATTGCGAGAATTAATGTCATCATATAATGACTAAAATGCATCCCTATATCCTTATTTTCTTGAATGATTCTAAGAATTGTTCATTCTTTTTTTCTAATCTTTTGACAGCATCAGACAAGGCTTTTTCAGGCTCTTTATCATCAGTCTCGATGATGAACCTTGGAATACCGATCAATGGATGCTCAACATTATACGCTGATATTTTGACAGATTTATCATTCCATAATTCTTTTTTCAAAGCCCCAGAGAAGGTGTGGTCAGCTCCCACAATGTCAAACACCAGTCTTTTTTTGGATTTCTCAATAACCTTTAATTCCATGGTCAAAGGAAATATTGTTCATTTATAAATATTACTGTTGATGGTTCTGGGCTCTCCAGCATCCGACATCAATATATTTTCTGGATTTTGTATGATGCAGCATTGTGTTCTTTAATAGAAATCTGAATCTCCATTTATTTGTGATATCAAATCCAGATTTTTTGAATAATCCCTCGATATATTTTTGTGTATCAAGCTTATGAAAGCTGTAGATAACAGACGATAGTTCTGTTGCCTTGTAGAGGAATGATGTATCAACTTTTTTGTTTGTTGTTCCGAATGGAGGATTTTGTACTACAGTATCTATGTCTGAAAATTTTTTATTATTCAAGCTTTCAACATTGGCATTGCATATGACTACTTTGTCCAAGAATTTGGTATTCATCAAATCTTCTATATATGAAATATTCTCTTTGAGTATGCTTAAAACAGAGATATCCATATCTATAAAATATACTTTTTTGGCTCCTAGCAATAAGCACCCTATGCCTAGAATTCCAGTACCACATCCTAGATCCATCATCACTTTATCTTCGATATCGCCTTTGAGATACGCATAATTTAGTATTTCAGAGGCAATCTCGCTATCAGTAGTATACTGTTCTAGTGAAAACTTAGGATTATTGAATACCTTTAGCTTAGATAATATTATCGCAATATTTTTCATCAAGCTAATAATGTTCTGGCTGTTATAAATTTTCTGAAAATAGCAATCTTTAAAAATAAATTCATAATCTCAAAGTCATTGGGGGATTTCATGGTTGATGAAAAGGTTCTCAAGGCTGCATTCAAGAAAATTAGAGAAGAGCGTGACGAGCATCTGGAGAGCATAAATCAGATCACAAACGAGCTTCAGACAGCGTTTGATTACATTTCAGAATTAGAGAGCAAATATGAGAAGCTCAAGGAGATAACTGATGAACTGCAGATATTCAAGAACAGCCTTCTATTGAATGATAAATCGCACTTCTCAAATATAGTGCTAAGCCTTGAGGAGCAGAAATTGTTCTTAACTATGTATATCTTTGGAGAGAAAGAGCCACTATCTTGGAAGTTTCTAAGTAGCAAAATAAACATGATAGATAATGCCTTGAGAAATGTCTTATCCTCACTTTTGGATAAAAAAATACCTATTACTAAGGAAAAGATAGGTACAGAATGGTATTTTAATATAGACCCACGTTTTAGAGAGTTGCAGAGCAAGGAAAACATTATCACAATACATGAATCTGTGTCTAAAGGGATATATGAGAAGAGCCTTAATAATTTCTTCTGATGTGAGAGAGTTTTTTTAATATTCGAAATTTTTTAGAAATGTGATTTCTGATCTGTTACTTCTTTCTTACACTCACTTTCATCGTCAGATAAGCATAAATTTTGTATATATATTTGGAATTTAGCTAATATATTTTTTCATTTTTTGAGGGGATATTTTCTTAATTTGTTTTATTTCCAAAATATCTAACAATTGTAAATTTTGTTATATTCTATCTATTGGTCATACAATATATTGCATATACGATATATAGTATATACTATAAGTTAAATAGATGATAATTTGTCGTCGATATAATGGAGAAATAACAAACTATTTAAACTAAAACAAATGTGAAAATATATGACTAAAAATACGAAAAAACCTAAAAAGGCTAAAAAAATATCAAAACCAAAAATTCGAGGAAAGCTTACGCCGAAATTTGTGGAATTGAAAGGCTTTTTGAGCTTTTTTGTGCTTCACGAGCTCAGCTTCGGGGCCATGTCAGGGGATGATTTGGCAAAATCTATAGGTGAGCGTAGAGGATCTGTTTTGACTCCAGGCACGATATATCCCGCCCTAAAGAGATTAAGACGACAAAAGTTGATAAAATATACGCGAGAAGGAAGAAAAAAAAAGTATTTTCTTACATCAGATGGCAGAAAAGAACTGAAATTGCTTTATAATGTCTTCAAAGGTTTATTTTATGGTCTAAAGAGCAAGATGTATAAATAGTAATATAATAGATTTGAATTTTTAATAATTGATTAAATATTTTAATTTTTATTTATTCATAGATATTGATTAAAGAATTTTATCAATAATAATAGATTATAATATTATTTATGGCTTAAAATTGCTAATAAATATTAATAAATAATTAAAGATTTTAATATATTATTGCTATAAAATAACAGGATTTGCTATAAATATTTAAGAATATTTACCTTCGAGAGCGAAAATTACCTCTACCTCTACTCATTAACTGCCCATGAGAAGTTTCAAATCTTGAGTTGACTCCAGAACCATAATTATGCTCAATTCCTCTGCCAAATGGAACTACTCTAGCATTAATATCACCTATAACACCAGTTCGATATGATGCTTGGGATTCCCAGAACCTTATAGACATTGGATTGCCAAATCCAGATCCCATTCGAGACCTATATAAGTAATCATCAAATCCATTGCAGCCATAATAAGATCCCATATACGGCATAAAGTCATTATATCCAAGGTAAAAGCTTTGATACCCATTACCGACGGCAATATCGAACACGAACCTATTAGGCTGATTATATGTGTCATATTCAATTGCTCTTAAAAAACTCAGTCCTCTGGGAGTGTTATATATATAATTTTCAGGAACCCTGATGAAAGATGCTTGTGAAGGAGGAGATGACTCAATAGGTTGATCCTCTTCATAAATATGACTTGTTTTTCCATGTACAAAAGTAGTTTCTGGCATGATAATCTGTACATTTCCATTCTCAGTCACTATAGTATCAGGTTTTGCCATCGATATGGCTCCCTTTGTGGTATTGTCGACATATAATATTTTATTGAGCTTATGAGAGGCTACTGACTGCGTATGCTCTCTATGTGCTCTAGTAGTGGCTTTATTGTTATGATAATGCTTTTCGATAGTACATCCTGATAATACAGCTGCTCCTGCAACTGTTAGAATTGCTCCTCTTACAATATTGCTTATATCCCCCATGGTTTTGGTAAATCACAACTTATATTTAAATTTTACGATTTTGAAGTGACAAAAATCAAGATTTATATTAAATAGTATGATTATTAAAATATTTAAGCAAAACTGAAAGAATGTAAATATAGGATATGATTTATTTAGTGCTTAAACTATTTAATCAAAGACGATTATTTGTTAACAAACATAAGGTATAAATATAAGTTCGTATAATATACATTATACGAAGTATTTTGTGCTCAAATCAAAAACAATGCATTAAATCACAAAAAAAGGTATCCCAAATGTTCAAAAAGATGGAAATAGAACTAAAACTAAGAGGTAACAGCAAAGAGACAATAAAAGCCTACAATATATGGAACCAAAAATTCCTAGATTACATAAAGAAGTCAGAATCAGATATTACACAAGATGATGTAAAAGAGTATATAGCCCATTTAATAGCAGACCAGAACTTAAGCAATGCAACAGCAACATTAGCAAAATCAGCCCTAAGATTCAATTATGACGAAGTACAAGGCCGTACATGCACAAAGTTTAGGAGTCCTAAGAAAATCGAATCAATACCGGTAGTATTAACAAAAGAAGAAATAGCCAAAATAATAGAGGCAAGTCCAACAGACAAAACAAAACTAATCATAGAATTCCTATACGCGACCGGAGTAAGGGTAAGCGAACTAACAACACTAACGACTAAAAATCTAGAATTAGACCAAATGATAGGATGGGTAAGACAAGGAAAAGGCAAACGAGATAGAATGATCATACTATCAAAGGACCTTGTAAGCCATTTGCAAAAATACCTCAAAAGTGAGAATTCGTCAACATACCTCTTTGGAAAAGGAGAAAACTCGCTAACACCAAGAGATATACAAAAAATCGTAAAATATGCAACAAAAAAAGCAGAAATAACAAAAAAAGTCCATGTTCATACATTACGCCATAGCTTTGCAACACATTTACTAGAAGATGGCGTTAATTTAAGAATAATACAAGAACTACTAGGGCACAAAAACATTCAAACAACACAAATATACACAGAAATAAGCACAGCAGAAAAAAGAAAAATCATAAGCCCACTAGATACAATACACAAATACCGAACAGCAGTAAGAAATAGCATACGCCAAATGAACAAATGAAAAGAAACCCTACCCTAAAGAAAAATGTCCTGAAAAGAGACCAGTACACATGTAAAAAGTGTGGTGAAACAGATGAAACAGGGAACATACTACACGTACACCACATCGTACCATTATGTTTTGGTGGAAAGGATGAGATGGAAAATATGATTACGCTATGTGGAAACTGTCACCGCTACGCACCTAACCACAAAGTAGAATTTGAAGAATACATGAAGGAAGAATGCGATGGAACAATGACATTATTAATTAAAGCAATGAAGATAGTGCAAGAAAAATATCCAGAACTATACGAAACACCAAAACCAACACTAAAAACACAAAACAAACCATTAGTAATACAAAGAACGTGGAAAACAAAAACACTAAAAGAATACATGAACTAAAACAATATACGTAGTAGCTTGGGCGGGGCTAGATTTTTATTTTAAATTTTGCATTTTTACAGCTTAAATCACTACAATTTTGATAAAAATATGTGTCTAGCCCCGCAGGGAATCATGACTTCCGAAGTCAAAGAAACGGGCGAGTAAATCAGTATACCAAAAATATCTATTTGTTTGGTCATGTTTCAGATTTAAAGATAAAACATATAAACTCAACCACACTTAACAAACTATATGATTCTAATATTAGTCAGACATGGAAAAGCGGATGGTGAGGGAGATGCTCCTTTGTCCGAAATTGGTGTAGTTCAAGCTGCAGCTGTCGCAAAGAAATTATCCACTATAGCTATAACTAAGGCATACACTAGTAATTATGTTCGTGCACAAGAAACTTATTCTGAATATAAAAAACTAAAACCGCATATTCCTATAACTATTAATTCTGATTTAAAAGAAATTTATAGGTATGTTGTTGGTGGTCCAATAAAAGAAGGAACCCGGAACGATCGGGTTGGGGAAGATACAGCAAGAGCAGAAAAGGTTTTAAAAGAATTACTCTCTAATCATGATGACGAAGTTATTGTTGTATTTAGTCATGGAAATATAATAAGATATATTCTGGCAAAGGCATTAGGCGTTGATTCAAAGCATATGTGGACAGGAGTCACGTTAAATTGTGGGTCAATCTCTGTTATACAGGTAAAGCATAATATTATGAATGTAAAACTTATCAATGGAATAGATCACTTACCTAATGCAGATATTGGTAGTTTCTATACTAAATACGAAGAGACTAAATACCTTCTGTAAATAATTTCAGTAGTTTATTGCTAGGAGTAGAATTAAATTCTTTAAGTACTCTGTTTCTACCATACTCTCCTAATTGTGTTCTTAGATTAGGATTATTTATTAGAGTAACTATTGATTGTTCAAGTTCAGAAGAATCATCGGGATTTATGAGTAATCCTGTTTTTTTATGTTGAACTGCTTCAATCACTCCGCCGCTTTTACCTGCAATAACTGGCTTCCCGTAAAGATTTGCTTCAAGAAAAACAATCCCGAAACCCTCAACATCATTTGGAGGAATAAAAGTATTTGGTAGAACAAAAATATCGCAAGCGGCATAGTACTTACTGATTATTCTGTCAGAAACGTCATCTAATATTACTATCCTATCGGATAACTTTCTAGATTTTATCATATTTTCTAGGTAGGTGCGTTCGGGACCATTTCCTACAATCAAATATTTTAAATTTGGAAAATCTGGTTTAAGATTATTTATTGCTTCAATTACTTTTGATTGGCCTTTACGTGCTGTTAACCTTCCTACAGATAATAGTAGCATGTCATCTTTGCTAAACCCGATGTTTTCTTTAGGACATATTTCCACAGAACCGGATATATCCAGACTTGGATATAGTATATTAATACGATTTTTAATGCCTTGACTTTTTAATAATTCAGCAGTATAATTACTTACAGAAAACACATAATCAAATTTATTTAGTATCATTTTATAAAAATCTATTTCTGATTTTAGATACCCTTTGTGTGTTCCAGCATCATTGTGACTTAATTCTGTAACACTCTCATCTATAATCACTTCTTTAGCATGCGTTAATATGCCTAATTTACATTCTGGATGATCCACCTTATACCTCAATCCCACTTCAGGATGTGATCTTAAGTATCCAAATAATATTATATCTGGTTTAGAAAGAGTTAATAATTTTAGAATCTCTTCGTTTTCTACTAATCGATCATTATGGCTTACAAAGGGATTAAACTTGGCGGTGTTAACGCTAAAATTAAAATCACTATAATCTACACCTTTACCAACATCTTCTGGAATTATTATATTCACATTAACGTTAGATAAATACTTATTATATATTTGCATAATATATGAGGCTATGCCTCCATGCATAGGATAAAAATCCTGTGTTATTATACTGACCCTAAAATCTTTCATTTTTCACCAATAAATATACCATGGACGTTTTATTATTATCTGATTTACTCATGACCAAATCTTTTTGTAAAATTATAAAATTATGTGACAGCATGTTTTCCCACTCATCAAATGATCTTCTACTTATGTGTAATTCTAATCCATTATTAATATCACTATGATTCGCTACAGATATGATTGCGTATTTCTTTGTTATTCTTTCAAACTCGTGTAGAGAAGGGTATATATACTCTTGTGGTATATGTTCTAAAACATCTAAGCATGTGATTGCATCAAACGAGTTATTGTCAAAAGGAATCATGTGGGTGAATGCTTGCACAACATAAGTATCATCCAGGTTTTTAAGCGCTATTTTGGAAGGTTCTATTCCTTTGATGTTGAATCCTTTTTCTTTCATTCTCTTATAAAAATGTCCTCTTCCGACACCTATATCTAACAAAGAGTTAACGCCAATTTTATTGATATAAGATTCTGCAACTTTGAATCTATCATGAAATGGATTAGAATTATATATGGGGTCCGTAGAAAATAACCAGTCGTATTTTTCTAATTCAGAATATAACTTTGGATCTAATAGTACTTCCGACTTAAAATTTTCCATTACTGAATCTAGATCATTGTTAGCAGTAAAAATATTATGTTTTCTAATAAGGGAAATTTCTGGATGTTCAGCATCTTTTTCCTTTCTTATCATATACTGCCAATCACAAAATCTTAATAACCCTTCTCTCACAGGATCTACTAGTGGAATATGCCCAAAATAATTATTAAATACTGTTGCGATGTCATTTTTATCTTTACATACTCTTAATAATAGCCTTCCTAAATCTACATATATGTTGTCCCAATGTACGTGTTCACTATCAAATATAACCGAACTCTTGTTATATGCGGTGGTATTTGATTCACTAAAATCACCATGCACTAAAGACGTTCCTTCTTCGTTTTTCTCACTGTGAATTCTTTTGAGTAAATGCACCATTTCATTAAGAGATAATTCGCGCATCTCAAAAGGAACGTATTGCTCTAATATTAAATTTTCTGTAACAGTAATAATTTTACCTAAACTAAATTTTGACATTCGCCATATTGCGCTCGGAGAGCTATACCTGCTTCTGCAATACAATAAATATTTATTACCGCTGGCATTTAAGACTGTTTTTGATCCGATTTTAGAATCTATAGAATACTCGCCAATAATATCCAACAAATCTTTATTGTATTCCATTTTTCGTCAGGGAGTTTAAATATTTATTCAAATAATTTTTTATATGCGCTAAATATATTATTCCAATCAAAATTCTTTACTGCTTTTAATCTGGCTTGCACACCTATTGTTTGTCTTAATTCTGATGAGGAAATTAACGTATATAGTTTTTCTGCTGCAAGGTTTACGTTGCGTTCTGGAACAATAAAACCTGACATTCCTTCTTCTACAATTTCAGGGATTCCTCCTACGGCTGTTGTAACTACAGGCAATCCTGCTGCTGCGGCTTCACATAACCCTCTACCCATTGTTTCTGTGTGAATATAAGATGAACCTCTTTCCTGACGTTGTTCATGAATCGGCATATGTAAAAAAATATCTGCCTCTGCTAAGTGTTTTGGCATCTCTTCAATACTCTTTGCTCCAATAAAGAAGATATTTTCTGAAGATTCTTTAGCTAAGGATTCTAAACGTTTTCTTTCTGGACCATCACCAATAATTATATATCTCAAAGGAATATTTGTCATGGTGGATACTTGTTTAAATGCCTCTATGCTATATTCAATTCCTTTAAATTTCATCAGGCGTGCCGCTGTTATAATTGTCAGTTGATTCTTTTTTTCTCCATCTTTTTTTGGAAGAAATGATTCACAATCCACTCCGCCGATTGTTTTCACTAGTTTATTTTTATAAATTCCTGTCGCAAGAGTTCTTTGGAATGAATAATTGCTATTAACTATAAAATGATCAACTATCTCATTAACGATGTTTACTAGATATTTTTTTGATTCTTCCAATTTCCTAGTTTTATCGCTTTCATTACCTATCCAAGCTGCAACAATATCATTTCCGCCTGACCTTACAATAATTTTAGTACTGGGATATTTTTGTCTTATAATTTTACTTACAGGTAACCATGTAGGGCTGTTTAGATACAAAATTGTTTCTGGAAAATTAGATTTGCCCATTATTGCTTGTGCATCTTTTTCAAAATCTCCTGATAAAATAGGATTTACAAGATGATCTGTCCATATCGGGTTTGGAGTTTCGCGAAAGGTACTATCGTGTACTGTTCTTGCTACAGGTATTCCGTCATCTACCACATTTTTTGTTATTATGCTGCGAATTGGATGAACAGGATTATTTATAAAAAATTTTGCAAATTCATAACTATGTGTCTCCATTCCCCCGATGTATCCACAGAATTTTGGACTTAAGAAACATATGTCTCTCATTAGAATTCACCATTTTGCTCAATAATTGTTTTGACTGGAACGCCTGTTTTAATAGCTATTTTTATTCTATATTCTAACTTTGCCGATTTGATGGCGCGGGCAATAATTTCTTCCTCGATATTTTTTGGTACAATGATGACACCGTCACTATCCCCTATGATTAAATATCCCTTATCAACTCTGACTTTGTCGATATAAACTGTTTCATCTTTTGAAGCAATAATGCCCCGTTTTTTTATATCTCTTGCATAGTTATCTCTTGAAAAAATAGGAAATTGTATTGCTCTTGTTTGTGCACTATCGCGTGTTAGACCATCGATGATTGCTCCTTCCACACCTTTAATTTGTGCAAGTGTTGACATTAGTTCTCCAAAGAAGGCATATTTTTTTGATCCACCGCTTACTACAAGAATCTCGCCTTTGCTCATAGCCTCAATAAAAGGGAGTCCTTCATATATTGTCCGATAATCATCGTTTGGACCTAATGGCTTCAAAGAAAGAGTTCTAGCATATCCTAATATTTTAGCATCAGAAAAATTCGGTTTTATTTGCATAGGAAGCATTTGAGAAGTATACCCTAATTCATCCATAACATCAGATATTAAAGCGGTAGATAAAGAATCTTTTAATGTAAGTGTCATTTTATTTACCTCGTCCAGCAAAAATTGCTTGTGCAAGTGCGAACTCTTCTTCAGTATTAATATCAAATGCCTCTAATAAAGGTATTTCAAAAAGTTTGGGATTGCTTCCTACTCGTGTTTGTGTCTTCAAGAGTTCATCCTTACGAATAGCGTACAATCCCATTGTTTCAGTGATTGTTGGCACTAGATCTATACTATTAGGAATCTTTTCAGGAGTGTAATTAATGGGTTTTCCATCAGCGGACCAAAGATATTGCTTCTGTTTAAGAACTGCGATTGCTGATTGAAGAGAAGGTTCTTTTATTAATTCATAAACTGCACCATCTATAGTTTCTTTAGTCAGAAAAGGTGCTGTAGGCAATACTTGAACATAAATATCTGTTTCAGGTACTTGTGATGCTTCAAATAATAATAGTTTATTTCCGTCTGTAGCATTGTTTGCTAATTCTTGTGGTCTGTTAATCCGATAGCAATTTCTTTCTTTTGCAAATTTTGCAACTTCATCAGATTCGGTGTCAAGGTATACTTTATCAATAGTGTGTGAAGAGAGTAATGTATCTAAGACGTGTAAGAATAATGGTTTTCCTGCAAGTGCACGTACGTTCTTGTTTGAAACTCTCGTACTTGTGCCCTTAGCTGGAACAAAAGCGACTACTGTAGGAACATAGCTAAATTTGCGTAACACATCTTCTTTTTGTAAAACATCCATTTTACTTCGTGAATCATTAATGATTTTTCTTCCATCATCTTCAAACATACTTCTTGCTTTAGCGAAATATTTTTGTATTAAATCCCAATATTCAGGATGACCAGGTAATCCTCTCTGGATGTATGCACTTTCTGTTTGTGGAAATTCTACATTAGAAAATTTGGCGTTTTTTTGCAGTTCATAACAGTGAGCATTATTTCCCCAATCATGATCCGTAGTCATATCCATACCCAGAATGTACACTTCATTTAAACCCAAGAAGTATGCAAATTGCAATGCATCATAAGCAACAGTTTTTCCCCTCCAAAATCCTCCAGCTACAGGATTTTTTGAAAATTTTATAACATCCTGTGGATGTTTTTGAGGTATAAAATACGTGTTATCATCAATAAGTTCGTTTGGAAAATTTTCACAAGCACTTGCTATGACTAGTTTTTTTGTTGGAGAATCCTTGGTTAATTTTTGAAATATGTCTTTAAAATTAGGACAAACGTATTTATCTGCTGCAAGATGAAATGTTGGATGAAATCCCCATTGATCAAACATGAGCGGGCCAAGATTCATAGAAATTGTAATCTCATCTTTTAAAAAAGACATATTTTTATATGCTAAACTCGGACCTGTAGCTACAATGAATCCTCTCTTACCTGCATAAGCATTTTGTAGACTTAAAAGTGAATCTAAAGGCATATAAATCACTTAATAGTAGAAACAATCTCATCTTTATAAATCATTTGCTAATTTCTGCGGAAATTTTACGATTTTACCAATAACAATTTCATAACATTAAAATATAAGTCTATATATTAATTATTCAGGATGAAGTTGTTGTTTATGGCCGCCCGGATTATTGACCTCATTGTCCGTGTGTCTGGGCGGGGCTATAGTGTTTGTCTGAAATATTGCGGACACAATTTGTCCGCAGTCTCAGACGATAATCACACCTTCTCACACTTTTCTTAAAGAAGTCCTGGATGTAAACCAACTAGCCCAGAAATTAGATTGTGCGAAAAAAGAAGTAGCCCAGAGAAGACTAATATTTTTGGATAATTTTTTAAATCTCAATCTTATTGTGATATTATGTCTCTTAAAAATGAAGAAATCGTTATACGAAAAGCAACAATTAAAGATATTTCATCATTGAAAAAAATGATGATGTCTATTGCTAAATTTGAACGTAAATTAAATAGTTTGAAAAATGCAGATAAGAAGACACTTAAGTTTTTTTCTGAAAATTTGGCTAAGTGGTTAGCAGAAAAAGACTATTATTTTTTTATTGCATATTCTAATGATAAACCAGTAGGTTATATTTTTGGCTGGAAAGAATATATTTCTGAAGCTTATAGAAATCCTTATGTTGGATACATTTGTGATTGTTATATTGATGAGAAGCAGAGAGGTAAAGGAATTTCAAGAAAATTATTCGAAATTTTGACTTCTGAATTTAAAAAAATAGGCTTAAAAGAACTGAAGTTAATAGTTTTATCCAATAGTCCTGCAGTACAAATTTGGGAAAAGATGGGATTTAAGGAAGAATATAAAGAAATGAGATTATTGCTTAAATGACTTTTCTAGACGAAGCTTGTTTCGAGCTACTATTTTCTTATGCGCATTGTTATTGTAACCCTGCGGCTTTACGGACAATCTCATTTTTGTCGTCTAACATTTACTGATCGGATTTGGGCGGGGAGGAGGTTACTTTATTAAATTTTCATGTATTAATAAATGATGGAATAATTTAGTGAGTTTTTCATCATCTCTTTTTTTTCCTAATTTTGTAAGGTTCATGTATTCATCAAAGCAGCCCATTTTGATTACTAATAATGGTATTTTGTTTTTTAGTAGCATCCAGTTTAGTATTGTTCTTATTGTTCTACTGTTTCCATCGCTAAATGGGTGTATATGTTGTATTTCGTTGTGTATGTATCCTAATTGTGTTATACATTGTTCTTTAGTTGTTATATGTTGCAATTGTTCGCAATATAAATGCATTAGTTGCGGAACATTTTGAGGAGTTGCTGTTTTGAAAGAGGGATTTCCGTGTATTTTATTATGTGTCGTTTTGTATTTTCCTGCGTTTCTATGTGTACTAAATAATACCATTTTATTTATTTCTTTTATGTGATCTTCTGTTATTTCTTCTTTTAGATTTTCTAAAACATAATGTAATGCTTCGTTAAGATTTTTTACCATTTGTATGTCTTTTTCTGGTTTTTCTGGGTAGATATCATTAAGTATAAGTTCTCTTGTTTCTCCGATTGTTATCGTACTTCCTTCTAGTTGTGCTGATCCTGCTAGAAATTCAAAAATATTATCATCAAACGGATTTATTTCCTCTGTTTTAAGTTGTAAAACTTCATTTTTTAAATCAAAGTATTTTGTTGTTTCTTGTTCTAATTTTAAATCATATAATCGTATTATGTTTTCGAATAATTGGTGCTTTAGGATTATTCCAGTTCTCGGTCTTTTTTTGATTATAAGTATGAATTGATTGTTTTCTAAGTATCTCATAATTTCTGTGTTTTCTTTGTTTCCACTTAATGATGCCGGTCTGAGAATTGGTGCCGATTTAAACATTTCTGAGATAATATTTGGGATATTTTTTGAAAGTATGGTATTGTAGTTTAATCCATTATTTAGACAATATCTTATTATTTTGAAAATATTTTCGCTTTTTATGTTTTTAATTGGTATATAACTAATTTTTTCTTTTTTTAGTATTCCATCTTTTATTAATGCTTTTAAATGCGCATAAATTGGCACCTTAAAAGGTAAGTCATTTGCAGTGCAAGGTGCGTGTTCTATTAATTCAGAAAACACATCATATTTTGTTGGCATAAAGGTCCAGAAACAGTTCAAATATATAAAATTAACTATTTTTACAAAAATAACATAAAATAAGTTAATTAAATATGTCTGGTTGCAAATTTTCCAATCATCAAATTCGTCTCTGGGCAGGGCTAATACCATTCAACTGACGAGTGTGGGTCACTCGAATACGTTATCACACCTTGTAAAATAGTTGTTGTTCATGCAGGGCTATCGTGGATATTATTTTCTTCATTTTTTGATTCTCATTTTAGTTGATATGATGTCTCACATAATTCTTAATTTTTTAGTATCTCAAAAGTAGTTACTTATAGTAACATTTATGAATAGTATAGGATTTATTATAACACTATGGCGGTCGATCAGATTGTTGAAGAATTACTGCAAAAAGCAGTTTATACACGAGTACCCATAGTATCAATTACAGCAAAAGGAGTTGTTACACTCAAAGGAGGAGTTTACACAACTTTGACTGTATGGTATGATGACCAAGTTCATGAAAATGCACGTACACAGTATACGGCTATGGAGAGATTTATGGTGGATTGTTTTTCAAGTGGGGGCAACCTATTAGCTAAACGCTACAAAAATACCTCTCCCTACACATCACTTGAAGAGGCTAGAGAGATATTCGGGGAAGATGCAACCATAGAAAATGCGTCAGCTCTGCTCAACGCTATAGAACCTGAAGAATGGGTAGTGCAAAAGATATATCAAATGGATGGAAAACGAGAGGAATTTGAAAAGAATTACCTATCGAAGATAGGAGCGATAATTACTCTAACGTCAGACTCATTCGCCAGATATCATAGCCGATTAAAAAAAACTCGATCTAATATTGTAACATATTGGGGAGAACAGGTTTTGGATAGTGAATTGTCAGAATTTGCTAATGAACATCCTGATATTTGGGAAGAATGGAACGAATTCTTTGTTAATGATGGAAGAGATCTCTTCATAGATCCGCAAGGTAAACAGGTTTCTCCAGAACAGGTAATAGACTTAAGCGATGAAGAGATAGTCAGCGCAGGTTATCAACGTTATGCGCCTGTACAAGCAGCCCATAAAGTAGCAGAACAACTAGCAGTCTTTAGTACTTCGCTGCTTCGAGATATTGAAAGGGTACACAAAGGTGAAAGTACAACGTTCATTCTTGAAAAAGAGATAGATATTCTGAGCATTCCATAACTCTGCCTGGACTTTCTATTTCTTGTGCTTAGAAAGGTTCGAATCCTGCACTACTTGTGAAAAAACATTGATTTCGTCGTCTATAAGTTCGTTGTCCGTATCTTGGGCGGGGCTATACCCTATCGCGTGATATCATAGGGACCATTAAAGTTGTAGAATTGATCAAATATGATGCCTTGTGGTCTGTTTGCATCAGCTCTTCGATGTAATGCTATAATATGTGTGTTCAGATTATGTTATTCTCTTTTTAATAATAAATTTTATAATATTCTCTTAATCATCTTTTAGTATGGTTTCAATGTACCTGATGATCCAAGTGTTAATAAAAAGGTCCAGAATCCTACACATACTGATGAAAGTGCTGTTAAACCTACTGTTGTAGCTATAACTGTTTCTAAATCTGGTGGTTGCATACTAAAATAGTTCATTATTGCTGATCCTGCAAATCCTAGTCCGCCACCTACTATGTATGCTTTATGATTATTAGCATATTCGCTGATAACTTTTTTCATTTGATAAATCTCATCTTTCATTTTATAGAATAATTCACTATCTTTTTTTGATAAGATTTTAGAATATATGTTCTGTTCTTCTTTTATTAGATTGGTTAATACTCCTAATAGTTCATCACTAGGAGTTAGAATAAATTGGTTTTCTACATCGATTATCTTTTGCGCCATCTCTAATTTTGAATTTGAATATTCCATTATTTTTATTAATTTATCTATGTTGTTAACAAAATATTCTCTAAGTTGCACTTCTGTGAATATCTTCTTTATGTTTTTCAATATATAGATGCTTTTTGGTATGGCATCCTTCATTATGTTTAGAAAATTCTTCTCATTTTTTGCGCATGTCTGCAATATCCTAATGGATTCAACTCTATTTGTACTATATAACTTTATGGCTTCATTTTTTTGGTTTAATAACTCTGAACGTATTCTTAGAGCTTGCTGCATTTTCGCGAGCATTAGAGAAGCATCCCTATCATACATTCGAGCATCCGATTCGCGATGAGTATTTCCCATGCCTTCTAAATTATAATATAACTATAAAAAGTTAATCTTTTTTCAAAAATAACTACACACTTTTAAGTTTTTAAGAATTGAACTAGTATTTAAGTGGAAATGTACACAATTTTCATTAACTCCAGAAAACGCACATGATTGTCCGTGATTCTGGGCGGGGCTAGTAGTTATCGTGCTCGCTTCAGGGGTCTACTTTTTGGCTCCTGAAACGGCATTTTTTCTCACAAACAAAGAAATGTGATACATTCTCCGACATTGTATTACAATCAAGAGAACCGAATATTGACAGGGCTAGAATTCTATTTTTTTGATTAATTTTTTAAATCTCAGTCGTATTATTGCATTATGTTGACTGGTTTGTTTGCTACTGTGGAATTTCAGATGTGTTTGTTGCTGTTTGTAGCTCTTGGAGGATACATTTTAGCTTCTAAGATCAATCAGTCTGCTATTATTGGCATTATTTTTGCTGGATTAATTATTGGTCCTAGTGTTCTCGGCTTGGTTACTTATACTGACTTTGTCCGAAGTATCGCCAGTTTAGGCGCAATTGTTTTATTATTTGTTATTGGTCTAGAATTTAAGATACTCGATATTTTCAAATGGAAGTATGCGTTTATTGCGGCTGTCGGTGTTGTTGTTCCATGGATTGGAGGATATTTTACTGCTATATTATTCGGATATCCTTTTGCTACTGCAATATTTATCGGTACAGCTTTAACTGCTACTAGTGTTGCTATCACAGCAAATGTTTTGCATGAAATGGGTAAATTGCAGTCGGATGTTGCTAAGGCAATAATTGGTGCTGCTGTTATTGATGATATTCTGGGATTAATTGTATTATCAACATCACAGCAAATTGCTGCAAGTAGTTTTTCTCTTCTGCCAATATTTTTAATTCTCATTAAGGCAGTAGTATTTGTCGTTTTAGGTGCAGTTATAGGTGTGATGTATCTGAGTAAAGTTATTAGAAAAATTGATAATAGTAAGCTTGCCATGAAATATCCTGAGACAGTATTTATTTTTGCTATGATGATAGCATTCTTATACGCGCTCATCGCCGAATCTATTGGTCTATCTGGTATTATTGGAGCATTTATTGCAGGAGTATCACTCGAAGGAGTAATGATTAGGCATGGTAAAGATTATAAACAGGGTGGAGAATATTTGCGGATAATATTCGCATCAATATTCTTTATATCACTAGGAATATTGGCAGATATCCATGCATTAACGTGGGGGGTTATACTCTTCTTAATTATCTTGACTATTGTTGCAATTATTACAAAATTATTCGGATGCTATATCTCTGCAAGATTACAAGGAATGTCTAAGAAAGATTCTTTAGCAGTGGGGTTCGGGATGTCGCCTCGTGGAGAAGTTGCGATGATTGTAGCTTTAATTGGATTGAATGCAGGTCTAATAAAGCAGGATATTTATGTCTCACTGGTATTTATGAGCCTACTGACAACAATAATCACACCGGTAATATTAAGAAAATGGTTCTTCAAGGATACTAGGAAAACAATTTTCTAAATCTTAAGAAGTCTCTTTGTAGTTTACCAATTTTTGTTGTGTTTCTTCAAGTAATTTTTGTGTTTCGTATAATTGTTTTCTGATAATTCTCTCGTGCTTATGGTGTTTGTGATCTCTGTATAGATAATAAAAGCTTAATGGTACGAATGCTACATACGCTATCTGCATTATTGGATTGGTTACTATTGGACTTATGTCGTAATTGAGTATGTATATTGCTTCGTGATGTGCTGCTTCCATTTGTGATATTCCTAACGCTCCTATTGCTGGTATTATATGGGATAGTGTGTGAACTAGATTTAGCATTCCCAGCCCTATTACGGATGCAGTGCTGCTTTTGTTCTTGATTTTTTCAACTATTGATTCTTCATCGTATGCGAGCTTTTCTTCCAATGATTTATTTTTAGGCATTCTTTATTAGAAATCGTAATAATTATATATATGTTATTGATTCTCATTATCAATAAGGAATTGCGGGTGATTGAAATGCCGAGAATTACAAGACAAAAAATTATAATAGAAGAAGAATTAAACAAATTCAACACATTCTTTACAGCTGAAGAACTATTGTCAAAAATCCAAACCAGAGATAAACAAATTGGAATAGCAACCATATACAGATTTCTCAAAGATAAGACAGCAAAAGACAGCATACACTCATATTATTGTGATCGTAGACAGATATATTCAAGTCAAAAGAACAATCACTGCCATTTCATATGTACGAATTGTGGAAAAATCACACATTTTAATGTTAAAGATATAGATTTCATAAAAAAGGACATAAAAGGAAAAATATGTCATTTTCAAATAGATATACACGGAATATGCAACGAATGCAATAAACAGTAACCCTGTTCGAGCTACTATTTCTTTGTGCTTGTGGGCGTAATAGCCCGGAATTTTTCTTATGATAGCCTACGATTTTTTCGATAGAAAATCTGTTGTTCCTCGTCGATAGAAACGCCGAGTCCGTATGTGGGCGGGGCTATACCCTATCGCGTGATATTTGTGGACTTATTGATCTCTTTAGCATAGTTTCCTTCCTCAATATATAGTAGTTTGCTTTGCTAATGCAAACATTTATATATTTGTTATGTTTTACAACTTGTATGATTCTAAAAAATACTCTAAAAAATATTATTATAGCACAACAACTAGATATACATAATAAAAACCTTGGACTAATTAGAGACAAAATACGGAATATACCAACAAATTCTGATCAGGCAATAACAATCTCGGGAGTTAGGCGTTGTGGTAAAAGCACTTTATTAAGACAATTACTAAAAGACATAGAACAAGTTAATTATCTCAACTTTGAAGACCCATTATTATCAGCCTTTGAAATAACAGATTACGATATATTAATAGAAATATTTTCGGAAATAAATCCTGGAAGTAAAACATACTTTTTTGATGAAATACAAAATGTTAGCAATTGGGAGCAAATGGCTAGAACCATGTTAGATAAAAATAATAAGTTATTCATCACAGGATCAAATTCTGCACTACTAAGTAAGGAATTAGGATCAAAACTTACAGGCAGACACTTAAGATTCGAATTATACCCATTCTCATACAATGAATACTTAAGATTTTTTAAAGAAAAAGCATCCGCAGAAACATTATCAGAATATATAATTTATGGAGGATTTCCACAATACTTAAAGGAAAAGAATCCGTTATTACTAAAAGAATTATTAATAGACATACTAAACAGGGATATAGTTGTAAGATACAACATAAAAAGTGTTCGTGTAATAAGAGAATTATTAATATACCTATTATCAAACACTTCTAAGCCACAAACATACAATAGTCTAGCAAAATTATTCAGTGTAAAATCAGTAAATACAATAAAAAATTATATGCAATACTTTGAAGATGCATATTTAATGATAAGCATACCTCAAGCAACATATTCAATAAAAAAACAAATTGTTAACCCGAAAAAGATCTATTGCATAGACACTGGATTAGCAATAAGCAACGGAATAAGTTTCTCAGAAAATAAAGGAAACCTACTAGAAAACGCCATACTAATAGAATTAAAACGTAGAAGTAAAGAAATATACTACCACAAAAACAATAAAGAATGCGACTTTGTAATAAAAGAAGGAACAAAAATTATAGAAGCCATACAAGTATGTCACGAACTAAACCGTGAAAATCAAGATAGAGAAATAAACGGAATAATGGAAGCAATAGAACAATTTAAACTCAATGAAGGAACAATAATAACATTCGACCAAGAGGACACAATCATTAAAGATAAAATGAAAATAAAAGTGATTCCGGCATGGAAATGGATGCAAGAAAAATCCATAAAGAGTAAAAATTAAGAATTGAGCTTGTATTTAAATGGTTATGTACACAATTTTTTATTAGCTCCAGAAAACGAACATGATTTTCCGTGTTTCTGGGCGGGGCTACTTGACTTTAATGTCAAAGATGCGGAAAAGTAGACTAATCATACTTTATTGATGTTAGATATAAAGAAATCAGATATAATATTAACGCATCTCTCAAAATCTTCTTTTCTTGAGAATCTATGGTCTGCTTCATCAAATATCTCGAATCTGCTTGATTTTATTGATTTGGCTAATTCTTTACCGAGTTGTATTTCAACATCTGTATCTAATACACCATGAACAATTAATGTTGGTATAGTTACTTTTGTTCCTGCTTTAATCCAACTTTTATTATTAAAATCACTCTGATAGTTTGGCATTTTTCTTGATGTTTGACCCATTCCTGCTGCTTTCAAAGCCATTATTTTTAAGTCGGAATTTCGTGATACTGCAATTACAGAAGCAACACCTCCAAAACTTGCACCGTATATACCAATTTTACTATAACCTTTTGCCTTTAGAAACTTAATAGCATTTAAAATGTCATCAACAAATTCTTCCACATTCCTGTCTTCTAATTTTCCTTCACTTTCTCCATGTGCAAAAAAGTCAAATCTGAAAGTGGCAATTTGATGTTTAGACAGTATTTTGTCTAATGCCACATTTGTCGCACTATCTTTTCCTGAATTTAAACCATGACATAATATTATTATTGGAACTATTTTATCAGATATAGGATTTGAAAGTATTGCAGAAATTGTTTTCCCATTACTATTCTTGAAATGTGTTTTTGTTTCCATTAGTATATATCCACTCAAAGGATTATATCTTTCAAAACATCCTTCTTTATGAGTTCAATGTTTACTACATAATCGTTGTGTAAGAATGTTTCGTATAATTCATTTCTTCAGTGTTCTTCATATGGAACGTTCGCATTTTTTTATCAGATTCTTCTTGGCTTAATGACTGAATATAACTGCCACTTTTACCGATGTTTAAATTATTTTTCTTCATGATTTCATCCCCATCAGATTATTTTACTGATAGTTGTTTTCACAGGTTTGGAGTGAGACCCCATTCATGTTCGCGTAGGTTTTTGCCTTGATTGCTTTGTGCTGCTTGAGATGTGTAGGCGCATTGAATCTAGTAAGGTCTTTTTTACTTCTGAATATTCTGGAAATCTTTTCACTAAGTGTCTGAGTTCTTTTTCCCATATGCCTTTTTTTGATTCTACAGCTTCTTTTAGCAGATTATATGTATATGCCAGGTTATATATGCTCAATTTTTTGTTTATTAATGCGATGTTTATTGGTGTATTCCTTTTTATCAGGTAATATATGTCATATAGATCTCTTGCTTTGTTTCTTGTTATGATTGCGCGTATCTTCTCTGAGAATATCTCCTCTTCTGACATTACTACGACGTCAAATGATGGTATATCATCTACATATATCCCTATCCGTTTTGTGTTTGTTTCTATTAGCACTTCCTCTCTTGTGCTAAAATCCAGATCTATTTTGCATGTAGTATTTGGCTGTCCGGAATATAATGGTCCCTTTATCTTGTAAGTGATGTTTATTGAATCATTCATCTCCTTTTTTTCTACAGTGAACTCTATATAATACTTTTTTAGTCCTACAGAGATAATTTTTTCGAAATCGCCTTTGGTTGTTGTGAAATCAAGGTCTTCTGAGAACCTATCGAATCCGTAGCATTTTGTTAATGCTGTTCCTCCTTTGAATACTACCTCTTTGCCGAATTCTTGGTAAAGTATGAACAGGATTATTTCCTGGTAATAGTCTATCTCTGCTTGTCCAAGGTTATAGTTCTTTTTTTTAGCGTATTCTATGAGCTTTTTTTTAGAGATCATACTCTACCATCCATTTAGGGTCTAGTTTATTATTTTTCTTATATGACGATAATTTAACATAATTCTTATCTTTATAGCGCATATTCTCCGATATATCTATATTCTTGTATTTTTCTAGTATGAATCCTACTCTTTTCTTTAGTGAACTATTATTTATGCTGTTTAGGTAGTGTGTAACCTTTTCTTTGTCTATTTTTGTCTTCTCTATCATCTTTATTATCTCATCGAAGTTTCCCATCAAGTCTTCTTTGTATATTGCGTCTATGACTAGTTTTTCGTCATCTGCTACGAATATGAATCCTTGATTGTGCAAGATCTTTTCATATCCGAAAAACATCTTTTTGGGCATGGTATGAGACTCTATGATGTAGTTTTGGAAGAATATTTTTTTGTGTGGCCTGCTTGTTGCTAGTTGTATAGTGTTTACTATTTGTTCAGTGTATCCTTTGAAGTATGCGCAGCTCCAGAATGATAGGTATGATGGGTTGAAGAGGTTTGTAGCCACAAAATAAATATCATTTTTTGTAGTGTATTTTCCTTTGATTATTTTGTATATCTTTTTTTTATTTAAAAGCCTGTTTAGTACAGTATAGGCATAGTCATCGCTGCATCCTAGAGTTTTTTTTATTGTGGCTTTTGTTATTATAGGGTTTTCTTCAAGGAAAGTTGTGTCCATGGTTTAATAAATGCATAACAACTATATAAATCTTATTATTTGATAATGAACCAATCATAAATGATTAGTTAGATAATGAAAAATAAGAAATGTGGTGCGATAAGTTTGTTACAGAAATGACTAACATAATTCAACCTGTTCATTGTTTTTGACATCATTGTCCGTGAATCTGGGCGGGGCTATAGCTACTTGTGTGATATCGCAGGGTCTATTTTCACCACACGATATCACACCAATATACTCTCTAGAAATATCGTAAAAATACTACATTCGGACAGGGCTAACACCTTATAGATTTAGGTGAATATTGTTGAATAATCTTCTTTGTGTTCTGTAAATACTGTGATTGTCTCTATTTTTTCAATTGCAGTTCCACAATAAGTTCTTAAGTCTTTTATTACTTGTTGATATTCTTCTTGGCTTCCTATTTCTATCCTAATTTCGTAGTTCCACGGTGCTATTGTCTTAAAGAACCATGTTATATTTGGATTATTGTGACAGAAAGAAATTAATTTTTTCTCGTTTTCTTCTGATTGCTCTGAAAGTGTTATTAATGTTTTGTAATTTTGTATATCTATAGCTTTAAGGTCCAATAATAGAGGAAATCCCGATATCACTCCTTGATTTGTTAATTTTCTTACATGCATAAATATTGTTGTTGCAGGCTTCTTTAGTTTTTGGCTGATTTCTACTAATGATGTTCTCGAATTTTGAGTCAATATTTTAAGTACCTCCATGTCTATGTCTGTGATTTCTGTTTTCTCCGAAGATTGTTTTATGATTGTCATCTTACTAAGTATATTCCTCTCCTTTTCATCAAGTAGATATTTTTTATTGAATTTAGTTCCTGATACTCTTAAAGAAATGATTTTTTTGTTTAATTGAGGATATGGTGAGGTAACTTCTTCTAGTTTTTCCATGAATTCCAGTATATTTTTTCCCATTACTACGATTGATAAATCAAATCCTCCTCCCAATGAGGCTACATATGCAACGTTTTTGTTATTACATAAATAATTGATTATCTCTTTCTCCTTTTCAGCAGTTGTGTTCTGCAATTGAAAATATATATTCCCGTATATATCTAATCCTATTTTTCCAAGATTTATAGATGTCTGGAACATTTTGATTATGCCTTTTTCGTAAAGAGAATTTATACGATATCTTACTGTTTGTTTGTTGAGATTCGTTATTTTTGCTATTGCTGCATCGGACTCTCTTGAATCCTTCTCGAGTTCATATAATATTCTTCGGTCTTTTTTGTCTAATACTACCATATTAGTATATTATTCATAGTTGTATATAAATGTTATGAAAATAATCTAATATTTCTATAAAAACATTATTATATATTCACCACTATTAAGTAATTATGAAAAACACTGATTTGATTAGACCTGCGCAAGAAAAAGATTTAGATCAGATACTAGAAATACAAGGCTCTCATTCCATAGATCACGTTTGTGTTGAGAGTCGTTCGAAAACCGGATTTTTAGTGTATTTGATGGATAGAGAAACTTTAAAGAAATATCAGACCAAAAATAATTATTTCCTATACGTGTACGACGATAATGGTGTACAAGCATATATTGCTGCATGTTCTGGTATGGAAATTACGAAGGATAGGTTCAAAGATATGATATTCTATGATGGTTCGTATAATAAATTTCTAAGTGAAAAATATCTGTATGCTAAACATGTCGCAAAGAAGAAGGATGTTCAAGGAAATTTTGTTGTTTCTCTAGAAAACACGTTGTTTCAAGTTGCAAAAGAACTAGGTTATACTGGTGTTATTGCTGAGATTGCTCTAAGTCCTCGTAATGAAAAATCATTATCTTTTCATCAAGATAATGGGTTTAAGTTAATTGGAGAATATTATGACTCGAATAAAGACATTAAATGGGGAGTATTACACAAAAATTTGAGGTGAGATGATGAGAATATTATTGAGATCTAAAATACATAAGGCAAATGTAACAGACGCCGATATAAATTATATAGGCTCTATAACAATAGATGAAGAACTTATGGCAAAGGCGGATTTATGTGAAGGAGAACAGGTTCTCATAGCAGATAATACGAATGGTTCGAGGTTGATAACTTATGTAATAAAGGGTAAAAGAGGTTCTGGTGTGATTTGCATGAATGGTGCAGCTTCGCATCTTGTAAAAAAAGGAGACGAAATTATTATTATGGCTTTTGAAGTAACTGATACTAAAATAACACCCAAGAACATATTAGTTAACAAGAAAAATGCTTTCGTAAGATACTTATAAACGGAGGTAAAACTCTGTCTGAATTCCTTTACAATGATGCTATCCTTAAATATTCAACTCCGAACTGGACTCTTATACAATGCTATCCCTAGTATGTGAGAGTCCCGTCCGGACTTTCGTCTATTTTGTGCTCTTTTGTTGTTCTAACCCTGCACAGGAGCGGACAACAATGATTTTTCACGTCTATAAATTCATCATTCCGGTCTGGGCGGGGCTAGTAGTTATCGTGCTCGCTTTGTGGGCTATTAAGAACAAAA
>Ga0182027_10001074_pt1 | contig 45987 bp, 26 predicted proteins | sample 712E1DmetaG_FD_121300 | JGI IMG/M metagenome (GOLD analysis project Ga0182027, IMG submission 121300) | Permafrost microbial communities from Stordalen Mire, Sweden - 712E1D metaG (Illumina Assembly) | ecosystem: Environmental > Terrestrial > Soil > Wetlands > Permafrost | place: Sweden...
ATACCATTACCGTTCCCGTTCCGATCGCATTCAAGCCCACCGCCAACTTCTCAAGTGATGCCGGGGCCTGCGCCCAGATGGCCGAGCAGTTCCACGACCTTTCCCAGGACAACGGCGGTACGCCCATTGTTACCTGGGCGTGGGATTTCGGGGATCCGACCTCGGGAAGCAGCAATACTTCCTCGCTGAAAGACCCGACCCATACTTTTACACATGCCGCCACCTTCGTCGTGAAGCTCAGGGTCACCAATGGCACCGGCTGTTTCGACACTGTCCGGCATAACGTGACGGTGAATGCCGCACCCGTTTCCAAGTTCACATTCGATACCGCCTGTATTGCCAGCCCGACCCAGTTCCACGACCATTCCACCGGCGGGACTATCAATGCATGGCTGTGGAATTTCGGGGATCCTTCATCCGGTTCGGGCAATACGTCCACCCTGCAGAACCCAACGCACATCTATACTTCACCGGGCAACTACATGGTATCCCTGCAGGTCACCAACACGAACAACTGTTCCAAGGATACGATTGAACAGATCGGCGTGAACCCCAAGCCCCAGGCTCTGTTCCAGTATTCGGCCGCCTGCGCCCTGGATTCCACCCAGTTCACCGACCTCTCGATTGCCCCGGGCAGTCAGGTGGTTGCCTGGCTCTGGGACTTTGGCGACGGAGGCACATCCACCCAGCAGAACCCAAAGCATAAGTATGCTACCGCAAGCACCTTCACCGTGAAGGAAGTGGTCACCAACCTGTCCGGCTGCAAGGACTCCGTGAGCCAGGCCGTGTTGGTCCATCCCAAACCGGTGGCCGCTTTCTCATACATGAGCAAATTCTGCCCCAAGGGACAGGTGGACTTCCAGGATATGTCAACCGCCTCCGGAGCCGTCATTACGGCCCGGCTGTGGACCTTCGAGCCGGGGCAGACCTCTACTTCGGCCAACCCGGTTTACACCTACAGTGTGTATGATACGACCTACATGGTTTCCCTGGTTGTAACCGATTCCAACGGCTGTATGGACACGATCGTTGACAGCGTGCATGTCAAGCCGGCCTTTAAATTCACCTTTACCAACGATACGGTCTGTTTCGGTTACACGACACATTTCCAGACCAAAAACCAGGCCCAGGGCGATTCCCTGTATTCACCCCTGTGGGATTTCGGCGATCCGAACTCCGGACCATCCAACATCTCGCACCTGTACAATACAAGCCATTCGTTTACCGCGCCCGGACTGTATTATGTGAAGCTGCGCTGTGTCAACAGCGATAACTGCACCGACAGCATCTTTAAGACTGTGCAGGTGTATGCCCTGCCCAAGCCCCATTTTTCCTACACCGTGCAGCAATGCGACAGTGTGGCTCATTTCCATGATACGACAAGCAATTACGGCACCGGCACCATTGCCAGATGGGAATGGAAGTTCGGTGACGGGTCGCCCCCACTGATCATTCCTGCCCCTGGCCCGGGCGACACTTCGCATATTTACAGCACACCCGGCAATTACCAGGTCACCCTGATCATCACCAATACCCATGGCTGCGTCGACAGCCTGACCCAGGGAGCGACCCGCCTGCCGTGTATCAAAGCCGACTATACCTATGCCGATACGCTGCGTTGCGTGAACTATCCCGTTGCCTTCCACGACACATCCCAGCCCGTGGCCCGGATCAAGTCCTGGAAATGGACATGGGGTGACGGTAAGGATACGACCTATACCCACCATGCCTCGGTGGTGAAACATACCTTCACCGTCGCCGGGACGTATTCGGTCAAACTCTGGATCAAGGCCGTGGTCAACTCTGTGGATGTTCCTGACAGCCTCACCCAGCAGGTATTGATCCATCCCACACCGACCACCCTGTTCTCCGATGTGCCGGTCTGCCTGCACCAACCGGTCATCTTCCGGGATACTTCGCTCACTTTTGGCGAGCCCGTATCGGCCTGGAAGTGGAACTTCGGTGAGCCTTCCTCCGGCAATAAGGATACTTCCACCTTCCGCAACCCGTCCCATACATACGCCACGCGCGACACCTTTAATATCAAGCTGGTCACTATGAATAAATTCGGCTGCAAGGACTCCCTGACCAAACCCATGCGGATCTATGGCCTGCCCACTGCCGGCTTTACTTACCTGGCTGCCTGCTCCGGGGACCCGACCTTCTTCCGTGATTCGTCCAAAATCGCCGACACGACCATCGGGTTCTGGCGCTGGACCTTCGGGGACCCCAAGGCAAGGAAAGACTCATCCACCCTGCAGAACCCGGATTTCAAATACAAAACACCCGGCAATTACCTCTTACGCCTGGTTGTAAAAGACCGGTTCGGCTGTAAGGATACGATCGATTCTACCATCACTGTGCATGTCACCCCGGTGGCCGCCTTTACCCTGATCAACGGATTTGACGGCGTGCCCGGAAAAGTCAAACTCACCAACCTCTCCTCCGGAGCTTCCGCCTATAACTGGGACTTTGGAAACGGGAAAACCAGCAATGACACAAACCCCGTGGCTACCTTTACCGACGACGGGACTTACACCATCAAGCTGATCTCCCTGAATACCTTCGGCTGTTCCGATACAACCTACTACGAATATCAAATCCTCTTCCGCGGATTGTTCGTGCCCAACGCCTTCGCACCCACCAGCGGCAATATCGGCGTCAGGCTGTTCAAACCCGTGGGGATCAACCTGAAAACCTATCATATCCAGGTGTTTGATACCTGGGGCCACCTAGTTTGGGAGTCCAACAAACTCGACTCCAGCGGCGCTCCCCTGGAAGGATGGGACGGTACCTATAACGGAGAATTGATGCCCCAGGGAAATTATTTCTGGAAAGCCAAGGCGACATTCGTGGATGATACTTCCTGGACCGGGTCTGATACAGGCGTAAAAGGTTCCGGAAGCACCATGGGAACAGTGATATTATTAAGATAAACGAAACTAACATACAGCTAAATGAAAAAGCTCTCTTGTATTCTTTGTTTACTGGTCCTCGGGTGTAACCTATTATATTCGCCTGCCTCTGCACAGGACATGAACTATACGCAGTATTACAGCACTCCGCTTTATGTTAATCCTGCCTACACCGGGATCAACACCGGGTTACGGGCCAGGTTCCTTTTCAGGGACCAATGGCCTGCTGCTCCGATTGCATTCAAGTCCTATTACTTTTCAGCAGATCTCGGAGACCGTGGGCTGCCCGGGGCGGGAGGTTTGGGATTGGTCGTACAATCGGATAACCCCGGGGTCGGCCTGATCAATAACCTCACGGCTGCCCTGACTATCGGGGCGCGCATCCCGATCACAAGTTTCCTCATTGCCCAGGTTGGTATCAAAGCCGGGATCATGCAGAGAAGGGTATATTATGATGACCTTGTTTTCTCTAACCAGTTTGATGCCCGCTATGGTAATATTTACCAGAGCAACTTCACTGATTTCAGCGCCCAGAAGAGAGTGGTTCCTGATTTCGGCGCCGGCGGTGTGCTGCAGTTCTCTACTCCCGAAGGAAATGTCACCGGGGATGTCGGATTTGCAGTAGATCACATTTTTCAACCCGATGTTTCCTTCCTGTCTGTTGGTTCGTCCCAGTACCCCAGGAAATGGGTAGGGAACTTTAACCTGGTCGTTACATCGGGGCCCGGAGGGACTTCAAATGCAATGACATCAGGCTTATCTGAACCTCTGAAAATTGACCTGGGAGCTTTATATATGAACCAGGCTAGCCTCAACTCTCTCGAATTCGGATTGAACCTGCTCAAGTTCAATATTTACCTCGGATGCTGGTATAAGAATACACTGACCGGGGTTGTCAACAGTTCAGTAGCCGTGCTGGCCGGATACAAGTTCAATTTTTATGACGATATGAGCCTTAAATTTTTGTACTCATACGATATCCAGGTCAGCGGTGCTTTACAGGGAACAGGCGGTGCGCATGAAATAAGTCTTGTCCTTGAATTCGATAAACTGCAGATCTTCGGACACGGCGGTGGCGGCGGTGGCGGCGGTGGGTATATACCCGGTACGAACGGCGGGAGTAAGCGCTACGGTGGTCCGCTCGAATGCCCCAGTTTCTATTAACAGAATATGTTGATTCAATAAATGAGTGAAGCCGGGTCGGGTGCCCGGCTTCATGCATTATAACCATATCAGGATTATGGATCAGCTTACATATTTAAGATGATTTCCGAACCGAATTCCGAACATTTCAGTTTCGTGGCTCCTTCCATCTGCCGTTCGAAATCATAGGTCACCCTTTTTTTACCGATGGCCTTCTCAAGACCTTTGATGATAAGATCCCCCGCTTCTTTCCACCCGATATACTCCAGCATCATCACTCCTGAAAGGATGACTGAGCCCGGGTTGACCTGGTCTTTGCCGGCATATTTCGGGGCGGTCCCATGTGTGGCTTCGAAAACTGCATGACCGGTCTTGTAATTTATATTGGCGCCCGGGGCGATCCCAATCCCACCGACAATGGCGGCAAGGGCATCTGAAATATAATCCCCGTTCAGATTAAGCGTGGCAACAACGGAATACTCCGAAGGACGGGTGAGTATCTGTTGCAGAAAAGCATCAGCAATTACATCCTTGATAATGATCTTTCCTTCTGATACTGCCCTCTTCTGGGATTCATCGGCGGCCTGTTCACCCTCTTTCTCCTTGATTGCATCATACTGCATCCAGGTGAAAACCTTTGGCCCGAATTCTTTTTCGGCCAGGGCATAGCCCCAGTTCTTGAACTGTCCTTCCGTGTATTTCATGATATTGCCTTTATGAACAAGGGTTACGGAAGAACGCTTGTTTTCCAAAGCATACAGGATGGCTGCACGTATAAGCCGCTCAGTCCCCTCCCTTGAAACAGGCTTGATTCCAATGGAAGAACTTTCCGGGAAGCGGATCTTTTTAACCCCCATCTCATGGATCAGGAAATCCAGGACTTTTCCGACTTCAGGCGTGCCTGCCATCCATTCAATCCCCGAGTAAATGTCCTCCGAATTTTCGCGGAAAATGACCATATCCGTGAGTTCAGGATGTTTCACTGGAGAAGGAACTCCTTTGAAGTATTTAACAGGACGCAGGCACACGTATAGGTCAAGGATCTGCCTCAATGCCACATTCAGGGAACGGATCCCTCCTCCAACCGGGGTTGTCAGCGGGCCTTTGATGGCAACCAGGTATTTGTTGATCTCATCGAGTGTTGATTGGGGGAGCCATTCCCCGGTCAGTTTAAAAGCTTTTTCGCCTGCAAGCACTTCCTTCCAGCTGATCCTGCGCATACCGCCATAAGCCTTTTCAACGGCTGCATCAAAAACCCTTACGCTTGCTTTCCAGATATCCGGACCGGTCCCGTCGCCTTCAATAAAAGGAATGACGGGATTATCCGGGACATTCAGACGTCCATTTGACAATGTGATCTGTTCACCCATTTTTTCTTTGTTATTTAGTTGATACTTGAATTTCCTTGGATTTTCCCCCATTTCTGATCAGGTCAAACCTCTTCCCGTTTAGATGATGGTTTATACCTTATATTATAATACTTTGATCAAGGCTCCCCACTTTTGATCGATCTCGAAAAAATGCTTCATATAGTAATTTCCGAACAGAAAATGGGCTTTCACTATTTTTATCCCGAAAGCCGACATGCTGACAAAGAAGTTATTGATCATAGCCGAGGCTATTCCCCTTGCCTGCAGGGTTGAAATTACAACCAGGCCGTCAAGAAGGACATTCTCTTCGTCAAGGAAATGCCAGGTGAGCCCGCCTATGATCCGGCCCTGCTTGTCAGCAACCACTTGCTGATGGTCCTGTTTCATGATCTCCTTTGGATAATTTTCCCTGAAAAACAATTGGTAAAGCTGGCCGATCTCCCTTGGTTCCACGGGCTCATATTGTGTATAATGGACCCCTTGCTTGTCGTGAATGTCAAAATGAACGACCACATGTTCCTTTTTATTTTCGCCGATCTTCATAAGATCAATATGCTGGTCGGTTTGCAGTCGTGGAAAGATCATATGGCTGAAAACGTTCTTATCCTCATGGCCGGAGATCACCGACTGCAGGTCGGAGAGCTCGATAAGCTGGATGGGTAGGGAATCCGGTTCGGCAAGTAGTTTTTCAAGCAATTTATCGAAGGACCTTGAGATTTCTTCTGATGCAGGGCTGAAATAAGTATGGCGGTAAAAATAATAACGTATCAGGTCGGGCCAGGTATTCAGCCTGAACAGGTCCATCAGCTCCGTGATGGTTTGCTCTTTTGCGGCCGGGCTGGTCAGCGGGTTTATCCGCGACCAGTCCGCATACTGATCGATGGCATTAAACAAAGCCAGAGGCAGGTGGTACCGCCTGATGTTTTCGTTCAGGTATTTATCAAGATAATCTTTCAGGCTCGTTCCGTCATGGCAGACCAGCTTTTGTTTTTTCAGCATAGTCCTCAGTTCCTGCAGGAATTTTTCAGCCTCCTCCTTTCCAAGGCCTTCAACGCAGGCATCAAAGACCCAAAGAATGTCAATGTGTTTTTTAACCCAGGGATACAACGCAACCGTTTTACGGTAATAATCTTCGATCATAGGAATGACAAGTGAAAGAGGATTCCTGTATACGGACCATCCTGTAAGGGTCATGATCACCGCCGAATCACGAAAGTCCATTTCAGGGATGGAAATATTGGTGGGAGTGATGGCCCCGGGGACGATCTGGAACCCGCTGTGGTGCCAGGCTTTAAAAACCACAGCCAGCGATTTGATAAAGACTTTTTTCCATGCATTTGGCCTGACGTAACCCGACGAACGGTGAATCTCGGCATATTCGCGGATTTTATCCCAGGCAGTAAGTCCACCAAGGTATTGCGTGCTGAGCAGTCCCAGGCCGGGCCTGCTGCTGCCAAGCAAAGAAGAGACCGCAGTCCCGAAAGGAAATCCGGCCAGCGAAGCCTGCCAGTAAAACGTATCCGGGTCGGGCCTGAATGATGGATCATTGCTTAAGACAATATGGAGGTCAAAGTGTTTCCCTTGTATGGTATTGATACCAAGCCTGTAATGTTTGAATTCTTTATAGGCGAGAAGGCGTAATATCCAGATTCCTCCCGGCGGGACATCATGAAGGTTGAAATCCCATTCATTGAAAGTAAGCACAATGCTTTCCTCAAGGAATTTGGTGGACTGAAATATTTTTGTAATCCTGCGTTTATCAGCCTCCTGGATCCCATGTTCAAAAACAAGCCTTGACTTCCAGGCAGCCACAGGATGTTTGGGCCCCCGACCTTCAATATAATTTTCAAAAACCTGTGCAAGCCGGTAAAAGTAGTCTTCAGCTTTTTTTGACAGGGAGGGATCCTGCCGGTGCAAAATCCAACGTGAGAGTTCAGCCCTCACGGGCACGTAAAAATCAAGGTGAATTAAGGCAAAATTGTAAAGCATCCTGAGGATGTCCTCAAACTGCCGGCGCATTTTCAAGGGGGCAGGCCAGCCGAAATGAGTGCGGTAATAATACAACCTTTGTTTGAGCGCATCAAGCCTGTGTTTTCCCAGTTTGGAAGAAGCGATTTCACGGATAGATTGTTCATTCAGGAAGGACAGGCCCGACTCAAGGAACATGGGCAGGTTGGAAATGTTCTCGGGCTGGGGGGCATGCAGGAGGATAGTAAGGTAGGCAAGGCAGCGTATCTCTTCAAGCGGGTGAAAGGCAAGAGCTTCCAGCCTAAGCCGCATCACTTCGGCCAGCCTGGGTTCAGTTTCGCTGAATATACTGCCGATCTCCCTGATGGCTGATGCGGTTGATTGCCGGTCCCTGTATAAAGCCTGGCATAAAAGCTGGTTTACCCTGGCAAGACCTTGTTCGCGGATGCCTTTGGGCAGTTCGCAGTCTCCTTCTGAAATCCGGCCAGGTTCAGCAAGATAGATTCTTTCAGAGACACTTTTAACAGGCACATCCCATCCTTCCTTTACGGGGCTGAATGCGATCAGTGAAGGATTCCCGGTCCATAGTTTGGGCGAGCGGGTGAAAAGCCCGAGATCCAGCATGCCATCGGCAAGAGTATACACAAGGTCTCCAACGATCCAGGAGCCCAGTTTGTTTTTACGGATTTCAAGGCTGCTGCCCGTCCTTTTATTCTGAAGACTGTTTTTACTGAAGATGATGTCTGTTTCAAGAACACCGATATCCCTGAAAAGCCATTTCGGGATGGAAACCGTGATGCCCGGTCCTTCAAGCAGGATGACATTGCTTGTATAAAGGCTTTCAATCAAACCGAGGAAATTATTTTCAATGGTTTTCCGGTTGAACGATCCCTTTGAGGTCAGTTCACCCTTCCCGGGACTGAAGTTCCTGTCAAGAAGGGTGAAATTCACAACTCTTTCATAAGGAGCAACATCCTTGTTAGCCGACATGACGATCTGGTGAAAATATTCCTTCAGGTTGTCGCCCTCCAGCGATCTGAACAATAAATCATCCTTATCCGGTACGATCAGCAGGACATTATAAGGTCTGTTATCCCCGACAACAAACGTGCTTTGTATTCCCGGCACATGATGAAATTTTTTTTCAATCACCTGAGGTGCGACAGTCTGCCCACGGTTATTCTTGTAAATATCCTTGACACGGTCGACGATTTCGTGGTACCCGTCACGGTTGATGATAAATACATCGCCGGTTTTCAACCAGAATTCCTTCTTCCCGGTTCCGGGATATGGAATAATGCCGCCGGGAGAGGCATCTTCCAGATAACGCCCGATATAATGCCCGCTTATTTCCAGCTCCCCGTTCCCGGCGAGCCTGGTTTTGACGCCCGGAAGGGGTATTCCGACTTTGAAATCCTGGTAACGGAAAGGAGGTGTCATGGTGATGCCTCCAGTAGCTTCCGTCATGCCGAAGCCACTGCACAGGGCAACCCCGTGCTCATTGAAAAACCTGAAAACAGCAGGATCCAGGTAACCTGCTGCACTCAGCCCCCATTTCAAACGGCTGCCCAGCACATCCTCAAGAGCTCTATTCTGCAACTCCCGGCTTTCAATGGGACCGATCTTTTCCTGGCACTTCTCGTATAATTCCTGCCATCTCAGGGGAATACTGATGAACCCACCGGGATTGATTTTCGGGAATAAACTGAACAGGGTTTCCGCTGATGTACTGCCTGCAAACACATAAGTGCCATGCCAGTATATTGAACCGATCATTTCAAGGTAACGGCCAAAGGTGTGGAACAAAGGCAGGTAGCAGAGAAATGTTTCCGAACCAACGTCAGGCAGTGCAGCAGCCCTTGCAAAACGTTTGGAAACGATATTGTAAATTGAAAAGGATACTCCCTTTGGCAATCCTGTGCTGCCGGAAGTGAACATAGTAGTGGCCACTGTATTGGTAGGTTTTTTTATCCTTGCACCCAGGACCTCTTCGATCTCACTCCCTGAGATCTTTTTGCATTCTTCCTGCAGATAGCAGGAGGCGGCAGTTTTCCGTGAAGACAGGGTCATGACGTAAATCCGGAATTTTTTCGCCGTCATTTCATTCACCTTTTCAAGCACGGCCGCTCTCTGCGGGGTGTCTGCAATGGCAGTTGTGATAGAAAGTTTGTCGAAAAGTGCTGTAAGAATGTCGGCCCCGAAATGAGTATTGAAAGGTGAAATAAAAATTCCCGAACAAAGGCATGAAAGATCAACACAGGCTCCTTCCACGCAATTTTCGGTGTAAAGGGCAACCCTGGGTTCTTCTGTTGAAGATTTGCATATGACTGCAGCAATTTCCCTCAGGTGACGGTAGATCTGACGGTATGTCCAATCGACATTGGGAGTTACCGACATGTCCTTGAACAACACCTGGTCAGGATGATCCTTCACCCTCTGAACCATCATATCATCCAGTGAAAACTGTGTTTGCTGAAGAATTCTGAATACGACTTTAGCCCAGCGCAAACGCTGCTCCTCATTCCAGAGTGAAAGCAGGAATTCCGGTTTGCCCGTTGCATTTAAAAACTCAAGCCAGGTTGCACGTCCAGTTTGACCGGGCATGGCAGGTCCTTCGGCCTGGCCAGGCATCCTTTTAATGCCAGTCCTGGGGTGCCTTTGCTCCATGATCTCAAGTTCTGCAGCTTCCAGCAAGACGGCAGCAGCTTTTTTCTGCAACCTGGCACTTGCCTTTTTCCAGGCTTCAAGTAATTCATCAATCACTTTCGGCAATTTTAAATTAGTATGATTAAATCTTCAGGATGCAAATTTATCACTTCAATTTGTTAATTTTGAATTCGAATTTAAGATATTTTGCACCATGTTACTTAATTTGGATAGTATAAAAGCTGTTTACACGAAGCTGAAGACACGAACGGAATCAGCAAGAAAGCTGACCGGCAGGCCATTGACCCTGACGGAGAAATTGCTTTACGGGCATTTGTATGACAGTATACCGTGTTCCGCATATATCAGGGGCAGGGATTACGTGAATTTTCAGGTTGACCGGGTTGCCATGCAGGATGCAACAGCCCAGATGGCGCTTCTTCAATTTATGACGGCGGGCAGGGAAACTTCAGCGGTACCTGCAACAGTGCATTGTGATCATCTTATCCTGGCCAGGGAAGGCGTCTCAACTGACCTTCCCGTTGCTATTTCCCAAAATGCGGAGGTTTATAACTTTCTGCAATCAGTTTCGGCGAAGTTTGGTATAGGATTCTGGAAACCGGGAGCCGGCATCATCCACCAGGTTGTATTCGAGAACTATGCATTTCCCGGGCAGATGATGATAGGTACTGATTCCCATACCCCGAATGCCGGGGGCCTTGGAATGCTGGCGATTGGAGTGGGTGGAGCTGATGCGGTGGATGTGATGGCAGGCATCCCGTTTGAGCTGAAGTTGCCGAAGATTCTGGGTGTTGAACTCACCGGGAAATTAAGCGGCTGGGTCAGTTCCAAGGATATTATCCTGGTGTTGGCGGGAATGCTCACAGTAAAGGGAGGGACCGGGTTCATTATTGAGTATTTCGGTGAAGGAGCTGAATCCCTGTCATGCACAGGTAAGGGAACCATCTGTAACATGGGGGCTGAAGTGGGAGCGACCTGTTCGGTTTTTCCATACGACAGAAGCATGAGAAGATACCTGGAAGCAACGGCCAGGAAAGAAGTAGCTGATCTTGCCGATACATATGCCCGCGACCTCAGGCCGGATACGGAAGTTGCCCTGGATCCTGCATCATACTACGATCAGTACATAAAGATCGATCTGGCGTCACTCGAGCCATACGTGAACGGGCCATACACACCCGACCTGGCAAATCCCGTTTCGGCTTTGCCGGAATTCCTGAAAGAAAATAATTATCCCGATACGCTGGAGGTCGGACTTGTGGGGTCCTGTACGAATTCCTCTTATGAGGATCTATCGAGGGCTGCTTCTATAGCCCGGCAGGCAAGGGTAAAAAAGCTGAATGTTAAATCCGGCTTCATTATTACCCCGGGTTCGGAACAAATACGATATACGGCCTCTCGTGACGGTTTACTGGAAGCATTCACCGACATCGGGGGCGTGATTATGGCGAATGCCTGCGGGCCCTGTATCGGGCAGTGGTCCAGGAAGATGGATGACCCTGAAAGGAGAAATTCAATAGTGACCTCGTTCAACAGGAACTTTGCCAAACGGAACGACGGGAATGCCGGCACCCATGCATTTATTGCTTCTCCTGAGATGGTGACAGCCATGTCTCTTGCCGGTCGACTGTCATTTAATCCTGCAAAGGATACAATCACGAATTCCGAGGGCATCGAGGTCAGGCTGGATGAGCCCAGTGGCTTTGAACTGCCCCCCAGAGGATTTGATGTAAAGGATCCCGGATTTATTCCACCTGCTGTCGACCTGAAGTATATCCTTGTTGAAATCAGTCCTGTTTCGGAAAGGTTACAACTGCTCGAGCCGTTTGATGCATGGGATAAGAAGGATATTACCGGGATGAAACTCCTCATCAAGGCAAAAGGAAAATGTACCACTGATCATATCTCAATGGCAGGGCCATGGCTGAAATACCGTGGTCATCTTGACAGGATTTCTGACAACCTCCTGATGGGAGCGGTGAATGCCTTCAACGGTAAGGCCAATTCCGTAAAAAATGTCGTTACTGGCGGGTTTGCGGAAGTGTCGAAGACTGCCAGGTTTTATAAGGCGCATGGAATACCTTCAATGGTGGTTGGGGATGAAAATTACGGAGAGGGCTCTTCCCGGGAGCATGCAGCGATGGAACCCAGGTACCTTGGCGTCAAAGTGGTTCTTGTGAGATCTTTTGCCAGGATTCATGAGACAAACCTTAAGAAACAGGGTGTCCTGGCACTCACATTCAGCAATCCCGGCGATTATGACAAGATACTTGAGGAAGATACGTTTGAATTGACAGGATTGGCATCCTTCGCACCGGGAAAGAACCTTACTCTGAGGATCCTTCATGTTGACGGCCGGTCGGAGGAAATCACCATGAATCACAGTTACAGCGACTTGCAGATCCGATGGTTCAAGGCCGGCAGTGCACTCAACTTTATGAAGATAAAAGATTAAAACAGGAAAAATTATCAGCTTATGGATATAAACAGATTTATTGCAGAACATGCTCCGGAAACAGAGGGTTCCTGCAGGATAGATGAGCAGCTTTTTAAGCAGTTTGATGTTAAAAGGGGCCTGCGCAATGCCGACCATACCGGTGTTCTTGTTGGCCTGACCAGGGTTGGCAGCGTGGTTGGTTATGAAAAAATAGAGGGGAAACTGGTGGCCGTGGATGGCAAACTGATATACCGTGGTATCGATATCAACGATCTTGTTCATGGCACGCAGACGGAAAAACGTCCCGGATTTGACGAAACGGTATTTCTTCTGCTTTTCGGAAGGCTGCCCTTAAAAGACGAGCTTACCGTTTTTATGGAAGGTATGGCGGAACAAAGAGCCCTTCCTGAAAATTTTAACAGGGATATGATCCTTACTATGAAAGGAAAGGATATCATGAATATGATGGCACGTTCCATACTGGCTTTGTATACCCTGGATCCCCATGCTGACGATACCTCGATACACAACATCATAAGGCAGTCTATCAGCCTGATCGCGAAATTCCCAACGATAGCAGTATACTCCTATCATGCAATGAGGCACCTGATCTATTATGATACTCTTACAGTCCGCTACCCCGATAAAAAACTGGAAACGGCTGAAAATTTCCTTTATATGCTGAAAGGGCAGGATTATACCCCTCTGGAAGCCGAATTGCTGGATCTTTGCCTGGTGTTGCACGCCGAACATGGGGGGGGGAATAATTCGACCTTTACAACAAGGGTTGTGAGTTCCAGTGGTACAGATACTTATTCGGCCATCGTGGCTGCCATCGGTTCGCTCAAGGGCCCTTTGCATGGGGGTGCCAACCTCCAGGTTATTGAGATGATGGACAATATCAAGGCAAATATCCGGAACTGGTCGAATGATGATGAAGTAGCGGAATACCTGAGGAAGATCCTCGGCAGGGAAGCATATGATAAAAGCGGGAAAATCTATGGTTTTGGACATGCAGTGTATACAGTCTCGGATCCAAGAGCACTGCTGCTGAAAGAAAAGGCCAGGCTTCTTTCCAGGGAAAAAGGTCGTGAGAAGGAAATGGATTTGTTTGAAGCCATAGAGCGCATAGGTCCTGAGATCTATTATGAATTTAAGGGAACGAGGGAAAAACTGATCTCCCCGAATGTGGATTTTTACAGTGGGTTTGTTTATGAATGCCTGAAGATTCCGAAGGAATTGTATACTCCGCTGTTTGCTATATCGCGAATAGCAGGCTGGTCAGCACACCGCCTGGAGGAACTGATCAGTGGTAAACGAATCATCAGGCCTGCATATAAAGCATTAGAGCCTGACAGGAGTTATATTCCGTTGAGCGAAAGGCAGTAATTCAACCGGGGTTTTATCAGCCTGAAGTCTTCCCGCTTTTAAACCGGGGATATATCCTGTCCATTTCACGGTTCACAAAATATGAAGCCAGGGAAGACGGTATAAGTCTGGACAAAAGGAAGTAGTTCAAACGGTTCCGCCATCCGTGGATACAGAAAGGCTTCCGGCCGGCTATTTTCAATGCATAACGGGCGACGGCCATGGGTTCAGCCATACGGGGTTTCCCGCTTGCCATACTCTCATGGAACCTGGATGTGTTTATTATCCCTGAACAGCAAACCGTAACGCTGATGCCTATGGACCTGAATTCATGATCAAGAGACCTGGCCAGACTTACCAGGAATGATTTTGTGGCTGCGTAGGGTGCAATATACTGTGGCGACATAAGCCCCGCCAGCGATGACATTAGCAGTATTTTACCGGGTTTCCCGCATTCTTTTAGGTATCCGGCAAAGGCCCGGATCAGTAAGATAGAAGTCCGGTTGTTGACATCCAGGAATCGTTCAAGGTTTTCGGGTGAATGATCAAGAAACGGTTTGACTTCGCTATAGGCTGCATTATATATCAGCATCCTGCACTCAACCGATCTGACCTCCTTCATGCACTGCTCCCAGGCAAGGGGATCTGCCAGGTCAAGCAAAACAGGTATTACTTTAATCCCGAACCGGGTTTCCACATTCCCGGCCAGGGTGGCAAGAGCCGCTGAATCCGAATCAACCATGATCAGGCTGATCTTTTGCGAGGCAAGAAGCAGTGTAAAGGCTTTTCCCAGCCCTTCCGCTGATCCTGCAATTAAAGCCCATTGGCCGGTTTCCATGATTTTTCTTACTTTTACGCCTGCAATTATACTTAATTTTCCTGAATGGCGAAGCTCCTGTTTTTCTTCCTGAAAATCATGAAATTATGGCAATCCTTTTCTCAGCGGATCAGGGGAAAAACCACTGACGATATTCATGATGAAAGAATCATATCGGGTAAATCCTGGGAAGAATTCTGCGACAATCTGAAAACTGCCGGAGCAGTCCTGAAGTATCCCGGCACGCCCCGTGATGCCTTTAATCAGGCCGAAGGGATAAGGTATCTCAGTAGGCTGACAAGGGGGGGGCTGGAGGCATTCCTTGAATACAATGATCCCTCATTCCCGGTTTTCCGCCGCACAGCCAATGAAACCATGAAACTTGGAGCTGATAACCCGGATAATTATTATTTCAATGCACAGATCAGCGGGGATTTCGAATACAGGATCACAGGTAAACGGAATACGGTTTATTACTTTGGATTTTTCACCCAGAACGGCAACTACGGGACCACCGGAGGGATGTCGCCATGCGGTGTGCTGGAGCATCAGGACATAGATTGTAACCCCGATGGAAGTTTCGAAATCATACTTAGCAGGGAACCGAGAGGCCGGAACTGGCTGAAGACAGAAGCAGCGACAAGCATGGTCATGGCCAGGCAGACTTTCCTGGACCGGTTTGCCGAAACCCCGGCTGAGATCCGGATAGAAAACCTGAACGGGCAGAAAGCCCCGGTCAATATTACACCTTCATTGGTTGATGAGGGGCTGAAAACAGCCTCCATGTTCGTTGCAGGGGCTTCATTACTTTTCGCACGATGGGTAAAGAGTTTTCAGGAACATGCAAACCAGCTTCCGCTTTTTGACCCGCAAACATCCAATGCCGCAGGAGGGGATGCCGGGATAACTTATTATCACAGTTATTGGAAACTTTCTGAAAATGAAGCGTTGCTGATCGAAGTGAAACCCCCTGGCTGCGATTCCTGGAATTTCCAACTGAACAATTATTGGATGGAATCGCTCGATTACCGGTATTTCACCGTATGCATCAACAAAGCTTCGGCATATTATGAACCGGACGGCTCAGTGAGAATTCTGGTTTCACATGCTGATCCCGGCCACCCGAACTGGATAAATACTTGCGGCCATCATGAAGGCACCATGCTTTGGCGATGGTACAGGATCAACACTGGAGAAAATCCGGTCCAACCCAGGTGCCAGCTGATCACTGCACCGGCAAAGATGAACAAAAACAGCTAAAAATTACGAAACAACACTCATGCCCAAAGAAAAAAAAGAAAGATCTGCAAAAAGCACTCATCACCATAAACCTGCAGGCGGCAGGGTCACTTATTCAAAAAACTTCTCCAAACGCCCCATCCTTTTCAGGATGATCAACACGGCCTGGAAAACAAGTTATTCCCTGGGAACGAGGATCAAACTGGAAAAAGATGACCTGGTAAGGAGGGCAAAGTCCGTCGCAGGACTTGATGATCTCGGAAAGGATTTCTGGGATGAGCCACTGGACCGTATGCTGAAATCCATAAATGAAGAAGCAAATCTTCATCCGGTAGGCAGTTTCATAACGCGTGAAAGGCTGGTGAGCCTGCTCAGTATCAGGCTCAGGGCCGAGTATTTTTTCAGGAAACACCCGGGAATACTGGAGCAGGATTTATACCCTGCATGGATCATCGTCGGGCTTCAGCGTACAGGCACTACCAAGCTTCACCGGCTTCTTGCAGCAGATCCGGATCACAGGGTCATCCCAAGCTGGGAAGTAATTAACCCGGTGCCGCTTGACCTGGACTTTCACCCTTCATATCCGGGGAGAATCAAGTCAGGGAACATCTTAAAAATTCGGGATGTTGGAACCAACCTGCATTATGAAGATCCCAAAAGGCTTAAAATAGCAAATACATCGGTAAAGGCGGTGAAGTTGATGTCGCCCGGCTTTTTCGCGATCCACCCGATCGATGCAAAACAACCGGAAGAAGACATACTGATGCTGGATGTCAGCTTCCTCAGTACAACCACGGAAGCCATGATGAATGTCCCTTCCTATGCAGCCTGGCTGGAGCATACCGACCAGTCCCCTGCATACGAATATGCGGTGAAGATGTTAAAGCTGCTGCAATGGGTTAAGCCTGCCCGCAGATGGGTGCTTAAAACACCGCATCACCTTGAATTTCCCGACCTGATCTCAAAGCATTTTAATGAAGTCCGGTTTATCTGGCCCCACAGGAACATCTATGAATCGGTTCCTTCCTACCTCAGTATGCTGACATACAACCATATGATATTCAGCGATAGTGTGGATGAAAAAAGAATTGCAAAACATTGGGTGAAAAAAACAGGGTATATGCTGGATAAAACATTGAATTACAGGCGCAAAGGCAACAATAATCAGCAATTTATCGACATTCGTTACAAAGACCTGATAAGTGACCCGATGCATGAACTGGGAAGGATTTATTCCCTGGATGGCGGGATCAGCGATAACCTGGGAATGAGGTTCAGAGCGCATGAAAAGGAACACCCGCATCATAAGCACGGCCACCATCATTATTCCCTGGAGGATTTTAATCTGACAAAAAGCGATATTGATAATTATACCATGCATTACCAGGATTTCATCAGGGGGATTTATGACGGAAAATAAACAGCAGAAATATCAGGATCCTTTCAGGGCAACACTGACCGGAATCATGGACCTTTTCAGGAAGCAGGAACCTGCCGGAACACTTAAAGACACTGAGCGCCTGGACGGAAAAACCGTGGTAGTTGACGGCGCAAGTTCAGGTCTCGGCTTTGCCATTTCAACACAGGTTGCAGCGCGCGGAGCCAGGACTGTCATGGTGTGCCGTAGCGGGATACCGGGAAAAGGTGAGGAAGTGAAACGGCTGACAGGCAATACGGATGTTCATATGCTGAAGGTGGATTTCAGGGATGTGGAAAGTTTACGTGAAGTGGTTTCAGAAATCAGGGAAAGGTTTGCACCGGTTGATATCCTTATCTGCAATGCCGGGGTTGTCCCGAACAAATCCAGGTTAACTCCCCAGGGGCTGGAGGAAATGTTCATGGTAAACTATTTTTCAAAGTTCTGGTATGTGACATCACTGGTCGAAAACGGTAGCTTCGGGTCTTCATTAATGAGTGAGGACAAGGGCCCTGATACCGGTGAGGCTCGGCATATCCTATCCCGCGGCCGCGGGATCCCCAGGATCATCTTTGTCTCCTCCGAATCGCACAGGAATCCTAAAACCATCAATTGGGGCGATTTCGGAAAATATACTCCTTACGGGATCAAGCAATCGATGGAACATTACGGGCACAACAAGTTGCTTCTCACTACTTTCGCTGTGGAATTATCACGACGGTTAAATGCAGGCGGAAGAACCCGTTTTTCTGTGTTCGCCTTATGCCCGGGGCCGGTGAATACAAACATCGCAAGGGAATCTCCGCAAATTTTCCAACCTCTGTTGAAACTTGTCTTCCGCCTGTTTTTCAGCTCAGCTGAAAAGGCCGCCGCCCCGGTTCTTTATTTCAGCGTTTCCAACGATGTTGAAGGAAAAACATTTGATTATCTTTTCCTCATGAATCGTAAAGAGGTGGATCCCAAAGCCATGGATCCATTTAATGGGGAAAAGTTATGGGATTTGTCCGACAAGTTGAAGAAAAATTTGTAGCTTTGTACTTTAATTTGAATTTGGTCGTTTGATTAATAATTCCGGTCCGGAATTTGTTAAAGGCCAGGAGTGATCAAATTCAGATCGGATCATAAAAATTAAAAATTAATGTTAAATCTAAAAATAAACTAAACCATGAGAAAACTCGCGTTATTTACAGGAATGGTCCTGATGGTTGCTTTTATGTCGACCACTGTTTTTGCACAGGATAAAGTCACGACACAGAAACCGGCCGAAAAGACCACTACTACCAAGACAACGACATGCACCGACAAGAAGGATGCTTCAAAAGAAGGTTGCAAACCAGGCTGCACAATGAGTAAGGATAAGAAGTGCTGCGATAAGGACAAGAAAGCCCCTGCAACTCCTGAGAAGAAGTAAGCAGTAAAAAATCCATAATATAAAAAGGTGCATTGAGAAATCAGTGCACCTTTTTTTTTATGACAGTATGCCTGGTGACCTTACACTGATTTATCTCATCAGCGTCACAGTCCCTTGTCCTTTGACCATGGTACCGGGTTGGTTTGATAATTCGTAGGAAACCGTATAAACATAAACATCGGCAGGACAAAGCTGCCCCCTGCAGGTCCCGTCCCATCCGGTTTCCTGGTTGTTGGTTATAAAGATCTGCTGACCAAAGCGGTTAAAAATTGTGAGTGTGAATTTTGACATTACAGCGCCTATCGGGTGGAAATAATTATTACCGATCAGGCTCCCCGGGAAAAAAGCAGTCGGAAAATACACCCCGGCACAATTATGTACGACTGAAGTATCCAGCACAGCGCAACTGTCTTTGCTTACCCTTACCCAAAAGATCCCTGGTTGGAGGACAGTATACAGCGAATCCTGCGAACCATCCTGCCAACGGTAGGCAGCTTCGGGAAATGTGGCGTGCAGGACGATGGATTTGGCGGAACACAGGTTTGTGTCGCGGATCATGTTAAGCTGGATGGCCGGCTTCATACTGATCTTTACCGTATCCGCCCCGGGACAGTTATTATTATCAATAGTATGGGCCCAGTATATTCCCCCGCTGCTGATCCTGATGGTTGGGGTGCTTTCGCCGGTGCTCCAGGACACGGAAGAGAACCCCTTCCCCGGGTTCAGAACATATGTCTGCCCCTGGCAGATGGCAGTATCCGGCTTAAGGCTAGTGGTGTTGATGGGGAAGATCCCAAGGTTAACTGTATCCCTGGCATAACAGCCTGGATTACCTACCCTTACCCAGTATTTCCCAGCCTGTTTGATAATTATCTTTTGGATAGTATCACCGGTTGACCAGAGATAACTGTTGTAACCAGGCCCAGCATCAAGGAATGCGCCCAGCCCTTGACAAATCGACCGGTCGGAGCCGAGGTCGGGAGGAACAATACCGGCAGTAATTGTTATAGGAAGGGAAATGACCGGGCTCGCGCGGCTGCAGTTAAGATTTGTCCCATAAACAGTAATGTTGCCTGATGTGGCTGAGGTGGAGAAATTAACTGTCACACTGGACGTGCTTGTAACATTGGAAGGCAGGAATGTGATGCCTGTGCCCGTATATCCCCAATGATAGAAATCCGTGTTAGGGTCTGCGTTCACAGAGATAAGAACCCCGGAACTTCCTGAACAGATAGTCTGTGGGAGGGAGGCAAAAATCAGGGTATCAGGGTTGCGCCACTCGGAAATATCGGGATAGGTTTGGCTGCTGGAAACTGCGTACCACCATGAGTTAATGGTATTCAGATTTCCCCAGCCTCCACTGCTGTAAGGCCATTTATGGCAGCCTGGCGGAAATACGAAAGGCACGATGCAGCCACCTGACGATGCGTTGGTCTGGCCGTCCAGTGAGTTCGGGCCGCTTCCTGCCTGGCAGCCGGTGCACGTGCCGGTCCAGATATTCACGTCGTCCCAGTACACTCTTGGCTGGATACCGGCGGGTGCTATAAGTGTAACCCGCATTCCATTTGAATTCCCTTCAACATCATACAACGGAAGGTTGGTCAGCCCGTTAATATATTTGATGGTAAATGACACGGCCACGTTATTTGCTACTTCTGCGCCGTTGTCGTCTTTCCCATTCCAGTGAATCGTATTGGATCCCCTGCTTACATCCTGGCTGAGAGTCAATGACCTGTAGCTTGCCGGGGTAAAACTCAGGTCCATCTCCAGAAAGCCGGCCTTGTCCACATTCACGATAAAATCGATGGAACCATCGCAATTCCTGTTCCCGTATGGGTCGGGCCGGATGATCTTCCCTAGGTTCTTACTGACGGGAAAAACATCCGTATCGGGACAATTCAGGAACAATTTATACTGGGGGAACAGGGCCTGCTGGTTGAAAAGGGAATTCCTGTCATTGACCCAGTTGGTATTCCCGCACCCTGTCCGGTTGGCAAACTGTATCCAGGCGCCTCCTCTCATACTGTTGAACTCCACGGAAGTGATAATACTGTCGTCAGACAAAATATAATTAATCCCCGTAAAGTCATTCGTTTCCGACAGTTGCCAGCTCTTGCTGTAAAGCCTGCCTGGTTTGACCGTTGAAGTGGTCGGGTTATAGATAGTAATGTCAAACAATTCCATGAGGAAAACCCCGTAAACAAATCCGTCCGTGTTCTTCTGTGAGAATTCGATATAGTAGGTTCCTGCTGCCGGGGGCGTCCATTCAAGAGCTGTATATCCTTTGTCTGGGGGTGGAGGCAGCAGCTGTACGGGACCGTAATAATCCTCTAATATCGAGGGTATGAACCCCATATAACTGTCACTGGTTGGCAGGTCCGATTCAGGATAAACGACATTTCCCGTATTGTCGCAAATCCTGTATACTATTTTAGGCTGAGGATTGCCGCCCGAAGGATTCCCGTTAAATCCCATGTAAACAACCTCATTTGCAAGCGTTACAAAGTACAGCCTGTCATTTTCAGGTGCGCTCCGGCTGGCGTCGTACGTGGCGAACTCCGACCTGATCCCTCCGGTGTTACTGCAGTGGCCTGCATAATCATTACACATATAAAGAGTTGTACTGAGTACGAAATTGTTATTCAGCTCCTTTGTGCCTTCGCTGTAAACATTGAAAGCTATGGAAATAAGGACTATTATTTCCCATTGAAATATGCTGAATATTTTCCCGGGCATAGTACTAATTTAGTACCTTTATTACTAAATTGCGATATAATCCCAAAATTTATCCTTATGAAAAAGCTGGTATTTCTTTCCGTTCTGATGCTTTGCCTTACCTCAGCGAAACCGTAGTTTGTGGACCAACCTATCAGCTTCCCGGGGCAGAATTACTGGGCCTTTTTTATGAGTGCTCCCGATACCAGTACGGTCTGGGTCGGTGTGGATAACCTTAACGGTGGGTCTTTTTCGTATGGTTCATACTCCAGCGCGATCAAATCAGGCGACGGGGGGAATACCTGGGAATTCTACCCGCTTTCAGATACAGGAACAGTAATCATCTGCAGTGTCTGCGCGATAAATACAAACACCTGTTTCTATGTTAACTGGAATGGGAATGGGAATATCTGGAAAACTTCGGATGGTGGAGCTACCTGGATCAGGAAGACCACGATGCAATACATTGGCGGATGGGCTGATTTTTATCATGCTTTTTCTGCAGATACAGGCATCGTTGTCGGAGATCCCAACGGGGGATACTGGGAGATCTACCTGACCAGCGATGGAGGGGAAAACTGGGTAAGAGTCCCTTCGGCGAACATTCCGGTAATAATTTCTGGCGAATATGGTTTTTCATCGCAATATAGTTCAATAGGTAACATTGTATAGTTTGCATCCAATAAAGGACGATGTTTTAAATCGGTGGACAGGGGGCTGCACTGGACAGTCAAGGCTTTGACCGGGACATGGTTGCAGCCGAACGTCTGTTTTATCGACAGTTTGAGAGGGGTTTTCTGGGAGCCGACAGATATCTTTAAAAAAAGCACGGCTGCATATAATAATTATTATGCCACGACCGACGGAGGCCATACCTGGACGATGAAAAGCCTGCCTCAGAATTACGCCATCCAGTGCTTTTCACGTATTCCCGGCATCGATGGGGGCATGATCGTTGCAGCCTTTGATTCAAGCCATAATGATTTTACAACGGTATTATTTTCATCGGATCTTTTCAACACTTTCCGGGTTATCCAGACAGGGCTTTCTTCGGATGGGAAAGGCGACTTTCTGAACAGCAAATCAGGATGGCTTTCGGGCGACGGGAACCGGAACAGCAGCATCTATAAGCTTACAACAAACATGGTTTCCGGGATCGCCGGCCCGGCCGATCAGCAAACTCAGCTTCAGGTTTTGCCAAATCCTTCATCCGCAGAAGCTGTTTTAAATATTCCCGTTTCAATGAGCCATGGCGGATTGATACTGAAGGTCATGGATATTACAGGCAGGATAACGGAACAACGGACTTTCAAAGCAGCAGGCACAAATATTCAGCTTGATGCAACAAAATATCAAATAGGAGTCTATTTAATTACTCTTACTTCGGATGAAGGAGCAACTGCCTCATGCTGATGGGTGATCTGTCGCTGATGCCGGGTTGCATCAGCTGATCACAGAGCTTCAGCCGGATTGCCGGAAAGCCATAACTGATACCCCGGATTCGTCCGGTTTTCCTATGTGATCGTGATGTTTGAAAAGAGAAGTGCAAGGGAGGTCGTTTTCTGGATCGTTTTATTTTATGTTGGATGGACGCTGACCGGTCTGTTTTCGCAATCGATCCATTTGGATGACTCTGTGGTCAGGATCTCATACGACATGGGACACGGACACTGGACCCCGTCAATGATGGCTGTGAATGCCCTTACAGAGTTTAATTGCGGAATTATTTTCATATATCTGATTTGTAGCTATTTAAATCACAAACTCCGTTCACTTTCCGCCTGAATTTTTTTATTTTTCGTGTTTATCTGCCGGTTTCTGCCTGGAATCCAGGAATCATAAATTCCTGCTGTAAACCCAGTCTGAACCTGAAGAAAACACCTTTTTTTTATTTGACGATTCCCCTGAAATGAAAAATGCATTTTCGAAAAAGTTTATAAATAAATGAAAAAGAAACACTTAATTTGTTTTATTTATTGATATGTTATAGATTTGTATCGGTAAGTATTGCGATAATAAACATGTTCAAAAAACCAAACATTACCGGATTATTGCTGTTGCTTACATTGTTTATCATCCCATCTGCCGCATTGGAACTTGAATCGGCGAACCTTAATGGAATGTGGACAAGCAAACTCAGTACACCTGTTCTTGTTTTTCCCCATTTCTATGAAACCCAGTGGTTCCTTATTCTGGTTCCATTGATTGTACTACTGGCTTCCGTTTTATTCGTGATCAACCGCTTCCATCATATTACAATTGCACATAAACGGGAAATTACCCTGATGAAGCTTTCAAACTTGCAGGAACTATTGAATCCGCACTTCATTTCCAATGCATTGATGTCCATTGAATCATTAATAGGGTTAAATGATGAAAGAAAAACCAACGCATATATTTCCGAATTATATCAGCTGATGCGCAAAATGATAACTTATTCAGGCAGGGATTATGTGACTGTTGAGGAGGAAATGAGCTTTGTGAGGCAATACCTGAAAGAAGAGCAACTGAGAATTGATTTTGAGTTTGAGATCAAATGCCCGTACGGATTGGAAAATTTCAATATTGCACCTTCATTCCTGCAGCCACTTCTTGAGAATGCGATAAAACATGGTGTGTCGGCCCTTAAAGACGGTAAGGGATTTATCCGGCTTTCATTTCTTGAACACAACGAAAACCACCTGTTATGTTCCGTTGAAAATAAAGGTCCGGAATTTAAAGAAGCAGGCAATCAGAAGAAAGGTACCCCCAAAAAAATCGGGGGACTTGATTTAATCAATGAAAGGTTCCGGGTTTATAATTCACTTTATAAAACCAATTTGGGATTTATTATTTCAAATATGGAGTTTGAAGATAATTCCAGAGGAGTTAAAGTCGCCATTAAAATACCTGCAGGAAAAAAATAATGGAACCGTTGAAGACTATTATAATTGAAGATAACCTGCTCAATCAAAAACAGTTATCGCGGCTTATCAGGGAGTACTGCCCCGAGGTGCAGGTATTGGCGACAGCTTCGACTGTTGAAGAGGCAGTATCAAGCATACGGGATCATTCGCCCGATTTTATTTTCCTGGATGTCATACTGCCGGATGGAAACGGATTCGATGTGTTGAATTATTTCAACCCCATGCCGTTCAAAGTCATCTTTGTTTCCGGACATATCAAATATGCGTATGAAGCCATTAAATTCCATGCCGTGGATTTTTTATCCAAGCCGGTTAAAATCCAGGACCTGATCGATGCAGTTAAACTTATAGCTGAAAAGGACCTCAATGATGCTTACCGCTTAAGCATTGACCATGCAAAGCGCCAGTTTGAGGATCCGTCACGCATGATACTGCACGAGGTGTCAGGGTTTACCGTTATTGAAACGGATGAGATCATAAAACTTGAAGCCAATGGCAATTATACTGATTTCTACCTTACCGGGGGCCGTAAGCTGACCTATTGCAGGATACTGAAAGATTTTGAAGTATTACTTCAGTCTCACTCCAATTTTATGCGGGTCCACAAATCTTTTCTTATCAATCTGAATCATGTCAGGTCTTACTCGAAACAAGGCGAGATCAAACTTACAGATGAAGCCACTGCAAACCTCGGCGATAAATACCGGAACAGGTTCAAAGCATACTTTTTTTGAAATTTTTCACCCAAAAATTTCATTACATATTTCTTCCGGGAGATTAAATCCCCCGGGTTTGAAAGAATAATCCGGGTAAAAGCCTGATTTTCATTTCCTTTACATTACCTTTACAACATCTTTTCTCATTTTGAAGGTTTTCAGGTCAAAGAAAACAAAACTTTGGGGATAGCGATGGTTTAGTAAATCAGTTATTTCATACAGATGAAATATGATTTTGATTTAGATTCCCTGTATAACATTTTCATATCAGTTATTTTTAATTAATTATTAACAAAAGATGGATATTTATCACAATATTTTATACAAATACGCTTTACGATTAAATGTTCGGGGTAAATTCCTTTTGTTACCAGAGGCAGGAGCCTGGGGCCAGTCAGGGAAGGTTTATTATTGAATCCCGGAGTGAAAATATCTTACAATGAATAAAATAACCTGTATCATAATCGATGACGAGCCTATTGCAAGGGAAGCCTTTCAGGATATAATCAACCGGTATCTTAAAGACAGCCTGGAATTAAAGGGTTTGGGCGGATCAGTGAAAGAAGGTGTGGAATTGATCAGGAAAAACGATCCGGAGATAGTTTTTCTGGATATCGAAATGCCAGATGAATGCGGGTTAAAGCTGTTTGATTATTTTCCCACCTACAACTTTGAAGTAATTTTTATCACTGCATTTAATCAATATGCAATTCCTGCGATCAGGCATGCCGCACTTGACTACCTTCTGAAACCTATAAACTTCATTGATATCCAGGAAGCCCTTTGCCGATATAAAAAGAAAAAAGGAAGCAATTCCTGTCAACTGCGGGTCGAAACATTGATTTCCAACCTTACCGTTGGATCCGATATCAATCAAAAAGTAGCTTTTCCGACGATGGACGGGTATAAGATGGAGAAGCTCAATGATATTATTTATTGTGAGGGAGATGTGAATTACACGAAAGTCCACATCTATGATGGACGCATGATCATGCTTCCAAGGACTTTGAAAGAGGTCGAAGAATTACTGTCGTGTCATTTTTTCTTCCGGATCCACAAATCTTTTCTTGTTAACCTGAACTACGTAAAATCATACTGCCGCAGTGAAAACGGGATACATCTTGATAATGGCTGGCGTTTACCAGTGGCATCCAGGAAAAACGATGAATTCCTGCATGTTCTGACTAATTGGAGGAGTCAACATATTAACATATGAGTACGGAATTTATCATCTGCCTTTTTATTTCACTGAACTCATTTGTACTATTAATATGGTATATTTCAAGATATCGTATAACCCAAATCCGGGAGGAAGAGCAAAAGAAGGTTGAGATGGCAAAGCAAAATGCTGAAATGGAAAGGAAGTTATTAATGGCTCAGATGAATCCCCATTTTATATTCAGTTCGCTCAATTCATTACAGGGCTTTATTTTAAAAAACAAAGCGGAGGAAGCGATCAGGTTTTTACAAAACTTCTCCAGGATAATCCGGTATAATCTGGATAATGCGATGCAGGAGTTCATAACTCTTGACCGGGAGTTGGAGCTCATCCGCTTATATTTGAATCACCGGTTGATGAGGTGTGATTACAAGTTTGACATAGAATTCAATTTACCGGAGGATATAAATCCGCAAAGTATTTACATTCCGCCATTGCTTATTCAGCCTTATGTTGAAAACGCATTCCGTCAGGCCTTACTTCATACAGATAATGGAGCTGGTTTCCTGTTGCTTGATTTTTCTATTGAATCCGGTAATTTGAAGTGTGTGATCCAGGATAAAGGATTGGGCCGTAAGAATTCAATGGGGGCGGAAAATTTGAAGATCCCGGCACATGAACTCTTCCCTGCCCATTTATTACAGGAGAGGATTGACCTCCTGAATAAGACCATGCATTCTGACAAATACCGGATACTCACGACTGACCTTTATGATGGACATGGAGCCATTAACGGCGCCCGGGTCGAAATAAACCTTCCCATTGAAAGTCCGGCGTTTTTTCTTTCCTGAACGCTGACACCTTTTATACCTACGGTAATTTCCTGAGAAAGGACGGAAAATAAGTTTGGTTTTCTTATCCTTTTTTCGACAATATCTTCCCTATCTATTTCTTAACAAATTTTTGTGGTTTGAGATAAACCATGATCTAAATCCATACAAAAATGTACGGAACGGAAGGTCGTATTCCGTGTTAAATGAAAGAATGTAACAGATTGAAAATAAATACTATAAATAAAATATTAATCAATTAAAATCAAAGAGTATGAGAAAATTTTTTACACTCCTAATTGCAATATTTGCATTCTGCAATATTGTATTATCGACAAATTATAACATCAAGTTGCATAGCCTTACCGCTTCATCTGTTGGAGCTATTGCAACAACATCACAGCACTTCATTGGTACGGGTTCCTGGCAAAACGACACGGCAGCTTCTGCCGGCAAGATGGAGCTATATCTTCCATTATCTTCTTTGGGTTCATTCACCATTGATCAAATTGCTTCTTTGTCATTTACAACACAAAAAGTGCTTCCTGCAGGTTCAAATTTGGATTTTTATTGGACTACATATACGGCCGGGACTAAATATGGATGGTATCAGGAACGGCTAACTTCCGAACCCATGTATTACAACAATTACAACTCACCTTATAATGTGTGGAATACTTCACAGACTCCCAGCGGGAACAACCAGATGACATTTTATGATTCGCATTACGGACCAACGGGCTTTTACAATGCTCCGACCTTGACTGACTTGCAGGCCGGACCTATCAATTGGCATAGTTGGACCCAGGGTGGTGCAGTTACAAGCATAGATTATGGCGTTCAGACTGTGTCATATATATCATTATCCACCGGTAGTGCCTGGAATTCAACTTTGTTATCCTATCTGGATGATATTATCATTACTCTTACTAATGGAAATGTTCTTACCATAGATCTTGAAGCAGGTGATCCAACACCGACAACAACCATTCAAACACCAGGACTAACACCGGGCTCATTATGCGGTAACTATGATGTGCCTGTAACAGTTCAGGATTTTACAAACATTGGAGCAATCTCCCTGGTATTGAATTTTGACCCTTCGGTTTTTGTATATCAGACAGTAGGTGTTACTCTTAATTCAGCAATTGCTGCTGCCGGTCCAAATACAAGTATACCGGGACAATTCACGCTTGGATATTATGGAAGCGGAGTTACACTCCCTGATTATGCTGTATTATTCACTTTGCATTTTACAATGCTTCCCCATAGCTCCGGAGCAACAACTAATCTGACCTGGAGTACGACACAAGGAGATTGCGAATATTCAGGGCCCAATGGAGTACCAACTTATGTCAGCAATTTCGTGAACGAAGCATGGACAATTCCTGCAAGGCCTGTTAAAAATACCAATACCTCGCGTGAATATTGTACTATTCAGTCGGCTATTGACGACCCGTTGACCTTAGACACGCACACAATCACAGTGGCTGCAGGAAATTATCCGGAGTCGTTAAACATTACAAAAAGTATCAGCCTGATCGGAGCAGGAAAGGATCTGACTATTGTTCAGCCAACTGTTCTCCTTTCGACAGGCATAGCTCATAAATATGATCCTAATATGCAGGTGGCTGTTCTGGTTAATGGAAAATCTTCGGTTACAATCAAAAATATGACCATTGATGGAAATAATCTTGGAGCAAATGCAGTTGTATTTTGGAATTCTTCTTCAGGTGTCCTAGAAAACATGAAAATTTTGAACCCGGCACCTTTCACCGGAATGCAGACAGGGCAGGGCCTGGCAGTTGATGCTTCGGCGCCTGGCAGTGCAACCCTTAACATCAACCAGTGCGAGTTTCTGCAGTGGAATAAAAATGCCGTTGATGCTGTGAATGGAAATGGAGCTTCCACAGGAGGGGGTAATTTATCGGTTAACGTCAACGGTGGTTCAATCACGGGCAGGGGACCCCAGGCGTTAAACGCCCAGAATGGAATTTTGCTATGGGCTCGGGGGGGCGGCAATGTTGCCTGCACAATTAATGGTACAAGCATTTCCGGGGTACAATATACACCGACTGGTGAAAGTTGTGCCATCCTTCTATTAAGCGCTCAACCATCGTCCGTATCAAACTGTATATTTACCAGTGTTGACCAGTATATTACAAACTACTATCCCGGTGCCGGGTATTATTCCGGAGCGGTTGATGCAACAACTGGCAACATTTTTGACGGCATTTCTCCTGCTTCTTCTTTAACGACTGTCAACCAACTTGGAGCAATCGAGGACAAGATAGGTCATAAGATGGATGATTTCAACGGGAACCTGGTAACATTCTTAACCAATAATGTTATTTCAACAGTATATAATCTTGGCATTCAAAAGGCTATTAATGCTGCGTCGGAAGGATGGACTGTTGACGTTGCATCAGGAAACTACACTGAAAATGTAAATCTGACTAAAAATTTAACTATTCTTGGTCAGCCTCCGACCGGAGGAGCAAGCCGGCCTGTAATCACAGGATTGATAACCAAAGATGCATCGCTTTCAGCATTCAATGGGATGTTTTTAAAAAATCTCGTGTTCAGCAACACGAGTGCTATTCTCGACTTTGCTGCCGGTACGAACATTTCAGGCAACGGGCTGGTATTTCAGGGAACAGACTTCAACTTTAACGGCACCACCACACCGACCGGTCCAAGCGGATACAAAGCGCCCTTGACTTTCGTAAGCCTGAATATTTCAGGTACAACAGGTTTGAAATTCATCAATTCTTCGTTGTCAATCCAAGGGACGCCTGCTCTTAATGGCCTTTTCAGCCTGATATGGATGCAGGCCACCGGTGGCCCGATCTTGTTTGATGGCATTACTGTAAGCGGGAACTATACTGACGGAGGTACATTAATGGGCGCTCAGTTTAACCTGGGAACTGCACCGGCAAATGTGGAGCTTAAAAATTCATCAACTTCATTAGGTGGCAATTTTTATCTTTCAGGCATCACCGGGCTTTCGGTCCATAATAATACCTTCAGTAATGCAGGACTGGGGATAAACAATGTCCAAATCGCAGATGTTACCAATAACCTCTTCCAGAACATTGACCAGACCTATAAGTGCGGAGGTGGTGGTACTCCCTCAGTCCTGACGAACCGTGTCATCCAGATGGAAGCAGCCTGGGGTGACGCAAGCTCCAGGTTGAAGGATATTTCGGTCCATAACAATATCTTCAGCAATATAAATAATGTTCACTCTGTTTGGGTAACCCGTTATACAGCAGCTGATCCAACTGCAACGACCTTTTTGAATGTCCATGTAAATCAAAACGACTTCTCAGGAGCACATGGCATTGTAGCGGCCAGCGATTATGCTAGTGCTGTGCTCGATGCAACCTGCAACTGGTGGGGTACTACCAGCACATTAGCGATTGCAGCAAAGGTTAACGGCAATGTGAATTTTATTCCTTTCCTAATGTCTGCACCTCCGGACGGTAGTTGTACAGGCTCTCCAAGCCCGACCACGACCATTCAGACACCGACATCCATTTCCTGTAATTCCTATGATGTTGATGTAAAGGTTAAAGATTTTACAGAGATAGGTGCAATAAGTCTGGTTTTAAATTATGATCCTTCGGTTTTTGCTTACCAGAGTGTCACTCTTAATCCGGCAATTTCTTCAGCATTGAATGATGGAAGTACTCCCGGACAATTCACATTGGGAGAATATCCTGTCCCCGCTGTTACACTATCCGATAATTCTGTATTATTCACCCTGCATTTTACATTACTTCCCCATAGTTCCGGGGCAACAACTAACATAACCTGGAGTACAGTTCCAGATCAATGCCAATATGCAGGGCCTTATGGGACTCCGGTATATTCCAGTACTTTTGTTGACCTTACACCTGCATGGACAATTCCTTTGAGGCCTGTTAAAAATACCAATACCTTGCGTGAATATTGTACTATTCAGTCGGCTATTGACGACCCAGCGACTCTCATCGGACATACGATAACAGTAGCTCCGGGAATATATAATGAGAATCAGGTTTTAATCTACAAAGCAATATCTGTTTTAGGTGCCGGATATGCAACTACGATTATTGATGGCGGATCTACTTCCCTCACAACAACCGGGCTGGTTAGAATTACTGCAGGCGGAAATGTGACATTTGATGGATTCACCTTACAGAATGCTGGAGGACCTTCTTATCCGGGTGATGGAGGAGACAACTTGTTGAATGTTGGTATTTATGTCCAGGCAGGTACAACAGGAGCTATTTATACCATTTCAAATAATAAGATCATCGGAACCAATAATGCGAATGATGAACAGGACTATGGACTTTATTCAAATGGTGGTAAGGAAAGTCTTGTCTTTTCAAACAATACAATTATACAAACTGGCGCCAATGAGATCTTGCTGGAAAAACATGAAGGTGCTTCAAATATAAGCGACAATATCCTTGACGCCGGTGCATCTGGCATTGATCCTATTTTCTACATGACATACGGTGGCTTGGATGTTACGACACTACAAAAGGTGCATCACAATACGATAGATTTGTCGACAGGATCGGGCACAGGTAATGCTACCGGGGTTTCTTTCGCCAGTTCATTCATGAATCCTCCTGGCACTTACCTTGGGAGTGGCAAATTCACAAATATCCAGATCACTGACAATACAATTACTGGATTAATAGCAAATCGTCGCGGTATAAGTCTCTGGAACGGGGAAGCAGGTGAAGGTAGTGCAGGAACTATTTCAGATCCTGTAATAACAGGAAATACGATCACAGGTACCGGGGCTTCGACATCGAATTGCAGGGCTATCCAGTTGATCAATCTTGTCAGCAATGCAACGATTGAAAATAACCTGATAAGCTCGGTTAACCAATGCTTCAGGGGGTTCACATATGCTCCCGGAACGGGAATTGCTACAGGAACTCAACTCAATAATAATTCGTTTACAGATTTTACGGAACTTAACTGGGCTGGGGCTTCTGCGTTGAATGCAACCTGCAACTGGTATGGATCAACCGTACCTTCAGTAGTTGCATCAAAAATAAACGGGTCTGTAACCTATATACCGTGGTTGATAAGTGGGGTTGATGGCGATCTCGTAACACCCGGTTTTCAACCGTCGGTTCCTTGCACTTCTTGTACTTTAGCCTTGTCAACTTCTTCCACACCGGCCAACTGCCCGTTGCGCATCGATGGCACTGCCTCTGTCAGCGTAACCAGTGGCGGAATCGGTCCTTATACCTATTTGTGGTCAAATTCTGAGACTTCTCCGATGATCAGCGGTCTTACCGGCGGATCATATTCGGTGACCCTGACTGATATCAACGGATGTTCAGCTACTGCTACTGTGGTTGTGCCTACGGATAATGGCCCGGTAAAGAATGTTACAACCGGCCTGACCTATTGCAACATCCAGTCCGCTATTGATGCAGCTTCTTCAGGTGATGTGATCAGTGTTTATCCTGGGAATTATAGTGAAACTGCAAGTAACAGAACACCTGTTTCTATTCCCGGTAATTATACTTTTGGTCTTTATATAAGTCCGGAAAAACACGGAATTACTGTTCAGGGTGTTAATGCCTTAGGAAGTCCGATTGCAAATTATGCTGCAGTACTGGCTAATGTAGAACTGAACGCCACAAATAACTTTGGCCCGGATGGCATATTTATGGAAGGGGACAATGTTACGATAACAGGTCTCAAGTTCTGGCAAAATCCGGCCCTGGGTACAAATAAAACAATTACCGTAATCGGTGATAATTTTTCATTGAAATATTGCGTAGTGACAGATATCACTGTAACTGAACCATGGGGATCCGTCTATATCGATGACGAATTGTACAATACAGCTACTAATACGTCGCACATTCAATCTTATACAATTGATGGCAACTGGCTTGATAATTGCAGCATTGATCCAAACAATGGCGCTGGTTACAGCGGCCCTGTGTCAGGGAGGAAAATTATCAATAACAAAATCCAACTTGGTGACTGGGCTGGTGCATCTATCAGCTTTTCAGGCTCTGGCACTGGCGTACCTTGGTTTATCCACGGAGTAGGCGGAGCAATAATCACAGGCAATACTTTTTCAGAGAACGCTCAGCATATCAGGGTTAGGGGTGATTATGATAATTCTCAATTCGACTGGAATTCCTACTGGTCTGCTAATACCTTTGACAAGGCTGTTGTTACGGGTATCAATCCCCCGACTGACGTAAGAGAGTATTCCTATACAGGTGGTTACGGATTGATATCTCATGTGAGAAGAATTGGTTCCGTAATCCAGAGTGATATTCAAGATGTAGCACAAATCGGTGATGTGGTTAAGGTGGCTATCGGAACTTATACCGAGCAGCTGCATATTACCAAAAACCTGACAGTTTTTGGTTCCGGGCCTTCGACATTAGTCAAATCACCGGCAACACTACCATTATTTTTCACTACTTCTGATCCTAATCATCCTGTTATCTTTATCGATGGTGCTGCAAATTGTATTATCAAAAACCTGAAGGTCGACGGGGACAATCAGGGTAATGCAAATTACCGGTTCAGCGGGATCGCTTATTGGAATTCAGGCGGATCTGTCCAAAACGTGGATGTAGTCAATATCATGGATGCACCATTCAGTGGTAATCAGCACGGAGTAGGTATTTATGCATTCAATAACACTTCATCTGCTTCCTATAACATTTCACTGAATACTGTGAACGTGACTGATTTCCAGAAAACAGCATTGGCATTGTGCGGGAATGGCAATCTGACCGTCGATATCAATAACGTAACTACGACAGGCCATGGACCAACATCGGTGACTGCCCAGAATGGTATTGAAACCTGGGGGGCCAGCGGAACAATTGAAAATTGTACTATCAGCCAGATTGCTTATACCGGAGGGACATGGTCTGCTTCCGGACTTTTGGTAAAGGGTCCTGGCTCTGTCATTGCAAATCATGTTGATATTGACAATTGCCAGACCAGTGTTTACTGGTTCGATGCTGACGGAACTTATAAAAACTCCACCATCACCAATCCTTTGGGTGATGGTATATATGGTTATAGCGATGCAGGGGCATCTAATTTCTCAGTAGAATATGTCTCGGCAACAGGTTCAAATTTTGCCGGCAGCTGGGGTATCAACCCACTGGCAAACGGGGGTGTTATAAACATGAACATTACCAACTGCGATATCAGAAATTGGAACTATGGAATCTATGCTTATGACTATGGCACAAGCGGAGGTGTAATTAATACTGTTGCTTCAAGTAATGACCTATCGACAAATACCATTGGTTTTGCCACAAATGCAGCAACGACCCAGACGGCAACATGTAACTGGTTTGGTTCGACAACACCTTCTGTAATTGCCACAAAAATAATCGGATCCGTAACTTATACTCCCTGGTTAACCAGTGGTACTGATATTGATCCTTTAACCCCTCCGGGTTTCACACCATCAGTTTCTTGCGGTTATCCGTGTCTCATTACATTAGGCAACACACATGTTGATGTTTCATGCCCACTGACACCCGATGGAAGTATTGATCTGACAGTAATATCCGGTGTGGCACCTTTCTCATATATCTGGACTGGACCAAATAATTTTTCCTCGACCCAGGAAGACATCAGTAGCCTTGCAATCGGAGCTTATACAGTTACTGTAACATCAGCAAATGGTTGTACGGCTACCACTTCAGTAATCCTAGGTTATTTGGATAAACCTGCTCCTACAGAAACTGATATTCCACATGTATCAACATCAAGTGCAGTTGAATGTCTAACCGATGCTAACACACCTCCAGCTGTACTTCCTCTTGTACAGGATGCATGCGGCACAACGCTTAATCCGACCGGACCAGTTATTCAGACTAACTATGACGGTTGTCAGGGTAATAAAACCTACACATATACCTATACTGATTACCAATTAAAAACGTTCACCTGGGTCTATACATATAACATCCATCATGTAACCCCTCCGGTTGTTCCTCCGGCAGGTGCATCTACCGTTGCCTGTCTTGGAGATGCTGTACCACCCATGTCAATCCAGACCTGCAATCCAGCGTATGAAGCAACTCCGTGGCCTGATTATGATTGCATGTTTAAAACCTATATCAATTCGATAGTTGACCAGCAACAGCCCGTTTTCAATAGTTATATAATGAATATGAACACTGGTGTTGGACAATCCTTTACCCCAGCAGTTAGCGGGCCTCTGACTCAAATAGATGTCAACGTTTACAACTTTTCAGGTTCTCCAACTTTCTCGGTAGAAGTATTCCCGGGAAATGGAAAATCGGGCACACCACTATATAGTGCCAGTGGTTATAGTATTTCAAGTACCGGTTGGATATCTTTAAGCATTCTTTCAGCAACTGCTCCTGTATTGACTGCCGGTTTACAATATACTTTCTGGTTAACTCCGTATCCGTACAATTCAGTCCAACTTGGACTTGGTTACCCCAATCCCTACGCTCCTGGTGAGTCCTGGGATGAATGTATTCTGCCTGTTGTCAAAGATGTATGCGGAACAGTTATTCCAACACCAACACCTGTTATAAGTGGCACTTATAATGGTTGCAGCGGTACAAGAACCTATACCTATACATATACCGATTGCGCTGGCTTGTCATCTGATTGGTTATATACCTATACCATTCTCCCGCCGGTCGTTAACATGCCAGGATCTGGTGGATCAACGGTAGAATGCGCTTCAAATGCGACTGTGCCGGTACCCCCGGTCATTAAAGATAACTGTGGCCGCCAATTAGGTGTGAGCGCCGGTGTACCAGGGAGTGACCCGGGATGTAATGGGACTAAAACCTGGACCTTCACCTATACAGATTGTGCCGGTGTACAATATACATGGGTCTATATTTATACAATCCAGCATAGCACGCCTCCTGCAGAAGTCGGAGGCCCTGTGCCAACATCAAGCACAGTGCAGTGTTGGTCAAATGCGATCCCACCAACAATGCTGCCGGTTATGAAAGATGTGTGCGGCACTGTCATTCCGGCTCCTGCACCTGTGATCACAGGAACTGCAACGTCCAATCAGAAATGTACCGGAACGGTAATCTATACTTATAAATATACGGATTGCGCAAACCTGAGCACAGATTGGGTGTATACTTATACTTTACAACATACTACTCCTCCTGCTGAGGTTCCCCCTGCAATACCAATTGCCGGCACTGTTCAATGCTGGTCAGATGCAATACCTCCATCACTGCCCTTATTCCATGATGTATGCGGCAATGTGGTCAACCCGACATCCGGTTCACCTGTGATTTCAGGCTCCTCGATCAATAATACGAATTGTGACGGTACCGTAATCTATACCTATACCTATACAGATTGCGCAAACCTGAGTACCAACTGGGTATATACCTATACATTGCATCATACTACGCCTCCTGCTGAATTTGGTACTCCCGTTCCAATTTCAAGTACAGTTCAGTGCTGGTCAGATGCAGCACCACCAACAACTCTGCCGGTTATGAAAGATGTATGTGGTAATGTGATAGCTGCCCCAACACCCGTGAAATCCGGAACCGCCGCTTCTAACGCAGACTGCACAGGCACCGTGATCTATACATATACTTATACAGATTGCGATAACCTAAGTACGAATTGGGTTTATACCTATACTTTACAACATACCTCACATCCGGTTGTTCCTCAAAATGGTTCAGCTACTGTGGAATGTGCTTCCATTGCTGTAGCACCTGGACCACCATCAGGTGTCACGGATGTTTGCGGTAATCCTCTGGTCGGACAACTTACACATACGACCCCCGATCCTGCCTGTAACGGTACCAAGACTTATACATACACTTTCACCGATTGTGCAGGACTTTCAACCACATGGGATTTTGTGTATACGATCAATGATGTTACACCACCAGTCATTACATCCTGTCCCGGTAATATCACTGTGAATATGAATAATGGCTGTACGGCAACAGGTGTTAACCTTGGAATGCCAACTGCATCAGATAATTGTAATGGGGCCCTCACAATAACAAATGATCATATCGGTGACTTTGTTGAAGGTACCACAATAGTTACCTGGACAGTGGCTGATTGTGCCGGTAATCATACTACATGCACCCAGAATGTTACTGTTGTCAGGAACAACCTTACCGGTCATTTGTACTATTACAACACTCCCCCGACTCTCCTGAGCAACGTTAACATTACGCTTACTGAAACTTCCCCAAGCTATAGTCAATCCACAATTACACCGGCGGATGGCTCATTCGCTTTCACGGGTCTGTGTGCCGGAACCTATACTATTGAAGCAAGCACTGCCAGACCGGCAGGAGGTGTCAATGCAACTGATGCTGCACAGGTAAACGCCTGGGGTGTTAGTCCATCTAATATTGAAAAGGTCAAGTTCTATTCAGGTGATGTCACAAACCCATGGGGCCAGTTGAATTCTGGAGATGCTGTAACTATCCTTATGCATTTCATCAATCATAACAATAGCTGGACAGGTAGGGACAATTGGACCTTCTGGCCGGCATATGACTTGATCCATCAGAACTCGGCACTGCCATATGTGACCAAGCATAATATTACAGTATCTGGTGCTTCCGTGACCGAGGACCTCTATGGTCTGTGTACCGGCGACTTCAACGGAAGTTTCATCCCCGGCAGTAAAAAATCAGTGAACAATGCTCTTACATTAACCTATGGTTCAGTGATGGGCGTAAATAACAATGAACCCTTTGACTTGCCCATTTACAGCGAATCAACCATGGATGTTGGTGCAGTTTCCCTGATCATGGACTTCCCGTCTGATAAACTTGAGATCCAGGGTGTGACACTTGCTGATCAAGCCAGTAGCCCGGTGATGTATAGTGTTTCAGGCAATGAACTCACGATCGGGTGGTTCTCAGGCAACAACCTTTCTCTCAACCCATCAGATAAATTATTGACGCTGAGAATGAAAGTGAAAGGTTCGCTTGGAAACGATGAAATCCTGAGCTTTGCATTGGCAGATGACCCGCTCAATGAACTTGCCACTTACGTTGGCGAAGTCATTCCGGATGCCAAATTGAACATAGATATGATCGGCCTTAACACAGTCGGTGTTCATCCTTCAGCCTCATCAGATGACCTGCGGTTTACTAATTATCCAAACCCGTTCACAATGACAACCACTCTTGATTACACACTTCCGGTGGCCGGCGATGTGACCATTGAACTCCGTGATATGCTCGGGGTCCTGGTTAAAGTTGTAGCCGAAAACACATCCCAGACTTCCGGTGACCATAAGCTGATTCTCAATTTATCGGATCTGCCGGCAGGTATCTACATTACCACACTGAAGCTAAACACCTTAAATGGTTATCAAATGAAACGTACCATAAAAATTGTAAAAACTTACTGATTGTATGAAATTAATGGAAAGCCGGGGGGCAACCCCCGGCTTTTTTTACTTATGCAATGAATAAAATATTATAAAATAAAATTAAATTTGTAACACTCAAATTGATCATCTGCAATATAGCCAAGTGGTTTCAAGCGATAGTTAAAGGGATAATTTAAACTTGAAAGAAATGAAAAAAATAATTCTGCTCATCCGGATTATTTTAACCCTGACTCCTGGAATGCTGGTATCGCAAAATGCACCAATTTCCACTGCCGGGACCGTTGTCAGCACCGTGACCAGTGTCGTGGTACCGGTAACAGTTACTAATTTCAGCAATATCATTGCCTTCAACCTCAGGCTTTTATATGACCATACAGTTCTTTCCGTTACCAGTGTGACAGCAGGACCTTTGCTTTCAGGTACACTTTCATTTGACGCTTCAAAGCCTGACACGATAACACTGGGATGGTTTGCTTATCCCGCCGTTTCATTGCCGGATAATGCAGTTCTTTTTAATATTAATTGCACGGAAGTTACAGGGGGATGCGTGTCGGAAATTAACTGGTCTGACGACGGAAATTCATGCATTTGGTATAATGTGACCGGGGCAATTTTAAATGACACCCCAACTTCAACCTATTACCTGAACGGTTCAGTTACCTTCGCCCTTCCGCTTGCAGCCGATTTCATTGCCGGCAGTACAACCCCACCTAAAAATACAGATGTTCAGCTTACGGATCTTACTACAGGCTGCCCTTCAAACTGGGCCTGGAGTTTCGACAGACCTTCAGTAATCTTTGTGAACGGGACCAATGCACAATCCCAAAATCCTCAGGTCCAGTTTACCGATGGTGGACTCTATACGGTGACCCTTATGGTGAGTAATGCATATTACTCTGATAGGAAAATGAAGACCGGATATATACGGGCTGGAATTGCCGGGCTGTGGACCGGAAGCACGTCATCTGACTGGACGATACTGACAAATTGGGATAACTGGCTCGTTCCCAATAATTCAACAGATATTGTAATTCCTTCTGCCTGTCCGACCTGGCCGCAGTTTACAGGTGACTTTACCGTAGGATCCGACTGTAAATCGATGACCATGAACGGTCCTTCACAAGCCTTCATTACAGGGAATTTAACGATCTTCGCCGCATCATCGCTGACTTTTACAAATAACGGGACCCTGCAAGTCGGAGGCAACTGGGTGAACAATGGAAGTTTTAACGCGGGCAGCGGCACAGTCGAATTCACAGGAACAACTCCGGCTTCTATCCTGCCAGGCACTCCGCCCTCCATCCTGAATACTTTTTATAACCTTACAGTGTCGAAATCCACTGCGAAACTGACTGTTGTCCCCAATATCACGGTAAACGGAGACCTGACAATCAATCCTTAATGGAGTTATAACCTCTAATCTCATGAGGGGTTAGTTCCCCGCTGCTTGCAGCGAATAGATATAATTCCCGTGATACCTCGCGGCTTGCCGCGAGGTCGTTCATTTATCATCGTAATTACTTATTTGCAATCGAAACCGGCGGCGTTTCCTGAAACCGGTTACTTTTTCTGAGTTTTTTATTGCTCAGACTCTGATGTTTTTTGATTAATATCAAAATTCCCATAGGGTATTTTCATCCTGGAGTATCTTAAGATATAAGCAATCAGAAACCTGAACCTAAATACACGGAAGCCATGAAGACATTTAAAAAGAAACTGATCAGAATTGGCATTGTTTTAATACTTCTAACTCCATTTGGAGCAACAATAGCTCAAATTACATTTGTTACAATTAACGGAACACTGAAGGATGCCAAAACCGGTGAAATAATTACATATGCAGCCATCACTGTTCCAGGCACGGGTATAGGAACCGTTTCAAACTCCGACGGCGAATTCACCTTAAAAGTGAATACCTCGGTCAATGCCGGATATTTTGAAGTATCCCACCTTGGCTATGCAACAGCAAGTTTTAACATCAGCGAAGCGGCAGGGTCAGATAAAATGTATTACCTGGAAATCCAGCCTATCAAGCTGCAGGAGATATCCGTGTTGCCGAAAAATGCCCGTGAAATCGTGGAAATGGCTCTCGGGAGCATCAAAAAGAATTACAGCCAGGTACCGGATATGATGACCGGATTCTACCGTGAGTCCATCAGGCAGCGCCGCACTTACCTCTCAATCTCCGAAGCTGTTGTCGATATTTATAAAGCTCCCTATGCAAAATTTCAGAACGACAAGGTGAAAATTTACAAGGGACGAAAGGGCTCCAATGTGAAAAGAGCCGATACGCTCATGGTCCAGCTTCAGGGGGGGCCGAATGTGTCGCTGTTGCTTGATATTGTCAAGAATACAGATCTCAGCATAGCACTGGACAACCTGGATAACTATAAGTTTGACTTCGGATCTATCGTCAATATAGATAATAAGCTGAACTGGGTAATTAACTTTACACCCGGTATTGTGAAAGAGGAACCGCTTTACTCGGGAAAGCTTTACATTGAACAGGATAACATGGCAATAACCCGGGCTGAATTCAGCCTTGACCTGAGTGATGAAGAAAAGGCATCGGGTTTTTTTGTCAAGAAAAAACCCGCGGGATTGGTCTTTATGCCAACTTCGACCGGCTACCTGGTGACCTATAAAGAACAAAACGGTAAATTTTACCTCGACTATGTGCGCATCGATCTGAAATTCCGGTGTGACTGGAAGAAACGCTTGTTTAAAAACAACTATACGGTGATTTCGGAGTTAGCCATCACCGGCAGGCAAGGGGATAATATCGTTAAATTTGCAAACCAGGAAGTTTTCAGATCCGACATGGTGTTTACAGATAAAATCCAGGCTTTCGCCGACCTTGATTTCTGGGGTGAAAACAATATCATTGAACCGGACAATTCAATCGAAAATGCCATAAAAAAGCTTTCGAAAGGCGTCAAGAAGTAAGCTGTAATCCAGCGATGGCACTCTTCAACTTAACATGAACCTCGTTGATTCATACATAAAGAAAAAAATCCAGGGTGGCGACATCAGGGAATTTGAACGGCTTTTCATGAAATACTACGAACCATTGTGCCATTATGCTGATAACATTCTGAAGGATATGGATTCGGCAGAAGATCTGGTCCAGGAGTTTTTCTACACTGTCTGGAAGAACAGGATAACCTTTAATATTAAGATATCCCTGAATGCATACTTCTACCAATCGATCCGTAATAATGCGCTTCATCATCTCGAGTCCATTGCCATCCGCAGAAATTATGCAAAACAGGTTTTCAACAGGTTTCAGGAAACAATATCGCCGCATTTGCAAACGGAGGTTGATTTCCGCGACCTGGACAAGGCAATAAACGAAACCCTTAAGCATATGCCCGAGCGATGCTCACTAATTTTCCGCATGAACAGGTTCGAAGGAAGGAAATATCATGAGATTGCCGAAATCCTGTCCATCTCAGTGAAAACAGTTGAAGCGGATATGGGGAAAGCGCTTCAGATATTCAGGGATTCCCTGAAAGATTACACCGGTGAAGGAGAAAGGATGAAGCATTGATCCGGTGAAAAAGGTTTTAAAGAATAGTTCTGAAAAAATGAAAACACGATTGATGGCAACGGAAGGATTTAATTCCAAATCTGTAAATACCCGCGAAGCCTGGGATAAGCTAAATGCCAGGCTCCGGGAGGAACAGCTGATCCCGGCGCAAAAAATCCCTGTTAAAAGCAGGGGCACCGGCATTTTCATGAGAATCGCTGCTGCGGTATTGATTCTGCTAGTGACTGCCGCTGTTGTTTTTATGATGATGAACCGGAAGCCTGAAATTGAAATGGTCAGGCTAAATACAGCAGATGAATCAAATACTTTCATTAAAACTCTTGCCGATGGCTCTGTTATTTACCTTGCCCAGAATTCCTTAATCTCTTTTCCTGAAGAATTCAAATCCAAATTGCGCAATGTAAAACTGAAAGGAGAAGCGTTTTTCGATATTATGCCCGACCCCGGTAAACCTTTTATCATCGAAACTGACATGGCCAGGATAGAAGTCCTGGGAACAGCATTCAATGTGAAAACAAATAATGGGATGGGCCTGGAACTTTTTGTTGAACGGGGAAAAGTTAAAGTCATCTTAAAAAATGATCCGTCATCCAACGAAATGGTAGTGGCTGGTGAAGAAATTTTTTGCGTTAAAAACAACCTTGTGAAATCGAAGCATTTTGCAACTGAGACCTCCCTATGGTATAAACACCGAATGCATTTTAAGGATGAAAAACTCCGTGATATTATCCGGGTGCTGAATCGGAATTTCAACACTACCTTTGTGCTGGCTGATAATGAAATCGGGAACCGAAAGCTGACAGTCACTTTTCAAAACGAAACTGCCGGAACAATGACCGAACTCATTTGCACGGCCCTGAATCTGAAAAGCCAGTCCATTAATGGGTCAATTGTGTTATCCGGAATTCAGGAAGGATCAAAGCAGAATTAGGTTCTGCAGATTCGAACCCAGGCATTTCCTGAGATATGCCTGCATTTTAAATGCATTGTTTTTCCTGTTCTCGGCAATTTCTGCATTCTCCCAGGCGCCGCTGCTCGAAAAAACCATCAGCATCCCTAAAACCAGTACCACGCTTTATGAAGCTCTGAACCTGATTTCGCAAAAGGCCGATTGCCTTTTTATTTATAACAGCGAAACCCTCGAAAGCGATAAAAGGGTCAAGCTGTATGCTGATAATGAGCCGTTAAATGAAGTGCTTGAAAATATCCTTTCCGACCCCCGGCTTGACTATAAAGTAATGGGGAAGCATATCCTGATATACAGAACAAACAAAAATGCGACTCCTGAAAATAAAATTCAGGCGAGTGTTCCAATAAATGATTCAATCAAAACCCTTGTGATAAAAGGGCATATTTATGATAAGGAAAACAGAACCGCAATACAGTTTGCCACCATTGGGATTACCGAGGAAAATATCGGGACTGTAACAAACAGCGATGGTTTTTTTACACTCAAAATTCCTGCTTCCCTCGCCGGGACCTTGTTGTTTGTATCGCATCTGGGTTATATGGGCCAGAGCATCCCTGTTCAGCTGCTGGACCGGCAGCAGGTTGATTTCTACCTTGATCGCCGGGTCATCTCCATCCAGGAAGTCATCATCCGTTATATCGATCCGGATCTGATCGTTGAGAAAGCAATTGACCAAAGAAAGTTAAACTACGCACTTGACCCTGTTTATCTTACAACGTTTTATCGTGAAGGTGTTCGGAAAAACAATAAATATATCAGCTATTCGGAGGCAGTCTTTAAGATTTATAAAACGCCTTATACGGCAGGTGAATATTCCGACCAGGTGAAGCTTCTGAAATCAAGAAAAGTTCAGGATGTAAGTCCGCGCGATACTATTTTCCTGAAACTTAAGGCCGGTGTTCAATCGGCCCTGGAGCTGGATATTGTAAAAAATATTCCGGGATTCCTCGACTTGTTCCCGCCTGTCGAATACACGTATAAATATTCCGACCTGGTTTCATACAATGCCAAAGATGCCTATGCCATCACTTTTGTGCAAAAACCCGGTCTCGAAAAAGCCTTGTATTCCGGGATGGTTTACATCGAAAAGGACAGTTTTGCATTGCTTGGAGCCGACTTTGAAATAAATCCCGCTTACCTTGATCTTGCAGCCGGTGAACTGGTGCTGAAGAAAAGCAGCAGGCTGATCGTTAAACTCGATAAGATCTCCTATTCCATCAGCTATATGCCTTTCCACGGCAAGTATTACCTCGCCCATGTGCGTTGTGATATGAAATTAAAAACCCGTTTAAAGAACCACCTTTTCTTTGATAATTTCAGCACATTCCTGGAACTGGCCAATTGTAATATTGATACAGCCGGAGTCATAAAATTTCCGAAACAGGAAACACTTAAGCCCAATGTCGTTTTTTCGGATCAGCCTTTTACCGGGGATGATGCTTTTTGGGGCGATTTCAATACCATCGCTCCCGAAGCAAAGCTGGGCGAGGCGCTGTCGAAGATCATGGGCAAGATCGAGAGGATTGAATAGGGGTTCCGCTGTTTTTACCGCTTGAGCCTTGCCGCAATGGCAAATTGCATAAAATAGACTTCTATCGAAGGATCAGCTGAAATGAACAGTGCCTGGAGGAATTGATCCCTGGCTCGCAATACCTCCCTGGTCCTGTGAGATTTGCTTATAATCAGCAATTCCACTGTTGCATCAAACAGGTCCAGTGCCCTGATTAATGCAGCCTGAAAATCTTCACCTTCCCTTTTTAATTTCAGTGTCCGCCCTGCTTCAGTTCCGATATTTCCCATTTGTTCAAGGATGGATAACTTTTTCCAACGTTCACGATCAATAGTGTAATAAGGTTTGGCGAGGGGGCCCATCCGGATTTTATTTGATCACCTTACGCAGGACAAGGTCGGTGATGGATTTTTTCAGTTCTTCGTTTTCAACGCCTCTCGACATATTATGCTGCCGCGGGCGGATGTTTATCATCGAATCAAATTCAATAAACCCATCCGATCCGAATTTTCATCTTGGCGGTCTTGGCGGGGGCGGAGGAGAAGGTATTTGCACATTAACCGATGGTGGTCTTGGAGCATGTGGTGGAAGTACTACTGTGCTATTTTTATGATAAGGGTGATGATAGTAGTGATGTTTATATTCTTTCCTTATTTCTTTATGTTCATCTTTTTCATGATGAGTGTTTTGTGCAAATAGAGAAGCACCAGAGAATAATAAAATTTCAGCGATTATGATAATTTTTTTCATGATATGTTTGTTGTTGCAAAAAGTTGCCTTTATGGTGGTATAAAATTATTCATCAAAGGTACAACTCACTATTTTGTAAACTGTTACACAACTTTGGTAATAAGTTACATCATTCACACATTATTCAACCGAACCACTCGGATAAATTGGGATACTTTATGAGACAATACCAAAGTATTGGGATTTATCTGTTCAATATATAGAAATACAGGCAGATAGGGAGATATGACGTACCCAGTCTTCACTCCAATACTCCCTTACCTTGATCGACACTGTCCAAAACCAGAAAAAAGAAACCCCGCTACGACAAAACCAATCAAACTAAACCACATCGGCATAATAACACACCCAATCAATACTGGAAAACCTGTGCCTATTATTTTAGGGCTTAGACCTTTATTGTGTTTGCGGTTTTGTAATTTGATTTGAGTATTTTCATTAACACATTCTCTTCGGGTGTATATCCTGATTTATCTTTAGTGTTGATGGGTTTATTGAGTTCAGGTAAATATTTGTTGAGTTTGTTTGTTTGATATAATTCCAAGATGGAAGGATAAACATAATATTTTCTGCAAACATTTCGAGTATTGCCAAGATGCTTTGCAACTTCATCTAATCTCATGAGGGGTTAGTTCCCCGCTGCTTGCAGCGTAAAAATTATATCTTTGTATGTATGAGCGAAAGCGAATACATACATAAATCGCATAATGTATCGGTACTGTTGTATCATTTTG
>Ga0182027_10001075_pt1 | contig 45957 bp, 35 predicted proteins | sample 712E1DmetaG_FD_121300 | JGI IMG/M metagenome (GOLD analysis project Ga0182027, IMG submission 121300) | Permafrost microbial communities from Stordalen Mire, Sweden - 712E1D metaG (Illumina Assembly) | ecosystem: Environmental > Terrestrial > Soil > Wetlands > Permafrost | place: Sweden...
CCGTCTAAACTTGTTTTGGATTTTGTTGTTCCGGTTACAGGTTAAATGGATTAGAGTTTTAATACCTGTGCTACTTTTAAGCGGGTGGATTTTTTTCATAGGATTTGTTTTTAGAATATTCTAATATTCGTATTTAATTATCAATAAATTAACGTAACAAAAGTACCCACACCAATTTTTTAAACTATCCCTCTTTTAGTGGATTTTTTGTCAAATCAGTAAAGAACTCTTGAAAAACTATTTGAATGTTAGGAAAAAACAATAGCCCCAGGAAGATTAATTCCTGGGGCTATTGTGTATCAATAGAAAATCTTTACAGTTCTGATGTTCTGACTTAAAATGTTACTGAACGTCTATTTTTTCAATAACCAAAGCATCGCGTATGATCACTTTAAGAATATATATGCCCTTGGTAAGTTTTGAAACATCAAGAGTTTCAATCTCATTCGTGAGCTCTTTATTAACCACAACCTGACCGCTCATATTCACAATTTGTACAATTGCAGTTTTATTTCCGGGTATTTTAATGTACAATTTATCGCTTGCAGGAATAGGATAGATTTCAATTCCTTGTTCGCCCAGTTCGTTAACCGTTGTGCCGGGTTGGATAGTTAGCTTACCACTGACATAAGTAAAATCGTAATTATTATCAGAACCTCCTTTTACGGTAATGTCATAATCGCCAACAGGGCTTGCTGCTGTAGCGGAACATTCCGTAATTGGCTTAGTGTCGAGCACATCGGCATTGTCTGTTCCTACCCAGCCGCTGTAAGTAATGGTAAAGGTTGGATTAGCTTCTCCTTTTTTGCGGGTTTTATTATCTGCTGTTGCAGTAAGCACAGCTTTATTAACTGTTAAAGCTTGTACAACATTAGCAGCAGCATTGTAATTGCTATTACCCGCCTGTGATGCGGTTATGTTTGCCGTACCCGCACCAACAATGTGTATGTTACCGCTAACAATAGTTGCCACCTCAGTATTCGAGCTGGAATAGGTAACTGTTAAACCTGAACTTGCTGTTGCACCGGGATTAAAATCGGCATCGCCATAAGTTTTGGAAGGTAAGGCATTAAATGTAATGGTTTGTGCTGTTTTAACCGATAACACTTGTACTACATCAGTAGCAGCATTAAAATTGCTGTTACCTGCCTGTGAAGCAGTAATATTTGATATTCCCATGCTTACAATGTGTATGTTGCCGCTAACAATGGTAGCTACAGCAGTATTCGAACTGGTATAGGTAACCGGTAATCCTGAGCTTGCTGTTGCTCCAGGGTTAAAATCGGCATCGCCCGGACTTTTTGTTGATAGCGAAGGGAAGGTAATGGTTTGGTTTCCTATATTAACCGTTAAAGGTTGTACAACATCGGTGGCAGCATTGTAATTACTGTTACCTGCCTGCGATGCAGTAATATTTGTTGTTCCTATACCTACGATGTGTATATTACCATTAACAATGGTTGCAACTACTGTATTCGAACTGGTATAGGTAACCGTTAATCCTGAACTTGCTGTTGCACCGGGGTTAAAATCAGCATCCCCACAAATTTTGGTTGCCAGGGCAGCAAATGTAATGGTTTGATTTTGTACGGCAATAGTAGTCTGGTTGGCAGGGTTACCCGAAGCCGTGGAAGTTAAGTATTGCTCTGCACTGCTTGTACCATTATATTCTACCACCATTACACGGTATTGGGTAAAGGCCGTTAAACCGGTTACCGCAATGTTGCCGCTGTTTAGCAAGCCGTTAGCTATGCAGTACCAGCCTGTACCAGCCTGCGTACCCGATCCAAACACGCTATTAGCGGTATAAGCAGTACCATTGGCAAGGGTTGGTGTACCTGTATTGCCCTGGCGCATAAATACTGCCCTGTAATTGCCATCGCCTTTGGTAAAACTGATATCCATCTGCGTAGCCAAAACATTGGTAAATTGTACATTGGTCGCCTGGATAGAGGCCAATGGTATGTATTTGAAAATAACGCCCATCCCATCAGTACCTCCCTGTTGGCAGGTTCCGTAGAATGAATTACCCAAAAGGGTCAATGAACCCTGCGGATAACCACCATTATTTGCATAATCGAAATCGAACAGTTTCTGGTATGCCCCACTTTTTGTGCTAATTTTAAACATGGTACCATAATTATTGCCGCCTGCGTAAGTCATACCATATAGAAAATCGCCCAATAGCGTTAATGAACCTCGAGGAGAGCCGCCATCTGACCAACTGAAATCACGCAGTTTCTGGTACCCATTGCCATTTTTATTAATTTTAAAGATAACGCCATCATAATTTGTACCACCATAAGGAGCCATCCCGTAAAGCGAATCGCCTGAGAGGGTCAATGATCCATAAGAACCATAACCCGTGCCTGGATAATTAAAATCAAACAGTTTTTGGAACCCGCTACCGTTCCTGCTAATTTTAAAAATAACCCCATAGCCATTAGCGCCACCATTGTAATTCATTCCGTACAGCGAATCGCCCAACAAGGTTAGTGAACCATAAGGATAAGATCCTTTATTTGCACCGTCGAAATCGAGCAGTTTTTGGAACCCGCTACCATTCCTATTAATTTTAAAGATAACGCCATCATAATTAGCACCGCCATTTTGAGTCATCCCATAAAGCGAATCGCCCACCAGGGTTAATGAACCATAAGGATAACCGCCATTTATATAATTAAAATCGAGCATTTTTTGGTATCCGCTACCACTTTTGTTAATTTTAAAAATGACCCCACAACTATTAGCGCCACCATAGTAAGTTGTTCCATAAAGCGAATCGCCCACCAGGGTTAATGAACTACAAGGAGTAGCGCCATTGGTACCATTAAATTCAAGCAGTTGCTGGTACCCGGTACCATCCATATTAGTTTTGAAGATGCCCCCTAAACCATTAGCGCCGCCATTACGAGTTGTTGCGTATAAATATGTGCCATCGGTAACTACATCATTGGGATATGATCCCTGGGGTGCTATTGTACAGTCCTTTAACTTGGAAAAGCCTGTGCCATCTTTATTGATTTTAAAAACGACTCCTTTATTACTAACACCCCCACTAGAAGTCATTCCATACAGCGAATTGCCCACCTGGGTGAATGAACCCGAAGGATTAGAGCCTTTATTTGTGCCGTCGAAATCGAGCAGTTTTTGGTATCCACTGCCACTTTTATTAATTTTAAAGATGACCCCACGGCCATTAGTGCCGCCATAAGTAGTCATTCCATAAAGCGAATCGCCTGAAAGGGTAAATGAACCATAAGGATCATATCCAGTGGCGCCTTTAAAATCGAGCATTTTTTGGTATCCGCTGCCACTTTTATTAATTTTAAAAATGACCCCATAGCTATTAGAACCTCCCTGGGCAGTCATTCCATACAGCGAATCGCCCGCCAGGGTTAATGAACCATAAGGATAAGAACCTTTGCTTGTGCCGTCGAAATCGAGCAATTTTTGGTATCCACTGCCACTTTTATTAATTTTAAAAATGACCCCATAGCTATTAGCGCCGCCAGAGTATGTCATTCCATACAATGAATCGTCCGAAAGGGTGAATGATCCTTGAGGATAAGATCCTTTATTGGTGCCGTCGAAATCGAGCATTTTTTGGTACCCTGTGCCGTTCCTGTTAATTTTGAATATAACCCCATTGCCATTAGTACCGCCACTAGTAGTCATTCCATATAATGAATCGCCTACCAAGGTTAATGATCCACAAGGATTAGCGCCATTGGAATAGTTAAAATTATATAGTATTTGGTACCCTGTGCCATTAATATTAATTTTAAAGATGACACCAGTTCCAGCGCCACCATTGTATGTCATTCCATAGAGCGAATCGCCCACCAGGGTCAATGATCCTTGAGGACTAGCCCCATTGGTATTGTTAAAATCAAGCAGTTTCTGGTATCCGGTACCATCGGTATTAATTTTAAAGATAACACCTACATCATAGGAACCACCCTGGCCGGTCATTCCATAAAGTGCAGAACCATAGCTGACCAATTGAGAATAATTAGGATGACTAATGTTGTTATTATCTTCGGCCCGAAACTCATATAACTTCGTATATTGAGCCGTTAAGCTTTGCGTTGCCAGCAGGGCCAGCATCATAACTATCGTATACAACCGTCTAAACTTGTTTTGGATTTTGTTGTTCCGGTTACAGGTTAAATGGATTAGAGTTTTAATACCTGTGCTACTTTTAAGCGGGTGGATTTTTTTCATAGGATTTGTTTTTAGAATATTTAACATTCGCATTTTATTATCAATAAATTAACATAACAAAAGTACCTAAACCAATTTTTAAAACAATCCCTTTTTTGGGGGATTTTTTGTCAAATAAATGATGACCTTAAACAAAAAGAAAATTAACCCAACCTTCTTAATAATTTTTGTTGATGAAATAATTAATTTTACTGTAACAAATTAAATAATGAATAATAATTCCGGTTTAATATTAGTAATCTTTGGCGCTTCTGGCGATTTAACGGTTCGAAAGCTCATTCCTGCTTTATGCGACTTAAAAAACCAAAATTTATTGCCTGAACGTTTTGCTGTGCTTGGCGTTGGCCGTACCGACATGGATGATAACGGCTTTCGGGTAAAGATGAAAGAAGGTATTGGACATTTTTTGGCCAATATGCCATGTGGTGTTCAGGATAATCGCCAGGAGGAATTTTTACAAAAGCTTCATTACATCTCAATTAATACATCGGAAAAAAACGATTATAACCTGCTAAAACAACGAATTACAGAACTTAATAATAATTACCAAACGAACGAAAACTACCTGTTTTATCTTGCCACTCCTCCCAATATGTATGAGGTAATCGTTAACAATCTTGGGTTGCAGGGGCTAAATCGCGATACTCAAACTTCATGGAAACGAATTATTATAGAAAAACCTTTTGGATATGACCTTACATCTGCGAAGAAATTAAACCATAAATTACTTAAGGTATTTCATGAAGATCAAATATATCGGATAGATCATTATTTAGGAAAAGAAACTGTTCAGAATATTTTGGTAACACGTTTTTCGAATGGCATATTTGAACCTTTATGGAATAGGAACTATATTGACCATATAGAAATTACCTCCGCAGAAAGCATTGGCATAGAAAACCGGGGAAGATACTATGACCATGTAGGCGCTATACGCGATATGGTTCAGAATCACCTGCTGCAGATAGTTGCGCTGGTTGCTATGGAACCTCCTGCTGTTGCCGATGCCAAATCGATCCGTAACGAAACGCTCAAAGTATTTCAATCCCTTCGACCTTTAACGACTTTAGACATTGAAAACAATATTATCCGGGGCCAATATTTGGCTTCTACAATCCGTGGCGAAAAAGTACTAGGTTATCGTGACGAACCAAATGTGGAGACATGTTCAAAAACCGAAACCTTTGTTGCAATGAAATTCTATATCGACAATTGGCGCTGGAGTGGTGTACCATTTTATATTAGAACAGGTAAACGATTGCCTATCAGGGTAATGGAAATAGTAATTCACTTCAAACCCAGCCCACATGTATTGTTTATTAAAGAAACCGGTACAGCAATGACTTCGAATCAATTAGTCATTAGAATTCAACCCGATGAAGGTATTCTCTTAAAGTTTGGCATGAAGGTTCCCGGAGCAGGGTTTAAGGTACAGGAAGTGGGTATGGATTTTCATTACTCCCAATTGTCAGAAGTACATTTGCCTGAAGCTTATGAACGGTTATTGCTCGATTGTATGTTAGGCGACGCAACCCTTTATTCACGTGGCGACGCTGTAGAAGCAACATGGGCATTTATAAATCCTATATTGAATACATGGAAAGAGAAACCTGACATTAAGTTGTATGGTTATCCGGCTGGTACCTGGGGGCCGGAAAATACTGATCAACTGATTGATGGCCTGGAACGTTCCTGGCGTTACCCGTGTAAAAACCTTTCCAGTGATTCTAATTATTGCGAATTGTAATTATAAAGAATAATAATATGAAGAATTTCTTTAAAACACAAGTGTTACCTAATGATTATGAAACTGCCAACAGGCTGGCAATGGATATCATCCGATACACAGAGAATATGCTTCATTATCGCGAAAAGCTTTATATAGCCTTATCGGGTGGTAATACACCGTTATTAATGTTTGAAATCATCGCTAAAGAATATGCAAAAGCTTTCATGTGGCAAAAACTTCACTTTTTCTGGGTTGACGAACGCTGTGTATTAGAGAGCAATCCTGAAAGTAATTTTGGAAATGCTTACAAGAGTTTATTCAGCAAGATATCCATACCTCGTGAAAACCTTCATCCGATTCATGGGGGGGATGACCCGTTGAACGAAGTAGTGCGTTACACGGGTGAGATTCTTACCAACGTTCCATGTATCAATAACTTTCCCGCATTTGATCTTATCCTGCTTGGTATGGGTAATGACGGTCATACCGCTTCCATATTTCCCGGTCAAGCCGATTTATTTGAAACAACTGCAATTTGCTCTATTTCGCAACATCCGCAAACCCTCCAGAAACGTATCACGCTAACGGGCAAAGTAATTAACAATGCCTCGGAGATTGTATTTTTAGTAACAGGTACAAATAAAGCAGATAAAATAAAATCGATTATACACGATGACGATGCTGATACATATCCGGCAAAAAAAATAAAACCTTCTCAAGGGGCTTTATCCTGGTATCTCGATAAAGAAGCTGCTAAATACATTAAGGTCGAGTAATATTTCATTTTCCAAAACTGACTAGTCCTAAAAAACCGGGGTGCCCCGGTTTTTTTATTTTTGTTCGTGTAAAAATTCTTCGGTAGTCTCTTTGATAGGCACTCGTCTATTATTTTTATAGGCCACAACAAATGCTTTGGCAACATTAACTTTGATGAGTAATTTATCAGCTTCATCCAAATTTTTAAAATGGCCAATGGTATATTTATACCAGCCTTCTTCCCTACGCTCCAGAATTTTCATGTTGCCATTGTAAATATTTTCTTTAATATATTTAGCACTAATAGGCACAGTATGAGCAGCAATTTGCACCTCATAGTAAATAATCATAGAATCATGTAATTCGATCTCCTTTTTTATTTCAGGTTTTAAAGTTTTGGGTTCTTCGTTCTTAACAAGAGATTGTGTTTTTGGATTAAATAGGTCAACTTCAATATCTTCATCCCATTCATAAGCATAATGCACCGGCCAGTCACGATAAATTTGTAAGGCTCTGCCTTCTTTTTTAGTGGCAATAATTTCAAGGGAAATTGCCTCATAAAACCTATCGTAAGCATAAACATATTGGTTAACATAATTCTCAGCGACTCTAAGGTTTAATTTAGCCTTATCGAGGTAATTCAATGCCTCTTTTTGCATCCGCTTCGCATTATCAAGTCCTGAAGGCGTATCGTATTTGTGTTTTCCCCAAAATTCAACACAATTTTTATGATATAACTCATATTTAGCTGTATTGCCTTCAAGAAAGTTTTTGGCAGCCTTAATCAAAATCGGGTAAGCCTCAACATTATAAATTGAATCTATTTTTTGTGAAAGGACTGTTTCAGGATTATATCTATTGTTTATTTGCTCCCATAAATCCATCCCGGCTTTAATCATTTCATTTGCATGTTCGAGCTTCTTCTTGTCAATACTGCTAAATTCAACAGGGACATCATAATTTTTTGGCAAGTCCTTAGAATAAAGATAATTATTCAAAGTAATAAACAATATAATTGACCAACTACTCTTCAAATTCAACATAAGTAAATTTTTTAACTGACATCAAAAATCGTTGTACGGAAAATTCGGAAAAAGAGACGAATTTTTCAAATTTTTTTTCATTGTAAAGGGGAATTAGGCTCTTTCTTCATTTCAAGATATTCGCAATAATCTATAAATTTGGGGAAAAATTGTTTCAATATCAATGCAATCTTACCCTTGTCAGAAAGAATAATTTGACGTTTTCGTTTTACCATACCTTTGTAAATATGAAAAGCCACCCTTTCCGGGGTCATCATTTTATTTTCATCCCTGGGTGACTCGCCTTGCATGCTACCGTTGACGCCTAAGGCTGTTTTTCGAATATTAGATGAAGTAAAACCTGGAGCAACAATCATCACGTGCAACCCATCCTTAAGATGCTCTATACGAAGAGTATCGAGAAAACCATGCAGAGCGTATTTCGATGCTGAATAACCTGTACGTCCTGGTAAACCCATAAAACCAGCAATAGAGGATATCCCAATTACACTACCCTGCCGTTCGAGGATATATGGTAAGGCATATTTAGTACAATAAACGGCTCCCCAAAAATTAGTATTCATTAGTGAGTGTAATACTTTCAATTCAAGGTCTTTAAATAATGCCCTCATCGAAATACCGGCATTATTGATTAATACATCTAGGCCGCCAAAATGTCTAACTGTTTCTTCTATAAGCATTTTGCAGTCTTCTTCTATACTAATATCTGCCTTAACTGAAAGTATATCTCGATTGTAAGATTTTATCTCTTGTTCAATAATGGCAAGTTTATCTAAACTACGTGCAGCCATCGCTACCTTGTAACCCTTGCGAGAAAATTCCTTTGCACATGCTAATCCAATACCAGATGAGGCTCCTGTAATGATAACTACTTTTTTCTTATTCATGAGAATTATTTGAAAAGTATTATTGGATAAGTATATAAAAACCCTGTAAATGTAATGATAAAGTAATGTAATTGTATGTGATGCAAAAAAAAGTCAACTTTTAATCAGTAATAAATTAAGTTAGAATAATAAATTTAGATACTTTTTTTGTATTTTCTATTTGGAGAAAAAGATTAAGGTGCTATCTTTGCACCGCTTAAAAATAAGTGTCGATTCAGTAGCTCAGCAGGTAGAGCACATCCCTTTTAAGGATGGGGTCCTGGGTTCGAATCCCAGCTGGATCACTGAAACCCCGAGGTAAACGCTTCAGGTTTTTTGTTTTTTAATATGCAATTATTAAGGTATTTATTATTTGTTACTAATCAGGTTGTTTAGACTGAAGGCTGTTAGCTTTAGAGTATGGTTTGTGAATCAAAGTTTCCATGACCCTTTTGATCTCGCATGATTTTCTCTTACAGTCTGATAGTCTAAAGCCTATTTACCTGCATAGTCACTATTGTTTTAATTGCTTTTCTTTTGCTAACTGTTCTCCAATTAATTTCAAATAGTCCTTAACGATTTTTATGTTCTTGTCATTCAGGATTCCCCAAATGTATTTTCCCTGCCACTCAAGTTTAATTTCGCCGTTATAAATATCTTTTATAGTATATTGACCTTCATTTCCTTTAAATGTCTGCTTAGCAGAATTCATATAGTTGGTTATCATAGTTTTAGCATCTTCATATGATTTGGCTTCAATAATGAATAAACGAAATTTTTTTTCTGATCCGCCATAAGAGACTATGAAGGCTGAGTGAAGAAACTCGTAACCAAGAAAATTATTATTTACATAATTCTCGGAATTGACAATTTTTCCTTCGTTTGGAAAATAAAGTAATGCTTCTGGCATTAGGGCTTTGGAATTAATTTTTTGGGCCAGGTCAGTGGCAATTTTGCCCATAACAGCAGAAGTACCAGGAGTTTTATCGTGGCTCGATATTTTTATATAATATTGACCGCATAAACAATTAAGAATACCTTCTTCATGGTATCCCTGCGCACCAATATTATAGAATTTATCACTTGTAGGACGTTCCAATGCGTAAATACCAAAGGCGTGAGTAGGTGTTTTATGTCGATATATTTCTACTGTAATGTATTTTTCGTTTGTTCCATTGTATGTTGCTACAAGTAACTCCTCGAAATCATAGCTCAAGTATGCATCAGCTGCGCCATCAATATAATCGTAAAGGTTATCCGGATTGTATACCCGGATACTATCTGATAACTGCCATTGATCATATTTTGGTTGGAAGAAGGATTTTATATTATTAATTGGCTGAGCATTAATATTAACTAATATAAACTGAGATAAAAAGAGCAGTTTGATGTTTTTTTTAAATATTTTATTCAAGTTTAAGCTCATAATTATTTAACATTGTTATGAATATAAAAATTTAAAAAAGTATAAAAAAAGCTGCTTTCCGGCAGCTTTTTTAAATATTAAGGTTCCTGTAGAAGTTTATTGACACGTTCAAGCTGCTCGTTCATTTTCAAACGGTAGTATAATGTTTTCAGCGTTTCGAGACTTTGTTTTTTATTAGGTTGACTATCGGCAGTATTCTGTTGTTTAGCTATGTCATAAGCTTTTTCCATATAAGGAATTACTTTTTTAAATTCTTCATCAGCGAAAGCTTTCTTTTCAAGATATTTATTATTATCTACTTCTGAGTTTGCTTTTTCCACGAGTTTAACTGCATTATTAAAATAAACTACACCTAAATTGTAATAAGCATCAAAGTAATTAGGCTCAAGCTCAATAGCCCTGTTATATGCATGAACAGCACTATCCATTTTTCCAAGCTTATCATAAAGTACCCCTTCAACAAAAGAAAAAGTTTGATTTTTGGGATCATTTTTCTTTGCTTTTGCTATGTATTCAAGGGTAATCTGGCTTTCGCCCTTAGAAATATAATAGTTAATCAATTCCACAAGTACGGAAACATTATCAGGATAAGCAGAAAGACCTTTTTTCAGAGTATTTAATGCATTGACCGAATCACCTTTAGAAACATACAATTTGGAAAGACGTACATATAGGAAAGCATCTTTATAGTTTAATTCAGATGCTTTCTGGAGATATTTAATTGCATCAGCTTTCAAATCAGGATCACTCTTGGCCGCGTCTCCTTCAAAAGCAGCAACACCGGTATAATAAATAGTGGTAGTATCTATTATATTAACCTGTTTCATTTCATTGATATTCAATATGGCTTTGAAAGATTCTACTGCATTTTTATATTCCAGCTGATTATAACAGTTTAGTGCTTTTTTTTCATAAACGGCTTTCACTTTTTTAAGGCCATCCGAAATTTTCCCTCCATTTTTTCCATCAATATCCAATTCAATGGCCTTTTTATAACATTCTACAGCTTCATCAAGAGGTTTTGGGCGAATCACCTGAGTTTCAGTCCAGCCCTTAACAGCAGCATTTTCAAACATCACGGTCACGTGATCGTATATATACTGCTCTTTACCTCCGTCAAATTTTTTGATTTCCTTTGGTTCTTTGTAAAAAATTATCACTTCTTTTGCCGACATTCCTATACGTAAGTTCTCAATATTTACCTCACCGATATTCTGAAACAGTTTAGCGCGTTCCAGCCAGGTCTTTATATTAGAACTCTTTTTTGGGTCCTCGATAGCTTTATTGCTCTTTTCAAGTTTACTTTCGAGGGATTTATAATCTAACCCCCCAGTCAAAGCATCTTGAGCGTGGATATAGGTTAGTCCCAAAACAAATAATGCAAGAATAAGTGTTATCCGTTTCATGATTAAATGATTATTAAATTTTTATTTTCAAATATATAAATTTATTTCATTCGTTCGTATGCTCATTATTGATATTTTGATCATCACTTTCGGCAACTGGAGACTCTAAATTTTCTTCTTCAGATTTAGGTACTTGAGCTACCGAAGCTATTACATCGTTTTTACGGAGATTGATCAGTTTCACTCCTTGTGCAGCTCGCCCGGTGATACGAATACTGGAAACAGTAACCCTAATGGTGATCCCGGATTTGTTGATGATCATCAGGTCCTCTTTATCAGTAACGCCTTTTACGGCAATCAATTTTCCGGTTTTTGCGGTAACGTTTATAGTTTTCACACCTTTACCACCACGGTTAGTGATGCGATAATCCTTAATTTTAGAACGTTTGCCAAAACCGTTCTCAGCAACTACGAGAATTTCTTGCTCTTCAGTTGTTACACAAACCAAGCCAATTACTTTGTCGTCAGGAGCACTGGAAAGCCTAATACCACGTACACCTGAAGCAGTGCGACCCATAGCTCGTACTTTATTTTCAGGAAAACGGATAGCACGGCCCGATCGGATGGCTATCAGAATCTGATTGCTTCCATCGGTTAATCTGGCATCGATTAAGCTATCCCCTTCACGAATTTTAATAGCCACAATACCGTTCTGGCGTGGTCGTGAAAAGTCTTCGAGGCGCATCTTTTTAATGACACCCTTCCGTGTACAAAGTACAATATACTGATTTTTAAAATATTCAGGATCTGTGAGGCTTTTGACATTGATATACGCTTGCACTGTATCTTCCGAGTCAATATTGATAAGATTCTGGATTGCCCTTCCTTTTGATATTTTAGTTCCTTCAGGGATATCATAAACTTTTTGCCAGAAGCACCTACCCTTCTCGGTAAAAAACAACATAGTATTATGCATGGTGGCGCTTAACATATGTTCGAGGAAGTCTTCGTCGCGTGTACTGCTACCTTTTGTGCCAATTCCTCCCCTGGTCTGGGTTTTGAATTCGCTTAATGGTGTGCGTTTGATATATCCAAGGTTCGAGATGGTAATTACCATCTTATCGTCGGCAAAAAAATCTTCAGGATTGAATTCTTCAGCCGTAGGTATAATCTCGGTACGGCGTTCATCGCCATATTTTTCTTTAAGAACGGTTAATTCATCTTTGATGATTTGCATCCTAAGCGGCTCATCAGCAAGAATCTGTCTTAAATGCTCAATAAGTTTAATGAGTTCTTCATATTCTTCCTTAATCTTATCGCGCTCAAGACCCGTAAGACGCTGAAGGCGTAGTTCAAGGATTGCTTTAGCCTGTACTTCGGTCAGGCTAAAATTGCTCATTAATCCGTCCTTTGCTTCATCAGGTGTTTTCGATGCCCGAATCAGTCTAATTACTTCGTCAAGATGATCAAGTGCAATTAACAATCCTTCCAGTATATGAGCTTTCTTTTCAGCCTGCTCAAGATCAAACTGGGTTCGACGCACAACTACTTCATGCCTGTGCTTTACATAATAATGTATGAGCTGTTTCAGATCAAGCATTTTTGGGCGGCCGTTTACCAGCGCAATATTGTTGACATTAAAACTGGACTGTAATTGAGTGTATTTATATAGATTATTTAAAACAACATTGGCTTTGGCTTCTTTCTTAAGAATAATTACGATGCGCATCCCATTGCGGTCGCTCTCATCATTAATATATGAAATTCCTTCCATCTTTTTTTCATTGATCAGATCGGCTATTTTCTTAATAAGTTCAGCCTTGTTAACCTGGTAAGGAATCTCTGTAACAATAATTTTATCGCGTCCGGAAGCGGTAACTTCAATCTCGCTTTTTGCTCTGACTACAATTCTTCCGCGACCTGTTTCAAAAGCATCTTTTACACCCTGGTACCCAAATATAATGGCACCAGTCGGAAAATCGGGACCTTTAACATGGTGCGACAGTTCTTCAATAGTAATATCGTTGTTATCGATATACGCTACAATAGCATTGATTACTTCCTTCAGGTTATGCGGGGCCATATTGGTGGCCATGCCTACGGCAATACCCGAAGCGCCGTTTACTAAAAGATTTGGAAATGCACTGGGCATTACGGTAGGCTCTTCCAGACTATCGTCAAAATTTAACCGGAAATCGACCGTATTTTTATCAATATCAGCCAGCATTTCTTCAGCCAACTTGGTCATACGTGCTTCGGTATAACGCATAGCTGCCGGACTATCGGCATCAACCGAGCCAAAGTTGCCTTGCCCGTCAACCAATGTATAACGCAACGACCAGGGCTGTGCCATTCGCACCATTGCATCGTAAACTGATGTATCACCGTGCGGATGATACTTACCCAATACTTCTCCAACAATTCTTGCCGATTTTTTATGTGGTCTGTTCGATAGAAGTCCCAATTCAGACATGCCAAATAACACACGACGGTGAACAGGCTTTAATCCATCACGAACATCCGGAAGTGCACGAGAAACAATGACAGACATCGAATAATCGATGTAAGCCGATTTCATTTCTTCCTCAATGTTAACTTTTATAATTTTTTCTTCTTGCATTTTATTTTAATAGTTCCTAATAATCAATAAAATAAGCTATTATAAAAAGAGGTACTAAAGTAGGTATTTTTAGAGAAAAACAAAGCACCTTACGATCGAATTTATTAACATCAATTGTTTATATTATTTTGATGAGGCTTTTTTTGCTATATTTGTATTCATTTAAATTTGTATTCTATTTAGCTTTATAATTATGGATGCCAAATTTACACAAAGGATAAGGGATGTTCTATCTTATAGTAAGGAAGAGGCTGCCCGCTTAGGTACTCCTTTTATTGGCCCGGAGCATCTTTTTTTAGGAATTTTAAGAGACGGCGAAGGCGATGCCATTGAAGCCTTAGTTTCCCTTGGCGCTGACCTTTACGAACTTAGGAAGTCTATTGAACAGAGAATTCGACCTGAGCAATATATACCTGTTAGAGATCCGGAAAATATACCCTTGGTAAAAGCTGCTGAAAAAACACTAAAATTGGTTCATCTGGAAGCAAAAGCTTTTAAAAGCGAAATGGTAGATACAGGTCATTTATTGCTTGCCTTGTTAAAAGATGAAAATTCTTTTGTGTCGCAATTACTGATCGAAAAAAACATCGATTATTTTGCTATTAAAGAAGAACTTGAAAGTTACGATATTGAATCACGCTCCGATTATCCGGGTGGAGAAGACGACGATGATGAACGTACCGGCCAATTTGGTGGGCAAGGTAAACAACCTTCAGGTGCCAGCAGCCAGCCAAAAGGCACATCAGATACACCAGTACTTGATAATTTTGGGGTTGATCTTACCAAAGCAGCCGAAGAAAACCGCTTGGATCCAATTATAGGACGTGAAAAAGAAATCGAGCGTCTTGCCCAAATTTTGAGCCGCCGTAAAAAAAACAACCCTATACTGATTGGCGAACCAGGTGTTGGAAAATCTGCGATTGCTGAAGGATTAGCCTTACGAATAATACAAAGGAAAGTATCGCGTGTTTTATTTGGTAAACGTGTAGTAACACTTGACTTAGCTTCTATTGTTGCCGGAACCAAGTATCGTGGCCAATTTGAGGAACGTATGAAAGCCATACTCAACGAATTGGCGAAAACTAATAGCGTGATACTTTTTATCGATGAAATACATACCATTGTCGGTGCCGGTGGGGCTACCGGTTCGCTTGATGCTGCCAACATGTTGAAACCTGCTCTTGCCCGTGGTGAAATTCAATGCATAGGGGCTACCACTCTTGATGAGTACAGACAACATATTGAAAAGGACGGGGCACTTGAGCGTCGTTTCCAAAAAGTGATGGTTGAACCTACTTCAATGGAAGAAACTATTGAAATATTGAATAATATTAAAGAACGTTACGAAGAACATCACAATGTATTATATACGCCGGATGCAATTGATGCTTGTGTAAAATTAACAGCTCGTTATATCACTGACCGTTACTTACCCGATAAAGCCATTGATGCTTTGGACGAATCAGGTTCAAGAGTTCATATTTCAAATATTATAGTTCCTGAACGCATCCTTGATCTGGAACGGCAAATTGAAGATACCAAGAAAGAAAAAATTAAAGCAGTTAAGAATCAAAACTTTGAAAAGGCCGCCAGTTTCCGTGATCGTGAAAAAGAATTATTGGAACGACTTGATGAAGAAAAACTTCGTTGGGAAAAAGAACTTGCCAAGAACCGTGTAACTGTTGATTCCGAGAAGGTTGCCGAAGTTGTTGCCATGATGACAGGCGTTCCTGTTCAGCGAATTGCGCAAGCAGAAGGTCAACGTTTGCTTAAGATGGGGCAAATCATTAAAGGCAGCGTAGTTGGTCAGGATGAAGCTATAGAAAAGATTGTTAAAGCTATCCAGCGTAACCGTGCCGGCCTTAAAGATCCGAATAAACCCATAGGAACATTTATTTTTCTTGGCCCTACAGGTGTCGGTAAGACCCAGCTGGCTAAAGTATTGGCTAAATACTTATTCGATAGTACGGATAATCTGATCCGTGTTGACATGAGCGAATATATGGAAAAATTTAGCGTGTCGCGGCTTGTTGGTGCCCCTCCTGGATATATTGGATATGAAGAAGGAGGTCAACTTACCGAAAAAGTACGGCGAAAACCTTATTCAGTTGTGCTTCTCGATGAAATTGAAAAAGCTCACCCTGATGTATTCCATATTTTATTACAGGTATTAGATGAAGGGCAACTTACAGATAGTCTTGGTCGCAGAGTCGATTTCAAGAATACAATAATAATAATGACCTCTAATATTGGAACTCGTCAACTTAAAGATTTTGGCCAGGGTGTTGGTTTTAACACCGAGGAGAATGCAGCAAAGAACAATGAATACGCCAAAGGTGTTATTCAAAATGCATTAAAAAAGGCTTTTGCACCAGAATTTCTTAATCGTATTGATGATGTGGTCTTATTTAATACTCTAACTAAGAGCGATATATACAAAATAATAGATATTGAACTTCAAGGATTATTCGATCGGGTTTATACGCTCGGTTATAAAATTAAGATAACATCGACAGCTAAGGATTTCCTTATCGAAAAAGGATATGATCTTAATTTTGGTGCGCGACCTTTAAAACGTGCTATCCAGAAATATCTTGAAGATCCCATGGCCGAGGTGATTATAAAAGCTTCGCTTCATGAAGGCGACATTATTATGGTAGGTTACAATAAGAAAAAAGATAGTATTACCATCAAAGTGGAGAAGGCCAAACAAAGTAGTATTGAGGAATCCTTTAAAAAGAGCAGTACTGACAATTAAAACAGAAAATTTATCCAAATAATATTGAGCTTTACTTGTATAAAAGTAAAGCTTTTTTTATGCGTTTTATCAGGCCTGGCCCTTCGTAGATAAATCCTGTATAAACCTGTACTAAGGAAGCCCCGGCATGAAACTTTTCAATAGCATCTTGTGGGGTTATAATGCCTCCCACGCCAATAATAGGCAATTTCCCTTCTGTTTTTTTTGATATATATCTTATGATCTCAGTAGATCGGTCCCGTAGAGGTAATCCGCTCATTCCACCATCACCAATCGCTTTATTTCCTTTGTTTTTGCAGATAAGCTATAACGTCCTGTAGTAGTATTTGTTGCAACTATTCCATCAATCTTTAAGTTAACTGAAACTTCTGGATCAATGAGAAATAAAAAATGAATTATTTTGCAGGCAAAAACTCATCAAAGGTCTTATCTGAGTAAAAAAGTAATATTTTTTCAATTTTCCGTGAGGGTGATATTTCCTTTCCAGGAATAGATTGTGTAAGATTAGGGGGGTCAGAGGTTGCTTTATCAGTAGTTTGTTGGAGTAATTCTGTTCGTTGTATAGTATTGTTTTGTAAAGTGGCTTTAGGAACAGATGTAAATAAATCCATTTGTTCAGGCTTTTTGAACATTTGACCATTTCCAAGTATAAGCCAATCAGCATTAAGGTTTTTATAACGTGTAAGTATCTTCTGAATAAAATCAAAACTTGGGTTATTACGTCCAGATAAGATGTGCGAAATGCTTGAACGTTGGACACCAATCTCATCAGCAAACTTTGTTGCTGTGAGATTCTCATGCGTAAGAAATTTAATTATTCTGTCTTTCATAGCGTATAAGATTATAAAGACCTGATATTATAAGGCAGGGATGACTATGAAAATAGATTCTAAAATATCGATTAAACAATAACCCCCATTCCATTACAAATGTAACACTAATTTATATTACAATTGTAATTATATATACAAATATAAAAGTTACATTTGTAATTAGGCTATTCTTTATTGCTTATCCTATCAAATTGTAATTAATATAACATACAATCTTTGTATCAATGGCTTTAGTCGTATTGATTTTTTGTCACGAACCTATAACAGGCGATGATAGCAAAACACTACGATCAAAATATAGTTTTTTGTATGTTCTCAGTCCAGAAAGCTTTCGGAATTTGTGCAGTTGAGACAGTTAATCATGCTTTCCAACCTTTAAAAAAGCTATTATTTATACTATATGCTAAAGCTAACAGTATTTAGCCTACGGTAGGTAGTTCTAAATAACCTAAAATTCAACAATAAATGAATCTATAAACAGGATATTATTGTATTGCTGATTAAACTAATGGTTGAATTATTTTGAATATGTAACTGATATATAATATAATATCCTCTAATACATGTCAATTTTCTTACAATTATCATAATAAAGTTACTTTTGTATTATTTTCATTCAAGTCTTTATTTAATACGGTTATATTAAATGATTGATTTAAAATCATATAATAATTAATTATTATATCCTTATTTTTTGAGTCAAAAATAATTGATTAATGTTAATATCGTCACATTAGTTATTGTTTATAAAAGTAATTTATATGTATTTTGTATAATTAATGTTCATTTAGTTTACAAAAGTAAACATAATGTTTTGTGATAAACACAATAATAAAATAAAATGTTTAAACTTATTTAAAATGAAGTACAATACAAAGTTAAAACCTATCCTCCATGGGTGTTGACAGGTTAATCTCAGGAATAAAATTGATAAGTAATTATGATTAATCACGGGTATAAACCTCAGGGCAAGCCCTAAACTCAAATTCTGTCGCAAAGGGAGAAATATTATACCCTCCGCTTTCAGCGGGATTGTTCGACTTGCAAATTTCAATGCATTTCGTTTTTGAAATTTGAGTCTCACGAATAAATGTTATTTTTGCTCACCAAATGGATTTTAATATAAGTAGATCACATAAGTTTTGGGGAAGAAAACCCAAATAACAATTTCATTATGAGCTTTTTAACAAGAGATAATATTAACTCGCCTCAAATTCAAGATAATCCTCACGATAAAGGATTAATTGAAAAAGAACTTATTAGATATCTTAGGTTAGCAAAATATATAACTCTCAAAAATACAAATGAATCAATAAGCCAGGATAAGTTGTTGAGTAAAACATTTGCCATTTTACCCGTTAGTATTAAGAATAAATTTGAAAATTTTACTGATAATAAGGAATTTAGAGCTGTTATTAATGAAAATCCAATTGATACAAAAGCTTATCATACGTTTTGTTTTAATATATTAAATTGCCTTACTGCTAAGCTTGATATAGAAATTTGTGAGGTGAATGAAAAATATTTTGATTGTACTTTTTTGTCTTCAAAAGGAAATAACCACTCGAATTTAGTTAAAGACAAGCAAATCACTGAAAATTGTGCTTTTATCATAAAAAATACGAGCACCAATTTAATTTTCAGTTTTGGACATCAGGATAGAGATATACTGCAAAATCTATCAAATTATATTTATAAAATGGATAATAATAATTATAAAAATATCCATATTATAATCTTTAAAAACTCTGAAGAACTAAACGATGCAAGAAAGTTAAGTAAATCAAAAATCTATAAAAGATGTTTTTTTACGTCATTTGATAACATTTGCAGGAAAGCCATAGAGATTGATAAAGAATTCTACGAAAAGGTATTTTCAATTAAATGGGAATATGTCAAAAGCAGACATAACCCTAAAAATATGGCAAGTCTGCATGATATAATAATTGAAGATAATATCCCTGTTGGCAAAGCAGATTCTAAATTATATAAATTGACTTTTAAAACTGAAGACGCTATAGATATTTGTCCTGGCCAATTTATTATGATTAATACTTTAAGAGAACAAAAAGAAAGATCAAAAACTTATAAACCTAATGTGGTTAAGTCCATTTCGGATATTAAACCCGATATTCAGAATGATTTAATAACAAAACAAATATCATATTTAAAGCGTCCTTTTGGGATTTACAGGGCTTATTATGAAAATTTCAGTGATGATTATTTATCAAAACTTAGCATAGAACAAAGTTTAGCAGCTATTTTATTTACTGTAAAACCTAATAAGTTTGAAATAATATACAAAGTGCTGGATGGTGGAGTTGGTACGAACGAATTAACCAAAGTTGTGAAAGGTGATAATATTCAAATTTTGGCTCCACTTGGTAAAATATTTGATGTAAGAGAACTCCTGAAAGAAGATTTTGATGAAATTCACATCATTGGCGGAGGTGTTGGAATTGCGCCACTTGCCTACATAGTACAAACTTTAAGATCCCTGAATATTAAAGTAAAAGCCTTTATTGGCGTTGAAGATTATAATTCCCTGATTTATAAGAACATTAAAGGCAGAAATGCTAAAATATATGTTGATGATTTGAAATTATTAGGATTGTCCGGTTCAGATATTTATGTATCATTTCTATGTGATACACGTGAAAAAAGAAAAATTGATATACAAAATGTATTTACTGGTAACCTGGTTACTGAGCCATTCTCGGAGTATTTAAAAAAACATAATAATTTAAAAATACTTACTTTTACTTGTGGCCCTATACCAATGATGCAAAAAGTGCACGATATAACTTCACAATATAACATAAAATCCTATGTTCTAATGGAAAAACGCATGGCTTGCGGAATAGGAGTATGTTTCTCCTGCGTTTGTAAGACATCGGTAAATGGTGAAGATCATTATTCTCGTGTATGTATTGATGGACCTATTATAGAATCAAAACAAATAAAATGGAATGAATAAGAGTCTCAATGTTAGAATAAAAAATCTTTTGTTAAAGTCACCACTTTTAACATCCTCAGGTACATCCGGCAGTAGGGATGAAATCAATTATTTACAGAACAAAAATAAAGTATTAGCATCCTTAGGTGCTTTTGTGACAAAAGGCGTGTCTATTAATAAAAGCTTGGGAAATAAGGAACCTAGAATTATTGAAGTCAGATCCGGACTATTAAATTCAATTGGTTTACAAAATAAAGGTGTAACCAAGTTTTTTGAAGAAGATATTCCGGAATTGCGAAAATATAAGATTCCTATTATTGTTAATATTTCAGCTGGTTCAATCAGTGAGTTTGGTGAATTAGCCGATATTATTAAAACTAAAGATAAGAATAATACCATAAGTGGCTTGGAAATTAATGTATCATGCCCTAATATTAAAAAGGGTGGTGCAGCATTTGGAGCAGATCCGAAACTCGTTGAGCAAGTTGTTAAAGAAATAAAATCAAAGGTTAACGATTCTTTATGTATCATTACTAAACTTAGTCCTAATGTTACGGATATTACTCAAATAGCAAAAGCAGCAATTAATGGTGGAACTGATGCTTTATCAATGATAAATACATTGAGAGCTATGGCAATAGATACTAATAAAATGAAACCCTGGTTAGGTAATGAAATTGGTGGACTATCGGGGCCTTGTATTAAGCCTGTTGGCGTTTATATGGTTTTTGAATGCTTCAGAAAAATATCGGAATGTAATAAAAAGGAGATTCCAATAATAGGTATAGGAGGCATATCAAATTATAATGATGTTATGGAATATATTTTAGCTGGAGCTACAGCTGTTGGAATTGGAACACAATGGTTTATTAACAATACTATTTTTGAAGAAATTCACGAAGAGCTGATAAAGTATCTGGATAAAAAGAAAGCGACCATATCAAGCTTAATTGGGAAAGCTCATGGTAGTTAATAAAATATAAGGTAACTATAATTAGTTCCTATCAAATCAATGCCTCCCAAATAATTTCCACTGGATGTCGAGCTATCCTACCTGTCCCGTCTTTGATATGATGGCGGCAACTTGTACCAGGTGCTACTATAATTGTATCTTCGGTTGCATTACGTATTTCAGGGAACAATACTAATTCACCAACTTTCATTGATAAATCATAATGTTCCTTCTCATACCCAAAGGACCCTGCCATTCCGCAACAACCTGATTTTATTTCAGTGACTTCATAATTAACCGGCAGCGAAAGCATTTTTATTGTACTTGCTATTGAAATCAGCGCTTTTTGCTGACAATGGCCATGCAGTAAAATCTGGTGGCTTTGCTTGGTAAATGCCTCGGTCTTAATATTACCTTGTTCGATTTCTTTCGCCAGAAACTCATCTATCAATAACGCATTTTTGGCCAATAATTTAGCAGGTCCTCGTAAGGCTGTATCCACTAAATCTGGATACTCATCACGAAAGGTAAGGATACATGAAGGTTCAATGCCTAACATTGGAATTTCAGAAGTAACCTTATCACTCAGTAAAGTTACATTTCGGTTTGCAATAGCCTTGGCTTTCCGCAATAATCCTTTGGAGAGAAACGTTCTTCCACTTTCTATATGTTTTGGAATTTCAATATGATAGCCAAGCTTATGTAATAGTTTTATTGCAGCCATACCGACTTCAACATCATTATAGTTGGTGAACTCATCTGCAAACAGCCATACTTTTCTATTTTGGTTCTGTAGCAAAGAATTTAACCGGGGAAGGTTGTCCTTAGCCCATTTAGTTAGAGTATTGTTTGCAAGCTTTGGTATTGTACGTTTAGACGCAAAACCTATTGCCTTTTTAATCAGAGCGGAAGTTAATTTATTGGAAATAAATGCATTATATAGCCATGGAAAAAACGAAAAACATCTATTGATTTTGTTGATATATGCAATAGCGAGGGTTCGCAAAGGCACTCCGTTAGCATCATAATAATGTTGTAGGAACTCAGCTTTGAGCTTAGCCATATCGACATTAGAAGGACACTCGCTCTTACAAGCTTTGCATGACAGGCAAAGGTCCATTATATTATAAATTTCTTCATGATCAAAAGGATTTTTCTTTGATGATCGGGTAAGAAATTCCCTTAAAATGTTTGCCCTAGCGCGGGTTGTGGTATTTTCATCCCTGGTTGCCATGTAGCTCGGACACATAGTGCCACCCATTAGTTGTGATTTACGGCAATCGCCCGATCCATTGCAATTTTCAGCAGCCCTGAGGATACCTTGAGTAGCTGAAAAATCAAAATATGTTTTTATTTCATGTGTTTGCTGTCCAGGTATGTACCGCAACTGGGAATTCATGGGTGGAGCACCCGTGATTTTGCCCGTATTGAATATATTATTAGGATCCCATGTGTGCTTAATTTGTTTTAAAAGGTTATAGTTATGCTCACCAATCATTAAGGGAATGAACTCACCCCTCAAACGCCCATCGCCATGTTCGCCACTGAGTGACCCATGGTATTTTTTTACCAGTTTGGCAGTTTCAAGGGCAATGGTATGGAATAGCTCCACATCTTTCGGAGCCTTTAGATTTAATATAGGACGCAAGTGCAGTTCACCTGAACCGATATGGGCATGGTAAACGCAACTAAGCTTATATTGTTCAAGTAATTGATTAAAATCGCTTATGTAATCAGTTAGTAGTTTGGGATTTACAGCTGTATCTTCAATTACAGAAACCGGTTTTGCATCGCCTGGCATATTCGAAAGAACTCCAAGGCCACTTTTACGTAAGGCCCAGACTTTATTGATATCATCGCCAAAAAGTATAGGAAAATGATATCCATAACCAGCAGTTTTTAAATCAGTTACAAGTTTTTCGTAAATATCCATGATTTTTTCTTTGGTTTCACGAGCAAACTCGACAATCAATATAGCTCCGGGATCGCCCTGCACAAAGAAACGGTTACGTTGTTGGGTAATATTCTCTTTGGTAAGATTCAAGATAACTTTGTCCATTAATTCCACTGCACCAGGACTATATTTGAGTGCGATCAGATTAGCGCGAATTGACTCTTCAACCGATTGAAGATGAACGCAGATTACTCCTTTAACTTTGGGAGGAAGGGGAACCAGGTTTAGCTTTATTTCAGTTATAAAAGCAAGCGTACCTTCCGATCCTGCTATTAACTTACAGAAATTGAATGGAATATTGTTTTTTGCAAAAGGTTGTGTTTCGAGCAGAAGATCAATGGCATAACCATTATTTCGACGTTTTAGCGCCGGGTCAGGGAATTGTTGACGAATTTCACCCTGGTTAAAAGTATCGGAAAGAATATCACATATGTTTCGATAAATCTGTCCTTCAAGGTTTTTGAGATGGTTTTTCTGTTGAAATTCTTCATCGCTTAATTCATTGAATGTAACCTCACTCCCATCGCTAAACAGTGCTTTTACTTCAAGTGTATGATCGCGCGTGCTGCCATATATAATGGAATGGGCACCACAAGAGTTATTACCAACCATACCCCCTATCATACAACGGTTTGAGGTTGACGTTTCAGGACCAAAAAACAAACCGTAAGGTGCAAGTACCTGATTCAATTCGTCAAGCACTACACCAGGCTGAACACGAACCCAATGCTCATCTTTATTGATTTCTATTATTTGGGTAAAGTATTTGGAAACATCAACAACAATACCATTACCCACCACCTGACCAGCCAATGATGTACCTGCTGTGCGAGGAATCAGTGTAATTTTATGTTGGTTTGCAAAAGCAATTAATGTCTTTAAATCGGCAATAGTTTTAGGTCGTGCGACAGCTAAAGGCATTTCCCGATATGCGGAGGCATCGGTAGCGTAAAGAATGCGAGATATATCATCAAAAAATAGATTACCTTCTAAATTGTTTTTCAAATCTTTAAACTGCATCTTATAATTTGGCATGAAACTACATTTTTAAATACTTTTGCAAAGATAAATGAAAAGAGAAAAGTTGCAACCTATCAATGATTGGTATAACATTTGATAGAAATTCCATTAAGTTATTGCATTATATGTTATTATGTATGATATTAACTATATTTAATACTCAGATTTTTATAACGAAACAATTGTTTAAAATCATATTTTTCATTAAATTTAATGATTGCAGAAACTATAAATACTGGTTGTATTTGATTTGATAACCCTTTTTCAGCGTACCTGTAAGATGTTGAAAATAATTTTAACAAACCCAGAAAATTCAGCTATTTTAATTAATTTTATGAAATTTATGATACAAATATAAATATCTGAAATACAATGGATTTACTCACCACGATTAAAAAAAATGCCCAGATTCATTGCAAACGGATTGTTCTGCCCGAAGGAACCGAAGAGCGAACCCTTAAAGCTGCCGATATAGTTCTTGAAGAAAAGATTGCGAAGATTATCTTATTGGGTAATCCAACGAAAATTTTTGAAATGGCCAAAAATTTTGGTCTGAAAAATATCGACAAAGCTACGATTATTGATCCTGCAGATCATCCAAAGAAAAATGAGTACATTGACTTGATGGTTGAACTTCGTAAAGCTAAGGGTCTTACTAAACCGGAGGCTATGAAGTTTGTAGAAGACCCACTTTACTTAGCCACCATTATGATTAAAAACGGTGACGCCGATGGTGAAGTGGCCGGAGCGATGAATGCTACAAGTGATGTATTACGTCCTGCTTTTCAATATGTTAAAACATCACCAGGCATTTCTGTTGTTTCCGGGGCTTTTATTATGATATTAAAAGATAAAACATTTGGTAATGATGGTATTATAGTGTTTGCAGATTGTGCTGTTCATCCCGATCCTACTGATAAAGAACTTGCCGAAATTGCCGTAGCAACTGCAAAAACTACCAGAGCTATCGTGGGTTTTGAACCGCGAATTGCCATGTTGAGTTTTTCTACTAAAGGAAGTGCACAACACAAAATGGTTGACAAGGTAGTAAATGCAACCCGCATTGCCAAAGAACTGGATCCAAGTTTGAAAATTGATGGTGAGTTACAAGCTGATGCTGCAATAATTGAATCCATTGGTAAAAGCAAAGCTCCTGGAAGTGAAATAGCGGGTAAGGCGAATGTATTAATATTTCCGACCCTTGAGGCAGGAAATATTGCCTACAAATTAGTTCAACGCATGGCTCATGCCGAAGCTATAGGCCCGATTTTACAGGGTATGGCAGCACCGATTAACGATTTGTCAAGAGGATGTTCAGTCAGTGACATAGTCAACCTTATAGCAATTACTGTTAACCAAGCAGCCGGAATAAAGTAGGATGAATATATTATGCCTAGTAGCCCGTAGTTTTTAAAAAATTAAACCCCAACCCCTTAAAAAGGGGCTATAACAGATTCGTATTACTAAAAGTTATTTAATTTGGGGCATAAAGAAATTATAAAAAATATGAAACCATTTAGCCCTCCTGCGAAGGAGGGTTGGAAGGTTGATATTAGATTTATTTAAATCTATTTATAAATTTGATAGTTAGCATCTTAATAATATATATTTAAACCAAAAATTCAATGTCAGAAGTATTGGAAGATTACGCCCTTCATGAGAAACTACAACGGAAAGGTTCTCTTCAGCAAGTAGGAATTATTGGGTGTGGATCGGTTGGACAAGAAATTACGCGTATTGTAAGTAGAGCAGGTATTGATGTTATTTTTATAGATGTTACTGATGAGAGAGTCACTGAGATTTTTTTAAGCATAAACCAGCAATTAGATGAAATAATTGACAGGTGGGGACTTACCGAAAGCGAAAAACGGGCAATTCTATCACGCATCAAGGGAACTACTGATTATAACGACATACGCAATTGTAACTTAATAATAGAAACTATTAGTTCGAATAAACCAGGTTCATCTATTGAATTACGTAAAGATGTTTTTAGAAAAATCGAAGATTATGTATCGGTTGAGACAGTGATTACTTCAAATATTTCAACATTAATGATTTCTGAGTTGGCATCTGTTCTTAAACATCCAGAACGAGCTGTCGGATTACATTTTATGGTACCTCCCTCAACAGTTAAAATTGTAGAAGTAGTTAAGGGGCTAAATACCAACCAACAATCTTATGAATTTGTTTGCCGTTTTGCTAACATGATCGGAAAGAAAGTAATTACTGTTAACGAATCGCCAGGTAACATAAGTACACGACTTATTGTAACGCTGATTAATGAGGCATGTGAAGCGCTAATGGAAGGTGTTGCACAAATCGAAAGCATTGACGATACCATGAAATTCGGGTATGGGTTAAAATTTGGCCCATTTGAATTGGCCGATAGGATTGGGCTTGATAAAATTCTCAAATACATGGATAATTTGTACCTCGAATTTGGTTTACAAAAGTTTAAAGCTTCTCCTATAATCAAACGCCTTGTCCGTGCAAATAATCTTGGACGCAAAACCGGTAAGGGTTTTTATACATACGAAAACGAAAAGAAAACTGGTCAAAATATAACTTCCACTGAAATCAGGTAATTAAATTTGAAGTTTTACTAGAATTAAATCCCTTTAACTAATGAAAATCATTGTTTTAAATTGTGGCAGCTCTTCAATAAAATACCAACTATTTAACATGGATACTCACCAAGCACTGGCCAAAGGAGTAGTTGAAAAGATTGGACTTCATGGATCTTTTATTAAGCACGAACGCAACGATGGAGATAAACTTTATCTCGAAGGGGACATATATGATCATCAAGCAGGTATAGAATACGTTTTAGGTATTCTGATCAGCGCAAAGCATAGAAGTATTAAGAGTTTTGAAGAGATTGATGCCGTTGGACACCGTGTGGTTCATGGAGGTGAAAAATTTAATGCCAGTATGCTAATTACAGATGAAGTGATTAAAAATATTGAAGAATGTATTGATATTGCACCGCTTCATAATCCACCTAACCTGAAAGGTATTTATGCTATGCAGGCACTGCTTCCCAACGTTCCTCAAGTGAGCACGTTCGATACAGCCTTTCATCAAACCATGCCTGATTTTGCTTACACATACGCTATCCCCTATCCATTGTATAAAAAATATGGCATTAGGCGTTATGGTTTCCATGGATCGAGCCACCGATATGTTTCCTTACGTGCTTGCGAAATTTTAGGTGTAGACTATAATACACAACGAATGATCACCTGCCATTTAGGAAATGGGGCGTCTGTGGCTGCTATAAAAAACGGAAAATCAGTGGATACTTCAATGGGAATGACCCCAGTAGAAGGGTTAATCATGGGAACCCGTTGCGGCGACATGGATTTGGGAGTTTTAACTTACCTCATGACGCGCGAAGAACTTGATATTAGTACAGCCAATACACTTATTAACAAACATAGTGGGATGCTTGGCATTACAGGAGTTTCGTCCGATATGCGTGAAATAGTTAAAGAAGCTGATAAAGGCAACGAACGCGCTAAACTTGGGTTGACCATGTATAACTATCGAATAAGGAAGTATATAGGTGCTTTTTCAGCTGCGATGAGTGGACTAGATATATTGGTATTTACCGGAGGTATTGGCGAAAATTCTGACATTATTCGGGCTGAAGCCATAAAAGAATTGGAATTCATGGGTATTGAATTCGACCCTGAAAAGAACAAAGATGTACAAGGAAAAGAACAGATTATCAGTAAAGACTCTTCAAAGGTGAAGGTATTGGTTGTACCTACTAATGAAGAACTAGTGATTGCCGAGGATACCAAAGAAATTGTCGAAAGCCTTCGTAATCAGAATGCTGCCAAGTTGATGGACTATTAACATAACAGTTTTTATTTATCGGTTTCCTTTAATTGGCTAAAATTGATAATTAGTATTTAAACTATGAATTAAGAACAGGAAATATTTGACAATGAAATTTCTTTCCGAGTTAATCACTATTGCTAAAACAAAACCTATCCACAAATTAGTAGTGGCAGCTGCCGACGACTTAACTGTACTTAAAGCAGTCCAAAATGCAGTGATAGAAAAAATTGTCTATCCTATTCTTATAGGAAACGAACAAAAAATATTGGATATTTGTCACGGTATTGATTTTGATGTAGCTGAATATGAAATAATTAATGAGCCAGACCCAACAAAATCAGTTCAAAAAGCCGCTGAACTAATAAATAAAGGCAAGGCAAATATTCTGATGAAAGGGCTAGTTTCTACTTCGACTATTCTAAAAGTAGTGATTGCTAAAGATAACGGTTTACGCAAAAGTGCAGTTTTAAGTCATTTTGCATTATTTGAAAGTAAATTTTATCATAAAATACTTGGCGTTACTGATGCTGCAATGAATATAGCCCCGACATTTGAAGAAAAAATAAATATCCTAAATAATGCGGTAGAAATTATGCATAAACTTGGATATAGCTTTCCAAAAGTAGCCTTGATTGCCCCGGTTGAAACTATAAACGATAAAATAGAATCGACCATACATGCTGCTATGCTTACCATGATGTATAAACGTAAGCAACTTACAGGATGTATTGTAGATGGTCCCTTGTCACTTGATAATGCTGTATCGTTAGAGGCATCCAAACATAAAGGGATTGTCAGTGAGGTTGCAGGCGACGCAGATATTGTAATGGTTCCAGAATTAAACAGTGGTAATGTCCTATACAAGTCGTTAATATTTCTCGGAGGGGCAATATCAGCAGCCATCGTCACGGGCGCCAAAGTTCCAATTGTGCTCACCTCACGAGCCGATTCGGAACATAGCAAATTGATGTCGATTGCCTTTGCTGCAGCTTTGGAATAATGCTTACAAAAAGGAACTATGGAAAAAAGGAAAATCCTTGTCATCAATCCTGGCTCTACCTCCACTAAAATCGCGGTTTTTGAGAATACCCATCCTGTATTTTTAAAAATTATAAAGCATTCTTTCGAAGATTTAAAACCATTCGAAACAATTACAGATCAGTTACACTTCCGCAAAGATTTGATTATGAAAGAGCTATTTAATGAAAAAATCGATCTTTCGGATATCAAAATCATCATTGGCCGAGGTGGGCTTATAAAGCCAATAGAGTCGGGTGTATATGAGGTAAATGAGCCCATGAAAGAAGATTTGTTCAAGGGTTTCCTGGGTGAACACGCCAGCAATTTGGGAGGATTGATTGCTGACGAAATAGCCCGTTCTTTGCCTGATGCTAAAGCCCTTATTGCCGATCCTGTAGTAGTTGATGAATTGCAAGATGTTGCGAGGGTTTCAGGACATCCTTTGTTCGAACGAAAGTCAATTTTCCATGCTTTAAATCAAAAGGCTATTGCCCGCTCTTATGCCCAAACAATAGACAGAAAATATGAAGATATGAACCTAATCATTGCCCATTTGGGCGGTGGCATTTCAGTGGGTACGCATAGTAAAGGACATGTAATCGATGTAAACCAGGCCCTCGATGGTGAAGGTCCAATGTCACCAGAACGGAGCGGTACTTTACCTGTTGGCGATATTATCAAAACCTGTTTCAGCGGACAATACGATTATAAAACACTAAAGAGAATGGTCAATGGCGAAGGAGGTTATGTTGCGTATTTTGGTACCAACGACGCATACAAGGTTGAACTAATGGCACGAAACAACGATCATAAAGCAAAGTTAATCCAAGAAGCCATTGGCTATCATGTTGCCAAATACATCGGTGCATCAGCAGCGGTCTTAGAAGGTAAGGTGGATGCTATAATTCTTACAGGCGGTCTAGCGCATAATAGCGAAATTACAGAATATATCAGCCGTCACATATCTTTCATTGCACCCGTAATGGTATATCCAGGCGAAGATGAGATGAAAGCCCTTGCAATGAATGCCTTGATGGTAATGAATAATTATTTAGAGTGCAAAGAGTATAAATAGAGTTTGTCTATAAAATCATTTAAGCAGCGTAGTCTGGCGACTAAGCCGAGCGCATTGCTTTGGACATCAAATTGGAGTGCTGAGTGTATCCTCGATAGCTATCAGGATATGACTGCACTCAATTTTTCGATTTAATGGATTACTAAATAACCTTAAGGTACTGACAGTGACACAGGTAAGACTTTGCCATTAAAAAATGTTTTACCATTCATTGCAAAATTTGCTATAAACTCTCCCATTTGCTCAGAAGTAACAGGAGCTTTAAAATTAGGAAATGCTTCGGCCAGCATTTCAGTTTGTACTGCGCCAAGCGCTAAAGCATTAAAGACCAGTCCTTCTTTTTTATACTCTTCCGCAAGACATTCAGTTAATACAGCCAGTGCGGCCTTACTTGCACTGTAGTGCGATAATCCTTTGAATTTCACGCTACCCTGGAAACCTCCCATACTTGTAATATTTACAATATGAGCCTGGCTAACACGAAGCAAAGGCAATAAATATTTGATCAGCAAAGCAGGAGCGATATAATTCACTGTGAAAAGCCGGTTGATTTCATCGGTTGTAATGCTTTCAAATGGCTTATTAACTAAAGTTCCTGCATTATTTATCAGTATGTCGATGTGGTTAAAATGCTGTTTAATAAGTCCTGCCAGTTGCGGTTCAGCAGCGGTAATTTGCTGAAAATCATAAGCTACAGGAATGAATTCGGTCATTGAAAGTTGACTGCATAATTCTTTTAATTGGCATAACTGCTTATAATTCCGAGAAATACCTATTATTTTAAGCACACCAGCTTTAGCCAGCGATTGTACTATTTGAAAGCCTATTCCTCTGCTGGCGCCAGTAACAACAATATTCATAAAAATAATTTTATAACGAAAAAATACTAAATCCGATGTTGCAAAAAAACGTACTTTTGTAAAAGTAATACAATATTTGAATATGTACTAATCAATGTTATTGACGATGATTACTGTCAAAAAAAGCCATTGGTTTTTAATCATCTTTCTTGCTTTTCTGTTGTTTTATAGCAACTACATATACGGGCAACAAGAAAAAGAGGTTACTTGGCGTGATAGGTTTTATTTCGGAGGAAATTTAGGGTTAGCATTTGGGGATATAACGATCATAGAAGTTGCCCCTTTGGTTGGATATCGCATTACTCCACGATGGTCAAGTGGTATTGGTTTGAAATACGAATATTACAAAGCTTCGCGTAATATATATGGTAATTTTTCAACCTCAATATATGGTGGTAGTGTTTTTACTGAGTATAATATCTGGAAAGATTTTATAACTCAGGGAATATCATTAATAGCCCATTGCGAATACGAGGCGCTAAGCCTTGATCAGAAATATTTTGAAGATCCGTATTTGCCAAATGGACGATTTATTTTAAACAGTGTTTTAGTGGGAGGCGGAATTAGGCAACACCTGGGAGGGCGGGCAAGTTTAAATATACTTATTCTCTGGAATTTGAATCAAACACAATACTCACCTTACGAGAATCCTACTATTCGGTTTAATTTTAACTTTTGAGCTTTTTATTTAAATTAAAATGCCCCAGGGGTTGGAGCATTTTGACAATTACAAGCAAAATAAGGGTAATGTCTTGTCTTATATGGATGTGAACTTTTATTCAACTAACCTAACCTTTGTTGCTTGAGGACCTCGCTTACCGTCAGAAATTTGGAAATCCACTTCCTGACCTTGTTCCAAGGCTTTAAAACCATCTATTTCGATTCCGGAATAATGGACAAATATATCCTTACCATCGTCCGAGTGAATGAATCCGTAGCCTTTTGCGGCATCAAACCATTTAACTTTACCTTTCATAAATAAAAAACAATTATAGATTAATACTACGTTAACAAATTTCGTTTTTTTAATTCAGATAAACTAATTTTTATTCTGAAAAAATAATAAGCATCAATTAGCATTCTTAAGATCAATCATTCCTTTCAGCCATTACAATTAGAAATATTTGGCAACCTCAAATAATTGCTTTTACTTTGCCATTTTTAATAATATATTGAGAATAGTATGGTAATTGAAAAGGACAAAGTTGTTTCCTTAATTTACGAATTAAGGGTTGATGGTACAAGCGGCGAGATCATTGAATCGTTAAAGGAAGATAAGCCTCTAACATTCATATATGGCACCGGTGCATTGTTATCGAAATTTGAGGATAATATTAATGGCCTAAAAAGTGGTGATGCATTTAGTTTTCTTTTACAATGCGGAGACGCATATGGATTAGGGACTGAAGAAGCTGTAGTTGAAATTCCCAAACAAGTATTTGAAGTGGAAGGTGAATTTGACAAGGAACTGGTAAGTGTAGGTAACGCAATACCAATGATGGACGGAGAAGGTAATCGTTTAAATGGCGTTGTGGTATCTGTGAATACCGAGTCTGTGACCATGGATTTTAACCACCCATTAGCAGGTGATAATCTTCATTTTACTGGCAAAATTGTTGGAATTCGGGATGCCACAAGTGAAGAATTGCAACACGGTCATTTACATTCTGCAAGTAATTGTGGCTCTTGTTGTGATAGTGACAAAGGCGATTGCGGCTCAGATTGTAATACTGACAAAAGTGGTTGCTGCGAAGGGCATTGATAATGTATTACATAAAATACAGATAGAGATTGTATTTCAAAAGATTTGTTGTTGTGATGTGCAGTCTCTATTTTTTTGGCTTTTTGTAAGTCTGAAAGCCTTCTCGGTCCATTTTGCCCCAGCTTCTTATACCACGCAAATAATCAATATTTCCACGAATTGACCAATATACAGTTAAAGGATGGAAAAATATAGGTTCTAAGAAACCTGCTATTACGAGTTTAAACACTTCCCTTTTTTGTTTATACCTGTGAAAAGTCATTTCTTCGAAAAGCACGGCCCATGTGCTCATTGAAATAGCAAAGGTATAAACAAAAGCTAGCAGCAGAAAGAAAAATGACCAATTAGGCTGTCCAAATATAGCTAGGACAATAAAATAAACAAGTCCAATGAATTCAATGATAGGTGCAAGCCATTCAAATAACATCCAATATGGATAACTCAATATACCTAAAATACCATATTTTGGATTGAAAAGCATGTTTTTATGTCTTACCAGAGTTTCGACTGTACCCCTTGTCCATCTATTACGCTGGCGACCAAGCACCTTTAAAGTAGAAGGAACCTCAGTCCAAACTAAGGGGTCAGGTATATATACAAGTGAGTAATCAATTTTCTGGTCGGCCATATAGCGACGCATACGCACTACTAATTCCATGTCTTCGCCTACTGTGGCAATACTATACCCCCCGCATTTAATTACAATTTCTTTATCAAACATTCCCAATGCACCTGAAATAATTAGCAAACCATTTAATTTACCCCAAGCCATTCGAGACATAAGAAAAGCACGGGTATATTCGAGCACCTGGACTCTGGGCAGGAATTTTTTAGGTAGCCGAATATTTTTTATTTGGCCTCCTTCTATCTCACAGGAGTTTGCAATTCGAATAACCCCACCTGTTCCTATCACTTTTCTATCGGTCTCCTCCATAAATGGTTTAACCATTTTAAGTAAAGCATCCGGTTCCATAATAGAATCGACATCTATACTACAAATAAGCTGATTTTTAGAAATATTGATTCCTGCATTTAAAGCATCAGATTTACCGCCATTAATTTTATCAATGACAGTAAGCTTTTTAAAAGAACGATTTTTCGACTTATACACGCCCCTAATCCTTTCGCAAGGAATCCGATAATCAAAAAAATAATTGACTTTTTCGAGGTGATAAGCATCCATTATTTTCTGAAAAGTACTGTCCTTGCTTCCATCGTTTACCACAATCACCTCGAAATTATTGTAATACAATGATAAAAGTGCCCTTATATTGTCAACTATTGTGATTTCCTCATTAAATGCCGGGGCTATTATTGAGATGGAGGGTGTGAGCGGTGCCAGTATAATAGAATTATAATCGACATAACTATTCTTTCGCAAATAACGTTGTAATGCAATAGCCGACACTATAGCCAGCAATACATACGCGGTAAATAACAAGATAGTAAGAAGAAAAATAAAATGGTTAACTACAAATTGTATAACTTCAAATACGATATTCATTAATTAATACGTTTATCAAGTACGTGTTTAATAATAATCTGGTAATTTTTATAATCTGAATCCATAAGCTTTTGCAACGTTAGTTTACCTAAACTACCCATATTATTGATTGCAATTGCGGCCTCAATTTGAAGCTGAACATCCTCTTCTTTATCGATTACTAGTTTCAAAAAATTAAGAATTGATTCATCGGGCATCTTAGCAATAGCTTGAACGATAGCAAGATAATTTAAATAAATTTCATTTTTATAGAGTCGTTTTAGATGAGGTAATGCCTCTTTGATTTTGAGGTTGCCAATGTTATGTATGGTCATATTCCGAATTTCAGCATCTTCGTTTACCAATAGCCAAAAAAGAGTTGGATATGCCTCGCGTTGTTTGAAAACATCAATCATCCGCAAAGCAAAAAGCACTATTGTTTTATTTTTTGAATATAACCAGCGATCAAACTGCGGAATAGGCAGTTTATGAAACATAATGGTTTCGTAAACTGTTAACTGTTCCCAAAGGGTAAATGGTTTTTCGAGATGATCAAGAAAACCGAATGAATCATCGTGATTTAACCTAACCAGGGCTAATTGAGCTTCCATTCGCACAATTTCGTTTTTTCTATGTAAACACTTTATGATTTCTTCATTGGCATCTGTGATATCCATAAAAGCTAGCTCCCGAAAGCCCTTGATTTTTAAATGCCATTTAAAGCTATAGGCTTTCTTAATGGAGTCCTTGTCAAGTTTAAGCGCAAAAAAAAGCTCACGAAGTTTTTTCTTAGCGCTACCGGTGAGATTAATACTAAGATCAATCATCTGATCGATCAATATTTTGCGATTAAACGATGATGTGGCAATTTTACCAATTTCGACAGGTATGGTATTGGCACTATCGGCAGAAAATAGGTAATCGACTAAAAGTCCTTGATATTGTTCACGTAAAATCTGTTTTCTCTGCTCTATTGCTTCCATGCGACCTCGGTTAAACAAAATAAACAGCAGAATAACCAACATTGAACCTACAAAAAAGAGAATAAAAAAAGTAAGTGACCTAATAAGCAAATCCGGTTTATCGAAATTGAAATATAAGATAAAACTATTGAAATTACCGATCCTATTCTGAATTTCACGGAGCCGGTAATGGATGTAAGCCGAATTAGGATTTATTGTGGCAGCCTGGTTGTAAAACTTTTTTGCACGTTTTAACAATCCAATCCTGAATGCCCTATCAGCCTTATCAAGCAAACGTTCGTATTCGGGGTTATAAGTTTGTGAAAACGAAGAATCGCGCGATTGCACGAATGCATCTCTGGAATAATACTGCAATGTATCATTCCTTGGGGAGTCTATTGGAGGCTTAGCTTGAATTTGAATCAGTCCAAAAGTAAGGTATAGTATTCCCAGTAAATATTTACGTTTTTCAGAAATCATTATTTAAAAAAAGGACACAATAGTATAACAGATCTTTATAAGATCCACAAAAACAATGAAAAACAACAGACTTTATTAACTTTTCCCTTTTAATAGTAACCTTTTTATACGTAACGATAACTCTTCGGGACTGAACGGTTTAGTGATATAATCATCGGCACCCAGTTCGAAAGCATGTAAAACAGTATCTTCCAGGCCAACACGGGTAAGCATAACAATAGGCATGTTACTCTTCATTTCATTTCTGACATGGGTAATAAGTTCGAGTCCACTTATGATGGGCATGTGAAGATCGGTTAATAACATCTCTATTTCACGATTGGAATTGAGCAGTTCGATAGCTTGTTTACCGTCGTGCGCTATAATAGTATCATATCCCTCGCTTTTTAGTTTGTGTTCCAAGGCCTTTAAAGTCATGAGGTCGTCTTCGCAGATTAATATTTTCATTTCGGGTTAATTATTAATTTATCAAGTTATACGTTAAAATCGTGCTTCAGTTCCTCAATTATTTGATAACAGCCTTTTTCTAGTTGACCAAGTAAAACTGTTATATGATGAACGTTTGTTTGATTTAATCCCATCTCTTCAATTTGGATTGCCATGTCTTTGAGCTTATCGAGCCCAAGAAACAATAAACTTGAAGCAAACCTGTGAGCATCTTCCCCAACTTTTTGCCAATTTTCAGTGGTTACCCAATTTTTTATTTTATTAATCTCTTCAGGTGCGTTAATAATAAAAGTTACTATCATATCCTTAACAAAATCCTGATCTCCACCAGAAATGCTGTTTAAATAATCCAGATTATATGCTTTTTCTGCCATAATTAAATAGAATCAAGTCCTTCGAGATCTATAAAATTTTATTACTATCCTTTTTAATAGTCGAAATAAGATTGTTTTCAAGAATATTGTAAATCAAAGGGAAATAATACCTCCAAAAGAAGGCCTGTTTAGATCCGGAATGATTCCAATAGAACGCCTTTGCCAAGAAAGGCATGCCCTTAAAATAAGCACTTATGATTGAGATATTACGGTCAGCAAAATCACCTGCAAAATAATAAAATCTATAATTATCAAGATGTTCAATAATTGCAGGGAATTCTTTACGTAAACCGTATTTTTTAAGAAGCATTTCGCCATCCCCTGTAAGGGACAATTGATAATTGGCAACTACTTTGTTAATATGCCCTGTATTGATTATATCAAACCAGAATAAATAATTTTGAACAGGAGGAAGTTTATATGTTTTTTGACCATACGCACCAGTAATGATTTGCGGATATGAAAGAGTAAGGTGGCGTTTGTCTTCGAGAATAATGATATCCCCTTTTTCTTGAACCAGAATGATGCCTGGCCCATTGAACTCCCATTTTTTCTTATACTTTTGTTCGTACAAGGTTACTAACCAGCTGGGTAAATTTGGATTTGAAGCATTTAGCGATCGGCAATAACAGCCAGTCCAACCTGTCCAATAAAAATCAAACAGAGTTTCGGTTTTTTGCCGGATAAGATCGGAGGTTGGCGACCCAAGCATATTAAACTCAGTAATAATTAGCTTGTTTTTTCTTCGCATTTCACTGAGCAATAAGTAATCGTTTTGATTTAGTCCGCCATAAATAAGCGGTGAATGAAGTTTATCAGGTGGACGCTTGAACCAATCCTGGTAAGATACCCCGTAAGTATCAGTGTAATAAACTGCATCAAGGTCATCGGAAATACTGAGCACTTCGTATAAGCGCAGACTACGTATTTTATATTCCCGGTTTTTGTCGGAAGTACTTAATGGAAAAAAACCGTAATAATCTTTCTTAAAAGAATAGAGTTTATGATTTTTGTCGGTGAAATTATAATAAGTAAGAATCCAATTAAACGATTTATGCTCTGTCCTAGCCTTGTCAGGTACTGTTTTGTCAAGAATATAAATATTAAAGGCCTTCTTATCCTGAATATACCATAAAAACACACTTAGTATTAAAAGTGGAAGTACAATAAGAAATAAAATTTTAAAAACATTTACACTTTTCATTGGATTTCAAAATCACAAAAGTAGCTATATATTAGATTATTAAAAAATAAATTTTAAGCATTTATTAAGTTAATGATTTTTAATTCTTAAAGTTAAGAAATAATAATTATTATTTCTGTTTCTGTTATACTTTAGATAGTGACAGGTTATTCAGAAAATTTATAACCCACACCTTTAATAGTCCTAATATAATTCTCACCTATTTTTTCACGAAGTTTGCGGATATGTACATCAATGGTACGATCGCCCACAATGATATCATCGCCCCATACGGAGCGAAAAATATCTTCACGGGTAAACACTTTTTCCGGTTTTGAGATGAGGAGCGTCAGTAACTCGAATTCTTTCTTTGGTAAAACCAGTTCTTTGTTTGCTTTAATCACCAAATATCTTTCCTTGTCGATGGTTAATTCTCCCAAAGGTGAAGAAAGAATTGTTTGATTGGCAGCAGTATTTGACAAAGATTGTTCTCCAATGGCATAACGTTTTAACAATGCCTTAATACGGCTCTGTAATAATTTGGGTTTAATGGGTTTGGTAATGTAATCGTCAGCGCCTGCCTCAAATCCAGCAATCTGAGAATAATCTTCTGCACGGGCCGTGAGAAAGGCAATAATGCATTTTTGTAATTCAGGATAACTACGGAGTTCCTCGCAGGTCTCAACGCCATCCATTTCAGGCATCATAACATCAAGAAGAATTAAATGTGGAATGATTTCAAGGGCAGTTTTAATAGCCTCTTTCCCGGTTTGAGCTTTATGCACCTTATATCCTTCCTTTTTAAGGTTATAGCTTAAAAATTCAAGAATGTCAGGTTCATCATCTACAAGAAGTATTGTATAATCGTTTTCCATAATTAATCGTCATGTTATATTTTAATAATTTTGATGTTCAATACGCAGTAAATCATTGATTGTCTTTACAGGATTAAAGGTAATAAGAGGTACTTCCACAAAAACTGTATTCCAAAAAGCCATAGCACCATTCCATAATCCGGGTAATTCTAATGCTTTAAGTTCTTTGCTATCTTTTGATTTAGTTGTAATAAAACCTGTATCAGGGTCGCGAAATTGTGTTAAATTATACTTCCGCCCTTTGTAATCGCGTATGGCAACTACCAGATCGACAGGGTTAAAATGGGTTGCATTTTTGAATATTTGTCGTTGTTGTTCGTCATCGAGATTAATCTGTGAGAGTTCAAGAATTTGAAGTGACAATGACCCGTCACTGTTTTCGACCCAATAGGGCCCACCACCAGGCTCGTCGGTATTTTGCACCATACCGCAAACCCTGATTGGACGATCTAATAACTTCACAAGTAATGTTGTTTGTTTATTTTCAGTCATTGCAACAAATGCAGGCGAAAACCGATATCCAAAACCAGATTCAATAAATTTAACAACTTCTGCATTTAGATCTTTATCATAACCACTAGCGTTTTCAAATTTATTAAGGTAATCGAACGCATGTTTTTGCAATTTTAGCAACAAACCGGCAAGTGTCTTTTTATAAAGAATTGTCTCGCTTTTCAGCCGGTCGGGCACCACATTATCTATATTCTTAATAAAGATGATGTCGCCCTCGATATCATTCAGGTTTTCAAGTAATGCACCATGTCCGCCAGGACGGAACAACAGGCTACCATTGCTGTTCCTGAAAGGAAAGTTATTGCCATCCATGGCAATAGTATCGGTACAAGATTTCTGAATCGAAAGTACAATGTTAAATATCACATGATAGGTCATCTCATATCTCTTCTTTACTTCTTCGATTAATTTGCTGACTGGCTGAATATGTTCGGGTGAAACAGTAAAATAAATATCTACTGATCTGTCGAAATTTTGAGCATACAAAGCACCTTCTACCAAATGTTCTTCAAGCGAAGTTCTCGTTCCTTCGGGATAATTATGAAATTTCAATAAACATTTAGGTAATTTACCGTAATTAAGCCCTTCTTCATTAATAATAAACTTTATAATGTTGTGGTAAAGTCCATCTTTCCGCAATGTATCTAAGGATAGTCCATTTTTTGTAAATATTTTCTTTAAATCGTCATAAAATGCGAATAATTCTAAGTGACCGATTACCTGGCCAACATCGCCAGGTAATAGAGCATTAGAAGGCTTTGTTAGGTGATCGATCATAGATTTGAACATTCGAGTTGCGGCCCCAGATGCTGGTACAAATTTTATGAGTTTTTTATTCGATTTTTGAGCTTCGAATTCCGCTATGAGCTGTTCTTTTTCCTGCACATTGAGTGTTATAACCCCATCGTTCTGTACCGCAGGCTTAATTAATTTTAAATAAGGAAAGCCCTTTTTAAAGTACTCTAATTGCTGGTTTACCTGGTCGAGGGTAATACCTTTTTGTTGAATTTGAAAAAGATCTGCTTGCGAAAACATGAACAAAAAATTGTTAGTTTCTTTAAAATTAACAAAAACTTCGACATTTTTAATTCTTCTCGTTAATTTAACTGTAAATAGTCATTACCAATTCGCGGGGACCACCATAATTACGGAATTCGCAAAGATATATTCCCTGCCATGTCCCGAGGTTTAAACGGTGATTTGTGATTGGAATGGTAAGAGACTGCCCTACCAATGAGCTTTTTAAATGAGCAGGAAGATCGTCCGACCCCTCTAAGGTATGCGAATAATAACTTTGATTTTCAGGTATCAGCCGGTTAAACACTTTTTCGAAATCATCACGCACCGAAGGATCGGCATTTTCATTGATGGTAAGTCCGGCCGATGTATGCTTGATAAGAATATTTATCAATCCTTTTTCGGGCATTTCAGGCAAGTGCTGCACGATAGTCCTGGTTATTAAATGAAAACCCCGACGAAACTCAGGCAATGTGATTTCAAATTGTTCAATCATACTCAAAATCGCTGAATAGTTTTATATAGATAACAAAATTATAGTATTTTCGTTTTGAAAGAGAAGCATATTTATTGTTGATATTGAGAAGTTATTAACAGGAGGGCATGATAATTATCAAGCGCAAATTAATCATTACCTGGGCACTTATAATTTTGTTCCCTATAGCGATACATGCACAAACAGAAGCTCACTTAGAGGGTTATGTGCGAGATAGCTTGGGAAGGGCTATTTCATTAGTACATGTCCTGCTTGAGAATACAAAGCTGGTTACAACCACTAATGACAGTGGCTTTTATAGTTTAAAGATTCCTGCTAATAGAACTTTTGTGGTGTTATTTTCACATATTGAATACCGAACCGAAAAAAAGACTATTATTCTAAAACCAGCCGAAACATTCAAAATTGATGTTATTCTCCAGTTCAAAATTACTAATATCCAGGAAGTATCTGTAACTAGTGAAGTTGAAAGGGCATTGAGCGTTAGCCGTATCAGTATAAAAGACTTTAACCAAATACCTAATCCTGACGGCGGAATCGAAACTCTTATCAAGACCCTGCCGGGCGTTTCATCGTCAAATGAGCTTAGTTCACAATACTCAGTCAGAGGTGGTAACTTCGACGAAAACTTAGTATATGTAAACGATATTGAACTTAACCGACCGTATCTGATCCGATCAGGTCAACAGGAAGGACTGAGCTTTATCAATCCTGACATGGTTTCGTCGGTGAAATTTTCAGCAGGGGGCTTCGAAGCGCGCTATGGCGATAAGATGTCATCCGTTTTGGATGTGTCTTATCGTAAGCCCGTCGACTATCAATGCAGGTTAAACGCTAGCTTACTTGGGGGTAGTGCAACATTCGAAGGTATTTCTAAAAGTAATAAGTTTAGCCATATTAGCAGTATTCGCTACAAAACATCGCAGTACCTTTTGAATACGCTTGAAACAAAAGGCGAATATAAACCTGCCTTTGTTGATATACAATCCCTGGTGACTTACCAACCTTGGGAAAAACTAGAATTCAGCCTTCTCGGAAACTTTGCACAAAACAAATACCAATTTGTACCTGAGTCACGATCGACCAATTTTGGCACCTTTCAGCAAGTTTACAATTTAAAGGTTTATTACGACGGACAAGAGATGGACAAGTACCGTTCGGCGCTGGGAGCGTTTACTGCAAATTTCAGGCCTATGAGCAATCTATCCCTGAAAGTCATCACATCTGCTTATACTTCTTATGAACAGGAAACTTTTGATATAGACGGGTATTACTTAATCAATGAGCTTGACAATACTCCCGGCTCAGATACTTATGGTGATAGTTTACTTAACCTTGGCGTAGGTGGAATGCTGAACCATGCCAGAAATTTTCTGTGGGCCAATACATGGTTAGTATCGCACATTGGTACCTATATCTTAAACCGGCATACAATGAGATGGTCGGTCGAATATAAACGTGAAAATATAGATGACAGGTTGAACGAATGGACAATTGTCGATTCGGCGGGATACTCGATTCCCTATTCTCAAACATCTATAACCCCAGATGATTTTGCAGAGTCCAGAAATAATATTACTTCCACAAGAATTTCAGGATACATACAGGATACGTGGCAATTTGGTTCAGATAAAACCCGGTATTATGTAACAGGAGGGGTACGTTTTAATTATTGGGATTACAATCGAGAATGGTTAATAAGTCCTCGTTTAAGATTTTCAGTTAAGCCCAATTGGAGTCATGATTTTATGTTCCACCTGGCTGTTGGAGCTTATAATCAACCACCGGTATATAAAGAAATGCGTGATTTTCATGGGAACCTGAACCCCGATATCAGGGCGCAGCAAAGTATCCACATTGTTCTTGGAAGCGATTATAACCTCCACCTCTGGAACCGGCCATTTAAATTTACATCGGAGGTTTATTACAAATATCTTAGCAAGTTGATCCCATACAAAGTTGATAATGTACGAATCCGCTATACGGCAAAGAATAATGCTATAGGTTACGCGACAGGATTAGACCTGAAACTTAATGGTGAGTTTGTTCCAGGTATAGAATCCTGGGCAAGTGTTTCGCTCCTTAAAACAGAAGAAAACCAGAATGATGATTTCTATTATGACAGCCAGGGAAATCGTATTGAACCAGGGTTTTATCCGCGACCTACCGATCAACGGGTTATTTTTAATTTGTTTTTCCAGGATTATTTGCCCAACAATTCAACTTTGCAAATGCACCTTAACCTGGTTTACGGGAGCCCCGTGCATGTTAGCCCTCCCCGCTCCGACCGGTTTGACCAAACATTCCCTATGGGGCCTTATCGCAGGGTCGATATGGGACTTTCTAAAATACTGAAAAACCGAAACAAAAGTTCTAAAATTCAATTATTTAATTATTTAGAAGAGTTTGTGATCAGTCTTGAAATTTTTAACCTTCTTAATATCAGCAATAAGGCATCATATCTTTGGATTCGCACAGTACCCAACCAGGAAAATGTTCCCAACGAATTTGCTGTACCCAATTATTTAACTTCGAGACGAATAAACCTAAAAGTATCCGTAAAGTTTTAGCCGCCCTGCTGCCTCAGTCAAACCCCAGTTCCACTGTTTGGACGAGGCAAAGCCTCGACAGCTCAATGAAAACAGGCTACATCCTATGATGATATATTCGACGGAGGCAGACTTGTCCCGTATGACTCGTCCTAAAAAAAGTTTACACTTTTGACTTCATAATCCTATTTCAAATTTACACTTTAATTTTAATCCTAAATATTGTTTACATTTCTTTAACCCCTCTATGTGGAGCGTAGCGGAACAATGTGTGAATTATGTAATTTTTTTCTAAAGTTATATAACATTCGGGAGGTGAAAGGTCCTTAAATTTACCAAGATGAATAATCCCTTATTTAAGGCTGCAACTTTTGTGTCACAGTTTTTTATTCCTTCAGGTATATGAAAAATAAAGTATTAAATGTTGCATTTATCCTGCTGTTTTTTACTTCCTGCCTCGTACAGTCGCCTAAATATAGTACACTCGAACAAGTGATGTCTTTGCAGTTAGGAATGTCCAAGGCGCAGGTGGAGGAAATATTAGGAATTCAGCCATACGATATTAAAGCGTATACCGATACCAGTAATGTATTTATTTATGTGTACCGGGTAATTGAACGCAAGACCCTCTCCTTTCATACAAGGCCGATGAATGGCATAAAATCGAAAGGTAAATACGTGCAATTATACGTTGCTTATTCAAAAGATGATAAGGTAATAAGTATTGAATCATGCAGTCTATGCCCGGATAATTTAGTCACCAGAAGTAGAATTGATTTTCCACAAGTCTTTGTGTTCATAACTGTTACATTGCCTGTGCTGTTAATTTACTTAGGCTTTCAAAAGTAGGGACATTCATATTCATAGTGAGTTTTATGAAGTTAATTTACCTTTAAACACTATCTCATTAAGTGCTTTCCGCTTCCTTTCCGAATGTGATCCGGTTCAAAACAAGATTTGAAAATTTTTTACGTAGTATCTGAAAATTAATATCTTAATGCTTTCGATAACGATCTTTATATCTGATTTGAAATCTCAAAAAGCAACTTTCTGCTAATATAATGTTCCTGAGTTATTGATAAGTAAAAGAAACCAAAGATATGTTTAAATAAGAAGTATGATTTTTAAAATTGGAACCCAAAGCCTAATTTGAAGGAAGGAACAAAACCGTAGTTATCCTTGTGAATACCCAATGTATTAGGAGTTGCACCCTTGTAATGTGAACCTAAATATACGCCGAAACCAAGAGTACCTTCTACATAAACTTGCTTTATAAGAGATACACGTGCACCTAAGCCAATGGCATGTTCAAAAGTAGTCATCTTACCATTGACTGCTGCAGGATTGATATTGTCCGATTTAAAATATGATGGGTTAACAATAATTTGGGTAGGCATCCGGTACATGAAATTATAGTTAAAGAAAGTTTTTATAGTTCTTTTGCTAAAGTTAGCAGAATGATAACCTAAAAAATGTTTATACATAAATTCAAAACCTTTGATTTTTCCAAGTTGAGTATCAAACAATACACCCAATGCAAAAACCCGGTTAAACTTTTGAGCACTAAAATTCAAGTTCATGCTTGATCCATAACCACTGCCAGTTGATGCATGATAGACATTTATTCCATAAGTAGCGCTGCTTTTATAGGTTGTCATTTGACTTATGTCTATCCCACTCGTTGGATTGTTTTCGCTATAGTTATTTGCCCCTATGCTTGTGATTATCATCAATCCTGCTGCTATGTTTATTAACGTTTTCATGACTTCGTGTGTTTGTTTGATATATTTTACGTATCTAACAATTTTAATCCTCGGCAAAACCGATGATATCCCTTCATGTCTTAATTGATTGTCATTACTTTAGACCTTAATCATTATCATCACCAGGGACTGATTATAGTTATTTGAAACATTAAGCATTATCATCAGCAGGTATTGATCTTTATCATCAATAGTGCCAGATACTAACTATTTGCTGAACTTTATCTTGCGCTCCCAACCTCTCCTACTGCGGTGTTGAAAAAATAATTGCAAATATGAAAATATTTATATATGTTTGCATTAACATTTATTTAACCTAAATAATTATGGAAGCGCAATATCTCGAAAAAGCAGCATTTATCCTTAAAACTATAGCTCATCCTACCCGGTTGGCAATTATAGATATACTTAACAAGCATGAGCAATTACCTGTGAATGAAGTATGCCGAATGTTGAAAGGAGAACAGTCAGTTATTTCACATCATCTCATCAATATGAAGTTAAAAGGATTATTAAAGGCTTCTAAATCCGGCAACCAGGTATATTATGCACTAAAAGAACCCAATCTGCTTCAAATTATTGATTGTGTGAAGAATTGCAATTGCTATATGTAATCATTTCTCAAATTCAAAACTTAATGTCGTCTATTATGAAAATTGTAAACCATATCTCAATATTTGTTTTACTGGCATTAATGCAGGTAACCAACAGTTGCCAGGGTCAGCAATCATCTTTAAAACAAGAAGGGCAAAAATCGGCCACA
>Ga0182027_10001076_pt1 | contig 45950 bp, 55 predicted proteins | sample 712E1DmetaG_FD_121300 | JGI IMG/M metagenome (GOLD analysis project Ga0182027, IMG submission 121300) | Permafrost microbial communities from Stordalen Mire, Sweden - 712E1D metaG (Illumina Assembly) | ecosystem: Environmental > Terrestrial > Soil > Wetlands > Permafrost | place: Sweden...
CTTAAAGGTAAGAAGATTATTATTTTTGTTAATTTGAAGTCAAGGTTAATGAAAGGAATTGAAAGCCAAGGAATGTTGTTAGCTGCTGTTTCTGAGGACCATTCAAAAGTTGTTTTAATTTCTCCTGAGAAAGATATTGATGTGGGGTGCAGAATAAGTTAAATGGTAGAGCAGGAGGCGTATTTAAAGTGTAATTATTATCAGGGTATGTTTACGGGGAATATTTTGTTGATTTTAATGGTTCTAAATATCCTAACAGTGATCTTGGAGGAGTTTTTGTTATGAAAGATAATGTTATTGTAAAAGACAAACCTTCTGGATTGGTAAAAATTACAATAATAAGAAAAGATGAAAAAACTTCGCAAATACTTGTTCCTTCAATCACTGAAAGTGGAACTTTCTTTAAAGTTTTAAATGAAGATATAGTTTTTGATAAGAATTAATTCATTCTTTTGAAAATTCTTCTCCAGAAAGGAGGTCTGTCTTTGTTAGAATCGTAATCTACTTTCACTATTCGTGCAGCTATTTCTTTGTAAGCTTTTGAAGCATTAGAGTGAGGATGAGTATGAATAATTGCATCTTTCTGGTTAAGAGATCTTTTGATATTTATATCTTCAGGAATCATACCTAGAATTGGAGTTTCAAGCATATCTTTAACTGTTTCCGGAGTCATTTCTATGTTGTCTTTTCTTACTCGAGTAACTATTACCCCCATGACTGGTTTTTTCATTTGTTCAGCAAGTTTTATTGTTTTAAGAGCGTCAGTTATTGCAGGCATTTCAGCATTTGTTATTATTATAAGCTCATCAGCTAATTCCATTGTTGCCATTGTCTCATCGCCCAATCCTGCAGCACTATCTACAATTATATAATCTGACATGTTTCTGAAATCTTTTTTGAAACTGCTTATTCTTTCGGGTCTTACTTTTCTAAGTTCTTTTATAGATAAAGAAGATGGCATTATTTTCAATCCGGATTCGTGTTCATAAACTGCCTCTCTTGGGTCTGCTTTACCAAGTAAAACATGATTTAAGTTTATTGGAACTTCTGGAGAATTAAGGTGAATTCCCACATTTGGAGTAGATAGGTTTCCATCAATTATTAAAACATCTTTTCCAAAATAATTCATAGCTGCACCTAAATTTATAGCAGTTGTCGTTTTGCCTACACCCCCTTTTCCTGAAGTTATAACAATTATCTTGTTCATTTTTTAACTCTAAGTAGGGCTTTTCAACCTACTTTGATAGAAGGAATTGCTTTGTAGTACTTATAAACTTTTCGAGCTTTTCAGCGTAGTCCTTAAGTTTTTCCAAGTCGACATTTATCTCTTTTCCCTGATAAAATATTCTGAGAGCTACATTCTTTCTGAATTCACCTATTCTTTCAGTTCTTAGTTCATCAATTTTTCTGAACATTTCATACATCTCAAGAACTTCAAGGAAATTCTTATCTTTTTTAAATAATTTCTTTATTTCCTCTATTTTTCCGAGAGGATTAGAAGAGATTGAGCTTATTTTTTTCTTCTTTTTTGCATGCTTTAGAATTTCTTCTATAGCAGTTTCAATCATTTTTCTCCATCTTAGAATAAGATTTTTTATAACATCACAGGTTTTGGTGTACTTTAAACTCACGTACAAGAGATGATCCGCACTTATTTTTTCTTGAATAATTTCTTCCATTAATATAACTCGCTATTCCCCTCCTATTTATCCCGACCCATTTAGAAGCGTAATTTATCAAGTGCTTGATATTTATATATCTTTTGCTGTTTTCAAGGAGTGAAAGAAATTTAGGAATTTTTGTGAATTTTGTATTATTCACTTAATTCTAGTATTGTTTCAGCCAAATCCCCATTGTTTTTTTCAAGAATCTCTTTTGCTTTTTTATTGGAAACTCCTGTTTTTTCTACAATTGTCTGAATATCTTCCTCACTTGTTTCTTCTTTTGGAGATTCTTCTGTAATATCTCCTGCAATTTGAAAGGTTTCCTGCCCCTGCATTTTTATTCTCTGAACAGAAGGATTTTCTATAATTATCTTTGAATTATCTGTCTTTTCAATTATAACTCTAGAAGCGTCTATATCCTCCTGAGAAATGCCCATCTTCTTTAGCATTCCCTGCATTTGTCTTGGGTCAACTCCTGGAAACATTTTAGAAAATTAAGATTTATTTAAAAATGAATGGCATTGCTATTCTAAATGCTATTATTAAAATTACAAATAGGACTACATATGAAGGTTTCAAATTGATGTAGCTTGAATACTCTTCACTATACCTCATCAACCCCCCGAATCCTCCTGGAAGGTTTATTCTGTTGTCTGATGCCATGAATATTTTAAAGAGAGATAGTTTTTAAAAGTTTGGTGGATGGATTTATACATGACAGGTTCAAAATTTGACTTTAGGGAAATTGAAAATAAATGGAAAATATACTGGGAAAAAGAGAATATTTTCAAGGCTGATTTTAGCAAAAAGAAGGTTTATTCAATTGATACTCCCCCCCCCACTGTTTCGGGAGCAATGCATATAGGACATGTTTTTAGTTATTCCCAGCAGGATTTTATTGCTAGGTTTGAAAGAATGTTTTTAGTGAGTAAAAATGGAAGCGTTTTTTATCCATTTGGAACAGACGATAATGGATTGCCAACTGAGAGATTAGTTGAAAAGATGAATAATGTTAGGAGCAAAGATATGTCAAGGGAAGATTTTATAAAGCTCTGCCTTAAGACTTTGAAAGAACTTCTTCCTGGTTTTATACAAGATTGGAAAGATATTGGAATTTCCTGTGATTATAATGTTTCATATTCTACAATAGACAATAATTCAAGGAAAATATCCCAGAAATCTTTTATTGATTTATACAAGAAAAAAGAAGTTTACAAAAAAGAATTTCCAACAATATGGTGTCCTGAATGCCAGACTCCAATTGCACAGGCAGAACTTGAAGATAAGGCGGAGAAAAGTTTATTTTTAACTCTTAAATTTCAGTGTGGCGGAAAAGAATTGTTAATCGCTACAACAAGGCCAGAGATGTTACAGGCTTGCGTTGCAGTTTTTGTTAATCCTTCTGATAAGAGATATTCAAATTTGATTGGTAAAAAAGCTAAAGTTCCTTTGTTTGATTTTGAAGTCCCAATAATAGCTGATACTTCTGCAAGTATTGATAAGGGGACAGGAGCTCTTATGGTTTGTTCTTATGGAGATAAATACGATGTGGATGCAATCAACAGATATAAATTAAATCCAAAATTAATATTTGATAAATCGGGAAGAATTAACTTTGGAGAGTATAAAGGACTTAAGGTTAAGGAAGCAAGAAAGAAGATACTTGAAGATTTGAAAAAGGAGAATTTAATTACAGAACAAAAAGAAATTGAGCATATAGTTAATGTTCATGACAAATGTGGCACAGCAATTGAATTTGTAACAACAGAACAATGGTTCATAAAAATTCTTGATAAGAAGAATAAATTTCTAGAACAGGGAAATAAAATTAAATGGTATCCAGAGTTTATGAAAAAAAGATATGATAACTGGGTAAACGGACTTGAATGGGACTGGAGTATTTCAAGAGAAAGACATTTTGGAGTTCCTATTCCTGTATGGGAATGTAAAAAATGCAATGAGATAATCCTTGCCGAAGAAAAAGAATTACCCGTTGATCCTCTTCAGACTAAGAAAAAATGTCCAAAATGTAAATCAGAGGCAGAACCTGAGAAGAGAGTATTAGATACATGGGCAACTTCTTCCTTAACTCCCCAATTAGCAAGTTCATTGGTTGAAAATAAAGTTAAGATCCCTTTTTCTCTTAGACCAAATGCTCATGATATAATAAGGACTTGGGCATTTTATACTATCGCTAAGAGTTACATGCATGAAAATGACATCCCATGGAAAGACATTATAATTTCAGGAATAGTTTCCTTAGGCGGGGAAAAAATGTCAAAGTCAAAAGGAAATGTTATCGACCCTAAAGTTGTTCTTCAAAATTATGGAGCAGATGCAGTGAGATTCTGGGCTGCTGGAAGTAAATTAGGAAATGATTTAGATTATCAGGAAAAGGATTTAGTTGCAGGAACAAAGATGATAAATAAACTGATTAATGCTTCAAAATTTGTTTTTATGAATTTAGAAGATTACAAAGGAAAGAAACCTAAAAAATTAGAGAAGCTGGATGAATTATTTTTGAATAAATTAAATTTACTTGTTAAAGATTCAACTGAAAACTTTTCTAATTATGAATATTCAAAAGTGAAACAGGATGTTGAGCATTTCTTTTGGAGTGATTTTTGTGATAATTATCTGGAGATTGTAAAGAAGAGGGTTTATCAGGGGAAAGGAGAAGCAAAAGTTTCAGCACAATATGCTCTTTATAAATCTCTTTTAACAATGTTAAAATTGATTGCTCCAATTATGCCTTTTATTACAGAAGAAATATATCAGACATATTTTAAAAAGAATGAGAAAGCAAAATCAATTCATATAAGTGAATGGCCTGAAGCGGAGAAAGTTAAGGATTTTGCAACTCTTGATGTTTTCTATAATATACTTTCTAAGGTAAGACAGGAAAAATCAAATAACAAAAAGGCAATGAATTATGAAATAAGATTGGAACTAGAGGAAAAGGATTATTTTCTTTTGAAACCTGATTTATTAGATGATCTGGAAAATGTTACTAATGCAAGAGAGATAGTAATTGCAAAGAAAGGTGAGAAAATGGAAGTTGGCTTTTATGTTTAATTTTAACTAATTTATCACATAAATTTATTTAAAGAAATAATTAATGAATTTTTCATGAGAGAAAGACATTTGAGCTTTTTTTATTTGAATGGGAATCATGTTCCAGAGCACAGGGAAGATGTTGTAAGATATTTAGAAGAAAAAGAAAAAGACATTGTTAATATTGGTTTTTCCCAATTATGGATAGATCTGCATAATTCGAGTAGTAGAGAAAATCCTCGTCCAACTGGACATTTATACATTCAGGACATAGAAGACAATGAAAAGAAATTTGAAGAAGTTTGCAAATATGTTTTATCCAAAGACAGGAAGTTTATTCCAGTTGCAGTGGATTGCAGATTTAAAGAAGATTATAAGATGATTGAAAGTATACTAAAAGAGAATTATGGAGAAAAGGGAAGACTTACAAATGGACTTTTATGGTTAGGAGTATTTGGACCTAAGAATATTAATGGAAGATAACCAAATTTTATAAACCCTCTTGGATTTCTTTAAATATGGCAATGATGGGTAAAATTGAGCTTGAAAATCTCTTAGAAGAACTTGAAAGACATAAAGGAAGACACACTGAATTAATTACAGTTTACGTTTCCGCAGGATATGATGTAGTTTCAGTTCAAAAACAGCTAGAAGCAGAAAAATCTACTGCTAAAAATATAAAATCTACTTCAACAAGAAAGAATGTTGTTGATGCTCTTGATAAGATAGTAAGATATATTAAAGATCTTAAAAAAAATCCTGAAAATGGACTTGCAATATTTTGTGGAAATATATCTAAAGTTGAAGGAATGGATGATTTACAGTTGTGGGCAGTTGAACCTTATTTACCATTAAAATCAAGATTATACAGATGTGATAAGGAATTTGTTTTGGAACCTTTAAGAGAACTTCTTGAAGTTTCTGAAATTTTTGCATTGCTTGTTATGGACAGAAAAGAAGCAACAATAGGAATGCTTGAAGGAAAAAGAATAGAAGTACTTCAAAAAATGACTTCTGGAGTTCCAAGTAAGGTAAGAGCTGGAGGACAGTCAAGCCAGAGATTTCACAGAATAACTGAAGGACTGACAAAAGAATTTTATAAAAGAATTGCAGACGAAATGAAGAAGATATTTTATGAAAATAAAAAATTAAAAGGAATATTAATTGGGGGACCAATTCCAACCAAGGACGAATTTGTTGATAATGAATATTTACCAACGACATTACAAAATAAAATTATAGGAAGAATAGACATAGGTGGAAGCGATGAATCTGGACTTAAGGAGCTTGTTGAAAAATCATGGGATATACTTGCAAATCAGGAAATTATTTATGAGAAAAAACTTATGGAGAAATTTTTTGATACTCTTGGATCTAAACCAGATTTTGTTGTATACAAGCAGGAAGGAGTAAAAAAAGCTCTTGAATATGGAGCTGTTGATACTTTGCTTTTGTCAAAAGACTATGATAGAGATTTAATGAAGGAGCTCAAGGCAATTGCAGATGCAAATGGGACGAAGATTGAGATGGTTTCAATTGAAACTGAAGAAGGAAAACAATTCTTTCAATTATCTGGTGTTGGTGCTTTGCTGAGATATAAGCTTTAAAAAATATTAACTATTCTGTTTGGAATTTTATCTGAATCATTGCAATGATAAACTTTATGAGTTATCTGATTAAATCTATTGCGCAGTTTTAAATTATTATTTTTAATTAGTTGTTTGTTTTTAAGGGATATCTTTAACTGAGGAGGTTTGAACATTTCTGGGGTTTTATTAAAACATTTTTCAAATTCTACGATTCCTTTTGTTAATTCTATCTGAGAAATGTTCTTATAAAGAAATTCATTGTATGTATGAGTTATGCCATGTAATTCTAGGGTTTTATTTAAAGATAAGATATAATTACACCATTCTTTGTTGGATGAAATGGAGTTATTGTTATAATTGGGTATTACATAAAGGGTGTCTGGATTATACATAACAATTTCAGGACAAGGTATGCTTGGAGTAACGTCATCAATTTCTGATGAATTTACTAATCTTATAATGAATAAAATTACTACAAATATTGCTAAAATTAATAGCACAATAATTCCTTTTCTCTTTACACTCCTTTTCATGCTTTTTTACCTCTTTAAAACGGCTTTTTCTATTAAATAAGTATTGATAATGCTTTTAAATAGGATTTGTTTTTATCTTCTATGCCCACAAGCAAGACAATAAAAGAGATAGATGAAACAAGAGAGAGAGAAGAACTGAAAATTCTTGAAGCTGTTCTTTTCATATCTGGAAGATACTTAAGCATGCAGGAACTTATCTCTTTGAGTGATTTAAATCCCATAATTCTTGGAGATTTAATTGAGAGATTAAAGGATAAGTATAACAAGGAAGATTCTGCACTTGAAATTACTGAGAAGAATGGAATGTGGAAGATGGATGTTAGACAGGAATATACAAGTATTATAAACCGACTCGCTACAGGAACTGCTGAATTTTCTAAAGCAGAACAGGAGACTCTTGCTATAATTGCATATAAGCAGCCAATAAAGCAATCTGTTATAATAAAAATAAGGGGGAACAAAGCTTATGAGCATATAAAGAAATTAACAGATTTAGAATTAATAAAAAGAAAAAAAGCAGGACATACTCATGAGCTGAGTCTTAGTGAGGATTTCTATGATTATTTCAGTGTTTCAGAAAATGACAGAACGAGCGTTCCTGGATTGAATGAGGAAATTAAAAAAGAAATAGAAGAAGTGGAAAAAGAAGTTGAAGCAGAAGAAGCTTCTGGGAATGTAATCGAGGCAGAGGGGAATGGAGAGGAAAGTGGTGAAGAAGAGAAAGAAGATGGAGAAAATTCATCACAAGAATCTTTAAAAGAATAAATAGGCAATTAATTCCCTATGGAACCTATTACTGTAATATATCTCATTTACTTGTTTTTGGCATTTTATTTTCTATTTTTGAATATAGTTCTTTATATCCATTATAGAAAGTATATCTTTTATTGTCCAAAACCAAAGAGAGATTATGCTCTTACTATGATTGTTCCTTGTTATAATGAAGGAAAAACAATAGAAGAGACAATTAAATCTGTTTTGAATGCAGGTTACAAGAATCTTAAAAAGATTATCGTAGTTGATGATTGCTCTAAAGATGATTCATATGAAATAATAAAGTCTCTTGCAAAAAAATATCCAAAAGTAATGGCAGTTCAGACTCCAAAGAATACAGGAAATGCGGCAGGTTCAAAGAATTATGGAGCAAAATTTGCAGATACGGAATTTATCGGTTTTACTGATGGAGATTCTTTCATAGAAAAAGGTGCTATTGACAAGATGGTTGGATTTCTTAATGACGAGAAGGTTGGAAGCGTAACTTCATCAGTTCTTGTTTATAACAGAGAGAGTTTCATAGGAAGAGTTCAATCTGTTGAATATAAAATTATAAAATTCTCAAGAAAACTTTTGGAATTTGTTGATTCTATATATGTTACTCCAGGTCCTCTTGGAATATTTAGAAAAAGTGCATTTGACAAAATTGGAGGTTTTGATGAAAAGAATATGACAGAAGATATAGAGATAACATGGCATCTGCAGGCTGAAGGATATAAAGTAAGAATGGCTGTTCCCGCTATAGCTTATACAGTTGCCCCTTCTAAATTTAAAGTTTGGTATAAGCAGAGAGAAAGATGGAATTTGGGAGGATTGCAGACAATTATAAAATATAGAAAAGATTGGTTCAGAAAAGGAATGCTTGGAAATTTTATATTGCCTTTTTTTGTCTCTTCATGGATTATAGGGCTTTTTGGATTGGTGGTTCTTGCGTATAGATTTATAAGAGGTTTTATATTAAGGTTTTTTGCAACAGAATATTCAGTTCAGACGCAGACGGCCCTCTTTAGATTTAGTGATATTAATTTTACACCAAATGTACTTGTATTCTTTGGTTTGATTATCTTCTTTTTAACTTTGTGGTTTACTATAATTGCGTTTTTACATGTTAAAGAGGAGAAATATAAACAGGAGAGTCTTTTTGTAATTGCATTTTATATGATATTTTATGTAATGGTGTACCCGATACTTTTAATAAGTGCAGGCTATAAACTTTTGAGGGGGAATAAAAAATGGTAGACATTTTAAATAATAGGAAGAGAGTTTTTTGGGAGGCTCTTCTTTTAACTTTAGTTATTTTTATTTTTGGAATATTGATTGGTGTGGCTTATGAAGCTTCAAAATCCTCTAATATAAGTGATTACTATACAAATTCAGAAATTTCTCTGATGGATGTTTTTGCATTGAATTCTATGATTAATTTAAATTCAGAAGATTGCGGAGTGTTAACCGGTGCAAATCTTCAGTTTGCAGATAGAATATATGCAGAGGCTGTTCTTCTGGAGAAGTATGAGTCTGCTGGGAAAGTTACAAAAGAAATAGAGGTTGTGCATGAAAGGTATGACATCTTGAGAACATTCCTATGGATAAATAGTATCGAAACTTCTCAAAAATGTAAAGAAAATTATTCCACTGTTGTTTATCTTTATGATTACAATTCCAAAGATTTGGTTCAAAAAGCAAAGCAAAATGTTTGGTCAAAAATACTTTACGATTTAAAGCAAAAGGAAGGAAGCAAGATTCTTTTAATTCCAATAGCTGCAGACAGCAATTTAACGTCTTTAAATTCTCTGACAAATAAGTTTAATATAACTCATTACCCTGTCGTTGTTATAAATGAGAAGGATGTTATATACAATTTAAGTTCTGTTGAAACGCTTAGTAAATACATAAATTGATACTTTTTTATAATACAAATATTAAAAAAGGGACATAACTAAGATTTTTGATGGCAGAATGTTATAGATGCGGTGTTTCTGATGAGAGAGAAAGATTATTTGATTGTATTTCAAGTAAAGGAGTTGTTAAGGTTTGCAAAAGTTGTTCTAATGAGGATGAATCTCCATTAATCCAACCTGTAGATTTAAACAAGCCTGAAAAGGTTAAAACTGTTTATGAAAGACTTTCTTCAATGGCTAATCTTGACCCCAATAAACATAGGCAAATGATTCAGGAGAGAGCTAAGGAAGATAGCATGAGAAGATACAAGCAGGATAGACAGGCAAGGCAGGATGTTACTCTAAAGGGGGTTATTGACAGTAATTTTGAAAAGAGAAAACTTCAACCAAGAACAGATTTAGTTAATAATTTTCACTGGGTTCTTATGAGAATGAGAAGATCAAAGAAACTCACTCAGAAACAACTCGCAGATGCAATAGGAGAGCCGGAGTCAGCTATAAAGAGTGCTGAGGAAGGAACTATTCTAATTAATTCAGATAATCTTGTCAGAAAGCTTGAAAATTATTTAGGCGTTAAATTAAGAAAAGGAGAAGGTGTAGCTTTACCTGAAGGATCAGGAAGATTTGTTAAATCTGGAATTGCTGAAGATCCTGAAAGAAGGGCAATTAGAGAGAAATTTGAGAAGGAAGGAAATTTTGACAGCAAGACTACAGAAGCGCTTACTATAGAAGATTTACAGGAAATAAAGAAGAAAAAAGAAGCTGAAGGAAAAGGTGGATTCTTTTCTTTTTTAAAGAGAAAGAAAAAACCTGAAGATGAACAATCTGAAGAAGGAGATAGTTCCAAAGAAGAGAATGATATTTCTGATGAAGAAGCTAACAAGATACTTTTTGGAAAGTAAAAATATAAACGAAGGCTTTTTAAACTGATTTTATTCTAATTTATTATGGAAATGAATATTCTTAAGGATTCAAAGGAAGAACTTGAAGCTGAAATTGGAAGTTTAACCATGGTAGAAATACTTAGAGTTTATCTGAATAAAGATTCTTCTGTTACTTTTGCTGCATGGAAGAGAGAACATCCTACAAAGAAACCTATTCTAGCTGTTAAGACAAAAGGAAAGACACCTAAGAAAGCAATAGCAGACGCAATTGCTGCAATAACAAAAGATTTGGACGGAATAGAAGCTGATTTCAAGAAGTTGAAGTAATTTTATTATATTATTTTCTAAATAACAATCCTTATTAATTTCACCATTGACCTATTTATATGAAAACCGAGAAGATTTCATCTGGAAGTTACGATTTGAATACGTGGCTTTATGGAGGATATGAAAAAGATATTATAACTATGATTGCCGGTCCTCCGGGATGTGGAAAAACTAATTTTGTAATTTTAGCGGCGTGCAGCCAGGCTAAGAAAGGAAATAAAGTTATTTTTATAGATACTGAAGGAGGATTTAGTGTTGAGAGGGTAAAACAGATTGTTGGAGTAGAGAATGCTGAAAGTGTTTTAAATAATATTTTTCTTTTGAAGCCAACTAATTTTGAAGAGCAGAAAAAAGATTTTTCTAAGTTGTTAATAGCTGTAAAAAAAGAAGATGTTGGACTGATTGTTGTAGATGGAATGGCTATGCTATACAGATTAGAAATTGGGGAGGCTCATAATATGAAAGATGATGAAAAAGTAAGGGAAACAAACAGGGAGATTGCAAAGCAGATGAGAATACTCGCGGAGATTTCAAGAAAGCAAAATATTCCTGTTCTTATAACTAATCAGGTTTATATGGAATTTTTATCAGAAGAAGATTTCAAAAATGGAGCCCCAAGAAATACAAATATTGTAGGAGGAGATTTATTTAAATATTGGAGTAAATGCATAATTGAATTGAAAAATGATGATGGGAAAAGGAAAGCAATTCTTCTCAAGCACAGGAATATGCCCCAGAAGGAAATAAATTTTCTTATAAAAGACGAAGGAATTTTAAAAAGAAAGTGGATTTGAGTGTTTTAAAAAATACATCAAAATTTTTTGATAATTTTTAAAGTAGTTACAAACCAATTTAAAGCAATTCTATTTTAGGGGGTGATGGGTGAGGCTATAAAATTTGAGGCAATAAAGAAAACTGCAGATGTGGGGTTTAAAATAAAGGATTTTAGCAACATATCAAGAGTAGATTCTATATCTCCTCCAAGTGTATTTATAGGTTCTAAGCTAAAATATCCTCTTGTGAATGTAGGAATATTGAGTCCTTTGAATAAAGATGAAAATTCATGGCTTTATGATGATGCAAAGTACTGGGCGGAGAATAATCTTAATATAGAAGAAGTTATGAGTCTGAGAAATGGGCTTCTTAATTCTAGATTTCAGGCAAAAGTAAGTGATATAAGATTAAATAAAAAATTTGTGGAAGTTGCAAAGGATGTTGCAATATCTTCAAGGCAGATTGATGTTGAAATTGAACTCAAAAACAGGCTTATTGTAGGAAGGGAGAAAGATAAAGTTCTTACCCCTCATGGTATGAGAGCTGGTTTAAAGAATGTCGAGATAACTGGGAATTTAAAGGTTGATAAGAAGGTTGACAAGGTCATGAATGATGATATTAAAGCGTCAGAAGCAATGGAATTTTTGTACAAGAATGAAATTGATGAATACGCATTGAGCAAAATACTAAGTGTTGGAGTATTGGGATTAAAGAAAAATAAAAAACTTGTTCCAACAAGATGGAGTATAACTGCAACAGATGATACTCTTGGAAAACAGTTTCTTAAAAATGTAAGGAGTTATCCATGGATAGAAAATCCTGAATTATTTTATGGAGAATTTATGGGAAATCAATATATTCTTCTAATGTTTCCAAGTGTATGGAGCTATGAATTATTTGAATTATATTTACCCCATAGTTCGTGGAATCCCGGACAGGAAATAAAAGCTTCTACAGACATGGAGGGATATTCAGGAAGGAAAGAATATGCTTTTGATACTGCAGGAGGATATTATGCTTCACGTTTTGCTGTGCTTGGATATTTAAATTCTATAAAAAAGCAGGCGAGTGTTTTAGCAATAAGAATTGAAACTCCAAGCTATTGGGCAGCACTTGGAGTTTGGGTTGTTAGAGAATCTGTAAAGAAAGCACTTAAGAGAAGCATGAAGTTTTCTTCAAAAGAAGAAATGGTGGAGAGTGTGAGAAAAATAGGAAAAATAAAATATAATTTTGATTTCTCAAATATTCTTGACAGAAGCAAATTGTTGAAAGAGAAAAAGGAACAGAAGAGTTTGTTTGATTTTGTGAAGAAGGATTAATTCTTTTTTAAAATAATTAAATATTTAAAGAAGATTTATATAACTAATATATGGCTAAAAGAAGGGTGATAAAAAGAAGAGTTATGAAAGTTCCCCAGAAGAAAAAGGTTAATTCTCTCGATAAGGCAGTTAACATTGTAATAATTGTTGGAGCATTTTTGTGTTCCCTTATATTTTTATCTGGAGGAATAACTGGCAATACAATTTTAGATTCTTCAGTTAAGCTTTCAAATATCGTGGGAGCAGGATTGTTTATTGTTGGAGTTGTTGCTTCTTTTATTTATTCTAAGAGAAGATAGGTATGTAATCCTCTTGAACTTAACCTATAATTATTCTTCTGTTTCTTCAGACTCTTTCACTTCTGAATTAGATTCATCTTTGTTATCTTGTGGTTCCTGAGGAGCCATTCTTCTATCGGCCCAAGCTTTGTTTGTTACACATTGAGGATTGAAACAGAAGGTCCATGGTCTTTTTCCTTTTGCCAATCTCATTAACATTGGCCATCCACATTCTGGACATACTTTATCTGTCTTTTTTATTTGTCCATTTGGGGGGAGACTGTAGATAGTTTTACATTCAGGATAGGCATTGCAACTTACAAAAAATCTTCTTGTTTTTTTAGAATAATTTATCGCCAAATCTCCTTTTCCGCATTTTGGACATTTTATTAGTGCATTCTCTATTTTTTGCTGCGCTCTGTATTCTGTATTTGCATCCACAAGTTCTTGTCCTATTTTGTTTTTGCTTTTTTCAAAGTCTTTTGAAATTTTTGTAATTGTAATTTTTGCTTTTTCAATTATATCATTTTCTTTGCTTTCCTGTTTTGTCTTATCTTTTATTCTCTGTATATTGTCCATTTCCAATTCAAATTCTCTTGTTAATTTTTCATCTATAATTATAGGAGAATATTTGTCAAGAGTATTAATTAGAGAGATTCCAAGAGGGGTTGCTTGTATACTCTGTCCTTCAACATATCCTCTGTCATAGAGGGTTTCAACAATTGAAGATCTTGTTGCCTTTGTTCCTAAATTTCTTTTTTCAAGTTCTGAAATTATGGAAGCAGGAGAGAATCTTTTAGGTGGTTGAGTTTCTTTTTGTTCAATTTTAGAATCAATTATAGTTGCTTTTCCTTCCATATCTGGAATTTCTTCTTCCTTTAATTTGCTTGGGTAAATTTCAAGCCAAGCTTTTTTGTGTATTGACTGTCCTTTTTTTGAGAATACCATATCATTGAGAGTTGCCTTTACAGTTTTATTATCAATAAGGGCATCATCGCAGAAAAGACTAAGAAATCTTCTTACGATTAATTTGTATATTTTATCATCTTCTCCTGAAAGAATTTGTTTATTTCCTGTTGGGTAAATTGATGGATGTGCAGGATCTGTTTTTGCTCCTTCAACTGGTTTATCACGAGTAATTAATTTTTCAGCTTTGAATTCTTTTGCTAGTTTTTTTATAATATCCTTATATCCTATTGCTTCTGGCAACTTTTGAGAAGATGTTCTTGGATATGAAATTAATCCTGCTAAGTAAAGGGATTGAGCAATTTGAAGAGTTTTTGAAGGAGTTATTCCATAGAATTTGTAAGCTTCCATCTGGAGAGTTGTAAGATTAAATGGGGAAGGAGGAGGAAGAGCCTCCTGTTTTTTTATTGTTTCAACAGAAACTTCTTTTCCTTTCAAGTCTTCAAATTTACTAAGATGAGATTTATCAAAAATATCTTTTATATATTTCAATTCAATTTTATTTTTTTTATTTGATACTGTTATGAAAATCTGCCAGTAAGGTTTTGATACAAATGCAAGTATTTCTCTTTCTTTTTCTACAATCATATTAAGAGCTGGACCTTGAACTCTTCCTATGGACATTATTTTGAATTTTCCAGTTGTTTTTATGGAATTCATAAGAGCTCTTGAAAGATTTATACCATAGAACCAATCAAGATAATGACGAGTTTCTCCTGCAATTGCCTGTCCCCAATCTAAATTTGGAGATTTGTTTTCATAAGCATACTCAAGTTCTGGTTTTGTAAGAGTTGAGAATTTCATACGTGAAGCATCCTTTTGGTTGCATATGAATCTTACAATATTCAATCCTATAACTTCTCCTTCTATATCATAATCTGTTGCAACTGTTATTTTAGAGGCATCTTTCGCAAGTTTGAGTATTGTGTCATAATATCTCTTTGTAAAATCTTTTTTTCTTGCAAGAAAGTTTGGAATCCAGGCTATATCAAAGTTTGGGATTTGATATCCTCCATTTTTTTGTTTGAGTGTAAATAAATGTCCTACAGCACATGCAACAACTATTTTTTGTTTACCTCTTTCAACTTCATAATAAGATATTTTATTGAAATTTTTCTGTGTGGCATTTCCCAATGCGCTTGCAATTTTTAATGCTGCCTGTGGCTTCTCTGTCACGATAAGTTCATATCCATTTGATTTTAGATTTATCTTTGGAGAGGAATATTCTTTTGCTTTTACTGATTTCTTAAACTTCTTTTTTATTACAGTAAATTGTTCAACTTTTTCAATATCTTTCTTTAAAGGTTTTTTATAATTTTTTTTAATTGCACCTTGTTTTATCGTTTCATTAGGAGTTGATTTAACATTTTTTTCTGTTACGTTCTTTAGTATAGTTTCCTTTGGTAAGCTTTCCTTCACTTCTTTTTGAGTTGCGTATTTCAAATCACTTCTATCAACTCTGAAATTTCCTTCTGCGGCAACTTCTTCCTTTGATTTTTCTTGTTTCTTTTTCATTTTTGTTCAAAATAGTCTATAAGGAGACTTTTTATTGTTTTTGTATTCTTTTGTAGCTCGTTAATTTACTTAATTCTTCTATTCTCTTATTTGCATCAACAGATGCAGAGAACATTTTCCAAAAAACTTTGGATAACCATTCCGCCCATTCTTTATCCTTAAGTGTGTAAAATATAACTGTGGTTGTCTTTAGTTCATTTTCTTTGTTTGTTGGATCTTTCACTTCTTTTAATTTAATTATTTGCCCATCAGAAATAAATCCCCTTAATGGTTGTTCTTTATGTCTTATTTCTATAAGCTCTTTTCCATACTTAAAATTTAGAGAGAGCATTTTTTCAATGTTTTCTTTTCCTGCCAAGTCTACTCTGCAAATTACTTTTATGTTTATATTTTTCTTTACTATTTCTTCTATTGCTTCAAAAACCTCTTTGTAATTTATTAGAGAGAGATTTCCGGAGAATAAAAGTAATTGTTTTTTTGTATTTTTTATATGCTCTACGACTTCCTTAAGCCAGTATTTTTCTTCCTCGTATCCAACAACTGCTTTTTTGTTTTGATCTTTAATGTTTTGAAATATATCAAATGGGGAGAACTCATACTTTGTTTTTCCTTCATATATCTCTTTTTCCATAGATTTTTGAACAGAGGAAGAACTTACTCTTTCTCTTGATGACCAGTAAACAAGCTTTAATGCTCCTCTTGTTCCTTCTCTGAATATTCTTGTATCAATTGTCCCGAAATTCTCTTTTATTTCAGTTATATATCTGTCAACAGTTCTCCAGTTTTTCTTTATATATTCTGCAATTTCCTGAATTGAACGTGGCTTGGTGTATATGAAATCCTCTATTTTCTTTATTGTATCTGAATTTAGCATATATAATTGTATATTTTCTATTATATAAACGTTATGCAACTATGTGGACAATTTATGTACAGTAAAATGTAAATAAAATACAAGTCATATGTATAATATGACAACAATAGAGGCGATATTTGCTACAAATATAAAAAATCATGTAAACGAGATATACAAGATTTTACATACTCCCACATTAATTCTGTTAGATAATCTTCTGTTAAAAGATAATCTCTATCTTATGAAATTTAAGGATAATAAATTTGAAACTACCAAAGAGATAGTTAAAGCTGATAAAGTTGGAGATTTCTGTTATATTGAAGAGGATTTTTTCTTCCCTGTAAAGAGAATGTGTGAAAAAGTAGGTCAGAAATTAACATTCCCTGAAATTGATACAAAAATATTAAGATATCTATATCCAAATTTAAATTTTGATGCTTATAGCTTTTATCCTGTTGGTATTGGTTTAAATATAGATGGGATGAGTAGAATTTCTGGGCATCTTTACAAAATAAAAGAGGGGAGAAAGACATAATGTCTATAGAATTAGTTGGAGATATAGCTGAGGAGAGAAATTTATGTGACTTTGAAAATCTTGAAGATTTAATAAAGAAATTTATACATTCAACGAGTCTTAGCTATCTTAAGCCTATGTTTGAAAAGGAGATTGGTCCTAGAATAAATAAAATAAAGAAAGAGAAAAGAGATCTTGTTTCAAATTTATTAGGAGAGATTCCATTAAATTCTCAGGAAGGAGATATTCAGAATGCGTTATTGCATATTCTTAGAGATTATATTGCATGTGATTTGGATGTTAAGTATGATTCTCTTGATCCAAAAATATTTCAACTGGAACGTGCAATTGTTTTATCTCCAGACACGATGGATAAGCAAGAAGTAAGCATACCCCTTTTTGCTGGAGTTAGCTTTGGAGATAGTCCATGGAAATACTCGCACAAATATGAAGAGAAATACAAAACTAATTTTTTGAATGTAGAATCAAAAGCTCCACCTATTCCAAAGGAAGTTAAAGAAAAAGCAAGGAAATTTTCTTCAGATTATCTTACTTCTATAGCAAGAACTCTTGAAGATCCTGTGATGGGAAATCTTCTTCTAAAAAATTATGATAAGTTTAGTTTGCCCAATCTTCTTATGTATTGGATTCCTTCCCCTCAGGAATTAAAAATAGAAGTTGAAACAGTAGAGAAAGATCCAATTCTTGTTGCAAATAATCTTGGAAGAAGTTTCCTTATAGACAATTGGTTTGTTAAAGGAGAACAACCGTATGAGCATTATCTTTTAGAATTTAAAAAATCTAGAAGAAATTAATCATTTTTCACTATCTATCGTTCTAATGGTTTCTTTATCTACTGCTTTCTCAAGATTATTTATTTCATATAATCTTTTCATTGCATTGTCTTCATTTATTATATTAATTGGGCTATAAGGTACTCTTTCAACTATTTTCCCATTACTCATTTGATATATAACAAATTGTTTTCCAATTTGTATAGCTCTGTATGAATACTCTAACCCTAGTGAGATTCCTTTGAGTCTGTCTTTTTCTTTTACATGTTTTTTTATTATCATCTTATTATATTTCAAATATGGTTCCCTTTCTTGCAACGTGAATAACTCTTGTTTTCCCTATTTTTTCCTGCAATCCTCCAGCAGGATGAACATGTCCTGATATGAGAATATCCGGCTTGAATTCTCTTATTGCTTTTGAAACCGCCCTTGAACCGTTGACTCCTGAAAATTCTGATACGCTTCCAGAAGGGTTTGTATGAGTTACCATTATTTTCTTTTTTGCGTCTTTTATGTTTTCATGTCCTTTTTTTAAGGTCTTGAAAATGTTTTCATCTTCTACCCAGAAAGGTCCGACAGTTGAATCATATCCTGCTCCAAATATGCCTATGTCATTTTTCATCACAGAATATCCATGAATGTGTTTTGTTCTGGGATAAATTTCAGTTAAATTTCTTATGGTTGACATTGATTCATGATTTCCTGGTATAAGAAGAACTTCTTTGTTTTCTTTTATAAATGGGCCAACAATGTTTTTAGTTGATTGTTCGAAGAATGTTAAATCTCCTGCAATAATAACTAAATCTACATTCTTATCCTTTGCCTGTTTTGCAAGCTTCTTAATTAAATTTTCATCTCCATGTAAATCTGAAACGGCAAGAATTCTTGTTTTTTTCTCCTTTTCCATTTACAATAAGAATAAGTTTAGTTAATAAATTTTTAGAAATTAAATTTCATAAATTTGGTTAAATTTTCATCAATACTCTGTAGTGAATATATACATTACAAAACATTTAAAAGGAAGATACTATCTCGATATATACTTTAAATAGGACACATCCGAAAAATGGAAACAGAAATAAAAGACAATTTTGATATCTTTTTCCGAAGGAAACCTGCTCTAATGCTTGTTTCTTTGAAAAAGAATACTAGGATGAGGTACGGTAGTATTTTGGCTAAGGAAGTGGATTGCACTTACAGCCATGCAGTGAAGATCCTGCAGACTTTAGAGATTCTAAAGTTAGTTGATTTTGAAAAAAGGGGCAGAATAAAGGTGATAAAACTAACTAAGAAAGGAATTGAAGTCGCAGAGGCTATTGAGAACATTCAAAAATTGATACGTTAAGACGTTAGTGAGGTGATTGCTAACCGCCCCAATTTGCTTAGTGAAGAGAATAGATATTTGTAAACTTGTTAGTGTATCTCGTAAAAATTAATATAATTCTTATGTTATAACAAATAATTTATAATCCTTGTTTTTTTAGTAAGTATATGATAAAGAAATACACTGGAATAAAATTCCCTCCATTGACTCCTAAAGAAGTTGAAGAGAAGTACAAAGAAGCTCAGGAAGAGATGGTGGAAGTCCTAGCTTGGAAAAAAGAAGAGGAAGAGAGACTTAATGATAAAAAATCAAAGCCTCAGGCAATAGGTGCAGCTAAAAGAGCATTGGTTAAGGTTGCAAGAAGAATAGATACTGTTAATGGGAATATATTGTACTGGCAATTAAGAAAAGAAGGAAAGAGCCATTTCTATGCAAACCTTGAAAGAACTGAATTCTGGGATAAGCTGAAGAATGGAGATTCTGGAGATAAAGAAGGAAGCAAAGAGGATGATGATTAAGAAGTTTTTTAAACAAATTTATTCTATGTTTTTATATGGCCTCGTAGCTCAGCCTGGCTAGAGCACTAGACTCTTACGAGCTTCCGGATTAAAAGAGTCCGACTGTAAGGAGAAATCTAGGTGTCGTGGGTTCAAATCCCATCGGGGCCATTTTTAGAAATGATTTTTCTTTTTAGTTAATTTTAAAAGTAAATTATTCTTCTATATTTTGTGCAAACTTTGTGTTTGTAATATTAATATAAAGGAGGTAAAAATGGTTAAGTCTAAAAATAATTTTGTTGGAAGTTGGGCTTTTCTTATAGGAGTTGTCCTTGCGGTGGTTTTAGGATTGGCGGGAGCTATTGATGAAATATGGACAATTGTGTTTATATTTATTGGTTTGCTTATAGGAATGTTAAATGTGACTAATAAAGAAACAACACCTTTTTTGATTTCTGGAACAGTGTTAATTATTGCTTCTGCATTGGGAGGAAGTGTTCTTTCGGATGTTCAGACCTTATCCAATGTGCTTAATGCACTTCTTGTAATATTTATCCCAGCAACTGTAATAGTCGCTATAAAGAATGTATTTATCTTAGCTAAAGATTAAGATTCTATTTTTTAATTTTTTATAATTCTTTATCTATATTCACGCCAAGTGTGGTCACACTTTGTGCACTTGAAGAACTTAGTTTCTGCTTCATCTCCTGCACGCGTCTGAATTGTCCAGAAGTATGCTTTATCATTGTCACATTTCTTACATTTTTCAACGACAACTGGAAGAGTATTCATTTCTTTTTTAATTACAGCAACTTTATTTTTACTCTCAATCTTTTCAGAAGTTTTTATTTTAAGTTTGTCTTTTGTAGAATATTCACATCTCGCACAGCCGTAGTTCTTTCTCTTTTGAATCAAGACTGCTCCACATTTAGGACAGAATTCCATCATTTTTATTATTTTTTCCTCTTGGCTTTATTTCAGTTTAAATTTAAGTAATTTATAAAGGTTCTTATTGCCTTTTTTAAAGTTTTTTATTATTTTTTACTCTTTGCAAAATCCCTTTTCATAAGCAGGTTTTGAATGCTCGTAAAATACTAACTTTGCCCATCCAATTTCTGGAAGGATGTCAAATACTGCTCTTCCAACTAGTTGTTCCTGTGTTATATTTGTTTCAATAGTAAGTTGACCATCGTTATTATCTCCCATTGTTGAGAAAATGTATTCTCCGTTTTCCTGTCTTATACTTATTATTCTGTGGATTATTGGATTTGCTTGTCCTGCATTGAAAATTATAACATCCCCAATTTTCAATTTTTCTGGGTTTGCCCTCACGATAAAGATTATATCTCCTTTGCTGAACCCTTTCTTCATTGAAAATTTTTCGAATTCTTGTTTAGCTATACCAATACTTTCATATTTAAGTTGATGTCTGTCCCACCAGTTATCAAAATTTCCAAATATATTTCCCGTGTGATACATACTACAGGACTCAACAATTGCAAGAGGCAAAGAAGTTCCTGTTGCCAGGTTTAGGAGAGGGAAGAATACAAATTTTATAACGACGAATATAAATACCAATGAAATTAGCCAACCCTTAAAACTATCGTCTTTCCATATTACTTGCCAGGATTTTTTAAGAAATCTCTTAAATTTACTCTTAGATTCACCTTCTTTACTCATTTAATAAAGGGTGAAAAAGAGTTTTTAAAATGTTTGAAAATATATTCTTTTGATATTTTTTGGTTTGTTTTTATGAATTCGTTACGTATTTTTATAGGGATTTAAAATTCATAAGATTTAAATAGTATACATTATGTTGTATACACGTTGTAATATATACAACCTCTTTTCAACCCTTTGCCAGACTCGAGGTGAAAATCTGGAGCTCTGGCTTCATATTCGTGCAGATGGAGAAAAGCATACAAAAAATCAAGAAAACAAAATGATGAACGACATATTTGATAATACAATTTTGTGCAATAAGTGTGGAAAAAAAATGCAAAAGGCACAGGTTGTGAAAAATGGTTTTGTTCTTCGTTTGATGGTTTGCCCAAATGCTGACTGTAATGAAAAAATAATTCATCCTTCTGATGAGCAAGAATACAACAGATTTATAAATTTAAAGAACAAAGAATTTCACGTTAAGATGAGATTGGTAGGAAATAGCTATGCTGTTTCAATACCTAAGGAAATAGTCTCTTTTATGAATGAGCAGACAAAAATAATGGATGAGATGGTTAAATTATGCTTTGAGGATTTTGGTAAGTTAAGTTTAAATTTTGAGGAATTAAAAGGAAAAAGATAAATATAATATGACAAAAAATACAATTAAATTAAAAGTTGTTGAAGCTTTGCAGGATGATGCTTACAAAGGGATAGCAAGAATAGATGCTGATTTGATGAAGGAACTTGAATTAAAGAGAGGAGATGTAATTCTTATAAAAGGAAACAGAGAGACTGTTGCAATTGTTGACAAATCTTATCCAGCTGATATTGGAGAGGGCATAATAAGGATAGATGGTGTTCAAAGAAAAAATGCAAAGACAGGAATAGGAGAAGTTGTTATAATTTCAAAAGCTGAGATAAAAGAAGCAAAGAAAATAATGATTGCTCCTGCACAAAAAGGAATAATGGTTCAGGGAGATCCTTCTAGTCTTAGAAATGGATTGCTTGGAAAGCCAGTTGTTAAGGGGGATATTGTTGTTTTGGGGGGAATTCAGAGAAGAAAAGATTTATTTTCAGATATGGGAATGGACGATGAGATGGGAGGATTATTGGGAGATATGTTTGGTAGTATGGGTTTTGGAAATTTAGGCGGTGGAATCTCACAAATCAAATTTTCAGTTGTAAGTGTAACTCCTAATCTACCTGTGAGGATTACTGAAAACACAGAGGTTTCATTAAATCCAAAAGCAGTTGAAATTACTGAGGAAAATCTTCCAGATATAAACTATGAAGATATAGGGGGATTGGGAGATGAGATAAAGAAAATAAGAGAGATGGTAGAAATTCCTATGAAACACCCAGAGATATTTGAAAGACTTGGAATAGAACCTCCTAGAGGAGTTCTTTTACATGGACCTCCAGGAACTGGAAAGACTTTACTTGCAAAAGCTGTTGCAAATGAATCAGAATCAAATTTTATGCTATTAAATGGACCAGAAATAATGTCAAAATTCTACGGAGAATCAGAAAAGAAAATAAGAGATATATTTGAAGAGGCAGAAAAAAATGCTCCTACAATTATATTTATAGATGAATTAGATGCAATTGCACCGAAAAGAGAAGAAGTTACAGGAGAAGTTGAAAGAAGAGTTGTGTCTCAGATTTTAACTCTTATGGATGGATTGAAATCTCGTGGAAAAGTTATAGTTATTGGGGCTACAAACAGAGTTAATGCAATTGATCCTGCTTTGAGAAGACCAGGAAGATTTGACAGAGAAATAGAAGTTGGAGTTCCAAGAAAAGAAGGAAGATTACAAATATTAAAAATTCATACAAGAGGAATGCCTTTAACAAAAACTGTTAAGTTAGAAGAATTAGCTTCTATAACTCATGGTTTTGTTGGTGCAGATATAGAATCTCTTGCTAAAGAAGCTGCTATGAATGTTCTTAGAAAATATTTACCTCAAATGAAATTGGATGGGGAGGAACAGATTCCTCAAGATATATTAGAAAAACTAGTTATAAATCAAGAAGATTTTATGGATGCTCTTAAGGTTGTGAGACCTTCAGCCATGAGAGAAGTTTTAGTTGAAACCCCTAATGTTGACTGGGAAGATGTTGGAGGCTTGGACGATGTTAAGCAGGAATTAAAAGAGGCTGTCGAATGGCCAATGAAATATCCTGATAGTTTCAAGAGAATGGGAATAAGACCTTCAAGAGGGATTTTACTCTATGGTCCTCCTGGAACTGGAAAAACTTTATTAGCTAAAGCTGTTGCAAAAGAATCAGAAGCTAATTTCATAAATGTTAAAGGTCCATCTTTGTTGAGTATGTGGGTCGGAAAATCTGAAGAAGGAATGAGAAAAATATTTGAGAGAGCAAGACAAGTTGCTCCTTGTGTTATATTCTTTGATGAAATTGATTCCTTGGCTGGAAAGAGAGGAATTGATTATGGAACAAAAGTTACTGAGAGAGTTCTTAATCAAATGCTCGCTGAGATGGATGGATTAGAAGATATGAAAGATATATTAGTAATTGGTGCAACAAACAGACCAGATATGTTAGATCCTGCTTTATTGAGACCAGGAAGATTTGATAAGATATTATTAGTAAACGCTCCAGACTCAAAAGGAAGATTGAATATTCTTAAGATACACACTCAGAAAATGCCTTTCGGTGATGGAAAGAAAGCATTTACAGATAAGGAAAGAGAAGAGATGCTAAGGGAATTGCTTGATAAAACAGAAGGATATACTGGTGCTGATATAGAATCCTTAGCAAGAGAAGCAGCTTTACTTGCACTTAGAGAATCAATAGAAGCTAAGTTTGTAACGAAGAAGCACTTTGAAGATGCTCTTAAAAAAGTAAAACCAAGTATAACAAAATCAACTATAGATGTTTACAAGAAGATAGAAGAAACTTTTTTTAAGTCTGCAAAGGCTGCGGTTCCTGAAGCAAGCAGTTATTTAGGATAAATTTTTATATTTTATATTCTAAAATATAGCAATTATTATAAAGCATATTATTTTTTTTAATTATGCAAAAAAATTATTCTAAATTTGAGAAAAATATTCATACTTACTGCGATAATAATGAATTAGAGAATGTTTTATTTCCCGCTTTTGTTAATTTATGGGATGAAGATTTTCCTATAGAAAAGAAGGATTTGGTTATTGTAACATCAAATATTATAAATAATCTATTAAAAAAGGGGATTTTACAAAGAGTCTTTCAAAGAGGAGATGTGGATTATGAAGTATTTAGGAGAGATGAATTTGGTGAATACGTGGAAATCCCATACAAAAATTGTTTTGAAGATGGATATAGCTTGTTTAAGGTTATGCCTCATGAGGATTTGGTAAAGTATAGTGATGTAATAAAAAGAAAGATGAAATTATTGGGAAGAACTTGAAATTAATTTTGCATGTTTTATCATACTACAATAAAACTTATAAATTAATTATTTATTGATTTTTTTATGGAGAACAAGATTAAGTTAGAAAATTTGTCAGAGGAAGAAGCATATAAATTATGTATAAAACTATTAGATAAATGTAATCAAGATATTGCTAATATGAATAAACATATTAATGATACAATTAATTATTGTGATAATTTAGATAATTTTGCTAAAAAATATCATCCTGCTTTTGTCTTGAATGTTTTAGATTATATTAACTTTAAGAATTAGATAATTGCTTTATTTAATTTTCACTTGTAGTAATTGTCTTCTTTCCGTCTTTTTCAATTAATATTGTATCCTCTGTTTGTGCAACAATTCCTTTTCCAACTTCAATTAGTTGAGCATACTGATGAAGATTTTCATTTTGTTCAAGTTGATTAAGTGCAATAAGAGTTTTTGTCCCAAATTTCTTTACAAGCCAACGGGAGCAAAAAGGCAATTGTTGATATTCTTCTGCAATATATTCTAAAATTTCTCTAGCATTTGGATTTCTTATATTCTTATAATCTATGAGGGAGTAAATTCCTGAAGGTCTTCCATCTTTGACCTTTCCTGCACCGTTCGTTGAGAAAGGTTCTATTGCATATAAGCCCGGTTTTATTTCTGAAACTCTTTTATCATCAATATTTGGAATACTTAATCCCGAATGAAGATTATATTGCTCTATTTGATGACCTGAGAGATTTATTATTGGAGAAAAGCCGTAGGATTCTATTGCTTTTTGAACAGCTTTTCCTATTTCATTTGTTGAAACATCTTTGCCTATTGTTCTTTTTGCTTCCTCAAGAGCTTTTTCAGAAGCTTCTATTAATTTTTTATTTTCTGCTGAGTCTTCTAGGTCAACTGAAAAAGCTGTATCAGAAATCCACCCATCTACGTGAACTCCGAGATCGACTTTAAGCAACCCGTGGGCAACGGTTTTATCATCATAGGAAGGAGTAAAGTGGGCTGCAATTTCATTTATTGAAAGATTTGTTGGAAAAGCAGGTTTTCCCTTTAATTCGTAAATTTTGGATTCAATTTTTTCTGCTATTTCAAGCAAGGGAGTTCCTTTTTTTACATATGGTCTGATATACTTTTTTACTTCTTGTGCAATTTGTCCTGCAAGAATTATCTTTTTATTTTCCATTTTAATCTCTTATCTCCCATTCTCTTTTTAATCTTTTAATTGCCCAATAAACAGATGTTACAAGAAGATAATCTATTAAGAGTGTATACCCAATTGTTAACATAATTACATTTCCTACAAATTGATATTGATTTAATATTCTTGCTTTTACAAACCAGAATGCAGTCCAGAGAAGTATAATTACCCCAAATATAATCCACCCTCTTTTTATAATATGGTGTTTAATATTTTTGTGTTTCTTCATAATTTTATTAGAGGGAGAATTGGTTTAATTATTTTTCTTTTACATCCATTTGCTCAATTGATTCTGATTCTCTTTATTTATAAGTTCTTTTACATCAATATTAAAAACCTGGAAAAGGTTTTCAACTGCAGGAAGAATTTGTCTTTCAAGATAATACTTTATGTTGTATTCTCCTTTTTCTTGGGGGAGCTTAACCTTTTCCCTTACTAATTTTGATTCTTTGCCTTTTGTTTCAGCAATATAATATTCAATTAGATTTCCTTCACTCAGAGGAATTCCTAATTCTTTCATCTTTCTTGCAGCAATTACATGAGGAGAAATAGCTTTGTACTCCGAAAGGGATTTTTTAAGCTGGGTTCTTATTATTAAATCAGCTTTTGGTATCTCCCTTTCTTTTAATTTTTTTATAATTTCTTTAACATAAATAAGGGCTTTTTTCTCATTTCCTTCTTTAAGAATAAGTCTTATAACATTATCCTGCATTTCTCTGGAGAGTGTACACCAATCTCTTCTTACTGTTTCAAAACCTCTTATTTTAAGATTTCCTTTTTCATCTATAAGAGCATATTTCTTTTTTGCACCAGTTAATCCTGTTCTTTTTGTGACCCATATTCCTCTCTTGAAGAATCCTTCCAATTCGAGTTCCATAACTCCTGGCAATTCGGAATTTAATTTTTTAAGAAAATCTTTTATTTGAGATTCTGTTTTCTTTCCTATTAAAAATGCAACGCTGTCTGTATCAGCATATATAACTCCATAACCTGCTTTCTCTACTTTGTCTATTGTTTCTTTGTTAAATTGCCTTACAAATGCAAGAATGGATGCAGAAGATTCCAAAGAATAATATCTTGCCCCAAAGAAACCAATATAACCATGGACAGATGCAGAAAGAACTTTGAAGGCATTGCTTCTTGCCTTGGTTAAAAGGTTTGGGTTTTTTTTGTATTCTTCTTTGAAATGTTTTCTTTTTTCATATATTTCTTTAAGCATTTCAGGAAGAAATCCTGTTTTTTTTGAAAAATAGAACCTTGTCTTTTTTCCTTGGAAATTTATCTCAGGAGATTCATAAGAATCTTTTTCTTTTTTTTCTAGAAGAGTTCCCTTAGATATATTTTCTGAAATTATTATGCTGGTGTGCATTGAGGTGAAATCAAATATTGCAAGATTCTCATATAATCCTGGTTTTGGTTCAAAAACGAATGCTCCTTCAACACTTGCAGTGTCTCTTCTTTCAGACATTTCAGGATTATATGGTCTTTTTTCCGGAATTTCATTAAACCTTTCCAAGTTATTAAGAATATACGATTCAACATATCTTGAAAGTCCTGCTCTGGATAGTTCAAAGACAGGTTCCTGAGTTGTTTTTGTAAATTCCATTAAATCTGGCCAAAATTTTTCAAATAGTTGGTATGTTAGGAAAGAATCCTGTAGGTTATATTCATAAAAATCCACCCAATTGCCCTCTGTTAATTCAGAAGAATCTTTGAATTTAAAATCTTTTTTTGTATCTCCCAAAAATTCTTTTGAAACTTCATTCAAAGAGAGAGTTTCAGATTTCATATACTGAGCATAAGCTGTTCTTATAAATTTTAAAATATCAACATGAACTATTCCATTTATCCTAGCTGTAATATTTATTCCTCTTGAAAATCTTGGCTGACTATCATCTAGTCCCAAGTTTAGTTTTACTTGGTGCTTTTCTGCTCTAGCTTTTAGATATGGCAAATCAAACGCATCTGAGTAATACCCCACTAAAAAGTCAGGAGAAATCTTCCTTACTTCTTTTGCAAACTTCTCTAAAAGTTCTCCCTCATCTTTTACATATTCCACGTAAGCAGGTTTGTTATTCTCATTTGATATTTTTTTCCAAGTTATTACTTTTTTTATTTTATCAGAAACAAGGGAGACCATAAATATTTCCCCTTTTCCTATCTGAACATCATCTGTTTCAATATCATAAGCTAAAACTTTAGGTGTGAAATTTCTATTTTCTATCTCTTTTACTTTTTCAAGTTTTAAGCATAAATCTGCATCAATAGTACAGCCTATTCCTCCATACTCTTGAGAGTTGTCAAGAACTTCTCCTTCAATTTCATACCATCTTAAGGGATTTATTTTCTTTTCAATTATATAATGTGTTATGAATCCTAAATCATACCCTCTTCTTTTTTCAATTTCAGGAAAATCAAGTTTGTCTGCTATGTCATGCATATCCTTATAATTTGTTGCGTAAATCTTGAGAGCCTTTACTTTCCTATCCAAGAAGTTCTTCTCCTTAATTTCTACTTTTTCAACTTTGGTCTGGCGACCTTTCAGGTCTAGCTGTATCTCTTTTATCTTTTTAACAAGACTGTCTATTCTTTTTTGGTTTATATCCTCCCTTAAAATTGCCCACATATAGACAGGACAGGAGTCAATAATGCATATTCTTCTTCCTTTATCGTCTCTTCCTATAATTTTAGCATAGTTTCTTCCTTCCCAGTCAAAATGGTCATAATCTATGGGAATGAAGGTGGTTTTCATAAAACGGGTTAAGTAAAAGAATTATTTAAAACTTGGGGATTTGCAAATCGAAAGATTTATATATAACTACATAGTAGTTACAATATGGTAAAAAATGACTTGATTTCAAAGTATCGTAAGTATAGCCCTGATGTGGATTTTAATGGTGAGCAGGGTATGGAATTGGCAAACCAACTTATAGAAAGATATGGTTCTATTGAAAATGTTATGGATGCAATAAATAAAGAGAGTAAAGGAAACAAAGAAGATAAAGCTGCCAAATTATCTAAAAAAGAAAATGAACTTGAAAAAGCCCTTATATTTGTTAAGAGATCTGATGGTATGTCTGTAAATCCTGACAATTTATATTCTGATAGAGAGGCAAAGGAACAATTAATAAGGGAATACAAGGGAGATAAAAAGTATCTTTCTGGTTTTTCTGATTATAAACTTGGTGCAGCTTTCAAAAGTGTTTATTATTCTGCTTTGAAAAAGACAAAGAAGTAGATAATTATTTATATTTCTCACACTTACGATTTTTAGTAAAATGGGATTAAATATAAGAGATATAATACCAAGAAGGGAAGTTGATATACCCGAATTGCAAGAGAAAGTTCTGTGCGTTGATGCTTTCAATGCATTGTACCAATTTTTATCTACGGTAAGACAGCCAGATGGAACTCCTCTTATGGATAACAAGAAGAGAATTACAAGTCATCTTTCTGGAATATTTTATAGAAATATTAGTTTGTTGAATGAAGGAATTAAACTTGTTTATGTTTTTGATGGAAGAGCTCCAGAGTTAAAGGAAAAGACTTTCAAGAAAAGACAGGATGTCAGGGATATTGCAAAAGAAAGATATGAAACTGCAAAAGATGAAGCAGATGTGATGGGAATGAAAAGGTATAGTTCTCAATTATTAAGGCTGGATGATGAGATGATAAAGGAGAGCAAAGAGCTTTTGGTTGCAATGGGGATTCCAATAATACAAGCTCCTTCAGAAGGAGAAGCGCAGGCAGCTTACATGTCAAGAACAAACACAAAAGTTTATGCTTCTGTAAGTCAAGATTATGACAGTCTTCTTTTTGGGGCTTCTAGATTAATAAGAAATTTAACAGTTTCAAGAAAGAGGAAAACTTACAGCGGATATGTTGAAATTAAGCCAGAGATTATTGAACTTGAAAAAGTATTTAATTTTCTTGAGATAAATCTTGAGCAACTTATATGTTTGGGAATTCTTGTTGGAACAGATTATAACCCCAAAGGAATTCCAGGAATAGGGCAGAAAAAAGCTTTGGATATTGTAAAAAAATATAAAGTTCCATATGAAATTTTCAAAAGTGTTGAGGAGCAAATTTTGAGTCTGCCTGAGGATGAAAGATTCAATTGGCAGGATATTTTTGCATTGTTTTACAAGCCAGATGTAACAAACCAGGATTTTGAGTTTAAGCCATTTGATGAAGATAAGATAAAAGATATTCTTGTGAGAAGACACGATTTTTCTGAAGAGAGAGTTCAGAAACAGGTGGATAGATTAAAGGAAATAAAACTAAAGAGTCAGCAGAAGAGCTTGGGTAAATGGTTTTGAAGAATTAATTTATTTCTTATATTCTTCTTATTATCTATCTTTGAAGTTTTATTCTAACTGCAGAATCTTCTTTTGCCTTTTCTATTTTTCTATGTCTTCTCCATATTGGTATTCCTATAACAAGTAAAACTATTCCTATTATAAGAATGAGAGTTTTCATATAAATTATAGAAGTAAAGCTTAGTACAATTAATAATAATCCAACTATAACAAATGTTCTTCCTAATTTTAATTTCCAAATCATAAAACCTAACCCAACTAGGATAATTATTGGAACTACAGAATAAATAAGAGTATCACTTAATCCAATGTTAGTAAAAATTCCATTAATATCAAGGCTCGTTCTGTTAATTCCATATACTGCAAGGAGAGCAACACAAAAAGAAATTAGGCTTGAGGTTCCTTTGTTCTTTAGCATTCTGAATAATGCGAAATTTATTATTGCAAAGAATATAACAAACAGTAATCCAAGGAGCATAGTATTTGGATCTATACTATAGAGAACATTATTCAACATATATGAGATATGAATTATCTCTTTATAAATTTATTTTATAAATAAGAAATAAAGCTGTCATGAAAGAATATAATTATCATTGTAAAATCATACCATTTATCATAATCTTAGTTTAATTTAATATTATAATAAAATAACTGTTACAGTTAACTATTATAAAATATCTATTCTTTTAGGAACATTTAAAATCTTTTTTCTGTTTTGTTAAATATGGAAAATCATCGCTCTTTCAATATCCTTGGAAATGTAGCAGTTGTTAATTTTTCTGACACTACAACAATTGCAGAGAAGAAAAAGTTTGCTCAGGAGATATTGGATAAAAATAATTTTATTAAGACAGTATTGGAGAAGTCAGGGAAATTTCATGGAAGGCTGAGAAAGATGGAAACAAAACATATTGCAGGTGAAAAGAACAAAGAGGTTTTGTATAAAGAAAATAACTGTTCTTTTAGGTTTAATATTGACAGGACTTACTTTTCTCCAAGATTGAGCAATGAGAGAAAAGAAATTGCAGATTTAATAAAAAAAGATTCTGAAGTTTTGGTAATGTTTGCTGGAGTTGCTCCATTTTCTATAGTGATTGCTAAGAATTCAAGGCCGAAGAGAGTTTATTCAAATGAGATAAATAAAGAAGCGAATAAATATGCAGAATTGAATGCAGAGATAAATGGAGTTAAGAATAGAATCGAATTTGTTAACGGAGATATTAAAAAAGTTGCACTTAAACTGAAGAAAGAGAATAAGAAATTTGATTTTATTGTTATGCCGCGTCCAAATCTAAGAGAGAGTTTTCTTGAGCAAGCATTTATGCTTAGCAAAAAAGGAACAAAGGTATACTATTATGATTTCTGCAAGGTTGATGAAACAGATTTAATTGTTGAAAAAATAAAAAAGCAGGCTGAGAAATTCAAAAGGCAGGTTAAAGTATTAAAAGTTAAATCTGCTGGGGAGACTGCTCCCTATAAAATAAGAATTAGAGTTGATTTTACTGTCTTAAAATAATTTTAAATTTGTCTCCACATTCTTTTTTGTGTGAAATATAATTTTCTTTCGAATTATCCTGCTTTAGTCTGTTAATATTTAATTCAAGAGAATAGTCATTAAATTTATCTTTTATCAAATCGTTTAGGGTATCATATCCTAAGCTTTTGCAAATAGGTCTGTATGGATTTATAATTTCTCCAGGAATTCTTATAATCTGTGAAAGGGGGATGTCCTGCCTTCCAATATATTCTCCTTTTCCAATGTGAACTTCATTTGCCTTTTTGTAATTCAGGAAATATTTTATATTTTTGTGCTGAAAGTCTAATGCAAAATGCAATCTGTTAAAATTAAATTCCGATGTTGGAAGGTGCTCTTCAATAACAAAAAAGTATGGAATACTTTTTGAAGCCATAATTGCTGCAGAAACCAAAGTTAAATCTAGACATGGATTCATAAAACCGGTTTTCCCATTTTTGAGTATTTCTATGGCAGAACGTTGTGCAAAAAATTTGTCAATTTGTTCGTTTGTCCAGAAAATTCTTTCTATTTTTTCATCAACTTCAAATACTATCTCTTTTGCTAAGTCTATTCCATTTTTATTGTTTTCCATGAAAGATACCATTAAAACTTAGTATTTCTACAGTTTAAAAGAATTATGAATTATAACTTCTTTTCAGACTTAATTGCAGTCGGGGCTTCTCCACCATGCCAGGTAAATCTTGGTCTTATTCTCATGGGATAGATTCTCTCTGAATTATCATCAAGAATAATAGCAGAACCGCTTAGAGAAGGCAAATCATCCATATATTGTTTTATGCTCTCCAGAAGATAGCTTTGCATTATTCTGTTTAATGCTTCTAAATCCGGAGCAGAAGTAACCCTATGAGAGATAACAATATCAGATTGAGTCATAACGTCTTTGTGAATTTGTCCCGGCTGTTGTGTTGCAAGAACGAGGGATATTCCTGGCTGTCTTCCTTCTCTAAGTAATTGTATTAGTGCATCACTTGCAATTGTCTTTCCTTCAAGAGGGAGAAATTCATGAGCTTCATCTATAAAAATCCAAACCAAAGGTGTCTCTTTTTTTTCGGAATAGGAGGAGAAATCAAGTCCCTTGGAAACAGATTCTATTTCTTCTTTTTTTCTTGCAGACATTCTTTGATTGAATAATTTTCTTGAGATTAAACTTATGACAAGAGCTCTTACGTTGAAACTTCCAACCGAATTATATATACTTAAATCAAGAACAGTTGTCACTCCTGCATTCACAAGGTTTGTTATTTTTGTTGGATTAATTCCTTTCTTTGAAAATATTCCCCAAGTATTTGCTGCTTCAAATAATCCTGTGGCTGCATTTTTTATTTCTCGGTCTGTCTTTTCATCTTTCTCAATTTCTTTTATTATATCCTCTATGTCAAAGTTTTTTCTTTCTCTTAATTTTGAGATTGTTCTTTCAATAAGAACTGCTACAGGATTTATTATATCCAATCCAAAAGTAAGAATCCAATCCTCCGCATTCATTTCAAAGATATCCAATGCAAATTTTTCATCTGCTGGAATGCCTTTTCTCACGTAATCATCATAGAATCCATATGGAACAAAAAGTTTTATCTTAAGGTTTTTTGGTTTTAATCCCCATTCATGTAATAGTTCTTTGTCTTTTTCATTTGGATATTTCATAGTCCAATAGATTCCCATAGTGTCGAACATGAGAGATGCTATATTTTGAGAAACTTCTTTTGGGAGATTGGATAATTCTTCTGCAATAACTCCAAGAGTATAGCTTTTACCGCTTCCCCTCTTTCCAGCAACAAGAATCACATGACTTCTTATTACATCCATAAATATCTTGTTGCTAAGAGAAGTATATTGCCCCATTTTTACATAACCCTTTCCTATGTAAGCCAAACCTCTTCCCACAAAATCTTTTTTATCAGAAGAACTTCTTCCAGTTATTATATCATACACCATCATCAATAAAAGACGATAACATTTTTAATTGTTTGTTTTTATTTCGCAATAATTTTTTATTGATTTTTTCATTTTTATTGTAAGGATTAAAAAACCACAATCTTTTTAAATGGTTTATTCATATCTTAAAAATGGAAGAGCATAATCATGAGCACCATGAAAATCATGAAAGCCATGAACACACAGTTCACGTTCATAGGGATGGAAAGAGGAATTTATTGAGAAATAGACCTTGGGTTGTTTCAACTTTTATTCTAGGATTATTAGTTATTCTTCTTATTTTAGGAAGCCTATTTAATATTTTTGCTCATTCTATTTCAGCAGATAAGGCTAGTCAAAAGATTCTTGACTTTGCAACTGCTCAAGGTTTGACTGCTACAGTAATTAATGTAAGTTCACAAGGTTCTTTTTACGAAGTGGTTCTCTCAATACAGGGAAGCGATGTTCCTGTTTATGTTACTAAGGATGGAAAATATTTCACAAGTTCTTTAGTTCCTTTGTCTGCGGACATCGGAAATTCTAGTTCTAATACTAATCCTCCAGCTCAGGAAATTCCTAAGACAGCAAAACCAACAGTTGATTTATTTGTTATGAGTTATTGCCCATATGGAACTCAAGCAGAGAAAGGAATTTTGCCAGTTGTTAAGTTATTAGGAGATAAAATTGATTTTAATGTAAGATTCGTTTACTATTCTATGCATGAATTTAGTCAGGGTCAACCTTACGAACCTGAAATGGAAGAAAATTTAAGACAGTATTGTATACAGAAAGATCAGAATGCTAAGTTTGCTGATTACTTAACTTGTTTCCTACAGGCAGGAGATAATGCTACATGCATGACTACAGTAAAAATAGACAAGACTAAGTTAAATTCATGTATGGTTGCAGCTGATAAACAATTTGGGGTTACAGCAAGCAAGAATGATAAAAGCTCATGGTTAAGTGGAAGTTATCCTCTTTTCAATGTTGATAAAGATTTGAATACTTTATACAATATTGGCGGAAGTCCAACTTTAGTTATAAACGGAGTTCAAGCAACGAGTGCAAGAGATCCTGCTTCATACTTAAATGTTATTTGTCAGGCATTTAGCGATGGAAGTGTTCCTGCAGAATGTGGACAGAAGTTATCAACAACTGCTTACGGAGCAGGATTTGGATATAATGTTACAACAAGCGGAACAACTGCTGCTCAGTGTGGATAAATTTAAATTTATTTTTTTTGAGTATAACAATCTTTTTTAAGTGTGTTTTTATTTAGATAAAATGAAAAAACTAATTACTTCGGAATCTGTAACTGAAGGGCATCCAGACAAGATTTGTGATCAGATATCTGATGCCATTCTTGATAGTTTGATTGTACAAGATCCTTATTCCAGAGTAGCTGTAGAATGCATGACAACAACAGGAAGCATTCATGTTGCAGGAGAGGTTACAACCAGAGGATTTGTGGATGTTCAGAGTGTTGCAAGAAGGGTTCTTAAAAAGATAGGTTATACCGATCCAAAATTTGGAATTGATGCTGATGATGCAGGTGTGTGGGTGTCAATACATTCTCAAAGCCCGGATATAAGTCAAGGAGTCAATGATGGAGAAAATAAAGAGCAAGGCGCAGGAGATCAAGGAATGATGTATGGATACGCTTGTAATGAGACTCCTGAATTAATGCCCATGCCAATCGTTGTTGCGCATAAACTTACTAAAAAACTTGCTGAAGTGAGAAAAAACAATTCAATAAAAAATTTAGGACCTGATGGAAAAAGCCAAGTTACTATTGAATATGAAGATGGGAAGCCATTGCGAATAGAAGCAGTTGTGATTGCTCAACAGCATAGGGAAGAAATATCTGAAGAGGAATTAAGAAAAGAAATTATGGAGAAGGTTATAAAACCTGTTTGTGGAAAAATGATTGATAATAATACAAAGATACACATAAATGCAACAGGGAGATTTGTTATAGGAGGACCAGAAGGAGATACAGGAGTGACTGGAAGAAAGATTATTGTTGATACTTATGGTGGAGTTGGAAGACATGGAGGAGGAGCTTTCTCAGGAAAAGATCCATCTAAGGTTGATAGAAGTGGAGCTTATATGGCAAGATATATTGCAAAAAATATTATTGCATCTGGATTGGCAGATAGATGTGAGATACAAATAAGTTATGCCATTGGAGTTGCTAAACCTGTTTCTATTATGATTGATACTTTTGGTACAGGGAAAATACCAGATAAAGATATCGCGGAGATAGTAAATAAAAATTTTGATATGAGGCCAAGAGCAATAATTGAACATTTAAATTTACTTCACCCAATATATGAGAAAACAGCTTCATATGGGCATTTTGGAAGAGAAGAATCTGAGTTTACATGGGAAAAAACAGACAAAGCAGATTTATTAAAAGAAAAAGCAGGGATTTAATTTATTAGAATAAAAAAGAAGAATATCCCACAACAGAATCCTTATCTCCTGTGATATCTCCTGAGTTTTTGTATTCTATTAATTCAGGTTTCCAGGATTTAATCTTGCACATTTGGAGTAGTATTAGAAGAGGATAGAATCCACATGCATCAATATTACAGAATTCAGATTCTTTTATATTTGTGATTATGTCAATTGTTATTTTGTCTTTCTTAACTGCTTCATTGTATTGAAGGAAATGACTTAAGTCTGTTGAAAAGATGAATATTGCATCTTCTTTGAGAAATTGTTTTGCAATATCTTCTGATTCTTCCAAGCTTATTTGGCCGACTACAACTGGAAGAATTTCAATGTTTGGATTTATTCTTTGTAGAAAAGGAATTTGATTTTCAATAGAATGTTCATGAGGAATTTTTGAGATGGAATTTCTAGGTATATTTACTTTTCCAAGAGGGGTTTCATATTTTTCAAGAGAAGAAATTCCACTGAATGTTGCATAATGAGATGGACCGAATATTATTGCTTTTTTTATGTTTTGACTATTATTTTTATTTTTTAGGAGAGAGAAAGCTTTTCCCGCAATTTCTCCAGAATATTCATAGCCTGCATGGGGAACAACTAAACCATGAATTTCACTTGGATTTGTTTTTACTTTTGGCTTATTTGACAAAAAAGAATCAAGCATTCTTGCAAGTTCTTGTTTATTGCTTGGGAACCAGTCTGGCATAAACTATATAATAATCTTTAACTTATTAACTTTATGAAAGAGTGTGTTTTGTATAAAAAACTTCCAGAAAAGAATGTTCAGTGTATTGCATGTAATCATAGATGTGTGATTAGTGATGGAAAAAGGGGAATATGCGGAGTAAGGGAGAATATTGATGGAAAATTACAGCTTTTAGTTTATGGATTGATTATATCTGAGAATGTTGACCCCATAGAAAAGAAACCGTTGTATCGTTTTCTTCCTAAAACAAGAACATATTCTATTGGAACAGTTGGATGTAATTTTAAATGCGATTTTTGTCAAAATTATGAAATATCTCAATTGAAGAAGATTATTGGAAATGAAACAACTCCAGAAGAGATTGTGGAGAGAGCAATAAAAACAGGATGTAAAAGCATATCTTATACTTATAATGAACCAACTATCTTTGCAGAATTTGTTAAGGATACGGCTGTTTTGGCTAGAAAGGCCGGACTTAAGAACATATTAGTTACGAATGGATATATGACAAAGGAGTTTATGGAATTTGTTGGAAAGTATATAGATGCTATGAATATTGATTTAAAATCTTTTGATGAAAATTTTTATAGCAAGATATGTAAGGCAAAATTAAAACCTGTTCTTGAAACTATAAAGCTTGCACATAAAATGAAAATTCACATTGAGATAACTACATTAATTATTCCAAATGAAAACGATTCTATAGGAGAATTAGATGAGATTGCAAAATTTATTTCTAATATTGACAAAAAAATACCCTGGCACATTTCAAGATTTTTCCCAATGTACAATATGAATAATAAGGAAAAAACTTCTTTTTATATATTAAATGAGGCGGAGAGAATAGGCAAAAAGTATTTGAACAATGTTTATCTAGGAAATGTCTGGTAAAATGGCAATAAAACTTACTAAATTAGCGAGGAGAACTCTTGAAGAGCATTTCAAGGGAAAGGAATTTACTCCTGACGACCATACAAAGAGCATATACAATGAGAAACAGGCTTGCTTTGTTACTCTTACTATAAATGGGGAGCTCAGAGGATGTATTGGATCTCTTGTTCCAAGACAAGAACTGTGGAAAGATGTTATGGAAAATGCAATTAATGCAGCAGTTCATGATTTTAGATTTTCAAAATTAACTGAAGAAGAAGTTGATAAAATTAAAATTGAAGTTTCTGTTTTGTCTCTTCCTAAAAAAATAAATTATGTAAATGATAAAGATTTGCTAATGAGAGTAAGTGCTGATAAAGGATTCATAATAAGGAAAGGTATGAATTCTGCAACATTTCTTCCTCAAGTTTGGGAGCAGATTTTAGATAAGATAGAATTCTTAGAACAATTATCAATAAAAGCTGGATTAAACAGAAACGCATGGAAGAGTGCAGAGATATGGTCTTATACAGTAAAGGCTGAGAAGGAAAATTAATTCTTTAGGTATTCAATTTCTTCTTCATCGAGTTTAAGCTCTTTTAGTATTTCTTTGTTTGAGTTTATTATTTGTTTTATTATTGGAAATTCTCTCATTGCTCTTTTTTGTCCTAAGTGAGAATATTCTGCATATTTTTGTGCAATTGATTTCATCTTCATTGTTCTCTGATTGTTCATCCATATCTTTAATATCCTTGTTGGCTTTTTGTAGGTTGTAAATCCTGCTTTAGCTTGTTTTTTTGCTGAAGATATCCCATAACTTAGGAATATATTCTCATAAACTAAAAATCTCCAGTATTGCTGTTTGTATATTCTTCCCTTAAATAAATCTGCTTTACTAAGCAAATCATAAGCTCTTGCCAGTTCTCTTCCTCTGTATTCATTTGGTATATTTTCCTCAACCCAGAGCATTATTTCATCAAGGGGGGTTTTAACAGAATCAAATATTTTTAGTGTTTCGTCTGTTGGTTTATCCTTGAAAATCATTTTAAGAGCATTGAAAATATCAACCTCTTTATTTCTCTCATCAAAATCTATTCCTGTGAGGTCCTTTAATTTTGATATTGTCTGTAAATCGTTTATTGCAGCTCTTAAATCTCCCTTTGATTTAACTGATATTCTTACAAGAATGTTGTCATCAATGAAACTTTTTTCTTTTTTTAGTATGTCTGCTAAGACTTCTTTTATTATTCTATAATCTATGTTCTTAAGAGGAATTAATTCCACTTTTTTTCTCAATGGACTTAGAGATTTATCCCAAATGTCATTTGCAGTTATTATTACAGGGTATTTTGAAAAATCAATTAGTTCAATAAATTCTGAAAGTCCTCCTCTGTCGACTGTTGAAATCCCGTCAACCTCATCAACTAATATTATTTTTCCCTCATTAAGAAGAGATTTTTGTTCCATAGCTGGCTTAAGAACTTCTTCAAGTCTTTTTTTATCTCTAAAATCTGAAGCATTTAATTCAAATATTTCGGAATTTGTTTCTCTTCCAATTACGTGTGCTATAGTTGTCTTTCCAGTTCCAGGAGGGCCATGAAGAACTATTGCTTTTTTTGAATTGTGAGAATTGAAATTATCAAGGAAGTTTCTAACTTTTTCAATTGCCTCATTCTGCCCTTTTATATCATTAAAAGTTTTTGGTCTGTACTTTTCAACCCAAGGGCTCATGCTATTAATCTCCTCCAGTTTTCTTTATAATAATTGTATCTTTCATCAAATTCTTCTCTTGGAGTTAATGGAATATTCAATTCATTCAATTTATTTTTCAATTCTATCAGAACTTCATCTTTTTCTTCTTCTGAGGATAATTTTTCTAATTCAATTATATAACCGTAGCCTTTTGTGTAATCAATACATGCTTTTATTCCGTTCCAGTCAAATTCATTTCTTTTTCTGAGCCATTTTATTTCAATATTATTATCCAATGCATTGAATAATCTACCTAAATCTTCAAAGCTATCATCTTTTGTAAAAATTTCAATCTCTTCCCTCGCATCGTCGTGAATTTTCCCTTTTTTGAGCCATATTTTGGAGCCTTTATTGTTTTTTTGAATTCTTAGGTCCTGTTCACAGTCAAAATAATGAGTTTCCTGAGAATCTTCTTCTATAAATTTTGAATTGTTTTTGAAGAATTCCAAAAGCTCTTCATATTTTTCTTTTGATATGAATGAACGGATTTCAACTTCTATGTTCTTGTCTTTTTGTTTTTGATTTTGTTCTATAAGGGAAATATTCTTATTTATTACTGTTGGATTTATTGCCTTTAATTCGTCTGTGAATATATTTTCTGGAATTGGATTATAGAAAAATATTCTCTTATTAAATTCCCATGCTTTGACAACTTCCATAAATGTAGCTCCACCAATATAATTTGGTTGTCCGTTTTTTTCAAAATTTAGAACAAGAATAGCATCATTGGCTTTTACTTTTGGTTCGTGCAATCTCATCATGCCCTGTTTCCATTCTGAATGTTCCTTGCTGCCTAACTTCTTCATATCTTCTTCCCTAAGTGGTTTATCAAAACTTCCTGGAAGAGTTATAATATGCCCTGCTTTTTCAAGTTCTTCTTTTATTTCTGGTATTTTGTCATAGAAATGTTTACTGCATACAATAAATATCTTCATTTTACTCCTTACCCAAACCTGCAAGAACGAAACTTGCAAGAAGAGCTTGAAGCTGTATGAAGGGGTCAGAGCCTTCAACAATTCTGAATTCTGATTCTCCTGTTTTCTCTGTAAGTCTGACTTTTAATTCAGGTTCAACAGGAAGATTCCATATTTCTTTCTGAATTGCTTTTATTACATCCTGACCAGAAATTGATTCCTTGAGCATAACATCAAGCAATCTTTCCCTTGCTCTCTGAAAATCTCCTGCAAGAGCATAATCTAATACAACTTTGATGTCTTTTGGTTTAGCATTTGAGATTATTGTTGAAACTAATTCTGGAGTTATGTTTGGAGAGATAGAAGCTGTTGCTTGGAGTAAATTTGTAGCACGCCTGCAATCTCCTTCACTTCCTTCGTAGAGAATCTCAATTGCTTCTGGTTTTATTGTTAAGTTTTCTCTCTTTCCTATATCTAAAAGATATTTTTCAATGTCTTTCTTCTCTAGAAGCTTAAATCTGAAAATACCACAACGAGATTGTATAGGATCGATAACTTTGCTCGAATAATTACAAGAAAGTATAAATCTACACGTTGCAGAATAATTTTCCATTGTTCTTCTAAGAGCCTGTTGAGCTTCAGGCGTTAGAGCATCCGCTTCATCAAGAAATATTATTTTGAAAGGAACATTTCCTATTGATTTTGTTCTTGCAAAGTTCTTTACTTTTTCTCTAACTATATTTATTCCTCTTTCATCAGAAGCATTTAATTCAAGGTAATTCTCACGCCAATTAGCTCCGTAGAGTTCTTTTACTATTATAAGTGCAAGGCTTGATTTTCCTGTTCCTGCTGGGCCTGCGAAGAGCAAATGAGGGATATTCATAGAATTTGTTAATCCTTCAACTCTCTTTACAATATCATCCTGTCCTACAAGTTCATAAAATCTGGAAGGTCTGTACTTTTCTGTCCAAATAGAGCTCACCATTAACTGAAAAAACCATATTGGTTAATAAAGGTTGTTGTGATAAAATGATTAATAATATTGTAATTATTTTGCATTTTAAAGTTTATAATTAGCTCTATAACTAGGTTTAATAATCCATTTTCCCACTATTAAACATGGTGATTCCCTATTTAATATTTCTTTTAGCAGGGTTTGCAACAGGAATTGTGACTGGATTAGTAGGTGCTTCAGCAATTGTGGTTTTTATTCCAATTATACTTCTTTTTCTTAATTATAGTCTTTTTGCCCTAATTGGAGTAAGTTTATCTGTTGATGTTTTTGTTTCATTATTGGCTATGGTAATTTACAGAAGATTCCATCATATTGATTTTAGAACTGGAATTTATTTGTCAATTCCTGCAGTTGTTGGGGCCATTCTTGGAAGTTATCTTTCGAAATTCCTTCCAAGTACAAATTTGTTGGGGATAACTTCAGCAGTTACAGCTTTGACTGGTATAATGCTATACAGAAGAAAAGTTAATACAAAAGAAGTTTGTAATTCAAAGAATTGTTCCAGATCAAGATTTACAGTTGCAATGGTTTTAGCTTTTTTTGTAGGTTTACTTGGAGGAGGACTTGGTTCTGCTGGAGGAATTGCTATTTTCTTGCTTCTTGTATTCTTCCTAAACTTTGAAACCCACAATGCAATTGGAACCTCTATTTTTGTGATGTTTTTTATAGCCCTTTCAGGTGCAATAGCACATGTTAGTTATGTAACTTCAATGGGATTCCATTGGATATTCCTTCTCTATGCTGTGATTGGAGGTATTCTAGGTGCTCTTGTTTCCTCCAGGTTGGCAAATAAGATAAGCGAGAAGAAGCTTAATAAGATGGTTGGAACAATCTTATTTGTTCTTGGAGTATTAACTTTCGTCCATAGTTTATTTATGTAATTTGAAGAATTGTTTTTTATGAGAAAATTTTATACTTTATATCTTCAAGTTCTTCCTTCATTGTGTTATACTTCTTTTCTAAATTGTTATAATCATCTAATTTTCTCTTTATCTCTGGGTTTATACTTTCAATAGCATCTATGAAATCATCTGTTTTCAATAGTTTATCGCTTAGTTCTGTTTTTGCCTTAGATGTATCTTTATTTTCAACAGAATCGTTAATAAATTTCACCAGTTTTATTATTATATTTCTGTTTGATAGTCTTTTTTTCATAGAATTCTTTCCTATATTCAACTTTTTAAGAATAATTGCATTTAGAAGTATATTATAGCTTATATCAGAAGAATTATCCACGTTTAAGCTTACGCTTATGCTTTTCTTTCTTTAGTCTTTTTCTCTGCCATTTCCATCTCATCTGGCCATCCTTTTTCCATCTTCTACTTGAACGTTTCATAGTTATGGGATAGAAAATTTTGTTTAAAAAGCTTTGGTTTCTATTTTTAAAGTATAATTATTTATATTTCAATCTTTTATATTTTGCATATACAGCTCTTCCTTTATCAGTTGGTATAATTGGACATTGTTCTACTCTTCTTTCAGGATTATCTGCTTCACCAGAAATATTCCATATTTGAAAATAACCTAATTTTACTGGGAGATATTCTAGCACATCTTTAATTTGAAATACTCCTTCATTTTTGCCTTCAAGATGTATATTATCATACTTTAGAAAATATAAAATTTCTTTTATTTCTTCATGAACAGTTTTTAATGTAATATTCTTTTCTTTCATATAATTCTTTATGGTCTCTTTGTTGTCATTAAATATTTTCTTAAGTAATCCATTTACGGTTTTCTTTCCCATGCTAAGATATATTCTTATATATTATTAAAGATTATTATAATTAATTACCTGCTTCTCTCTACACCTATTTTAGGACAATATTTGTTTATGGGGCATTCAGAACATTTTGGTGAGATTGGCTGGCATAGTGTCTGCCCGAATTGAACAAATATAGCATTAAATTCCTGCCAATATTTTAGAGGAAGAACTTTCTCGAGTTCTTTTTCTGTTTGTTCTGGAGTCTTGGTTTGCACCCACCCAAGTCTATTTGGAATCCTGTGGCAATGTGTGTCTATAGGAAGAACATTTTTTCCATATGCAAATGCAAGAACTATATTCGCTGTTTTTGGGCCTACGCCTTTTATGCTTAAGAGATCTTCTTTATTATCTGGAACTTTTGAATTAAATCTTTGAATTAAATCATTTGAAACAGACTGAAGAACTCTTGCTTTCTTTTTATAATGTCCAGAGGAGAAAATTAGTTTTTCTAATTTTTCTACTGGAAGTGCAACAATTTCTTGAGGCGTGTTTGCAACTTCATAAAGCTGTCTTGAGGCTTTTTCAGTATTTTTATCTTGGGTTCTAAGGGATAATAAGCAGGAGATTAAAATTTTGAATGGATCCGGTTTTTTTCTCATCCTGTTGAGAGTTGTTTTTTCATTTGAGAAATATACTTTTGAGAGAATTTCCATAATCTTTGGTATATTCTTTAGGTTACCCTTCATTTTATTATTTCTCCAAAGGTTTCTCCGGATATTCCTGCAGCATTGGCTTCATCCGTATCAAGATGTAATGATAAATCATACTTGTCTGATATTCTTACAATTGTATTATGGAAAGTTGTTTTTCTTTGTCCATTAATTTTTACAGATATTATCTGATGAGGCTTTAATTTCAATTCTTTTGCCTGTTCTTCAGAGCAGTGTAAATGTCTTTGTGCAATTATCGCAGGAATTTTGGTATTCCCTTTTGGACCCTTAACAAGCACTTGAATTGCTCCATGTATATCTCCAGAGATTCTTATTTTTGGAAGAGGATCTAAGCTTAGCTGATATGCATCTGTTAAGGACATCTCTATTTGTGAATGATCTCTTAGCGGACCAAGGATTCTTGCGTGTATCTTATTTTTGCCATTTATTATTTCTACTTTATCTTTTGAAGCAAATTCTCCTAGCTGAGAAAGTTTTTTTACTGGGCTTAACTTCTTTCCCTTGCCATACAATTTTTCAAAATCTTCTCTGCACAGGTGAACATGTCTTGCCGAAATTTCTACTTTGACTTTTTTATCCATCTTATTTTAATGTTTTCAAAACATCCTCCACAGCCATTTTTTCTTCATCTGTTTTTCTTACATAAACTTTAACATCTGAATCTTTTTCAGAAATAATCTCTTTATTTTTTTCATTTGCATTCTCATTTATTTTTGTATTGAGGAATTTTAAGTTATTACAGATATCTTTTCTTAATTTTGGGACATTCTCTCCTATTGCTGCTGTGAAAACTAAATTATCAAGTCCATTTAATACTGTTATATATGAGCCAATTACTTTAATTATTCTGTATACAAACAAGTCATATGCTAATTTGCATTCTTTGTCCTTGTTCATGTCCCTAAGCACATCTCTGAAATCATTTTCTCCGCATATTCCTTTTAGTCCTGATTTATTTGTTAGAATGTCTTCTACGTTATATCCCTTCTTTTCTAGTAGGAGAATTATTCCAGGATCAATGCTTCCAGAACGGGTTCCCATCATAATTCCTTCTAGTGGAGTTAATCCCATGCTGGTATCTATTGCTATTCCATTTTTTATTGCCGAAATACTTGATCCAGAGCCAAGATGGCAAGTTATAGTTTTTCCTTTAAGTCCTCTTGAAACATATGCATGAGATAATCCGTGGAATCCATATTTTTTTATGTTATATTTTTCTGTTATCTCTTTTGGTATTGCGTATGTTTTTGCGACTTCAGGAAGATTTGCAAAAAACATTGTGTCAAAAACTGCATATTGGGGTGTCTTAAATTTCTCACAAAACTCAATTACCATCAATTGTTTAGGATTATGTAATGGAGCGAATTCAGAGAATTTTTTTATTTGCTCTTTTATTTTTTTTGTTATTTTTGAGGTTTTTTTTAATTCACCTCCATGAACTACTCTGTGTGCTATAATGTCTATCTTTTTATCTTTGAACTTATAAAAAATATTTTCTACTGCTTTTTCATAGTCTTCTTTTGATTTCAATTTTTCATAGTTTCCAGATTCAATAAATTTTATATTTTCAAATAAACTATACTTTATACTTGAACTTCCAACGTTAAATACGAGAATTTTTTTTGTCATCTTTTATTTTTCCCCATTTAATTTTTTTCCAGATTCTTTCATGCATAAAGAATATTGGTATTTTTATTGCAGTCAGTATAAGAGTTATTCTTAATGAGATGATAATGTTTTTATACAAAAGATATACTACCAACAGCGTCAGAAGAAATGAAATTGCTTCCCATACTATCCCTTTTACAAAACTTCTTTCAGGTGTCGACCCCATTTTTTACCTTATAGTTTATAATAAGATAATCTTTTTAAGCTTCACTACTTAGTATTTTACAGTGAGAAGTTTATTTAATAAGCCCCGATAGTTCAGAGGCCAAGAATGCCACCCTCTCAAATCATGCCGGGATTTAATCGACGAGATGATAATTCCAGCCTTCTCTAAGGCAGGCTAGTTAGTTTTGTCGCCTTATATTTTCTTAAGGCGGCGGAGTACGGTGGTGACCCGAGTTCGAATCTCGGCCGGGGCGTTTGAGATTATTTTTCACGCTTCATCCAAGCTACTATTGCAGGAATCCAGGAAAGAATCACAATTCCTATGATTATCATTGAGAGGTTATTCTTAACAAAAGGGATTGAAC
>Ga0182027_10001077_pt1 | contig 45947 bp, 22 predicted proteins | sample 712E1DmetaG_FD_121300 | JGI IMG/M metagenome (GOLD analysis project Ga0182027, IMG submission 121300) | Permafrost microbial communities from Stordalen Mire, Sweden - 712E1D metaG (Illumina Assembly) | ecosystem: Environmental > Terrestrial > Soil > Wetlands > Permafrost | place: Sweden...
GTGGTACTTCCATGTATTGCCCAAATTGACCTTGATTGTCGTTCCCGTGAAAACCACCTTTAGATATGCGCCTCCCCAGTAGCCGTGAAAGACGGATGCGTTGCTGCGGTCCCACCGGCCAAAATATTTTATGTTCGTATCGCCGGGCGATCCGTCTCCGACAGCTCCAAAGGCAAAGTGAGAAGTTGCGGTTATCAACAATCCGACGATCGTTGTTTTGAAAATGTTCAGTTTTGCAAATAGCATAAATCTCCCTTATTTGTGGTCCGTCAAGGCAATCACACGCGAAACAATGGATTGGTTTTGATTTCCCTCATTACTACTTGCAACCTTTACGACATAGACACCGTTGACGATCTTACCCGTAGAACAGTAAATCACATTTTCCCCTTTGTGACTGGGATATTCTTGACTGCACCAAACCGACCGGCCTGAGGAATTAAAAATTGAAACCTTGGCTGAGCCATTTTCCCCGAGCATGAAATAGTGAATATGTAAAGCATTGCGGGATCGAACGACGGCTAAGCCCGTGTTCTTTTCAATACCCTGTACCGGCGTAGCGATCGCGACGGGAAGTGTATCGGGCATGCCATAGTTGTGCTTTCCCCACGTTACGGTAAACGACGAACCTGCATCATTTTTATAGGCAAGCTTTCCCGGAATTCGGTTGATGAGCTGGTTGGAGTCAAGATAGGCTGTGCCTTGTGAACCGCCCTGGATCCAGATCGCAGTTTGCGCAGGATGGTCGATGATGTTGTTGGTAACGTTCAGAATCTCTCTATCGCTGCCGATCAAAATACCGTAGAATTGCGCGTTTTTTATATAGTTATTGGTAATAGTTACGTTGAGGATCTTTCCGCCCGGCGATGCATTGATAGCCATGCCTGCCGGATCGCGACCACCGCCACATCGTACAATAACATTGCCGGAAATTACCGATGAATCGAGATTGTTACCGATACTCCCGAAAACGCCGATATACAATCCGGCCTCCTTGACATCATCGAGCAAGAGGTTGTTTTCGGCGCGTATGTTTTTTCCGCCGGCGATGCGCAGGCCATTGGCCCAGAACATGCCGACGGTGGTATTGTAACGCAGGGCGGCATTGACAACCTCAATGGAAGAGCCGTCGGAATAGATCGTTGCCCCGTCATCGCCGCAGCCCCGGGTAAAATTGTTTTCTGCCAAAAGGTTGTTCCCATGGTTGCCGCTGTTGCCGTTGTTCATGTTAAGGCCATCACCCCAGCACATCGAAGACCGGCACGAATGGACTGTGCCGTAATTTCCGGAGCACCAATACCCTGCAGTACTGGAATGGATGGACCAAATCCGCTCGATCAAATAATTATCACCCGCTGCATTGACGCCGCCGATCCCCTGGTCCCGTACTATGGTCGTCGCATCAACGCAGAAATCCCGAAGCGTATCCGATCTCTCCTGAAGTTGCCCCCGTGTCATGACGAGCGTTGAATACCACATTCCCGCACCGACCATGGTAAGGCTGCTCAGATTGAAATCGGTGACATAATATTTACCGGCAGGAATCCAAACCGGCTTGTGCTGTGAGCGGGCGGCATTGCATACCGAATTGAAAGCGGAGGTGACATCCGCAGTTGTTGTCCCGGTCGCACCGTAATCGGCTACTGAAAGTGAATTTGCGGGCCGCGCCTTTGGGGCGGTCGATTCCAGATCGATGCAGTCGATGTAATAGAATGCAGCGGTGTTCGCAGCATCTTTCTTGAGCATTATCGTGTCGCCCGCCTTGAGAGCGCCGCCAGCGAAGAAGACGCGCGCCTCATCGTAGAACACGTGCGGGCCGCCTGTGGACGGCGTCTGACTCATGCCGTTATTATTGCCGTTGTTTCCGTCGTACACCCAGGTCTGTCTTGACGTGAGGGGTATTGCCTGATTGAAGGCGCCGTTGACGTACAGGTCCAGCGTGGCGTCGATCCCGCCGCCTGTCGGAGAGTCGGGAATTGACTCTCGGATATCGATCGTATTGGCACTGTCAACAGGATTGACCCACGACACAGACGCGCCGCTGGCGCTCAACTCGGCAAAGCCCCTGCCGGACGCTTCAAGTTCCGGGCTCGCCAAAGCGTTTGCAGGAATGGTCTGCAGCATGCGCTTGACCGCGCCCCCGGCAAGCGTCCCTGTTTCGCCTTCCAAGGTCGTGAAAGGAGTTGTGGCGCCAACCACCGAATCCGCATAGGGACCGGTGATGCCGAAGTCGGAATAGTGATGTGCGTACGTTGCCGCCTCCGCATCATCTGCGAGAAGAAAAATTAAACTAAGCAGACCCACTATCAATGTTTTGCAGAAAATTTCCGCCAATCCCAGACGCTTCATGATAACCTCCTTAAATGATTGTTTCCTTAAATCAAAATCAACGTGCCATATATCATACCATTAAAGCGGTTAAATCGCTTGGTATAAAATTAAATTTCAGCACTCTTTCTTAAGCGATTAACTTCGATTTACGGTGGTATGTACCATTTCACGATTGAATTCATGAATAGAAACTCCTATCAGTTAATTTCAAACACACTGCCCGTCAGCGTCACCGTGGCCGTGAGCGTCTGCGGCGCAACGCCGCCCACCGTCGGCTGCCGCCCAGATACTATGACTCCCGGCAACCGTCAACGGACGACCGGGCACCCTGTCAAGAGACCTACGCGTAATGCACTGCGGAGAATTATCATCACGGAATCTCGAACTTTACGATCAAGACATTATGCACCCACGTGATCGGTGCAGGCAACCTGAATTTCACTTGATTTTCCACGGAAATCGATCCGAGTTTTCTCCCTTGAAGATTGTAAATATTTGCAGTATAACCAGCTCCAATGAAAGATTGGGGAACCTCGATGACCGCATGCGAAAGAACTTTGAATTTATATGAAACCAGGGAACTTTTCGCATTGTTGATGCCCCTGTCGATCCTCGTGTTGCAAACCGCATTCTTATCAGCAGCAATTTGGGCCGTCAGTCTGATGTCCTGTGACGATGCTCCAACCATCAGGTTAAACACGCCCTGATTCACTGCCCAGGCTTTTGCAGTGGTATCGTAGTATGCCAGGTCCTGATACGCAAGGTTGAACGACACTACCTGGGTTTCACCCTGCTTAACCATGATCCGGGAAAACCCCTTGAGCTGCTTGATGGGCCGCTTGACGGATGTGCCGTTATCGTGGATATAGAGCTGCGGCACTTCTTCTCCGTCTCGCGCGCCGATGTTGGTCACGGAAAACCTGACCTGGGTCGTGCACGATGGTCCGATGGTCGTGTTGGCGACCGCAATGTTGCTATATGCGAATGTCGTGTAGCTCAACCCGTGCCCGAACGGATAGAGCGGCTGGCCCGTGAAATACTGGTAGGTCCTGCCCTTGGAGATGTCGTATTCCGTCATGTCCAAGAGCTGGTTCAATCCGGTATAGAGCGTCAACGGCAGCCGTCCCGCGGGATTGTAATTTCCGAACAGGACGTCCGCAACAGCGTTGCCGCACTGTTCTCCGCCGAACCAAGCCTCGACTATTGCCGGAATATTCGCTTTTTCCCACACAAAGCTCACCGGACCCCCGTTGAGGACCACCAGGATGATTTTCTTGTTCACGCTGTAGATTTGCTGCAGATACGTTGTCTGATCCGCGGGCAGTATGATATCCGATCTGTCAGAGTTTTCCACTTCTTTTGAACCGTCATTTCCCATAATGGCAATGACGACATCTGAGGCTGCGGCAACATGCTTCGCGCTGTCTATGGAATTGGCATACGGCACATACGTCAGTTGCACGGATGTTCCCTGCAGCGCATTGCGGATGCCGCCCAAAGGCGACACCGGCGAATTCGCCGGTGTGCCGCTGTAATCGCCGTACACATAGCTGTCGGCAAGCGCCCCCAGGACCGCGATCTTGACAAGGGACGCTTTGGAAAGCGGCAGGAGTTTCGCTTGATTTATCGTATCGTTTTTGAGCAGGACGATTGCCTTTTGCTCTGCGCGGCGGGCCAGCGCCATATGGGCCGGTGATCCGACGACCGACGGCGCAAGCGACGAATAAGGGACCAATGAAGTGCTGTCGAACATGCCCAGACGGAATCTGGCTGTCAGCACGCGCCGCAAAGAGCGGTCGATCAGGGAGTCGGCGACGAGGCCCGCGCTCCGGGCATTGTAAAGGTCGGTCTGATATGCACTGCCTAGGTCGAGATCGCACCCGGCGCTGATCGCGGCGGCGCAGGCGGTCTGCTGGTTGCTCGTATAGTGCTGGTTATTGGCTATGCAACTGACGCCGCCCGCGTCGCTCACCACATAACCGGTAAATCCCCAGTCGGTTCGCAGCACGTCGGTCAGGAGGAATTTATTGGCTGTACAGGGAACCCCGTTGATGGCATTATAGGCAGCCATGACCGACAACGGCTTTGCCTCCCGAATGATGGCATGGTATGCTGCGAGGTAATATTCCTGGAGAATACGGCCTGGGATGATCGCATTGCATGACAGCCGGTTGCTTTCCTGGTTGTTTGCTGAAAAGTGCTTAAGGCAGGAGAGACATTTGATGTATTTCGGGTCGTTGCCCTGAAGACCTTTTACAAAGCTTATGGCGAGGCGCGCGGTAAGGTAGGGGTCCTCGCCGTAGGTCTCGTCGGTCCTTCCCCACCGAGGGTCGCGTGCCATATTGACCGTGGGGGAAAAGAAGGTCAGCAGGCCGTTGTACTGCGTTTCGGTCCCGTTCAACTCGTTATGACGGGCTCGGGCCTCGTCGGATATCGCAACCGCCAGGGTGTCGTGGAAAAGTTCGTCCCACATGCTTGCCAACCCGATAGCCTGTGGAAAAACAGTGAACTTCCCGGGTCGCATCACACCATGCAGCGCCTCGTTGCCGACGTTGTAGTGCGGAACGAGGCCGGCAATTTCAGGCATGGTCGCGTTGAGCAGCGATGCTTTCTGCTGGACCGTCAATCGTGACATCAGGTCTTCGACCCTCTGACTGGTTGTCAACTGGGTATTTAGGTATGGAGCATTTGGGCTCGACCAGGTAATGGTCTGCGCGGAGGCCAGACAAGAAAGAAAGATAATCGCCCCGGCAAACAACATCCGCAGCGTTCGGGTCATATTTTCTCCTGTCAATTATGGTGCTCAGCTACCTGGTCAAAACGGTGACGAACCCGACGCTGAGAGTAAGGGCCGTCGGAGAGCGTCTGTCCCGGTATCCGGATTTGAAGAATTCACCCAGAATGAACATACTGCCGATCCATACACCACCGCGAAGAGTGCGGTAATTTCCCGTCGCCGGACCCTCCGGATCGGCAGAAGGACTTGACGTATAGTATGTTTCGTCATACCAGTCATTGCACCATTTCCACCCGTTCCCCATCATATCGTAAAGACCGTACGGATTGGCTCGTTTTGAAGCCACCGGTTGAGTGAGGGCGTAGGTGTATCCGATCTGGAACGACAACACGACACGATCGCCCATTCCATTGGTGTCGTTGCCCCACCAGTAGGTCGTCGTGGCGCCGCCGCGGCACGCATATTCCCATTCCGCCTCAGTCGGCAACCGGTAGCCTTTCTTTGACCGGTTGCATACCGCATCGGTTGCACCTCGGACCGTATAGGCGTAGCACGTGTCAAGGCCGTTGAGCTTACTAAGCGCATTGCAGTAGAGCACGGCATCGTACCACGAAACGTTCTCTATCGGTTTGGTCAGATCATCGATCGCAAAGGATGGGTTTGTTCCCGTCACGGCAATATACTGCTCCTGCGTCACCGGCGTCTCCTGCATGGCAAACGCGCCCACCGAAACCGCATGGACTGGTTCGGCCAACCCCGCTTCGCCCATGCTGAATGCCCCGGCGGGAATATCCTTCATCACGATGGGCCTTTTTAAGCCAAACTGCACTGAAAGCGTTTCCGGGTTACTTGACAGGCCATTTTTATCAATCGCAAAGACAACGACGTTCCGTGTTGTCACGGTTGTTCCAGCGGGCACTTTAGTGGTCCAAGCCCAGGTAAGAGCGGTTGCGCCGCCGGTAGAGTCCTTTTTTCCCATGCCAAGGGTGTCCCAGTACACTTTTGCGATCGCACTATAGCCATTTGCCGAAGTATCGCCTGTACAAACAATCTTGAAAACTGCATGGACCGTGGAACCTGGAGCAAGCGCACCGGTCGGTCCGAGGACTATCGTCCTTGGATATCCGGCAATTACCGGAGCATTTTGCCGGGCAGTTATTCTAAAAGCCACGTTTGGCCGGTCGCCGCCCAATACTCGTGCGGTTATCGCGGTTTTCCGGCCGATTGCTATCGGAGCATAGAATGCATAATTATTAATACTAACCGTATCAGACCCGGCAGATGGCGCCCAGGTTCTTCCGCTATCGACCGAAAGGGCAAGAAACAGCATGGCTGTACCTTCGCCATTCGGAATAAAACTGATTTTGCAATCGCGGCTCTGTCGATGCTGGACACCATTGAAATTGTCGTTCCACGTGCTGTCACTGTTCCACACACTGTCGACCGCCACCGAGTCCACACGCAATTCCTGCGCAGTAACAGCAGTCGCAGAAAGACAGGCGAATGTCAATCCAAGTATGCTCATGAGGTCATTTTTTACAAGCATTGTCGTTTGTCCGTGCCGCTTGACTGCTTATCAATCGGTCGCTTGAGGACATTTATATGCATGATGCTTTTTGTATACAATAGGATCAAACATATCATAAAATATAGCGGCTATTAAGGAAAAATCCCAAAAAATATTATCTATTTGACAACAATTAAGCGATTAATTATCGTAAACGCAATTATTTTAGCAATTATACCTACTTAATATGACAACGCTATTGTTTATTCATGAGATCTTTGGCAGAAGGTCCGAAGAGATCGCCCCGAATGTTTGGTCTCGTTAGGGCACTTTTTTTTAAAAATCAAATTGCGTCTTGAGCGCCCAGGCCCAATCGCCGTGATTATGCATTGCGTCCCCAAAGTATGTTCCAAATCGAATGAAGGCATTTGACTCAAGCCGCATATGGTCGTATCCGACTTGCCCAATGATTGAAAACGTTTTCCCAAGGTGCTTTTGCGCATAGACCGACCATTTTAGTTCATTTTGTTTTGGGTCGTAGCCGGGCACCACGTCCGGCTGCGGCACTTGCCCATTGAAAAGGCTGTTGGTGTATGAATTCGGCAAATTCGATTTATACCATTCCAGCTCGAGGGATAAAACATCCAGAATTTTAAAGGCCGGCAGATTAAAGCCGACCATAACAGGAATCCTGCGCCACAATTCATTATAATAAACCGCATAGTTCTTTATTCCGATAAGCGTTGCCTCAGAATAGAGTCTCAGATCATTTTTCCCGAATATCGGCAGGGAAAAAAATACTTTTGGATCAAATGCGAGCCGTCCCATTACCTTGGTACCCCGAAACGTATAATAGATGCTGTCATTGGCGCTGGTAACCTCGGCAAGGTTGGAGGATTTCTTCGGCGTTGTATTGTTCTCATTCACCGACAATAGATGGCTGAAAAACACGCCTGCGCCGATGGTGAACGCGCGGGCGATCGTATATTCTCCAAGAACCGATATCCCATAATCGGCAAGAGGCAAGACCTGTGATTCCGTCGTTAACAGCAGATTAAGGTTCAGAGAATCTATCGGTGTAGAGGAAAGCCTTACTCCGGCAAGTCTGGCCAATGCAAAATCGAACTCGTTTGCGATGACCGGCGGATACGTTCCTGTTCTGTAAAGATATTCACCGAGATTGCGTACATCCGGGTTATACTTGAACGGAAACACTCCAACGCCGATCCGTAAATAGGGCGTTTCCCGCTTTCCGAGATAATAGCTGCCTTCAACATGATGGGCATAAAAAAGATATTGAAGCACATTATCGTCAAGAAAATCTTTCGACTGCGTCCAGGAGTAATGTACCAACGCTTCCCCGACAAAAGCGAACTCAAACCTGTTATCGATGACCGCGTCAAAGCCGAGGTCCATATAGGAACGTTGGTACCATACTTTCTGGAGCGCCAAGTTGCTTCCCTGGCTTTCTCCTTGAACAACCTGCCCTGCTTCTATTGAACCCATGCCGATGAGTTTTGTCTTAATCGCCGCATCATCATCGGAAGCAAACGCGGAACAGATTCCAATCATCACAGGAAGGACGGACGTCATTATTATATGATGTGTTCTAAAATTCACTCTGTTTCCTTTGTCATGATAAACATCTGGGTTCTTTTTGTTGTTCTACAAATCAAATGCGCATTTCAGGATCCATGACCAGTCGCCGTGGTTATGCATCGCGTCTCCAATGTATGAGTCGCTTTGGACGTAGGTATTTGCTTCGAGCCGGAGATGATCATACGCGACCTGGCCGATGACGGAGAAGCGTTTTCCAATCCGTCTTTGCGCGTAAAAAGACCATTTCAATTCATTTTGTTTTGAATCAAAGCCCGGGATAATATTGTCAGGGCGGGGCTCCTGGTTCCCGGTAAATTGCGCGTCCGTAAATGAATTTGCATAGTTCCATTTGTACCACTCAACCTCAACAGCCGCGACATCCAGCAATCTGAACGCCGGAATGTTGAAACCGACCATAATCGGTATTCTTCGCCACAGTTCATCGTAGTACTTCGGAAAATTTTTGATGCCGATGACGGCGACTTCAGAATAGATCTTCAGGTCGTTTTTGCCGAAAATGCCCAGAGGGAAAAACGCCTTCGGATCAAACGTCAGCCGCCCCATGACTTTTATTCCCCTGAACGTGTAATAGATCGTATCCGTGTTGGTACTGTCGATCGGAGCGAGATTGTCCGGCAGCTTCGGAGTCGTATAGCTCTCATTTGTCGAAAAAAGATGGCTGAGGAACACTCCCCCACCGATGGTAAACGCCTTTGCAAATGTATAATCACCGAGCAGAGATATTCCCCAGTCGCTGAACGGCAGCACTTGTGATTCCGATGTAAATAGAAAATTCAGATTGAGAGAATCAACCGGGGTTGAAGTAAGTCGTAGTCCCATCAGACGTACATAGGGGTAATCGAATTGGTTGAACATTGTTGGCGGATAGGTGCCGGTTCGATAGAGATATTCGCCCAGGTTCCGGACATCAGGATTATACTTGAAAGGAAATATCCCGACGCCTATTCGGAAATACGGTTTTTCATGGTCACCTATCCAATAGTCGCCTTCCACATGGAACGGGTAAAAACGATACAAAGGCTGAAGATCGTTTGGGAAGGTCGGGTTCTGGCTCCACGAATACTGCACCGTTCCTTCACCTTCAAAGGTGACTTCGGTACGGGCGTCAACCTCCGCATGAAAGCCGAGACGCATATAGTTTTTTTGGTACCACACTTTTTCAATCGACTTGTCGCCCTGATTTTCCCCTTTGACAATCTGTCCAGCCTCCAAGGACCCCATTCCAATGAGCTGTGTCTTGATTCCAGGGCTGTCGGAGGTATCCGCAAAAGAAATTTCTGCGAGGGCAAGGACCCCGGCAACCATCGCACAACATTTTAGTTTTTCAAGCACGTAACATCCTCCTGATGAATTGAATATGCCCGGTCAGAGCGAACAAAGAAATCGTTTTGACCGCATCAACGCGAAAGCACGAATTTCGAATTAAACACTTTCTTGTCCGATTCAACGCGAACGACAAAGACTCCCGGATGCAAGAGCGCACCCGCTTGTTGCACGTCTGAGCCAAACCGGTAGTGGGCGGCGCCGAAACCGTGAACGTGCTTCAGCATCTTCCCGCTTATTGAAAACACCTTGATATCATAAGAAGCCGCGTCACAGGTTGTGATCGAAAACGACCGCGTCGTTTTTGAAAAAACAGGCATCCTGGAAGGCGCCGCTCGATAACCGGAAATCACCGCATCAGGAACGTTGACGTCGGAAATGTAAACTTTGACCCCGGTAGCCGCAGGGACTGTTCCGGTCCAATCCACCTTAATCTCCTTTTGATAGCCGGTACCGATTCGCGTTATTTTCGAACTTTCTATTGCGACGTCGTTCACCCAGACAAATACGTTCGCCGATCCCTTGTCCTTGAGATAAATCCCCGAGACCTGTATCGGGTTGTCCGGAACAAACGAAATTCGCTGCGTGAGAAAGTTTGCATTTAACTCATAACAATTCACCGTTGCCCATCCTTCGGGTGAAAATATCAGGGCATTCGTCATTACATGGTTCATCGTATCGAGAATTATCGGCTCAAGCCAAAGTTCCCCGGTATATTTGTTACGTTGATAGCCCACCAATGAATAGTAATTCCGCCATACCGCCGGAGTGCTTATATATTGATTATATCCACTTGGATCGGTCGCAAGATACGTAGGCGTGGTCACTCTTGCCGGAATATCGAGCGGCTGATTGTAGACAAGGTTCCGGTTGCCGAATATCCGTTGATACCAATCGTACTGCATAGCTTTCCATTCATTGAGCTTTCCGGCTTCCAGACAAAGTCCCGCATAATGCGTGATCATGTAGGGTGACCATTCCGCGTAGGTCTGTACCGCTGATGCATAGAGCCCATTAGTCAATGGATTATACTTGCCATTGAGAGCGGTCAATGCGAAATTGATGCTTGCGGTATCGTACAAATCGCCAAACCTTAAGAAATAGGACAGCCACTGCCCGACCATCGTTGCCTCCACTCGCAGAGCCGGGAAACCGCTTCCGTTAAGGTATTTCGATTTGAATGAGCTGTTGACTGTTACAAAGGCCGAATCATAAATCTTCTTGAGCGCGCCTTCCCCCTTGATTTCAGACAAAATCGACAGTGCCTTGTACGTTACCGAGGAAAGACTTGCATTGTAAGGATTGGCATCTACCTGCCCAGCATCATAAGAATTTTCCGTCCCCTGGAACAGGAACGGATACCCCGAAAGACCGTTGCTTGCCACCAAATTCAGAACGCGCTGCCCTGCTTTTTTGACAAAAGGCCAGAAATAGCTTAACTTGGCCGTGTCCGCGGTTGCGATGAATGTTTCATAAACGGAAATAATGAACCCGCAGTTTAAATCTACCCACAGGTCGATGTCACGATAATCTCCATGGCTCGCATCGTCCCAGGAACACATATATGCCATATTGCGTGACAATGGCGTGCCGCAAACCACATCACTGCAGCTGTCGATGTCATGATGGATCTGCCCGACTTGTGCAGCTGCCGTTTTTTGTGTTCTTGCCCAATATTGCAATTCCTGCCAGTTAAGCGACGGGACAAGCATTGTGTAGATCTGCCGGGCGTGCCACATCTGATCGTTTGTCCCGTTCGTCGACCATTCGCCTTCCGTGTGCGCGTAACGGCCATCTTTGCGGTACATGCTATTATTGGTCAAATTGCACAAGGAGACCAATGCCTGGTTCTTGATCCAGTCCGGGAAGTTTGAGCCGCGCATGCGAGTGACAAGCGAGACCGCATTGTCCCTGAATTGGTCAAAATGCGCAAGTCCGGTGTCTGCAACGGCGCCGGCGTCATTGAATGCATTCAGATAATAAAACATCCCGTTATGGTTGCCTTCAAAACCGGTAACGTTGTTATACCAGGCATACACGAATTTGATGAGCCTGCTTTGCCCGGCCGCCAGCGTGACTTTTACGGCGACTTTGTTTGTCGCGCCGGACACCGTGTTGCTGCATTGCCCTGTTGTCAAAAATCCGGCATCGGCGGATGTTCCCGTGGTGATGACCGCGGCAGGATCATCGGACGCACCGTACACGGCGCGTTTCAGGGTACCATCGTCGTTCCGTATTCCTTTTCCGACCGCCGAAGTCGTGGCCGCGGTCAGTCTTGCCTGAAAAGCCAGAGCGACGTCAATTGACGTTGCGTTCGTATTGGTCACTTGTATTTGATAAAACGCATAAGGATAACACATAAGGTCGACGTTGGAAAGGTTGAAGGGCGAAAATGCCGTGAGTCCTAAAGAAACGCCGTTTGGGGTACCGAAATTCGCATATTGTACCGGATACACCGCATCGTCATCCGCCCGCCCGGCTGTTTGCACGGCCATGAGCTGGGTATTCGTTACCGGCGCCGCCTGCCCGCTTTTGCTGAAAAATTGAAATAGCGTAGACACCAGGGGTTGGAAGTTGTCAAGCGCGCACGGCGTCCTCCAGGTACCGGAAAATTCACCCGAATACGAACAGAATTTTATCGCGCCGCACCCGATCCCGCCCAAAGGGGCGCCGGTAGTCCCGTCGATAGCATACGACGGACGCTGGGCAAATGCCCCAGTTGCCAGAAGCGCAACGATACAGGCGCCAATACACGATTGAATTGCCATTCGACGCCGTAATCCCTTTGTAAGAATGCTTTTCCGCATGACTCCCGCCTTTCTGAATTTGTTTAATTTATATGGAGCTCATTTGTAATTTTCTTGCAGTCATCCGCTATTCTTCAGCGCTGTGTTAATTCTTGTTGAGCTTTTTCCGGTCGCTGATATAATCGGCCAGAATTTTTTTGTAATCGGTAAATAAGTAAATGTTTTTCACAGGCCATCGCATATTCTCAAAAAACGATTGCTTTGGACATTGCCAGCGTTGCGCCGGCCATTTTCATCACTGCGACATATGCGCCTCCGCGCGCCACGTTCGGCAGTTTCCAGCCGCTAATAAGAAAACTCCCTTGATTTGTCGTTTTCGTAAACCGGGAAATAGTTCGACCCTTGCTGTCATAGAGTACGAACTCTAGGAGACCTGCACAGGGCGCCGAATAGCGGATGCTTCCGGACGTAAAGACCCGGACGTTTGAAAGGCCTCGTTTGCTACGGGAGAACGCGTTGCAGTCCATTGCCGCCATGGCATTCAATTGTACCGTGTCATTATTGACGCCCGGCATCTTTCGGAATTTCTCCATGGAACCGACCGCATCCGCGGTTGCCATAAGGGCAAACCCGTTGCCCCAAGAACCGACGGTTACATATTTGCCGTTCAGCTTTGATTTAAGCGCAATGGTGCTGTCGCTCTGGACAACCACGTTGAAAAACGTCGTCATGTCCGCGCTGTCATTGTTCGCATACAATATTTTATCGGTCGGGTCGACGCCCACATACTTGACATTAAAGCCGCCTTTCAAAGCGACCGTTCCGTCACCAAACGTATACATGTAGCAGATCTCATCGGCGCCGCATGCAATGCTTCCCGGTGAAAACATGAAATTATGGACCTTGCTGCTGACATAACTGTTTTTTGCCACGGAAAAAAGAGACACCTTTGATTCGGCAAAAGACGTCGCCGGTAACGTCACCCTGCCCTCGTCATACACTCTTACGATCTGCCATTGCTGCTGCGCATCAGCGGAAACCGCCGCGGTCTGGATCCGTGCTCCTTCCGCAAGCGATCCATTTGCCGCTTCAAGGGCCTTCCCGTTGAGGTTTGTTGCTATGCTTACAAAGCCGCTGCCGACATTTGCAATAGAGAACAATTGACCCTGGCCGCCGTTATATTCCTGTTCATTTACCGTGCCGTCAATTGCCCCGCTCACGTCGATCACCCGGCCTGTTTTTCTATTTACGAACTTGTAGCTACTTCCACTGACCTGGAAAATGTTCCATTTCTGATTGTTGAATCCCAGATAGCTTCCCTGAAATGCGGGCGCGCCGTTTTGCCCGAAATTGTCCGGTAATTGCAGGGCAAAACCGCTTTTCCTATTGATTATCTTGTAATACCCGTCTGCGTACTGCGGCTCCACCCAGTTTATTGTGACAACACCTCGCTGGCGTATATCCTCTGAAGAACTTCCTATCTGTATATTGTACGTTCCCGATGAAACCATGAAACGGGACGTCGGAATGTCGTAATATGCCGCATCCATTCCATTGAGGGGAAACGTGACGGTCCTGGTCTCGCCCGGGGCGAGCGTGATTCTCTTAAAACCTTTGAGCGCTTTCTTCGGCAGGGTGACCGCGGCGGTCTGCGCTTTGCTGAGGTAGAGCTGTACCACCTCGTCTCCGGTCTTGGTCCCGGTGTTTTTCACGTCAACGCTTACGGACATATCTTCATAGCTGGCAATCGTTGATTTACCGACGACACAATTGCTATATGAAAATGTCGTGTAACTCAGCCCGTACCCGAAGGGGTACAATACGTCCGCAGTGCAATACATGTAGAGCCATTTGCCGACGATGTGATAATCGGTAAGTCGCGCGGGTAATTGCGCGGAATTTTTGTAAAAGGTCTGCGCTACTTTGCCGCCCGGATTGCAGTCCCCGAACAAAACGTCCGCAATCGCATTGCCGAATTCCTGACCGCCATAGCCCATGCCGAGTATTGCCGGGATGCTGTCATTGATCCAATTGACGGAAACAGGGTTGCCATACGAAAGCACGACTATTGTGTTCGGGTTTACTGCATGCACTTTCTGCGCCAGTTCGGTCTGCCTTCCAGGAAGATCGAGACTGGCCGCATCAAATCCTTCGCGCGAAAATCTCCAATTCGTTCCCAAACAGAGGACGACGACCGAGGCGTTCCTGGCAATTCCGACCGCGTTGACAATAAGCGAATCAGCGCACACATCATAATAGTCGGCACCCCTCGCATAGGACACGATCGCATTTGAGGATAGCTTGCTTTTTATTCCCATCAAGGGAGAAATCTTGTAAGCGGCATTTTTCGTCGTGTACCCGCCGAGCCAATAGCATGTATCGGCCGCTGGGCCGATAACGGCTATTGAATTTACCGTATTTTTGTTCAGCGGCAGCAAATTCAATGAATTCTTGAGGAGTATTACTGATTCCTGGGCAGCTTTGCGAGCTAATGCGTGCTTGTCCGGCGAATTGGATGCGGTAAACGGAATATTATCGAACGGGCTCGAGCCGACAGGATCAAAATCTCCGTAAAGATATCGCGTCTCCAATATTCTCCTTGCAGCGATATCGATATCTGCTTCAGTCAGGAGCTTCTGGTTTATAGCATCTGCGAGGTCCCAGTCCGGCCTTGCATCAAGGGACATGTCGAGCCCGTTGAGCATGCAATTTGCGCATGCCGCGGCCTTCCCGGTTGTCGGGTCAAACAAATGATAGGTTGTCCATAGACGGCTGACACCATTGGCGTCCGAGGCGGAAAAACCGTCGAACGACCACCCACCCCGCAGGTTCTTCTGGAGCAGGCACCGGCTCATGACACTCGGCGTGTCGTTAACGGCATTGTAGGTGGTCATGATCGACCGGGAATTTGTTTTTTCAATTCCTGCTTTGAATGGGAAAAGATAGTATTCATTCAGGTCCCTTTCATCGACAGCAGCGCTTCCCGAGGTCCGGTTTTCTTCGGAGTTGTTGCAGGCGTAGTGTTTGAGCGTCGTGGTGGCCTTCAGGTATTTCGGGTCGGTTCCCTGAAAACCTCTTACCCAGGACATGGTGAATTGCGCAAGGAGATACGGGTCTTCAGACGCGGTTTCCTCGGTCCTTCCCCAACGCGGGTCCCGGGCAAGATTGATCGTCGGCGCGTAATAGTTGAGTCCGCCCCACCCGGCGTTCCGATAGGCGCGCGCCTCATCGCTTATCGCACCTGCACATTGACATATCAGACTCGTGTCCCAGGAACTTCCGAGCGCGATGATCTGCGGGAACACTGTGACCGGACCGATGCTTTTATTCCAGAAATACATGATACCGTGCAGGCCTTCCAGCTGGTAAATATACGCGGGAAGCCCCAGTCGGTCGACCGGATCCGCAAAGTTGATGGTCTGCCAGATTTTTTCCGCCACGGTCATCCGGGAAACCAGATCATGGGCCCGGTCGCGGAAGGACCGGGATGTGTCCTGAAAGGGAAACATCGGGGGGATAGCCATTGCCATTCCGGCGACCATGCATAGTGCAACGCCTGCGTACATGGATCGTGCAAGCGCATGTCCATTGCTGATTTTCATCCTGCCTTGCCTGGAAATATCCTGAAATACCTTACCTGGTTTTCAGGAAATAAACCCCCGGGACCTTGCGCATTTTGTCAACACTTCCCGCATACCGGCCTGTGACGTCGACCACACTGGCGCGGGTCGAATTCCTTGCTTCCGTGGAGAGCCCGGAAAAACCGGCCGACGATCCGATGTTCACAAACGAACGCGGTACCGCATGAGACACTTTCTTTGCGGCCAGAGGAGACACGACGCCGGAATTAGCCAGGACCGTGACGGTGAGAGAATCCTCGACCTGGGCACCGATAAGTTTCTGGACACAGGTCTCGACGCCGAGCACATATTTCAACACATAGGTCCCCGGTGTCGTAAAGTAGGCAGTGTAGTAGTAGATACCATGAGTCATATCGGCATTTGTTTTTGAAAAAGTGACTTTGTTGAGCGGCCCGCTGACTTTAGACCAGCTTTCATTCGATATATAGGTTGTCGATGGCAAAGAATCAAAACCGATAATCGTGGAGACCAGTCCAACGGTATCGACATCGGACAAGGCGATCGTGATGTTGTTGCCAACTTCGATTTGTATTCCCGTGACAAACGCGCCATCGGAACCGGGCAGGAGTGAATCGCCAATGGCTGACAGGACGTTCTTCGTCGCCAGAGAAAAGAGTTGGTAATTTACCAGCGGCGGCGTAACGGTAAGCGTGCACGTGGAATGATCAATGCCCATTTTCGCGGATTGAACCGTCACGGTCTGGGTTTCATTTGTAATTTCATAATTTGCCGCTATCTCTGCGCTTTGCTTCTGCAAAGAATCCGAAAAAGTCATGAAAACCTTTGTGGCCTGCTTTGCATTGCCGACGTAGATCGGCTTCGACGTAACGACATACAATGTCTGGTCCGCCGAAATGGCGGAGACAAGGAGACCTATGGCCACAAAGAAAGCTACTCCGGCTTTTCCGAAACAAAAACTGTTTTTCCTCAACATGTGCAACTCCTTTTTTAGAAATAATTTAAAATATTTATAAAAATATTATTAATAAGCAATTTATAGGGGACAAATCGATTTTAAAGAGGACCTGCGGCAAAAAGCCGCCGTATTGTTCCTTTATTGGGAGTAAAAGAAAACACGGCCCTCCCCGGCCGTGTTTTCTTTTACTCCCTTTTCCCCTGTTTTTTCCAGCCCGTTACACTACTGTTTTGCACCAATTATCATGTATACACCATGAGTGGCATGGGAAAGGTACGCATTCATTTCGGATCCTTTCCGCTGAACGATCCTTTTCCCATTGCATGTGTAAACATCATAGATCTCATTCGCGTTGCCGGAAAAACGGACCGTGCGCGAATCGACGAAGAACCGCTGCGAAGTCCTGTTCTTGGCGATTCGGACGGACGGCGTTTTCATGTCTTCATTCTGCTGCTGAGGCCTCACCGCGACGGTTTGCGTTGTACTGAGCGTTATCGTGTCTCTCAACCGAATGTCCTGGGATGACGCGCCGATCATGATCTCGTACTTTCCAGCGTCTGCCACGAATGATTTGGCAGTCGCTGACCAGTATGCAAAGTCGCGAGGCGTCAATGCCAGGGATATGGACGCCGTCGATCCTTTTGTAATATCGACCCGCGCGTAATTGCGCAAGGCCTTTATCGGGAGCACGGGCGACGAGTTGAGCGAGTGCACGTAGAGCTGGGCGATTTCGGCGCCATCACGGCTCCCGCTGTTCTTGACGTCAAAGGAAATCACGGCAATGGTATCGGAGTTCTTCATTGCCGCTTTCATATTCGAATAGTCGAAGGTCGTATAGGAAAGGCCGTAACCGAAGGGAAAATTTACCGGGCCGGGGTAATACATATACGTCCTCTTGTTGGTGCTTATGCCGTAGTTCTTCCGGTCCAGTATTCCGGCGGTTTTTACGGGAGGATAATCAGCAAGGTTCTTTATCCAGGTCTGAGAAAATTTTCCAGACGGGTTATAATCGCCGAAGATAACATCAACCATGCCCTGGCCGAGTTGCTGACCGCCGCCCAGCGAAACGACGACCGCCGGGCAGGTGTCGAACATTACCGGCACGGTCCGGACCGCCAGATCCTGAAGGACCGCGACGAGCTTATTGTTGTATTTGTATACCTGGCTCAGCATCGCTTCCTGAATTCCGGGGAGCTTCAGGTCGGGTAAGTCCTGGCCCTCTTTTGTGTAGCGCAAATCACCCTGACACGGGACATTCGAATTGTTTCCGCCGCCGTTTTCCGACCCGACAACGACGATGACGACGTCCGCGGCCGTTATTGCCGCGATTTCAGCCGCGGAAAAACTGAACGAGAGCGCATTGATGCATCCGCCTGTCTGGCCATGTGCATACGTCAACGTCATGCCGCTTCCGGCTGCCAGATTCGTCATGGCATCAAGGACGGTGGTTATGTTTGCGTCAAGGGCGGACCGTGAGTACCCGCCAAAGGTGCGCGTATCGCCCCCGAGCTTGGGACGGGATGCGCATTCCCCGACCAGGACGACCTTCTTAATCGCAGTCTTGCTCAGCGGAAGCATGCCATTCGTATTCTTCGCAAGCACCACGACTTCACGGGCCGCCCGAAGGGCCAGTGCCTGGGCTTCCGCACTGTTCTTTTTGGAGGAAGGTATCGTCCGGTACGGGCATACGCTGTCCGGATCGAATTCCCCGCCCCTCATGCGTGTCCTGAGCCCCCTTTTAATCGCCCGCTCGACAAAGGCCATATTCATCCTCGTACTATCCATTTCACCGGTCCCGCGTGAAATGCATTCCGCGACGGTCGGGCACAATTCGTCCACCCCGACGGAAACGGTCAAAGGGCCGTCATGGTTTCCGGCACAGTCGGTGGTAACATACCCGGTGAATCCCCACTCTTTCCGCAAAATGCTGTCGAGCAATACGGGATTCTCATAATTCCATTTGCTTTGCTGCCGCGGGTCTTCGATCACGGTTATTTTATTGAGGCCGGTCATAATTCCGGCCACATCGGCCCTTACAAGCGCCTCGAACGGCGCAAGATAATATTCGCGAAAATCGCGCTCGTTCATCACCGATGCGTCATTCATCCGGTCGTCTTCGTGATCATTGCCCACGAAATGTTTTGCGATGAGTCCGGTTTTAAGGTAATAATCCGTGCCGCCGCGCATTTTGTATTGATGATCGCCCTGTCCGCCGCGCACGAGAAGGCTTGCAAGGTCTCCGCACAGGTATGGATCTTCTCCCCATCCTTCGTCATTTCTGCCGCACCGTGGGTCCATTGCAAGGTTCACGTCGCAGGGGCTGTAGAATTGCTTCCCGCCCTTGTGGTCGATCCTCGCTTCATCACCCATGACAACGCCGATTTTGTAGCACAGGTCCCGATCGAAGGTGCAGCTTTTGGCTATGCATGCCGGAAAAATAGTGGTCCATCCCATTTCCATTTCATCCCACCACATATAGGCGCTCATGCCAAAACGGGAAATTGCGGGATTGTCCCGTGCCCGCAATTGCAATTTTTCCGTGGTTGTCAATTTCGAAACCAAGTCGGCCACCCGATCGTCGACCGGCGCCGTGTAATCGGTCCAACTGGCCGCAAAAGTCATGGAAAATCCAAGAAAGAACAAGACCGCAAATGCTGTCTTCCCCGGCAACCAGAACGAATCCTTAAAAAGATCCCTCGCTTTGATTCCTGCCATATACTCCTCCTTACAGACGGGTGTTTCCTTCAGGTTTCCGGCTCCAACCTGATGGTGATTTTTGTATACGATAATATCAATCATATCAAAAAATATAGTGACAATTCAGCAAAAAACCCAGAATCTTCTTATTGTTTTGACAACACTTAAACGATTAATTAGTGTTTCTTATTTGTTTTAGCAAAAGGTATCAAATTAATTGACAACGTTATTATTTTAAATGCAGGCTATTCCAGGATCGAACAATCGCCGGATCCGACGTCTTTTCCATGTCGTGATCCGGCGACGTGATCATTGCAGCCGGCAATCAGTAGTTGAACTGCGCCTTCAACCACCATGCAAAGTCCTTGTTTGGAAACCCCGTATTTGGGGAGGATTTTTAAGGAATTTCAAACACACTGCCGGTCAGCGCTACCGTACCGGTCTTTGTCGGCGGCGTAGCACCGTTGACCGAGATCGGCTGGCCGCCGCCAACACAAATCGTAAAGCTTCCCGGTTCGACCACCCTTTTATTGCTGGAATTGATAAACGAAAAACATTTCGGGAGCAACGTGAATGCCACGGTCACGGTCTGTCCGGCGCCGATCGATACCCGTTTGAACGCCGCCAGGCTGCGGATCGGGACGGCCGCGGATGCCGCCTGGGCGGTCACGTATGCCTGCACGACTTCCTCCCCGTCGCGGCCGCTGGTGTTGGTCACGTCCACGGACACCGACACCGGCTGGTTGGTGGCGCCCGAGGCCGGTGTGACGGACAAATTATTATATGTAAATGTAGAATAGCTCAGGCCGTACCCGAACGGGTACAAAACGTCCCCGGTAAAATACCGGTATGTGCGGTTCTGCATTGACATATCGGTTATTGCCGGAAACGTTGACGTTGACGCGTATTTATAAAAGGTTATCGGAAGCCGGCCGGCCGGATTATAATCGCCGAACAGCACGTCGGCAATGGCATTGCCACCCTGTTCGCCCGGGTACCATGCCTCCACGATCGCGTTGACATTCGCTGCCGCAAAATCAAGGGCAAGCGCCCCGCCGTTCAGAACCACCAGTATCACGGGCTTTCCGGTCGCCACGAGCCGCTTCAGCAGGCTGTCCTGGACGGTGGGCAAACGCAGATCGTCACGGTCGATGGTCTCGCCTTCCAGCAGCACGTGCCAGGACGGGTTCTGCGTTTCGCTCGCCAGGCCCATGACTGCAACGACCACGTCGGCGCTGCGCGCCGCGGTCTCGGCAGCGGCAAAACCGCTGTAATCGGTGCCGGTGCGGGCGCATCCCTTGACGTAATTGACCGTTGCGCCGTTCTGCGCAGCGCGGGTGGTGATCCCTTCAAGCGGCACCACGATTTTGGTGGGATAGCCGTAATAATTGCCGAGCATGACCGCGGACAACGTATCGTTGGCGGAGGGCGGGCTCGCGTTCGGGCCCACGACGACGATCGACTTGACACTGGCGGCAAGCGGCAGCGCGTTGTTCTGATTGCGAAGGAGCACCATCGCCTTCCTGCTCATGGCGCGCGCATAATCGATGTGCTTCTGGCAATTGACAAGAGATACAGACATTGATCTGAAGGGCACCATCTGCGGCGGGTCGAACATGCCGAGCTTGAACCGCGTCATGAGCGTCCGGGAGAGCGCCGTATCGATCAGCGCCGAGTCGAGCTGGCCGCCGTTTATCTGTGACATGAGAGTGGAAACCCCAAACGTGCCGCAGCCAAGGTCGCAGCCGGCCTCGACCAGGGATTGCGCCCCGCAATCGGACACGACATGACCGGTAAATCCCCAGGTCCGGCGGAGGATTGTATCAAGAAGCCATTTGTTCGAACATGCATGCACACCGTTCACCGAGAGGTAGGCACACATGACGGCTTCCACCTTGGAATCCTGTATCGCGGATTTGAACGATGGGAAATACGTGTCATTCAAATCGTGATTATTGACAACCGCGTTAAAACTACTCCTGTTGACTTCAGGCCCGGAATGGGCCGCGAAATGCTTGGCGGTCGCCGAAACCTTCATATACCGCGGATCGCTTCCCTGCATGCCCCGGATATACGCATCAGCAGACCGCGATACCAGATACGGATCTTCCCCATAGGTTTCCAGCACCCTGCCCCAGCGCGGATCGTGCACGATATCGACGATCGGGCACCAGTAGGTGAGGCCGCCGTACTGGATCCCATTTTGTCCTTTGGCAATATAATCGTTATTTTTGGCGCGGGCCTCGGTTGAAATGATCGAAGCCATTGCGTAAATCGCCGCGGTGTCGAACGTGGCCGCAACACCGGAAGAGGTAGGAAACGACGTGGCGAGTCCACTGCGCCCGACGCCGTGCAGCCCCTCATTCCACCAGGCATATGCCGGAATTGAAAGCCGGGAAACCGCCGGGCAGTTATTATTCATTAATGAGACTTTTTCGAGGAGCGTCATGCGATGAAGCAGGTCCTTGACACGAGCGGAATACGGCAATGACGGGTTAAGATAGGCCGCACCGGCCTGAAAGGCCGCGGTATCGGTCAGCGTGATTGCAATATTGTTAAGCGTGTCCTGCGAAATCCAGGCCGTGCCGGGAAAATAGGTGGCCTTTGTCGCCGTCAGATAACTGCTTGACGACCCGACACCGGCCTCGGCCTTGAAGAGGGCCGCGGCCACGGAGCCGGTCTTCATGAAAAGCTCTCTGGTGCGGACCTGGCCGCTTTTTAATGTCATGATCCTGAAGGTGCTTTTGTATTCACCGCATGTGACCTGCGCAATAAAGCAGCCGGAAAAATCGACCGGCATCATCCCGCTTTTGCCCGCCCCCGCGTTCAAAACGCCGTGAACTCTCCCGACAAGATCAAAGATGACCAGCCGCGCCGGCATTCCATCCACCGAATATAGTGAAATCCTTTTTTGCCCTATGTCAAGGAGTTTCCTGACAATGCTCGCATTTGTCCTGCTGTTGTGTTCGGAAGAGGCTCCGGATAGGACAAACGTACCGCCCGCAGCGGTTTGCGTTGAAACGGTGGTGCCGGACAACGTCACCGTCGCGCCGTCGATGCCCAGTCCGCTTCCGTTCTTGACGGTCCCGGAATAGGAATAGGCGGCGAGGCTTGATGAAACGGCAACAAGCAGAATCGAGATCACGAATCGCATCAAAGAGACCCGCTGTTCAGTACTTGGCATTTGCATAGTGACTCCCGGCAGACAGGTTTGCTTGGGTTATTGAACTACAGAAAGTCGGTTTGTCCAGTGGCCCTGATCGGTATCGCACCGTATGAAATACACACCGGTACGGACCAGCCGCGAATTCATGTCCTTGCCGTCCCAGAAAATTGTGCTGGCGCGCGTAATGATTCTCTGTTCCACCAAGTTTTGCACAATCCGGCCCAGGACGTCTGTGATTGACAAAGAGTTAATTTTGACGCCATACGGCAGTCTGATTTCCGCCCTGAGGCTCTTGCAGGATGCCTGGGCTATGGTCAGGGTCACCATGCTGTTTTTCGGGTGCGTAAGGTCTGAGAATTTCTGGTTGACGGCGACAGGAGGGCTTAGTTTGACTGAAAAAGTCCTCGGTTGGTATTTGGTCATGCTGAACGTAAGAGCATTTCCTGAAATGGCAAACTGCGTGCCCTGTACGGTGTCTTCGACTCCCGACACTTCGACGGCAGAGGCAATAGTGTTCGCGGGAAATGTCAGAGTCGCATTTTGTATCGGTTTGCCCATGGTTTCACGGACCCGGATTACATAATTCGAACTTCTTTCGGCCTTCTTTATTGCCATAACATCAACCTGCGACGTGTCTGTTCTGACAAAAGAAAACACTTTGCCGGATTTGCCCGGCCGGGGCGGCACCTGGACGGCATACATCGGCTGATTCAGCCGTTCCGCCTGCGCAATAGTCCCGTTTGTCCAGTCTCCTGGATGACCGTAGAATGAATATTTGAAACGGTGAACGCCGACCAGCGGAATGGAAGATTGATCGCATTGATAGTTGGCACTGGGACTGGGCGAATGGATCAGGCTCAGGTTCAGGGTATTGTCGTTTGGTTTGCTCCAACCGTATTTGCAATTATTCAGGATGGACATGCCGTATGCGGCATCGGTCCTGCTCAAATCGGCCCATTGCTGGCCGGGTACCTCGTATAACGTATCCGCAAGATGCGCGAGTACATTTCCTCTTTGTATGGTCCCGATGCCGAGGTCCCACGTTGCCTTGGGATTTGCAAATGATAGAGGAAACGACACTTTGAGCAGCGAACCGGTGGTCTGCCAATAAATCGAATTGTCGATATCCACCCGGGAACCGGCACTGCCCGAGGCGAGGGAGACAATTTGCGTGAACGTCGAATTGTTCTTTGTGCGTGTCACCTTCAGAGATACGCGCGCGGGTCCGTTCTCAAAAACGCTCATGGCGACCTGTTGATCGACATATGCGGTTGGTGCAGCGGTCACGTCCTGGTATCGCAATTCCCAGGCAGGAAAGCTCGTTCCAATGTCCGGCCGGAACTCAAAACGGGATGGTGCGGAAAAAAGGTTTGGGGTTCCGGGAATTTTCCTGGCAACGACGCTCGCGATATCTCCGTTCGCATTGACGGTAACGGCGTAGTATTCGTTCGAAATCGTGCTGCCTGATCCTGCGGCAATGACCGAAAGGTTCGGATCAGGCGCATTTGGCGTTGCCATCGGCTTTACCTCAAATACAGAATAACTTGCCGACGGCACTTGTGCAAGGAATGCGATGAAGACGTTTTGGCCAATCGCACTGTCTATCTGGGCAGGAACCTCATTGCCGTCCGGATCGAAAACCTTGACTCCGGCCGGTGCGACCGTACCGAAATTGACCGTTGCTTCCACAATGTCGGCGCGGCTCATGTTCAGAGGGTTGACAAGGACCAGCGGCACCCTTCCCGTTTCCGAAACAGAGGTACTCAAAAATTGACCGGACACGGAGTTTGCAATTGAGTTCACGGAGAGACCGAGAGCATAATTGAAGTAGTTGAATGCAGAATCTTCTGCCGGTATGGCATAATTGGCATACACGGCGGCGATTGACGTGCCGGTGATGACATCATGGAACTGCTGCGCCAAAGTCAACCACCAACCGTGTTTGATCGTGTCGGCCGGATAGGTGAAACTTCCACCGGAAAGGTTGTTTGCCACAACGCACGAGAATTCAGCGAGCGCAGCTCGTTGTTCATTTCGCCTGTTTCTCAGTTTCATTTGCGCCCAGGAGGTATAGCAGCCGGTGCCATGCGTCTTCATGAGGAGTTCGCCGTCAAACGACGGCAGGCCGGCTACCTGGGCGGGCGTCAGGTCTTTGTAGATCGAGTCGGACGATGTACAATACACCTTTATATCATTTGTCGCATTGGCCCGGATCCTGTTGATCATGGCGCTGACATTCGCCGAAGAAGGGCCTCCGCCCTGGTCTCCCGTACCGATGTAGTCATAGGCAGCCCAGACGGCCGGGTTACCGCTCAAGCCCGAAAGGCCTTTTTCATTATCTCCGTCGCTCGATCGTATGTCCATTCCATTGTCATACGGGCCGGGTTTGAGGCATGCGATCACGAACCGGCCGTCGACCCCGATCCATTTACCAATAGGAAACGGCGTCGGAAACCACCCGCCCCACAAGTCAAATTTCTGCGTTGTGAATCCGCTCAGGCCGCAATGCGCCTCAATGGTCGGTAGGGCATATCCGAACCCGAAGCAGTCGGGAAGGTAAATATCATCACTCTTCCTACCGAATTCATCCATAAAAAACATCTGGCTGTAAAGCGTCTGGCGGATCAACGCTTCCGCTGACGGAAGGTTGACGTCGTTGGCATTCCAGGTGCCTCCCATTGGAATCCATTTTCCCTGACTCACATAATTCTTAAGCGTTGTCCAATCGTTTGCGGTATACCCTGCCCCCGGAACGGCGCCTCCGTTCTGTTTTATTATCCAATACCGGTAAGCACCTTCAAAATTGAATTTGTATTCGGGATACTGAGCGAAATAGTTGAAATTGGTATGGAGAGTGTTTGGTAGATACTGGCTGGTCGTTTGGTCCAGGGTCCATTGCCATTGTGTGTCAAGATGCGCTCCCGGTACTTCGTATACGGTCTTTCCTGTCGAAAGATCAATTGCAAGCACGGAAATCACTCCGAGGAAAATGCCGGTGATCGCAACTGACAGAGGTCTTCTGCGGGAAAAAATCATGATTACTCCTCTACCGGGGTTTCCGGCTGATATGGAAGCAAAACAAAAACTATGGTCTAGAAACCATATTGAACCTTCATCGACCACCACCAGTCCCGTGATCCCAGTAACACATCGGCGCGTTCCTGGGCAGTGAGCTGGTTGTTATTTGGCGCAAAATGGTCGCGTGCCAGTTGACCGATCAAAGCAAAAGCGCCAAGCGTCTTTTTTGCATAAAGCGACCATTTCGTATCCGCTAAAGTCAAGTTCTGTTGCTGCAACGTCACGGGAACAGGGCTTTGGTTCAAGAAAACGTTGTATGAGCCGGGAAGAAAGGGCGTTTTGAGATATTCGATTTCGAAGGATACAACATCGAGCATCCGGAATGCCGGGAAATTGAATCCGAGCATTATCGGGGATCGCTGGGATATCGTATCATAAAACGCCGGATAGGTGACATTATGCGTGGCATAGTTCTGCAATCCGAGTATGGCATATTCAGCATAGATTTTCAGATCCTCCTTGCCGAAGATATTCAACGGAATGACGCTTTTTGCATCGATCGAGAATCGTAACTCTACTTTGGTGCTTTTGAATGTGTAATCTTTCTGGTTGCCGTAAACGATTTGACCCGTCAATGAATCAATGCCGACACTGTCCTTGGAATAGCAGTTTATGTCGGAATTTGACGTGTAGCCGGGCGAAGTGTAGGAATTATTGACGGATAGAATCCTGCTCAAGTCAACGCCACACCCGATTTCCAGGAATTTTCCAAAGAAATTGAACGTCGCAACGCCGGCAACCGAATAATCTCTGAGGGGAATCTGATACATTTCGCTGAAAAGCAGCCCGTCAAACTTGAACCAATCAGTGGGCTTTGAACTTATCCTCACTCCACACAACCGGTAATATGCTGCATCATACCAATTGACGAAGTAAACAGGATATGCTGATGCACGGAAAAGATATTCCCCGAGATTACGGACATCAGGATTGTACTTGTACGGAAATATGCCCACTCCAATTTGGAAAGGAAACGTTCTTGAATCGCTCCCTCCCATTGTGTAGACTCCCTCGGCGTCATGGATTCCGACATTTATTTTGCTTACCTTCTGGTCTGCCGCAAAGTCCTTGTTGATGAGCGAGGAATTCAGTTCATAGGTATAGTCTGTTTGCGCCCATCCGTCCAAAATGAGCCTCGTGTTGTTGTTTACATTTGCTTTGACTCCGAGCTCCAGGACCGAAGTTTGAATCCACGCATGATCGAGATTGGAACCTTCCCCATTGCCTGCGGTACTGGTCCCTTTCATGATCTCACCGACCATCGACCATCCATTTCCGGAAATCTTGACTTTGGGTTCGTTTAAGGTATCCTGGCCATATCCGTGCGTCACAAACGCAGTAACAACGATCACGCAAATTGCTGAGTTAAGATTCAGCATTTTCTATATCTCCTTTTTTTTTCATCTTAGTCGGGTTAAACGGTTACGTCATACTAATATTTGTGATCGTCAGATTATGCAAGAGGATAAGGTATGTCGACAAATATAGCGACAAATCAGGCGGACTTACAGAAATTATTGGCAGTCTTGACAACGCTTAAACGCTTAATTGTAGTTTTAGTGGAAATTTATGCAGATATTAATGCAAGAAATGACAACACTATTTTTGATCGCCGAAGTTAATTCGCTTTGAATTTTCCAGATCGGTTCTTGTCCGCAGGCTATTTGAAAACGACGAGCGCATCGTCCGCTTTCTGGTTCATATAGGACAACTTGACCCAATCGGCGCTGGGAGCCACACTGGAAATGCGAACTTCATCGAGAATTCCCTTAAAGAAATAGGCCGTGGTATCGCCCGATGTTTTTATTGTTCGGCCGATGAAAAAATCGAATCCGGCATTACGGGAAGCCGTGCCGGGGCCAAGTGAAATGGTGCTGGCCGCCAGCGCCCCATTGACATAGAGATATTCATTTGATCCGTTGCGTATTCCGGTTACGTAAGTCCAGACCTTTTCCGTTGCGTGGCTGGTGGTCATTTCCCATCCGGCTGCATCTGCATACTCGGCGAATTCCCATTCATTCGATGGAATGATTTCGAGATTGTACTGGTAATCGCCCTTGCACGCGATTGTGTGATAACGCCGATCGACCGTATCAGTGTATGCCCACGCGGAAATTGCGTAAGTTCCGTTCTTTGGGAAATTGAGAACACCCGAAGCGGTTCCCGTTGCCTGGAAATAGCTTGATTGCCCGTCGAATCTTTGCGCGGTGCCGATTTCCCCGGACACTGCCGAACCCGCAGTCATGTTAAACGGCGTTTGATCGAAATGATTCAGGGTTGCATCGTATGCAACGGTATTTCCGGCTTGTCCAAAGTGCCAGACTCCCTCGAACCCGCGTGCCGTGTCGAAAACTGCATTGCCATTTGACGCCGACCCTACCGACGCCCCCCAGTACATGGTGATGAATTGCGAGCTGTCATTGCCGTGAACCGTGTCGATTCTGACCCAGATTTCGGCCTGACTGTTTGGAGCGTCCCACCGTTCAATTTCGTAGGGAAGCGTGGTGGTGTCTGCTTTTGAAAACCGGATATCTCCGCCGTCGCTTTTCGCCTGGCTGAAATCGAAATTAGCGTGTGTCAACCTAACCAGGACGGGAAAATCACGAACATCCCCCGAAATCGCCGCGCCGGAAGACGTCGTGTTGAGATACACCTTTCTGGAGAAACTCCAACCGGGCATGATGACGGAAACCGTATCGCCTGAAATGGCCGAAACCTGGTCCGTGCGGACCGTAGTTGTTTGCGTGCCCTCGACCGCTATGATATGGAGGCTGAAGAGTCCGGCAGGAAGGTCGTTAAGACTGAACGCACCGGCAGAATCAACCGAGACGATGCGTTCGAGCCCGCAGACCTGGACAAAAATCCGTTTGCCGTGCATGCCTGATGTGTCAATCGAACCCCGTACCGAGGCCAAGGACCGCAAGGTATCGATGTGGAAATTGACCGTGTCGTCGACTTCAATCGAGCATGCCAGAAGAACTGCAACACCGCTGTCGCTGACTTCGATCGTGTAGGAGCCGGGATCTATCCCTCTGATTTCAAAACGGCCTTGCGCATCGGTCAATGCGTCAGCACCGTAAATGGACGATTTAGCAAGATTTCCCGGCGGCTGCGTGACAAAATCGTTCTTGCGAACCCGGACAACTGCACCTGCAGCCGGCGTTCCGTCCTTCCTGCAAATAGCAGCCGTCATGCCGTTTGTGGTCTCCGACCCCCACCCGGCGACCTGCGTGCTACGGGAACACGATACCCCCACCACGGCGAAAGCGGCGAGAGATTCGATGAGCAGCACTATTCGTAAGAAGCTCATGTCAGGTCTTCTTTGTCATTGGAAAAATTTGGATGTTGATCTGATACAGTCTGTCAGCCTTTTCACTTTCCCGCGCGATGCGCAGGACCGAGCTGCGAAACTCCTTGGCAAGCGAACAAACCTCCTTGAAATCATCTTCATTGACGGCGAATGACACGGTTGAAACGTCCCGTATTCCCCTGGGCAATTCATCGAGGGCCAGTTCCGCCAGCCGGATCGTTTCGCGTTGATATTCGTGAATCGCGGAAGCATGCCATTTGTCCCCGGTCGTCATGAGATCATGCACCGGCTTGAGGAGTCCGGAAGGGTTTGCGGCAATGATTCCCAGCTTTTTCAAGAGCGCGATGCTGTCTCGCGCCTGCTTGGGGGTTATCGAAGGCAGTATCATCTTGGCAAGCGCATCGTAATCCCCGCTGAAATCGAAAAAGGAAAGCAGGCCCGTGATGGCCGCGTGGTACCATGTCCGGTAGAATTCGGCAAATCCGGACGTAATCTCGAACGGTTCAACCCGTTTCATGGACGCGAGGCGCTCGAAATGACGTTTGATCTCGGACTGCTTCTTTGCCTTTGCAAATGCGACCAAGGTGCGAAAGTACTCTCCTTCCCGCTCGGAGAACTTGAAAAAAGCGATCGTTTGCTCTATTGCCTTGGGGGACAAATGACGTTCGTTATTGAGGATCTTGACGAGATTACCGGGATCCACGCCCATTTTCCGGGCAGAGTACCGGAGGGATTGAAATGCGTTGTTCTCCTTACCGGCATCGATGAAGTCGCGCAAATACTTGCGATAGTCTGTGTAGGCAAAAAGTTCGACCATGCATCAAATATACCGAAAAATCAGGAAAAATTCCATAATTATTGGTTATTTTGACAACATTTAAGCGATTAAACCTCATTCATTTGTTTATTTTATTTAATATATTAATATAAAATGACAGCGTCTTTCTTCAAATGGTACTGTTTGCTCAGAAAAAATACGACATTCTCAACACGCCGGATAACAAATTGCTCGTATTGAGCAGAAGCCCTGTGAAGGCAGTTTTCGTCTTAGATTCCATCCAGTCGACATGGTGCTGCGGCTTCAGGGTCCGGAGTATTTTCTGTCAAGTTTCCCGACAGGACGTATTTCCGACTCCCCTCGCGCAGGGTAGCGTAGCGATGCTACGACCCGCGAAAAAGTGATTCTGCCGTCTACAAACAATTGGCGAACGCTTTTTTTAAAAAAAATTCAAAAAGCGAAAATGCCATCAATTTTCTCCAAAAATTCGTGCAAACCATTTTTCTAAGTGGTCGGTGAAATCCTGGCGATTCTTACAGACGGAAAGATGATCTAAATGCGTTAGGTTGATCGAAGTAAGCTGATCATATAGTTCCTCGCAAGCAATGATGTAAAGAAAGGTTGACGATGCCTCAAGGCTGGTAGCGAGCCTTACTATTGAGCCGATTTCGCCTGATGAAATATCACGGCTTTCCCTGAAATCAATGACAATGTTCATTTCTGGTCTAATCTTCTTCTTAATGCATGACATTATAATCTTGAATTGTTGGATATCACTATTCCCTTCCCGGGAATATCTTATATAAATAGAATTGTCATTTTCAGCTTTTTCTACGGTCATAGATGTGATTTCTTTCCCTATCTTTCTAAAGAACTATTCCATAGTAACGAATGGAGTTGTGGCGCCAACCACCGAATCCGCATAGGGACCGGTGATGCCGAAGTCGGAATAGTGATGTGCGTACGTTGCCGCCTCAGTCGTAATGAATGCGTAAATTGTCAAGCAAACAGTTCTTACTGCGATTCGAAAGCCCTCACTCGATGTTTGACGTTTCATTGCAAATTCCTTTTCCATATTTACTGGAAATTCCAGAACAGATGCCACCGTTATTGCGCCATCCACGGCTTTACGTACGACCCGAAGATTTGCAGATACTGATCGCCGTAATTTACCGAAGGCTCGATATAGGTCTCCTCCCACCATTCGTTCCAGGTGTACGCCTCGACCCAATTCGGAAAGGCCTTCATGGCTATGTCGAGCTGCGACGCGAACCATTGTCCGTTTTGCCGGTCGATGTATCGCGGTGGATCCCTGCCCGGAATTAAGCGTTCGTCAAAACCCGGCATGGCAGTCGGGATATAAATCTTCGGCGACGTGGAATCGGCAAGCACCGAGAAATAGTGCACCTTTCGCCCCTCGTCAATATTTGCGGCCGCTACGATGCCATCGAAAATGGAAAGCGAATCGCCGATGTCGTGATCGTTGATAACGGCGACGTCGAGCCCGGCCGCATGCAATCTGTCTAGAATGCGCTTCCAGGTCGCGCACGACTTATTCCCGGTGCAAAACGGCGTGGCGATCGGCTTGTTGTTTACTTTAAGCAAGGCGGGATTGTCGCGGTACGTCGTCACCAGATAGGCAAACCGGTTGTAAATCGCGTTCGTGTCGTCGCCGGTGTTCTCGAAGAATATGCCGATCTTGAAATTTTTCTGTTGTCCGACTTTCAGCAGCAATTTCAGTTTATTGTCGCTGTCGGTACCCTGACCGGCCCACGACTCGATAAAGGCGCCGATGCCGGCGCTTTTTGCCTGGTCCATTTGCCGGGCTATCGCCAGGGTATCGCCGGAGTCGTAGAAGGTTGCCGGGTGATCTTTCAACTGGTTACTTGTCCAACTGCCCATGTTGTACCAGGCATAATACACCGCCACTCCCATCTTGGGAACCGGCGCCATTGGGGCTTCGGACGGGGGGACGTTCTTAAACCAGGAGAGATCGACCGAAATGTCGCTGCCCGACGTCAGAGCGACCGCTTTGAGGAGATGCGTCGTCGTGCCGCTTACGCCGTAAAAGCGGAGCGTGTCGCTGCCCGCCACGCCTTTATCGAGCCTGCAGTCGAACGTCCCGTTGAGCGCTACAGGCAAGAGCGCGAAATCGACCGTTTCGCTGGCGAACCCGCCGGCATTGAGTGCCGAGTCCGATTGATTCAGGCCCAGGTGCCAGAGGTTTGCCTCCGAGGCCGTGGGATTGCCAGTCAAGGTCATGCGCCGCACCGTGATCACCTTGCTCGTGTCCTTGATGGCCAGGCCGCTCCAATCGCCCTTGTTGATATACACGACGCGCAGACGGTAGTAGGTGAGCGAATAGCCGGGTTGCAGTGTGAAATTGTAGGTACCAGTATAGCTCTCGATGGGTTGGGCAATCGTCGTATAGTCCGTTGCACTAACTTGGACCGAGTCCACGGAGGCCGCGGATTTCAGAAGCGCCGATGACCCGGAGCGATTTTCGTCCTGCTGGAGGACCGCCGCCTTTGTTTGATAGAGGCCGAAGGGCAATTTCAGGAATGTAGTGGTAGTGCCGATCGCGACCGAAACACCGTAGAACCCCGGCGCCAGCCGCGCGAGCGCGGGACAAAACGTATAGTTTCCCCTTGCGAGCGACCGGTCGAGCGCCGGTTCAACGTGCCTTCCCCGCAAGTCCACGATAGCGATGCGCACTCGCTCGGCCGCTCCGGGCACGCCGAAGATGATGCTCCCTTGCGCGAAGCGCGGCGCCATGCTTGGGTGCGTTTCCTGGGCCAGGCGTCCAAAGACGGCCAGGTTCCCAATGAGCGAATACGCGCCGGTCGCGTTGGTGATCGCGGACATGGACGCTCCTTTGAGCGTGACCACCGCGCCGCCGACAGCGGCACCCGCCTGGTTCTTGACGATCCCGGAAATTGAGACTGGGTCTGCGTGGACCAAAAATGCCGCAGCGATCCCTACTAGCAGGCTTCGAAAATTGGGAGTCCCAATAGCCATATGCCCTCCTCCTCTTTTAATTAGGGTCCATCGTAGTCAACGTTGAAGAACTCTGACTCGCTTGCGGCAGGCCGAATCCTTTATTGCCTCACTATATCTATGATTTCGACCGCTTCGGCTCCCTGAGCGGTGAGCCGCACCGAATATTTCCCTTCCGAAATACCGAGCTTTTCAAATGATATCGCCCCGTAGCCGGCCACATCTCCGCTTCCGGCGATTTCTCCGACCTTTGCGCCTTGCAAGGTGTAGAACGTCACCACATATCGTGCTGGAGAAGGCAGTGCGACGTCCAAAGTGAATCCTTTTGAATAGCGAATGGCAAGCTTTGCGCCTGCCTTGTTCTCGCACCAAAAACAGAATACATACCCGCCCGCTCCCGAAAAAAGAAAATGGCTTTCAGTATGAAACGTTCTTTACATAATATAAAGAACTTCTTCCGCAAAAGATGCGTGACTATGCAATTCCGGCTCCACTCCTTTACGGTACTTGCACTTTCATACATTTAAAAATCGTCTTCAAAATCGTCGTCATCTTCCCCGACGAGGTATTCGTCACGTCGAACGAGGCGGCTATGATCGACCCGCCTCCCGAACTGACGGCCACCATGCAGGGAAGCCCGGGATTTTCGTTTTTAGATCTAACCATGTTGGCGGTTTTCAGGCACTCTTCCTTGCCGTTCCAGAGGCGGAAATCGTCGATGCCGGATTCCAGAAGCACGGTCGCACCCGTCACGAACGCGCCTCCCATGGCTTCCTTGAGAATGACCTGATTGGACTCCTCGGCGAAATAGAGATCCTTGTACCCAAGCGAATTCACGAGCACGTTGTTCTTCTTATTGTTAAGCGTCGAGGACTGGCGCGCAACCATGGTGAGCGGGGAAGGCAGCAGCTGATTGACATTGGTGAGATTGTTCGAAACGAGCCCGAGAATGAAAACCTTGCCGCCGGCCGCCAGGACATTGGTCAATTGCGTCTTGGCCGCCGACACCGATCCCGCGGGAATCGCCCCGTCAATAACAAGTACCTGCGGCGTTGCCGCAGCGCCGAACGAAACGCCGATAGTTGACGTAAGGTAGTTTTGGAGCGTTCCGCCGCCCTGGTAACCGATCGTCGCAGGCGCGGTAACGGCCGGGATCGGGTCAGGCGCCGGCGTGGTTATCACCTTATCATACGGACACGCCTGCACTCCCCGCGGATCGTCGGCGGCTTTAATCGCATCGAAGAGCGGTCGCGTCTGATACAGCGGCAGGTTGGGGTCGAAACCGGGGTTGAGGGTCGAGCAATATGGTCCGATCCGCTCGGGCTGCATGCCGGGTTGGCCTTCGACGAAGGTGTTAAAGAAAATTCCATCGGTCGAAGCCGTAGGTTTCGTAAGATCGCTTTTTCCAAACGGGAGCGGTTTGCAGCCGTACCAAACGACATTAAAGACACTCCCATAGGAGAGCTTATTCGTGCGCATCGCCTTTGCAAGCGCATAGCCGTTAACGGCAACGCCTTCGGCCATATCATCGTAGCTCCGGTACACCCGGTCGCCCATGAATTGCGCGTCCTGGGAAGGTATTCCATAGTAGGCAAACCCGCATTCGCCTTCACCGACCGGCTTATTGAGGCTTTTTGCAGTATTCGGGTAACTGTTATAGCTTGGGTCGCCGTAATGCCCCATCCAGAATGGAAAAGCTCCGTAAAAGTCCTGGTCCCCGTCCGCGGACTGCCAGTTCCTCGTCGAATCATACTGGTTGCAGATGCCGACGAGCACCTTCATCCGGTCGCGGTACTCGTCCAGTTGCGCCTGGGTAAAATTGAAATTGCTCGCATTAGTAAACCAGGTCATTTCGTTGCATGCGCTCCAGCCGAGAACGGATGGGGAATTCCTGTCCCGCAGGACCATGCTCTTCATCTGGTCGCCGAACCGGGTCCATGATATCTGGTTATCGACATTGAGGCCGCGGCCGCTGCCCCATATTCCGGTTTCGGGCAGGAGCATCATACCGACCTCGTCGGCCACTTCTGCATAGAAACGCGGACGCGGCATGGCGTGTAGCCGTATGGAGCTGAGATTAGCGTCTTTCGCCAACTTATACCAAGCCCAGGCATAGCGCCGCGTCATTTCAGGAATGCCGGTGCAGTGCCAGGAGTCGCCATGAAACTCGATATGCGTTCCGTTGAGCAGCACCTCTTGCCCGCTGATCCGTATGCTGCGCCATCCGAAACGGGCGTATTTCCGGTCGTGAACCGTTCCGGACGTGAGGTCCGCTACGAACCCATACAGGTTTGGTTGCGACGGCGCCCAAAGTTTGAGCGCGCTCCCCACGGTCTGCTTGATCGTGATGGTCGTTGTTCCGTTGGCCGCGACCGAACCGGTCGTTGCCGACATTGCCATGATCGCCGGATCGAGTCGCCAGTTCGGCTCCGGCGCCTTATTGACATCGGATTGATCGGCCAGGTTCACCCAGGGGCTCACCGAAGAGGAGATGCTGAAGTTCTGCGCAGTCGCGGTCGTGTTCTTGATCGTAAGCTCGGCCGCCAGCGTGCCGGATTCCACCTGCGGCTTGACAAAAATATCGTCTATATAAACCGCCGGCAGGCACCACAGGTAAACGTCCTGGTCGATGCCCGACACCTTTTCCTGCCACATGGATCCGTTTGGATACGTCCGGGTATTCATCTGCGGCCACCGGCTGCTGGGCGCGTTATAGGCATCCTTCGATACCACACCGACCAGCAGTTCGTTCGACCCGGTCCAATTGATTTTATCGGTAATATCGTAGGAAAACGGCATTTCCAGGTTGAAATAAATCGGACCCGCAACCTGGTTGTTGATCTTTACTTTCAAGCCGCCGCTCACGCCTTCGAAATGGAGCAGCACGCGCTGGCCTTGGGTCCAGTTCGATGGAAGAGTAAACTGCTTGCGCATCCACGCCATTCTAACTCCCGACCAAGAAGATGGATAGCTTGGAAAGGCGCGGAAGTCAGGACCGGTCGTATAGCTGTTATTATAAAAATCATTGACATTCCAGGGCGAAGGTATCTTAATCTTCTGCGACGGCCATGTCGCGGTTGGATCCGGGAAATCGGCAGGGCCCTGGTCTCCCACTCCCCCGGGCATGTTTCCGGGCTGGAAGTCCCAAGCCCCATTCAGGCAGACCTCTTTCCTGAACGGCATTTCTATGGTTTTGATCATGCCCTCTTCCGGAGAGAACCGTTTCGCGGCGCTCGCCGCACGCAGGATGAAATCGAACGGACCGGCATAGCCGTCGATGGTTTGCGCAATGCTCTGGTATCCGGATGCCGTGATTGCGAAAGTATCGATGACAGCAGCCTCGGTTTTCCCAAGCGCAAGCCCCAAGCCGCTGCGATCGATCTTTTTAAGCCGCGCCGGTACCGCATGCCCGGCCAATCGCGCAGGCAATTTCAAAACAAAGGATTGGTTTCCGATATGCAGTACCGCAATAGTGATCTGCGGGGCGGTTACGCTTCGAGCGGGATCGATCAGATAGTCCCCGGAAGCGCATTTCTGGTCAAAGACGACAGCAAGGCGTTTTCCCCGAAGGTCAAGGACTTCTACCCGCACCGGCGCGCCCGCTTCAGGCACCCCAAAAACGATTCCTGCGGCCGTCATGGCGGGTTTTGTGATCGGCAGGGAAGCGGTCCGGGATCCCCGCGCGACCGAGGAGACTATCGAAATGGAAAACGCGCCGGTCGCGTCGGTGGTGGTGGATTTTTTTGCGTTCTGCAAACTGACTGCGGCATTCGGGATGCCCGCTCCATTTACATTTTTAACCGTGCCCGTGATCGTAGTCTGGGCGAAAATGGAAACACACTGCGCGGCGAAAAGCAATACTCCTGCCGCAACTGCCAATTTAGCGGACATAGGCTCCCCCTCATTGAATTGTCTACCGCTTTGCATAATCAAAGCGGCTGTTGTCGGCCCGAATTGAAGCGCCGTGGATCGTCATACATAAACCGAGTACGAACATCACCGCGACATATCGGAACGGCCGGTTATTGAGTTTCTACTGTTAACGCTTCTCCTGGAGTGATTTTATACGGTACTCTCCTTGAAAATTTTCCACTGTCATTGTCGTTCTTGCGTTATTCTTACGATGCGGACGGTTTCATTTCCGCCGATTTCCTTTGCGAGCTCAACAACACCGTCCTTGATTCTGCCGCTGCAAAGGAGCTTTCCCGAAATGTCAAACACTTTCGCGACGCATATTTTTCCATCGAAACTGCGGGGGACAACAAACCGTCCGCCGACGATTTTGAAGGTCGATTTTTCGAATTGATCAAGCCGCATTATCGCCGATGTCGAAGATAGTGCGGTTGCGGTGATATTGTCATCACGTTTTACGACGGTTCCTCTCGTCACGCCGCATTGGCTATACGCATCGACCGTGAAATAATAGGTGACGCCGACGTTCAGGCTCCTGATAACGCGCGAAGTGGAGTCTTTGCCTATAATCTGGTAATTGTTGTAGAGTTTGTTCGATGCAATGCCTTCACGAATGATATAGCCGTCCGCGTCCTCCACTTTGGTCCAGGTCACGGTTGCCATTCTTTTGTCCGATGCATTCCGGACAATTGTAAAGGAGGTGACCGTTCCGGGCGCCGTGCAATTGGCGTTTCCGAAAACCCGCAGGTCGCGGATCGCGAACTTGCACCCACCCGGCATCGGGCCGGCGTTGGTAATTTTGATGTACCGGACACTGGTGATGGAGTCAAGCGGCGCATAATCGTGCGGGACGTCCGCCGTATTGGCTGTTTTATTTATAAGCATCCGCCATGTTCCATTTGTGTCAAGTGTTCCTTCCACTTTATACTTATGCGAAAACGATGTTCCTCGCCCGCCGCCGTAGGTGATGTCCTGTTCCGCGAAATTGGTCTGTATAGCCCCGACATCGCATGATTTGCCCAGGTCCACGCGCAGCCATTCTCCAACATTAGCGCTCGTCGCGCTCCACCAGGTCCTTATGTTTTCGTCAAAAGCATCCGAGGCGGGATGGCCCGACATCGTGGAAGACGCCACCGAGGCTTTTTTGAATGAAAGTTGCATGCCGCCAAGCAAATTGCTTTCCGAATTTGCCGGAGCCTTTCCCGGCAGGTACTGGGGATAGTCGCCCAGATAGGTATCCGTATGCAATAAGTCGGTTGAATCAAAAGCGGCCGGAAAAATTGCCAGCCTTCTTTCAAAACCCGTTAAGACCGAGACAGTCACGGTGGTGACATGCCAGTATTTGCCGAAAGCGTCGGTGAAGGTGCAGCTGTGACCTGTTCCGGTCACGAACCCTCCGGGTTTAAATGATATCGGGCTGTTCGGGCAAAAAACAAACGGACCCATTGGCGACGACGACATATAGCAGCCGTCGCAATACACCCTGTATTCCGTACCCGGCACCGCATATTGCAGATAGTATTTGTTCTTATACTTTGTCATCCAGGACCCTTCGAGAAAGGTAATCCCGGAAGTCGTTTCCGTATTGTTTTCCCCGTGAACCTCAAATCCGTGATTGTTGAGGTCGGCCGAAAAGAGCGAATCGTTTTTTGCGGTGGTTGCGAACCCGTGGGCGCGATCGAGCGCTTCGACGCGGGCCTTGGTGTCCGTGGCTCCGCCAACGGAAGAGTAGCAAAACCATGCTCCGTTATCGTCGCGGAACAGACAAGGATCGGTATTCCCCGGTTCGCCGCGAATCTTGGTCCATGTCCCGGATTTCGGATCGGTTGTTTTGCAAAGATCCCCGCCCCAGGCGGTGAAGTACATCGTATCGCCCTCCACTGCCACGGTCGGCGCATATGCGTCCATATTTACTACCGTAGGAATAACAAGTTTCCAGCTCACCATATCGGGTGACCACCAGTACCCGGCGGAATGCGAGGCAAACAGATAGTAATCGTTCTTAAAAACGACGATGCCCGGATCGGCGGCTTCCCGGAAGACAAGCGAATCGGAATTTTTGAAAAAGTTGTAATTGACATTGACCGGATTGCAAAAGGTGTTTGCGTACGGATTGGGTGCAGCGGACAAGGAAACGCTTCCGATCACCGTAACGGCCGCCGCTGAAATCAGCAATTCTAAAAAAGAGATGTTCATGTTCGCGTCTTTTGATAACCAAAGATGATTTTTCTTTGAGCTCTTGGGTTTAATTCCCCGAAGCTTTGCTTCGAGATAGTCCATTTAATGTCCTTTCCAGGCTTGTATCTGTAAATCTCCACCTTCGTTATAGGCATCCCACGAAATGCGATCCAAATACGTCTTTCCCTCGATCACCGATACCGACAGCTTCGCTCCAAACTCCACGTCGGCGGACGCTTTCCCTCGTACGATCGGCCGCACGTGCGACTTGCTCAGCGTTTACGGTGAACGTCAACGTGGCGCTGCCGATCGGAGCGTTCCATGTGCAGGCGAGCCCATTGACAATTGCAGAAATGGCTGCCGTGTCTTTTATGATTGCTGACGCCGTAAAAGCAAAACTTCCGATCGCCAATGCAATAAAGACTGCACCGCGCTTCTAGTGCAATTTTTTTATTGAAACAAACCGTATGCCGGAAGCCGGCGAAAGCAGGGTCCGTAAATTTGTTATCATTTGTGAATTTTGTCCCGACATCATACCGACAAGCCTGCCTTGGATGTCAAAAACCCGGAGCTCGTATCGCCCGTCGTGCGCCAACGTGCCAAGGATCGTGGAAAGAGCCCGATCGGTCGTGATTATCGCGGTAAGAGAAGCGCCGGAAAATTCTCTTGAAGCGGCCTTTGCATTCAACCGGACGGAAACCGGCGGCGGCTTCAGCTGTTTGAACATCCACCGCGCGAGCAGCGGGTCGTTGTAAGTTTTTACCCAAATGTCATGAATACCATCGGTAAATTCGCCGTAGATGGTTTTTGCGCCGGAATCGATGGCTGCACCCAAGGCGGCCCGGGTGATGCTCGACGTGCCGAAATAGGTCCCTGTTGCATAACCGTACGTGGCGGAATATTTCAAAACCGGAACACCAAGCGATTGTAATTTTGCCATCATCAGACGGTCCCCTCCCGGGGCGACCGTAGGATCGATTGCACCGTGCAGCGAATAGATCGGCATATTTTTGAGCAGCGGCGCGGTCGACGTGTCGCATCCGCCGGCCTCGGGTATGGCTGCCGCGAACTTTGCAGGATGACGCATGATAAAGTCCCACGTCGCATAGCCGCCCATGGACAGGCCGGTGACATAAATCCGATTGGTATCTATGGGAAAAAGCCTGATCATTGAATCCGCTATCGCAAGTGCCATTTTCTGCGCCACTGCCTCGGGAACTTTCGCAATGCTATACAATGTATCGGGCGTATAGTCAACGTCTACCCACCGTTTCGTTGTCGGACATTGAGGAGCAACTACGAAGCTTTTATATTTTTGCTGCGTTGAATCTTCGGCCCAGATTTCCGCAAGCCGGTACTGTAAAACCTGCAGCTGATTATCGACACCCATGGCGCTCATGCCGTGCATGCAAAGAACGAGCGGATATTTTGTCTGACTGCTGTAGTGTTCCGGCATAAAGAGCCGGTACGGCATGCTGTCCTGGGACGTTTTATACGTGCAATACATGAAACGGACCGCGGGCGACCCGGTGATGGGCCGGTACAGGATGTGCGCGATTGAATCGGCGCCGGTGGCGTTCGGATGCACGCCGTCGGAAAAATAGGCCTGCAACTGTTTGAACGGCGTATTGCAGTCGATGACAGGCAGGCCGCGTTCAAGCGCCACCTGCTTGATTATGATGATGATTTTCTGCATAGCACTGTCACGGATGCCCATGGTGTTGGACCAGATCGGCACCGGCAGAACCACAAAAATCCTCGGCTTGGTCGAGAGCGTATACAGCGTATCGACCATTGCCAGGTAATCCCGTTTGAACTCGGAGTAGTGCGTGTCCCAGTTCTGCGGCTTGGTATCGTTGGTGCCGAGTATAAGCGTGATGATGTTCGGCTTGAAGGAGAAGACCTGGGAAAGTTTGCCCTGTGTCCAGTAGGGTTGGTCGCCATTTTTCAGCAGGGTCTTGGCGGTCACTCCCTCGTTTTCAACCTGATACCCACTCCCGAGCAGGGATTGCAGCCGTGCCGGATACGATTGGGTCGAAGGACTCTGTAATCCGAACCCCTCGGTGATGCTGTTGCCGATGCAGGAAACTTTGATCTGCGCGAAAAGCGCCTGGCTGAAAACCACTGTGGTTACTATGCAGGTCAATATGATTTTCACAAATTACCCCTTAAAGAATGGTCCGGTTGAGGTTATTTCAGAAGTTTCTCCACGCCGACGGCCCGATCGGCTGAATTCAATTGAATAATGTAAGCGCCAGTCGCCACACGGTTCCGACGCAAAAGGAAGTTGTTGGTCAGGCTGCCATTCGAAAACGTCTTTACATCTTTACTCGTGATTGTTTCCAAGCAGTGACCTGTCAAATCGTAAACCTTGATTGAGGTAATTTCAGATGATGCGACAGGGCAATGCGCGGCACGGGACGGCGCGAGGGATACGGCGACAATGTCGGAAGTATGGGTCCAAAATGGCGAGGCCGGCAAGCCTGCTCCATTGTAAAGACTAAATAATGGATAATGAGCGCACGCGTAGATGACCCGTGTGGGAGCTGCTACCTGAGGGCTGCTGACGCTAATGGTGTCATGATCAATGGTCGCATTCCCCCAAACTAAATTGCCGTTTGCGCCCCCGATGGCAAAACCTTTTAAACTGCCGCCCCCCTTGGCCACCAGACCGCCATCGGTGTGCTTAAAAATCAAATTGATCTTGTTCTCCTTGATGGCCATGGAACTATACATGGGCCCGGAATAAACCGTTGTTGGATTATTGTAACAAAGGGCGCTGGCAATAAGCGAAAGTCGTTTGCCCACGTCCCATTTGTCCCATGGGTGCAGCTCCGCCGTTCCCGGAGAAGCGTTTTCCCCGATATCAATAATCACCGCCATACCTGTATTCGGCACGGATAAGTTTTGCCGTTGTGCTTCACGTATCATGGCCCAGGTATCGGTAGTGTCAACGGGATTGGTTTGCTGGCCGTTGACACTGCCAATCTGGACAAATAAGAAAGGAAAATTTCCCTGGCTCCAAACTTTACGCCATCCCTGGATCAGCGCCTGGAACCGGCCTCGATAATGCGAAGCGGACCAGTTCGGATGATTCGGGTACGGTTCGTTGGCGTTGTTTTCGCCCTGATACCATATTGCCCCTCGGATTGCATAGGTGACCAGCGGGGCGATCCATTGACGATAGAGATCCCCTACGGCCGGATCATTTGCGATCAGAGGATCCGCGGCAATGGACGCGGGATCCATCCAGCGCTCGATATCGGTACCATCGAGAGCGCTTAGTATGATTCCCACGGGCACATTCAGGTTTACATGAACGTTCCGGCTGAAATAATACGCTAAAGGGGAGAAATTGAGGGTCGTCGTCGGCGTGCATGCCTGCCATTTGCCGACTTCGCGAAAATTCATGAACTTTAAATTCGGGTAATTAGCGGCTTTTGCCGAGTCAATATTCGGTCCACCGATGGTTGAGATGGGAAACGATATGTTGGATTGGCCGCTCGCCAGCCAGACTTCACCTATAAGAATATTCGTTATGGTGAGCGTATTGGCGCCCGTAACGGTCATCTGCAGCGGCGTCGAACTGACAGCCATGGAATCGAGGATGATTTTCCACGCGCCGTTCGACCCGGCGACAACGCTCTTTGTCTGTCCGTTAAACTGAACCGTAACGTTTTCCCCAGCGCCCGCGGTACCCCACACGGGAACCGGCATGCCGTGCTGCATGACCATGCCGCTCGAAAACAGCGCATTCATCGTGACATTCGATAATCCGGTCGCCCACATAGATAGAACGGCCGCGCAGAACATCGTTAAAAACCGCATCGTTTTCATCTGAACCCCTTTGTTGTTTCGAACCGTTGAGACTTTTGCGTAAAGAACCTGCCCCGATTTCCTTCAAAGGGCAGGTGACCTCACAATAGTATTTAATTTAAGCGGTCAAATCCTTTGGCAACGCGAAATTTGATCGGCTTTTTATGGACTCATTTCATCAAACAAACTCTTTTTCGGCTAATTTGAAAACCTTTTGACCTTAACTATATACGTACCGTCTGAAATTCCAAGGTCTTTTCGCATGTCGACTATTTCTTTGTTGACAATTACCTCCTTGATCTGCCTGCCCGACAGGCAATAAATAACAAGAATAGATTTGGTTCCATTTCCTGTTCTTGGTACGACAAAATGGTTGCCGGTTTCCAGTATAGTCTTTGAAGCTAGGAATTGTGTTTTCATTGGTACGGAGGGCGAGTTTGCAAGCGGTGGAGCTTTGCCCTGCCCAGCCCCTAAGCTTAACGTTTTTCCATTGTATGTCATTGTTTTCACGGAATAATTCGCATTGCCGGTCAACGGAAAAAATGTGTAGCCTGAAAGACTTTTCGCGGTCCTTTCAATGACATAAATTCCCGAAGCACTTGTCGGAAACGAGCAGATATTGTTTGACGTTGTTAATACTATATTGCCCCCCGCAGCATTCCTTACCTGCATTTGCTGCCCTGCCCACGGATTGACGAATGTGGCCGAATTTCCACACAAACTCTTTACGCCGACATACTTTATTTCTCCACTTTCTTTTTCAGAACTAACCAGGAACCCACCCTTTGCAAGCAAGGTGAATTTACTCACAATGGTCGCATCGGTCGGGAGCGCGGGAAATACCCTGACAGTATCGTTGTAGCTTTGGAGCAGGGACTCGTTCATTGAAATCAAATGAAGACCGACGTACTCGAATATTCCGTTAGTATTATTTGTCAACCCATTGGGGTAGCTCTGGCACTGTGAAAGCATCCGTTGCATCCCCACATACGCGGTGTCTCCCATACCGAGCCGCGCGGCCTGGACCGCATCAGGCGTCCAAATGTCCGACCATGGATAAGGCCTGCTTTTCCAATTATTCATTACCGTTTGATAATCCGGCGCCGAAATTCCTGTTACACTATAAGGCCAAATAAGTTCATTGACGATGTTTTCCCGATTGTTCGCCGTGACGGTTGGAGGATCATAGGCCAAATACCGCAATCCACCATTATACGTTTCCGTTTTGAAGGGAACAAGATGATCCAGTACATTCTGCCATTGCGTTTGCAAATCAGGGTCCAGATTGAGGACTTTCGCGGCTTGAATTACCTGCGGAAACAGCGAACGGACTGCGGCCAGGTCCGTTATTGCGTTTTTCACGTTCCAATACGTCTCATGCGCGTTTGACGATGCCATATAATATTGGCCGGTTGCCGCGTCATGAGAAAATTTACCCACCATGAACTTTGCCGTTTCCCGCATGAATGGATAGCCGATAGAGCCGAGAAAAGAAGTATCGCTTGTATAGGCATATCTCATATACATATTTGTAGCCACTTCCGCGCCGGTCGTAAAGATGTTGTTGGTAAAGGTGCTGGCCATGGTCCATTGTGCGCCGCCGGTCCAATTCATGGTTTCAGGTGTCCAGGCGCCGTCGATGGAAAACCTCGTCATCGTATACGCCTTCAAAGTCGCAAGATTGCTGCTGTAAAACTTGTAAAACCCGTCGATTACATCGCAATGGTTCGAGGTCAACATTGAGTTATAAATGTCCCGCATGTTCCAATACCAATATGCAGCGCTCCAATGCTGGTTTGAATCCGCTTGACATTTGTAGATGCCATTAATAAAATGGAACGGGTATGTTCCATACCCGCCGGCTGCTATGATGTAGTTCCCAAGGTAATAGTAGTTTTCCAGATAATCCGCTTGCCCGGTTGAATTGGAATATTGGACAAACGATTTCGCCCAAAATGTGTGCCACCAATCCTTGTATGCGGCCAAAGTCGCAGGATAACCCGTATTTTTTACAGATGATAGAAGGCTGGTTGCCTGCGTCACGGAATTGTGATCGGGCGCATTTTTTCTGCTTGCACAGGCAATCCAGATCGTATAGCTTGGTGCGGGTGTGATGATAAACCGAACTGTCCGCGTATCGACTTGCTGGGTTGAAAAGGCAGTTCCTTCTACTGTTGCAGCAAGGGTATAGCCAAAGTTATTTGCGTCGGTCTGAGCTCTATTTATTCCGGCAATGGTTGAATTGGCAAAAGAGGATGCGGTTTTCCACAGTGCGAGATTGGAAACATCCGCCTGCATACTGTTCCAATTTCCCTGATTAACGGTAATTTTGGTTGAGTCCCACAGGCCTAACTGGAATGTCACGGATTTTACATTATTTCGATTATCATCGACATGTATCCCAATGACTTCGGAATTCGGTGAGCCCACGATCGTTACCATACGGTTTGAATCATAGCGGGTCGTTATCAAACCATCATAGAGTGATAACGCCTGTTGAAACGTCGTATAATTCGAATCCATTTTAGGGCTCGTAGCCAAATTCACTAGTCCCTCAGAAAAACCCGTTTGGGGAGAAGCATCGACCCCGGTCACCTGCATGGTTATCCCGTTCGTATTCCACACCATGCCGCCCACCTTGCCGGTACCAAACGTCAAGCCGTTTACCGGATTGACAATCGGGCTGTTGAACACGATGTCGTGCTTCGAAAGATACCGTGCATAATCGACCGACAACACGCCGTTGCTTTGATCGAACGAATGGTTTGCTGCGACGACAGCATCGTGCTGAAAGGTTATACCGAACACCGCAATTACTAAAAACGTAAATCTTCTGTCCATTGCATCCTCCACATTTGTCAAAGCGAAGCAAAGATTTCTTTAGGGACGAAAAACGACCAATCGATCGTCGGGCCTTTGGTTCATATAACAGAGCAATTACCCACTACGCAGAAGGCCCCCGGTTTTGTCGGGGGATGAATGCGCCTTCTGCTTCGGGATGTCGCATAAGTCTATCTTCTTGAATAACCTCTGTAATAACATGATACCCGTTTATTTATAACAGCACCGTTTTCATCGATTGTCCGAACCAGATATATCCCTGCCGGAAGAGATGAAATCCCGGTCAAACTTTTTGCTCTAAGTCCTACGACCGACCCATCAAGCCTGAGAATTTCCACTTGTAGTTTTCTTA
>Ga0182027_10001078_pt1 | contig 45931 bp, 43 predicted proteins | sample 712E1DmetaG_FD_121300 | JGI IMG/M metagenome (GOLD analysis project Ga0182027, IMG submission 121300) | Permafrost microbial communities from Stordalen Mire, Sweden - 712E1D metaG (Illumina Assembly) | ecosystem: Environmental > Terrestrial > Soil > Wetlands > Permafrost | place: Sweden...
AGAGCAGCAGCCTACAACTCCGCAGAAAAGATGGTATTGAGAAACAAAAAACAAAACATAAGAAAGAGCAAGGGCTCAGATAAATCACATAAGATCCAATCTAATAAATCCAAAAATATTTCTGCTAAAGGATATCAATGGATAATACTTTTTCTTTTATTGATATTTCTTGATAGGCTAAGCAAGTATTGGGCAATGAATATGACGAAAGAAGTCAATATGGGATTTTTCTCTTTGGTATATGCGACAAATACAGGAGCAGGATTTTCAGTATTCCAGAATTCAAACACGCTATTGATATGGATCGCAGTGATAGCATTAGGAGCAATGATATATTATAATGAATATTTCCCTAGATCAGGATTTCTGCTAATAATAACAGGGCTTGTCGGCAATCTCTTGGATAGGTTATTCTATGGATATGTCATAGATTTCATAAACTTCAGGTTTTGGCCGATATTCAACCTGTCAGATTCCATGATAACAATCGGCGCAATCATCACGATAATTGTTTGGATAAGGCAGGAATCGAAAAAAAATTCACAAAAGAAGCGATTGAAAACTTAATACTATCTGCAGAAATAAAACTAGTGATATAATGCGACTAAAAGAATGAGCATAAAAGAATCGAGAAAATTCTGGAATGATAATTATTTTTTTATTGCGAATGCATATCCATCTTTTCCTGTGCCTAGTCCAGCTCCATGTAATGCTAGTCCTTTAGTTGTTTTGTCCAATAGAACTGCACAGTATCTTCGCTCAGATTTTTCTGATTCTAATAATGCGGATACGTATGGTTCGAATTTAAGATACTCAGCAACTTTTTCGACAATTGGCATTGCTTCTTCTCCGAAATGTGCAATAACTAATGGATTGTTAATGAATTCTTTTATGGACTGATTTTTTATCTTGAATCCATAAGGTACAAAACGCACCTTTCCATTTTTTGAATCAAGTTGCGTTAATTGATCTATGCTTAAATCTTCGCCTTGAGTATTGTCATATATGAATATCCCTTCATTAGGTTTTGATATATGTTCGGTTGCTGTCCACAGATAAAATGGTACTTGATTTTTAAATTTGTCAGCAATATTCGCACAAACTGGATCATCCATATTGTGAAATATTACATCTAGTAAAGAAATTGTTTATGCAGAAGTCGGTCTAATTAATCCTTGATTGCTAATTTGTTGCATTACATGCTGATAATCTTCTGGACCAATTATTTCGTTGAGAGTTATAATTTTGCTTTTAGGTTGTATCATCACTTCGTATATAGATACCCTATTTATAAATTTTATTAATTTGTTGTTACTTAGAAGTAAGGTCTGCGATCTGCGCTATATTGCGTTGCGCCACATGAACTCGAAATATTTCTTGTATGACCTTGATGCGATCTCTCCTCTTATTAATATTGCCTTCGGTTTTCTTGACAAAAGGAATATCACCACATTATTGCCATAGATTGTCGTCTCTGTAGGGGTCTTGTATTCTTTTGGTATGTACCTGACTTTTGCAAACTTCCATTTCAATATCTTTTTTTTGTTATCTTCGCTGAATATCACCCTCATGGAAATGGAATTATCCTCAAGCCTTTTCAGATAATGCTTGAAATAGTATTGCAATACATTTGTGAAATTGCCTTCAGAGCCATAGGTCATTATGCCTTGCTTGGAATTGACGATATCGTCAAGGATTGTCTTGAGACCTTCTTTTCCTTCATATATCTCGACACTATCATCATTTTTTTTCACAGCCAGCTTCATAAGATTTGGGATGATTTCGTTTGCTGTCCGGATATCCTGCAACAATTTTGTTTGTTTCTCCTGCATATATGATAATATTTTCTGAGGATCTGCTGATGCATAATATTTGATATTATTATGTATTGCATAGGATACGAATCCTTTGTCGATAAGCTTTGATAATATATCATAGATATATGTCCTGTTTATCTTTGTCTCTTTAGCAATCTTTCCGACATTGCATTTGCCCAACTGGAGTAATGTAAGATAAATATCTGCCTCTATAGAAGTCAGTCCTATTGATTTCAGCTTCTCTTTCATAAAAAAATGATAATTTGCATTCAATTATAAATGTTGTTGTCAGATGGTAAGACAACAAATCAATTTATAGTTGAGTTTATATCTGATAAGCATGAAAGATTCCGATATACCTGAGTTTGTAAAATGCTTTGGCTTGCAGAGTCTTCGTACGCATGATGAGACCATAGATGCAATCGTCAAAAGTCATCTGGCACGCGATGATGATGAAGCCCTAGCAATAATGTCAATGCTGACAAAGAATACCTATATGTATGAATGTGTCCGATGGGCCAGCTGCTATGATGATAGGCAATATCATATCAAGACTATACGCCTTGAGCCAAAAACAATTGGAGCAGAGATGCCTGAAACATATTACTCATTGCATCTCGAGCGACACATTAAAGGACCATCAATTTATTTGGACAACATCTTTGTATTCGGATAGAAATGGTCGGGTTTGATGTACAATAATAGAGGATGACAAAATGCCTAATGGAAGAGATTTGATGAAGGGTTTTAATCTGGAAAAATTCTTGATGGATTTTGGCAAAGACAAGCTGCGTTCAGAAAAAGAGACTATTGACATACTACTAGGACAAAGCACGATCAAGCAACCAGACCAAGCATCAGATTTAATGAGCTATTTGTGCGCCAGCGAGATTATCTATGCCAGCGGACGCCATCTCGCAAGCGAGTACGGCAGCAGCAGCGATACATACTGGGAAAAGACCATGCGGCTTGAAAAGAGAACAGCGCAATCAGGACAGCCAGAAGAGCAAGCATCCGAACAGGCATATTATTTGCTGGTACTCAATATCTATACCAAGTCTGATTAACGATTTATAGGGATGATGAGATTATATTAATGTCTTGATTTGTATGCAAGAGATTATGATGAGCAATATCTGGAGACTTGCGCAGAGTTTCGATGTGGAGAAATTCATAAGAGACTTTGGCAAGAATAATTATCGAACAGAAAAACAGGCTCTCGAGATAATATTATCTCAAGAGGTAGTAGAGTCACAACAGAATGCGGCTGCATTATTCAGATATTTTCGTGCAAATGAGATAGTCTTTGATAGTGGATATGACCTTGCCAGTGATGCTGGTAGATATGGTTTGCCGCCAGAGATTTATCTTGGATGTGCCGACGTACATTGGCATAAGACCATGCAAATATTTGATCACAAGGAACCATTATCAGAACAGGGAGTAACACAGATTTCTGAATCAAGGGTATATTATTTCTTATCGTTCACAGAGCACAGACACATAATATTATCATAAAGATAATATATTATTATGACAGCCAATAATTTCGGATTATGACAGTTAACAATTCTTAGAATTCATCGATATCTTGCAATTTGTCCAAGAATCCGTTGTTCTTGAGCCACATGACTTGGTTTGGCTTGTACTTGAATATTATATCCCCTTTCTCGTCGCCATCAAATTCCCATGGCTCTATTAATAGTATATCATTCTCTCGGACCCAAAGCTTTCTCTTCAGCCTTCCTGGGATCCTGCAGTTCCTGGTCTTTCCGTCAAGGCATCTGACTCTGCATCTTGAGCCGCCCAATCTTTGCTCAAGAATCCCTAGCACTTCTTTGTTCTTTGGAGTGCGGACTCTGAATACCTCTTCAGGATTTTCTGCGTTTGGTCTTACAAATGCCATTAGGGCAGAGAATAATTGTTGCTTTAAATATGTTGTGGATTTGACCAATCCATGTATCTGGATGTATTATAACATGATAAATTATATTAGGATAGATTATAACAGGATAAAACATAACAGGATAAAGCATACAGAATAAATAGATTCAAGATAAATTTTTAAATAATGCGTAATTTCCTACTGCTATGGATAATTCTAGCAATGCAAACACTGCAGGATTTTGGAAAAGGGCGATCGCGTTCCTATTCGACCTATTGGTGATAAACCTTATCATCATCTGGCCATTCGAAGGATTATTGCAAAAATACTTCAATAGCAGCATGATAACAAAAGGAATCATCGCAGCAAGCGATGCACTGCCTTCAAAGATATATTTTGCAGTATTATTGATTAGTGTAATGGCATTGCTATATTTTACATTCATGGATTATTTTATAGGACAGAGTGCAGGCATGATGCTGCTAAATATCAAGAGCATATCGCTGAATAATAATAACAATATGACCTTATGGAAGGCTCTCTTAAGGAACTGTTTCATACTCCCATTTTTTCCATTCTATGTATTCTGGATAATCGAGCCTATATACCTCATATTTTACAAGGACAGATTCCTGGAAAAGATCACAGGGACAAAGACTATAATGCTGACAGCTGACAGAAAATATTTTCAAGAATATAAATTACAAAAGGTTTAAGATTTTAAATAAATTTAAGAGTTAATAAGCTTAGGGAGTTGAAACCATGGCAGAGAAATATAAGGATCAGTCAAATACAAAAAAATATTGGATAATGTTTATCATACTGATCGCACTATTGGTATTTAGCGCACTAATGGCGATGATACTTGGCATCGGCGATAATAATTCAATAGGATACAATACAGCGATAATATCGATAGATGGAGAGATTACTGCAGACCAATCATCGCAATTATTCGGCAGCCAATCTGCTGCATCAACTGATATTGTGAATCTTCTGAAGAATGCGCAAAATGATCCTAATGTCAAGGCGGTAATCCTTGAGATAAACAGCCCTGGCGGAAGCCCTGTAGCAACTGATGAGATATCCCAAGCAGTCAAAGACCTGAACAATCACAATATCACGACAGTTGCTTGGATAAGAGAAGAAGGTGCATCTGGAGCATACTGGATAGCCACATCATCCCAGCATATAATAGCAGACAGGATGAGCATCGTAGGTTCTATCGGAGTCTATGGATCATATATCGAATGGTATGGCCTTATGAAAGATTATAACGTGACATACCAGAGATTGGTATCTGGAGAATACAAGGACACAGGCGTTCCTTACAGGCCATTATCATCAGCAGAAGAATATATGATACAATCAAAGCTTGACAAGCTTCATGAGTATTTCATCAGCTCTGTTGCCGAGAACAGGAATATGTCTGTTGAAGATGTAAGAAAGCTCGCCACTGGAGAAATATATCTTGGCACAGAGGCAATAGACAATGGATTGATAGACGAACTTGGAGGAAAGCAGCAGGCAATAGATTATCTTGAGAAAAAATTGAATAGTACCATCACGACAAAGGAATTTTCGAAAGGAAAAGGATTATTGGACAGCCTTTTTAGTGCAATGAACCAGAACAGCTTTTACATAGGACAAGGCATCGCCTCATCGATGCTCAAAGACACTGGCTTTAAGATCACGACATAAAATATGGATAGCAGCTATCCAAAAGGCATCCACAATGGGACTCAAAGAATCTCTAAAAGAATTGCAAGAGAAGGAAAAGCTGAGCGTCAAGCGTGAAATCAGGAAAGAATTATCAAAGATAAGGAAACACTCGAAAAAATGCTCTGCATGCAAGGATAAGGCATCTTATCAATTGAAGGCTTCTAATGAATATTATTGCAGGGATTGCGCATTGGAATATTTCGGTCAGCTCGGATATCTGAAGAAGATATAGATGTTGTGCATCATATTTATAGTAGTCCTGCCCAGACCGAACTTTAGTGTGTGATCTTGCAGGTTCTATTTTTAGGCATTTTTTAAGAGATAGTCTAGTTTTGCTATAACTTCTCTTATGTTTCTTAAACATGTGTCACATTCCGCTAGAAATCGCTAGATTTATATATATGTGACGTATACTTATGTTATGGTCAATATACGGATACTCAATCAGGGAAATAAGAAGTATTACTACCTAGAACACACCATAAGAATAGATAAGGATTTCAAAAATAAGAGAGTTTATCTAGGCGATACTCTGCCAAAGAACATCGACGAGTTAAAAGAGAAATTTCTTTATGAAATATTCAAAGAACTATACACTAAAAAATTAGAAACAATCAAAGAACTCTGGACTAAAGAATTTAAGAATTATCCACAATCTTACAAAGATAAGTATATAGAATCTTTCATGATTAAATTCACGTATAACACTAATAAGATTGAGGGTTCGAAACTATCATTAAAGGATACTGCTAATCTTCTCCAAGAAAACATTACACCAGAAAATAAGTCAATCAAAGACGTAAAGGAGACAGAAGCACATAAAAAAATATTTTATATAATGCTAGAGAACAAAAATAAACTCAACCTAGCAACAGTCTTGTATTGGCATAGAGAATTATTCAAAGAAGCAGATCCGGAAATAGCAGGAATAATAAGAAAACATCCAGTAGCAATAGCAAGAAGCAAAGTGGAACTGCCATTACCAGCAGAACTAGAAACATTGCTAAAAGAATTCTTTGCATGGTACAATAAATACTATGGAAAAATAAATCCAGTAATAATGGCAGCATTAGTACACTTGAAATTTGTAACAATGCACCCATTCAGCGACGGAAATGGAAGAATATCAAGACTAATGATGAACCACACACTAAATAGCTTAGGCTATCCGATGCTAAATATTGAATACACTAATAGGAATGCGTATTATACAGCGCTAGAAAGAAGCCAAACAAGAAACAAAGAAGAAACATTCACAACATACATAATAAAAAGATACATAAAAGAATACAAAAAATTCTAAGGAATTTTGATGGTCCATGTGACATCACGCGAACAGGTATAGCCCCACCCATCAGATATATCCTGACGTGAAGTGTGCAGTAACTATCATTTAGAGTATATAAGTTGTTGCTGTTTTTGTATTACTTCGTTTATAGAATTACATTTATATTTTATTAGTAGTCGAGTTTTTTCTTTAAATAAATATTCTATTTCATCCATACAATGTTAATGATTGTCTTTATTTATATAATCTTCTCTGAGAATGTAATACACATTAAAATCAAGAATCTTTATATAATCAATTATAATACCTTTTTTATGACTATGAAAATAGACGCATTAAAATTAAGATATGATCATTTTAGAACAACAGCGTTATCATTTATTGGACTGGCAATATCGTTATTTATAGTGTATTTGCAAACAACTTCATTAACAACAGATACTCCAGATGCAGTAAAGTCTTTAATCCATATTACAACTGGTGGCCTTGGCTTCTGTTTTTGTTCTAACATCCTTTATTGCTATAATTAGGGCAATGCATTCTTATTATCAAATTCTAAAAATATATGATCCTAATGGAGAAACAAAAGATTGTATGGATAGAGCAGATGATTGGCTCTTAAACTTATTACATTTAAAAAACCGCTCTAAGTAAAAAACGTATTACATTCTAATAGTTTCCCTTATATATTATGACAACCTTTATTCTTGTGTAATACGTTTTCCGAGTCTTGTTTATATATCTTGGGAACTTATATTGTTTTTATTATTGTAATTGGTGGATTGAAAAATTTTACAGTAAATTTATAAATGTATATTCCTCTTATTTATTAATGAATTCAAAATATAGTATCTATATTGTTCTTATTGTTGCAATTGTTGGATTAGCTAGTATTTTTATACTTGTCTTACATAATAATTTATCTATTCAAAAAATCGATAGTTCTGGTCAAGCAATCACAGTTTCTAGCAGTAATATTGCTTCAAATCCCGGAACCGTAACATCATATACTGCATATAAGATTGTTAATGGTCAGACCACAGCCCTAACATCCTTTTCAATTCCAACAACAGCCAGTCTAGGAACATATTCTATAAACAAAGATTTTACTTCATCAACCCTATTTCCTATGAGTATTAATTCTCCTATTAAAGCATTATCTATTAATGCACAGATTAGTCTTTTGAAAGAGCCCGCGATTGTTAGAGTAATCCTCGTAGATAGTTCTGGAAACGAATATTTAATACATGAAGAATATACTCCACTTGTAACCACGCTCAATAAACCAATTCAACTTTCTAATATTTGCGAAGAAACATGCAATCTCAATAACATCATTCCAAAATCAATTAATATACAAGTAGAAAATGCTATTATAACAATAAATAGTGTAAATTATCTCACTGCAGATAAATCTTTTACTACTCAAACAGCATCTAATATAATTAGTTCAAAACAACAATTACAGCAAAGTCAAGAAATATCCAAGATAAATTCAATAAACCAAAACACTAAATCATGGACAGCAGGAGAAACATCTGTATCATTATTGACTTATACACAGAAAAAACAACTTTTTAGGAATCAGGATGGTACTGTTCCAGATTTTCTTCCAGATCTTCAAGGTTTTGAATATTATAAATCTGGAATATTTACTATCCAATCAGCAACCACTGTCTCTGTTCCGGCAAGTTCTTCTAATTATATCCTTCCAAAATCTTGGGATTGGAGAACTGTCAATGGTGAAAATTGGATGACTTCCATTAAGGATCAGGGTAGCGCAGGTAATTGTTATGCTTTTGCTGCTGTCGGATCATTTGAATCTTTCATAAATCTCTATTATAATACTCATTTGAATCTGGATTTATCCGAACAATTACTCGTTGATTGTTATGTTTCTGCTGATTCAAAAATTCCTGCGTTAAGTAATGATCTTCCAAACTCACTTTTAGGTACTGGAAGTAGAATAATCTATAATGGAATTGCTGATGAGTCATGTGATCCTTATGCACAAAGAGAAATGGCTATTGGAAGTTGTAATTATAATTATGTATGTTCTGATTGGCAATCACGAATATGGAAAGCCACTGACTATGATAGTTATTTTTCTACGGCCACAACATCTCCTGGGCATCCTAGAAAAAGCATTACCTTAACATCAGATGATGATGTAAAAAAATATTTAATTACGAATGGACCTCTCGAGTATGGTCTAAAACGATGGGGTCACGCAATGGTACTTATCGGATATGTTGCGTCGAGCGATGGATGGCAGACAACTGCTGTATGTGGTGGTGGCGATGCCGAGTTTTGTACATCTTATGGATGTATCGCGCGTTCGAGTAAATGCACTCCTGGACAAACAGTCTGTAGTCCGAATCTTAACGATGGTGCAGTCGTAGAAAATTATGTGTGCGGTAGTTCTGGTTATTGGCAAAAAACAAATTACACTGGATGTATATTCGATAAAGACACATCCAATGCTTATTGGGGTAATTGTGTCAACGATAAATGCGTAGACGCATATGTCCCTAAAATCAATGATACACGATGTGTTCCCTCAGATTATAATTTTTACACACCGGTGCTTCAAACTTATAATCCTTCACACAGTGATACATATTGGATTTTTAAGAATAGTTGGGGAACGGGTTGGGGAGAGAACGGTTATGCAAGAATAAAAACATCTATTATGGCGGATAGTCTTTATATTGATTCTTATGTTGGACCACCAATATTTTCACCGCCAGGTTCGCCGTCAGGAAAATCAGTGTATGCTGTCAATTGCGCAGATAAAGATAAGGATGGATATTGTTATTGGGGGATAGGTCCGAAACCTTTGACGTGTTCATCAAATTGCAAACCTGAAGAAGATTGTGATGATTCAAATCCTAAGTTAGGACCCTTTATTTCAGCTACCAATTTAAATTGTAGAGCACTTTTACCTGTTCGACAAATGATGGCCTTACAATAATACTATTCTAATAAAATCGTAACTCATCGCATATTCAAATGGTAACTATGGTCCTCACTGGGCTATACTATATTTTTTAGTACAACATGATTCTAGGTCACATTTTATCTCCAAAACTATCGTATTTTTATATTGGCAAGTCAAATTTGAACTATTGTTAGAAATTCTATTATCCGAAAAGATGATCCCTGTAATTTCACGAAAATATACGTAGCCCTCGCCCAGGTACCATAAAAATAGATTATATATACGGCACATCATCGTCTGACTTGATGCCATAGATTATTAGGTACGACCAGAACCATCTCCTCCTGCGCACGACATGCACTGAGAATCCTGACTCCTTGAATATCTTCCTTATCTCCTCATTGTCTGAGAGCCATTTGACATTCGGCAATATCCAGAAATAATCTACATATTCTACCATGCATATCTTGCCATGCCTTGGCAATACCCTGTTTATCTCCCTGAGCACCTTATGTATATCCTGCATATAGCTGAGCATCCCTACAGAGAACACTACATCGACGTTTTTTATTGACGGATGTATCCTGTTGACCTGATGCTCATCATGTATGACTTCAACGTTTGTGTAATGCCTTTTCTCCAATCTTTTGCTGAGTATATCGATATTTTTCTTGCTCAGGTCAGTCGCGTATATTTTTCCTTTTGGACCGACGGATTGCGCAAGATGCATTGTCAATGTGCCTACGCCTGCGCCATATTCGAGCACTGTCTTCTCATTAAGGTTCTCAAAATATGTTAGAAGTTCTTTTCTGAACTTTTTGGGAAAATTGAAATTTTCAAATAGCACTGCAAACCTTGCAAATGAATCATTTAAATTCTTGATAGATTCTGGATCATAATATGACGTGAGGAGCAGAAATATCGGGATGCCGAATAATATGAAGCTGAGCCCTAGCTTGAACATATCCAATGAATTAGGGGTATACATCAACCATGCAACAATCACTCCTAGATATATCAATGATACTATCACAGGACCGATTTTTCCAAACCATACTTTGAACGGCCTAGGCTGAGCAGGTCGTGTAAATCTTAGCACTGTGACTGCAATAAGCACTGACGAATACATAATAAGCGCTATGGGCACGAGCAATTCCAGCAACTTATTATAATTCCCGAACCCGAATATCACGACTATTATAGATACTATCGTCTGAAAGATTATTGCCTTATATGGCGTATGATATTTTGGATGGATATCTGAGAGTTGCTCGATAAAAAACTTGTCTCTTGCAAGCCCAAGCAGAAGCCTTGGCCCTCCGACAAGCCCGCCTGTGGCAGAGCCTATCAACGCTAGCGCAACCCCTATCTTTATTGCTATCGCCCAGCTTGGGCTGAATAATACTGCTGTCAAGTCAGCGATTGGTGTTGTGCTGTTTCCAAGTATCTGCCAAGGGATTACTCCGAGCAGCACAAATGCCAGCAGCACACCCAGGATTGCGACAAAAATCGATGATAATAAAAGTGCCTTTGGGATGGTCTTCTCTGCATCTATAGTTTCCTCTGCCATGAATGTGGCATTCTCCCATCCGAAGAATGTCTCTACGATGAAGAAGAATGCGACAAACATCCAAATGAATGGTGTTGAGAAAAAAGGCCTGAAATTATTCATATCTACGCTTCCGATCCCTGCACCAATCAAGGCAATAAGCAAAACAAGTATTATTATCGCAAATCCCCCAAGTATTGAAGAGATGCTGTTTGTGCCTAAGAACATGAAATAATTGAGCAATGTGATTATCAATATCGACAATGCCACTTTTATTATAATGCTTGAGTCTGGAGGCATGAGATAATCCAATGCAGCTACGATAAGCAAAGAATTCATCATATTGATTACTACCCAGGTAGTCCAGCCTATAAGAAAAGACCAAAGGTTTTTCCCATATGCATGCTTGGCAAATTCGTATATTCCGCCGACTTTTGGATACATGCTGGTAAGCTCGCCAAAACATGCGCCCACATATACTGTGATCAATCCTAAGAATACCCAAACAAGGAGCGATGCATTCCCTGCCTTTTGTGCAGCTATGGAAGTGCCGAAGAACATTCCTGTCCCTATCATGGCTGTGATTGTTATAGAGAATACAGTCCAAAATCCTAGATTTTTTCTTAACTCCACCACTTTTTTCAGCCAGATCCTGCAATATATAGGATTTAATGCATTAAACTCCTCACAAATCCTATAATTGCTTTATTCATGAATCTATTATTTATAATGTTATCGCTAATGTATTATCATCGATATTTTATCTTTGATATACTATCATCAATATTATTTATAATTTTATCGCTGATGCATCGCATTATAAAAATAATATTCTTATTTCAAGAGTAGTGATAAAGCTTTTAATATTAATAGGTTACATTATCAGCATGAAACACAAATCAGCCCATAAATCCGCACATAAAGACTCTTACAAGAAGCAATTGCTAGAGATAGACAAGCAAGAAGAGAAGCTTGATGAGCTATTTGACAAAAAACTTGCTGCACAATACAGGGAATTTCGGAATCTCAAAGAGCACTCCAATCAGATCAGAAAATTCGTCAGGATATTCGCTGTAATCATGACAATCATACTGATAGCATTATTGATACTAAGCTATTCTACATGAATTCTTCATTGTTAAGCAGCTTTGTTATTTAAGGTTCTATAGAATTCAGATGATGGCATAAAGCATCACAGATACTGCGATTCCAAGCAAGATCCCTAGGATTACTTGACCAAAAGTATGTCCATAGGATATTTTAATAGGTTTTTTTCTGGATTTGGTCAGGAATGAATTTATGGCATCTCCTTGAATACCGACTGACTTTCTTAACGTGAAAGAATCTGATATTATTATCAATGAAAACACGAGGCATACAATAAATAATGCTGAAGCGCCTTCAGATAAGAATAATGCTGTAGTGAGTGATGCAACAACAGTCGAATGCGAGCTAGGGATTCCTCCTGTTTCAAGGCCTGCAAGAATGCTGAATCTTTTCCTTTGATAGGCTTTTACAAAGGTCTTTATCAAGATAACAATTATCCAGCTTATGACGAATGATAGGAATACATAATTAGTCAACAGCCTGATAATCTCTTGATATAAACCTAATGCCATATTATCAGATTTGCATGATGATTTATATTATTTGTGTTTTTGACAACCCTGCTTTTGACAATAATCGATTCTCATCTTAGCATGTTGATGCGAAATTTTTAATCCTGAAGATTTGTCAGCAGCATAATCAACTTTTTAAAATAATCGTGTTTACTCCAGTAATGGTCGATATATTGTTTATTCCTGCAAGATATTCGAAAAAGATAATATTGCCTGACGATACCATTAAAAGATTGCCAGATAAGATGATGATGTTCTCATCTATACAATTTGCAGACCAATTGATAGATATACAAAAACAGCTTGCTGCAAAAGGCAAGAGCATAATCATGAGAAAGTCTAAAAATTATCTGTATGATGGTATGAGTGCTGAGAAAGGGGTATTGCTTGGATGCAATTCAGAAGATTATATAAATTTTGACTTCAAGGCATTCTTATATATAGGAGATGGATTGTTCCATCCCAAGGCATTGCTAGTAAACAATGATAAGGACGTATATTGCTATAACCCAATAAATAATGAGCTCAGGATCCTTGCGAAAGAAATCCATGAAAAATGTTCCAAGAGAGCAAAAGGCGCCATGATTAAGTTCTTGTCATCAAAAAATATTGGCATGCTCATGACCACAAAGATCGGTCAGTCAAATCCTAAGAGGGCAGAACTGCTTAGGGATAGAATATCCAAAAAATGGCCTGACAAAAAGATTTTTATGTTCTTTGCAAATGATATCGCCTTCTCCGAACTGGAGAATTATAATTTCATTGACATATTCATAAATATGGCATGCCCGCGTATCAGCAATGACGATTATTCTAGAGCAGAAAAGCCAATAATCAATGGATCAGACATAGAGCGATTTATAGGATAGGCCAATGATATATTAGCAATATTAAAAGAGAAGATGACCTATAAAGCCCTATTGCTGATATATTTGTGACTTTCATAAAATTTATAAGAGGAAATTATATCCTTTGAATAATGGCAGCTATGAAGGCTAAGAATAAAGTAAAGCCGACAATAAAAAGATCGCTTAAGTCAACTAGTTTGAAGGCTATAAAAAATTCAGCTGCTGATTCTAAGACATCAACTGATCAGAAGATTGATCTGAAGAACCTCAAGTTCAATACCACAAAAGACATCCCAATATCCAAGCTAATGGTCGACCAGGTAATCGGCCAAGAAGATGCCGTAAATGTCATCAAGAAAGCAGCGAACCAAAGAAGACATGTATTACTTATCGGAGAGCCTGGCACAGGAAAGAGCATGCTCGGCATGGCACTTGCAGAATTATTGCCTAAAGAAAAACTTGTCGACGTGCTTGCCCTCCCAAACCCTAATGATGAAAACCAGCCATTCATAAGGACCATCGAAGCTGGAAAAGGCAGAGAAGTTGTTGCCAAGGCAAAATTTGAGAATAGCGGCGCATTGAAGACCCAAAATATAATAATACTTATTTTAGCTGTGCTAGCCATGGTAGCTCCATGGTGGATCAGGAATTATTACAAGTCTGACATAATGTTTGCAGCATTCTTTCTTGGCGGAATGATATTTCTTGCAGCATTCATAATGTTCATCAATCTTGGAAAAAAGGTCGGAGGGAGCAACGAAGGCATACCCAAGCTCATCGTCGATAATTTTGACAAAAAGCATGTTGCGTTCTATGATGCCACAGGAGCACATGCAGGAGCATTATTAGGCGATGTACTTCATGACCCCTTTCAGACATTTTTCAGTACTCAACAATTACAACAAGTTACTGCTAATGGGATTAATATAAATCAAATCAGCGGTCATGTAAATGCTGCAATGACAAAACATAATAAAGATGTATTAAAAAAAGTGGATAGAAATTATGAAGCAGTACATTTACCAAAAGATGAATTAATAATACTCGGAGAACAAGATGGACAAGTAACACCAGTAGATGTATTATCAGTCAATAGATATGATTATGATGGTGAAATAATAAAAATTATCACTTCAGAAAATAAAGAAATCATAACAACACCAGAACATAAGATAGCAATACAAAAAACTCGTGGAACAGAGTATGTTGAAGCAAGAAATGTTAAGAAGGGAGATGAAGTATTATCGCAAGCAGAAGATATAATAATTGATGAAGCAGATATAATTCGTACGTTTACTGAAGAGCAGCAAGCACTGGCAAAATCTTATTATGAATATACAGATTTGAAAAAAGCTAATCCTTCTTGGGGCTACAAGAGAATAGCTACACTCATGCATGTGTCTAATGGTAGGACTCGTTGGTGGTCTGATCATGATTCTGCTCCTTATCCTGTACAGACTGTTAATTGGTTAAAAGATAAGGGTTTGCTTCCTTTAAGGGCTGATAATCCTAATATTTTTTTGATTGCTAAGGTTTTGGGAGCTACATTTGGTGATGGCGGTATTTTTGATAATTTAAATGGAATATTTTTATCTAGCAAAGAATTAGATTCTGTTAAGGAGTTTGGCTCTGATATCGAAAAAATATTTGGTTTAGATTCTAACGAAAATTCTAGAATTATCGAAGGTGGAGAGTATGGTCATTCATGGTGCTATCAAAATACTAACAGAAATATTATAAGATTCTTTTTAGCAGTGGGTGCTCCTAAAGGTAATAAAACCAAGATAGAGATACATACTCCAAAATGGGTATTATTGGATAAATTATTAGAAAGAGAATTTTTTGGATCGTTTTTAGGTGGAGAGTTAGGCGTACCAACAATACATAAAAATGGAAAATATTTGACATGTTTAGAGGTGGGAATTACGGGTTATCCTGCACAGAGAAGTAATAGGATAAATTTTTTAAATGAAGTATCGAGATTTTTGAATAAGAATGGTATTCAGGCTGACAGTATTTATGAGGGCAAAACGACTACTAAAAACAATACAATATTTAGATTGATAATAGGAAAAAAGATGGATAATCTGCTATCTCTTATTAATAATATTAAGATTAATTATTGTCCTTATAAAGTGCTTAGATTAAATGATACACTGGAAAAATTTACAAAAATTAAGCACGAGAGATATAAAGCTTTAACATCTCAAGGTTTTGGCGCTGAGGGTGCTATGAAGGTGTTGCATTTGTCACCTAGGGCGTTATATTTTATTTTGAATAAAGAACATTCTGCTGATTTGGAGGTGATAGCATGAAATTAACTACCTCTAAAATATTTAATGTTGAAAAAGTTCATTATAAAGGTAAATTGTACAATGTTACTACATCATCTGGTAATGTATTTGTAAATGGTGTACTATGTTCTAATTCTGGTGGTTTGGGTACTCCTGCTAATGAGCGTGTTGTTGCAGGCATGATACATAAATCACATATGGGAGTATTATTTATTGATGAGATATCAACGCTTGCTCCAGCGACACAACAGGATCTGCTTACAGCATTGCAAGAAGGCAAGTACGCAATTACTGGCCAGTCTGAGAGGAGCGCTGGCGCGATGGTCAGGACAGAACCAGTACCTTGCCAGTTCATTCTTGTGGCAGCAGGGAATGTAGAGACAGTCCAGCATATGCATCCGGCATTGCGTAGCAGGATTCGAGGCTATGGATATGAAGTGTTCATGAACGAGACAATGCTCGACACTCCAGAGAATCGTAGCAAGATAGCAGTATTTGTGGCCCAAGAGGTGGTCAAGGACAAGAAAATTCCGCATTTTGCCAAAGATGCTGTGGATTATATCATCGAAGAAGCAAGGAGAAGGGCTAATAGGAAAGGCCATCTTAGCTTGATGTTCAGGGACTTGGGAGGCTTGGTCAGGGCAGCTGGTGATGTTGCTGTCGAAGATAGGGCAGAGTTTGTTACTAAAGATCATATAATCAGGGCAAAGAAGATAGCAAGAACATTAGAGCAGCAGATATCTGATAAATTCATTGAAAGGAAAAAAGAGTATGAAGTCATTATAGTCACAGGAAAGAAAGTAGGAAGGGTCAATGGACTGGCTGTCATCGGCTCTGGAATAAATTATTCTGGGATAGTATTACCTATAGAAGCAGAAGTTACTCCAGGAGGAAAGGAAAGCCAGATACTTGCGACAGGAAAGCTTGGGGAGATAGCAAAAGAGGCTATCACTAATGTATCGGCGATAATCAAGAAATATTTTGGCGAGGACATCAAGGAGAGCAGGGATATTTATGTGCAGTTCCTCCAGACCTATGAGGGTGTAGAGGGCGATAGTGCCAGCATCGCTGTAGCTACCACAATAATATCTGCATTGAAGAAGGTCCCTATAAAACAGGATTATGCAATGACAGGCTCGTTATCTGTAAGAGGCGAAGTCCTCCCGATAGGTGGAGTCAGTGCAAAGATTGAGGCAGCAATTGCTGCTGGCATAAAAAATGTCATAGTCCCAAAAACAAACCTTAAGGATATAATAGTCGATGCTGATCAGCTTAAGAGCATAAGGATAATTCCTGTGAATAATATCACAGAAGTGCTAAAAGAAGTGCTTGATTGGAAAGGAAAGGAAGATATTTTGAAGAGGATAGAGACGACAAATAAGGAATAATAGAATTTTCTTAACAAATTATTTGAATGCCTCTAACGAATTATTTTGTCGCAACTATAATCATGTCTTCAGAATCCTTAGTGTATTTCTTGCCATGCCAGTCAGAATAGACCTTGACATCCCTAAACCCTACCTTTGTACATAATTCTGTAAATTCCTCTTTTGTATATACTCTTATAGAATAGCTCTTGGATTCGACCTTGCCGATTTTTTCAATAATCCATATGCCATTATTTCTTTTTGTCTGTGGATTACAGAATTCCACTTGTCTTAAGAAACCGCCGCCAGATAATCTTCTTTTTTCATATTCTCTGAATTTTCCTTTCAAAACACGAGGGATATTTACATCAGTATGCATCAAAAATTTTCCTCCATATTTTAATGAATTATAAAAATTTTTTAATACCTTAAGATTCTCTTTATCTGTATCAAAAAATCCGAATGAATACCACATGTTGATTATTGCATCAAATTCATTCTTATATTTTAGATTCAGCATATTTTCTTTAATGAATTTAACATTCAATCTAGAATCAGCTGATTGTTTATTAGCAATATTAAGTTCAAAAGAGTTTAGATCACTACCTATAACAACAAGACCATATTTTGCCAAACCTATGCTATGCCTACCCCATCCGCAAGGGCAATCCAAGATTTTTTCTCCTTTTTTTAATTTGCATAGCCTTATAACTCCTTCAACTTCCTCTAGTGTTCTCTCATTCATGTTCATTTTCCTGAACTCATGATAGCCATCAATAGAATTATCTCCAGTCATATAGAATTTTCCAAAAAATCCAGATTTTTCTGACCACCAATCCTTAATCATGGATTATAATAAATTTTAGAAATTTATAAATTTATCTTTAATGATTAATGTCCGCACTTCAAAGAACCAATCACTTTATCTTATATGCATTGCATTTATAATAATAATCCTTTGCATAATTTAATGACTGCTCATTGCTGGAGTATAATGTTATCAATGCATCCTCGCGGTTCACCTTATCCCCTACCTTCTTATGCATGTACAATCCTGCCTCTTTCGTTTTTGGTGCTCCGCAGAACCTTGCTATTTTTGAGATATGGCTATTATCTATGAATATTATTTTTCCTGATTTCTCTGCAATAATAGTGAACCTGAACCTTGCAAGCTCTGGCAATTTCTTCTTGCCTTGGGCCTCTATTATCTGCATGAATTTATGATATGCCTTTCCGCTATCAAGGATTTCTGTGACAATTTTTCTGCATCTGGTGATGCTCCTGATTTGCATATTCAAAAGTTCTGCAGCCATGAACAATGTTTTTTTTCTCAAATCCTGCGGTGCTGTAGGATCATTTCTCAATACTTTCAATACATCTATAGCTTCAAGCAAAGGTCCCACTCCATTGCCGATAGGCTCTGTACCATCGGTTATCATGACCTTGATCCTCATGCCTAGAAGCTTTCCGATTTTTATGAACAATTTTCTGAGCCTTTTCGCCCTGCTCTGGGTCTTTACCTTTGCATCATTGCCATAAGGTATGTCTATAAGTATATGTGTCGAGCCTACAGAATATTTTTTTGCCAGGATGCTGCTGAGCATCAAGCCATCTGTATCTATGCTAAGAGGATGTTCTATGCGCAATATCTTATCATCGGCAGGCGCAAGATTCAACGCCCCGCCCCAGACAATGCATGCATTGGTCTTTCTCACCACCTCTTCAAGCCTTTTTGAATCAAGACAGACATTCGCAAGAACTTCCATTGTATCAGCAGTCCCTGCAGGGCTTGTTATAGCACGTGAAGAAGTCTTAGGGATCTTGATGCCGAATGCAGCAATGATCGGGATGACCAGCATCGTAGTCCTATTGCCTGCAACTCCGCCTACGCAATGCTTGTCGAATATCTTCTCATCAGGAGTCGATTTAAGGTTCAGCTTATCCCCTGTGTTGACTATGGCTTTTGTCAAATCGACGATCTCTCTAATATTAAGCCCGTGAGTATAGCATCCTGAGACAAAATATGTAAGGTCGATATCTGTCAACCTTCCTTTGACTATATCATTTATTATTATCTCGACCTTATCTTTTGTCAATGGCTCTCCCTGAAGCTTTTCCTTGATATATTTTATTGAGATAGGGCTATCTTCTCTTTCTATATCTACATAATTTCCGTTGCGCACGCCCAAAGCTTTTGATACCTCTGACATCAATGCTATAGTATTTCTAGGAAATGATGGCATATCATAAAAATCTACAGCCGCGATTATCTCTTTAGAATTCTTAGGGTTCAATATCCTGACCCTTTCGTTTAGATGAAGATCAATTTCAGCGCACTCTACCCTGCTCATGGCAACTACTGGAACAGATCCTGTGCTAATTGAGATCGTCAGCACTTTAAACTTCATCAACTCACCTCATCAATAAAATGGAATTTCACAATTTCACAAAATGATTGGATCATCACCACAAATCTAGGCTATCATAACACATTTAGATAATTATCATATATCCAGACCATCATATATCCAAATCATATATCCAAGTCATCATATACTCAGATCATCATCATATACTAAGATTATCATCACATATCCAAATCATCATTATATATCCAGCTGATCGCCTACCGACGGTGCATAGACTTTAGCAGTCGTATTTTTTTCTGCCCAATCCTTTAACGCCAATACTGAAGATTCATCACCATGGTTTATGATAAGATTTTTTGGGCTTACGAATTTTATGAATTCCTTCAATTCCGAATCATCTGAATGCCCGGAAAAATCAAATTTCTCTACATGACATTTCACATATGTCTTCCATCCGTCGAGATAGATGTATCCTTCATCAAGAAGTATCCTGCCGTTAGTCCTTTTGCATTGGAACCCTGTCATATAGATGGCATCATTGGCATTGCCCCACATATTCTGCAGATATGCGAGCACAGGCCCTCCTTGTAGCATCCCAGAAGTTGCAATGATTATCGACTTGCTGCTCATGACCTTAAATCTTTTCTTTTCTTTTTTCACAAGATCAGCATTATGATAGAACATATCAGACAATAATCTCCTTTTGTTAAGATATGTAGGGTCGTTGCCTAGAATCTTTTTTGTGATTGTTATGCTAAGACCATCAAAAGCTATAGGCACAGGCCATTTTTTCTTCGACATAACAAGCAGCATCTCCTGCGCCCTTCCCAAAGCGAATACTGGAACAAGAACAGAGCCGTTCTTCAGTATATTATCTATCTTTGAAAGAAAATCTTCTTCTATGCTATTTCTTTCTGGCATTATTTTACCGCCATATGTCGACTCAGTTATCAGAACATCAATATCCTTGAGCTCTTGGCTTATAGCAGGATTTTGCATGATTGTTTCAACACCTTGCATCAGGTCAGTCGACCGGACTTTGTAATCTCCTGAATAGAGCACTTTCTTACCTTCTATCCTGAATAATATCATTGCGCTGCCAGGGATATGGCCTGCATTAAGGAATTTGAATTCGATATTCTCATGCTTGTAATATTTATCAAAGTCCACAATCCGCATCGCAGAATACACTTTTCCCAAATCGAACTTCTGGTATGCAGGATGCAGATGCCTTATCCTTGCTATCTTATACGAGTCTTTCAATAATATTGCTGTCAAATCCCTGGTCTGCCCTGTGGTGAATATAGGGCATAACATATTGTAATGCTCGAATAACGGCAATGCTCCAGTATGGTCAAGATGGGCATGGCTTAAGAATAATCCATCGACATGCTTCAAATCAAAGACTTGGAATGGAGCCTCAAAACCATTTTCTTTGAATTTCAGCCCAGCATCTAGAATAAATCTCTTGTCTTGAGAAACAAGCTCGATACAGCTCTTCCCCACCTCTTTTGCCCCACCATGAAAAACAAGTTTCATAATATGATAATGGCCAATTATGGAAGTATATAAATATTGCGGTTGGTTGTATTATCAATCATAAGAAATTATTATAATATATTAAATAACATTCATATTCTGTCCATGCTTTTGAAGATAATCTTGCAAAATCTTGCAGGCTACCTGCTGATTTGGAAGATTCTCTTTTGTGTCTGGCTCAGGGATCATGCAAACCGCATCATCTATGGAGCTAATGCTGCCGACTTGAATCTTTTGCAAAGTAAGCTCTTTCAAGTCATTATATACATAACGTAATGCTGTCAATGCATCCATGGCAATGCCTATCTTTGGTTTATCCACCTGATTATCAATGTATAATATCTGCATTGTCTCTTTTCTAGTATTCAACATTGCATTCAGCAATGCATATCTTCCATGATAATCTTTCTGAAACCCTGATGGCATATAATATTCATAATCATCATCTACTTTTTCAAATTCATGTATCTGTACTGTTTTGATATCTTCAAGTTTTATTGGTTTAAGTTTGGGTGTCATATTAATCACAATAGCAATGTTAAAAAAAATTAAACAAAAATAACAAAAAATATAATAAAAAAAATTAATATTGATTCAGAATACGAACTTTATCAATAGCACGATTATCAGCAATAATATGATTGCTACTGCTGCAACAAGCACTATCAGATAAGCATCGCTGTTCCAAAATGATGATGCGCCATAGCTCGGCCCTACAACATTCCCTTGAGGGATTACCACAGGCGGTGGTGTAACAGTCGTTGTTGTGGTAGTAGTTGTTGTATTATTTGTATTTGTTGTCGTCTGGCATGGATCAACTATCAATGATACGACCTGGTCGTCACTCTGGATATCACCAGTGTAATAAGTGGCAGCTTCAATGATATATTCTCCTGCTGGCGTATTACTCGGAACATCAAAAGTGTAAAACTTATCTACAGTATCATCCATATTTATGCTCATCTTCGTTGTGTACTGGTCAAGCTTCAAGTCGCTATTCTTAACCAATAGAGCAACTTGTGTCTCATCATGCGATCCTGTATTGTGCAGAGTCATCCGGACAGTTGCTTTGCCGCCACAGCTTATATCTGTAGGCGAGACCTGAAGATTCTCTATCATTATCTCATGAGATTCCCTTTCCACCCTGATTGTTATAGATTGCTTATCTTCGAATCTTACACCGTTCTCATCCCTTCCTGTCAATGTGAAATCCACATCATAATCACCAGTGTCAAGATCTGTAGGTATTGTGAATGTCTCATCTACAGTATCCTTATCGCCATTGCTCAAATCTGACATATCATCACTAGTGTCTAAATCAAGGTCATTATCACCATTCATATCAAGCGAGATATCTTGAATATCCACATTATCAGTATTATCGTTTCTTCCTGTAACTGACAATGTAACATCGTCTCCAGGCTTTACCTTAAGTGTGTCTCCATCGCTAAGCGATTTTCCTGCACCATTCACATCGGCATGTATTTTTGAGATTATCAATTCATTCTTTGTAGTCAGAAATACTGCTGTCGATGCCTGATTACCCAAATTATCTGTGGCAGTTATTATTCCTAGATTCTGTTTACCCACTATCTGAGTCTTTGGGACATAGATTGTGACAGTCACAGGAATTGAGCCTCCTGCGGGTATCTGGACGCTATTTGCTGAAAATTGCGTCTGATAATTAGAAGACAGCAATGATGTCAACGAAACTGTGACCTGGCTTGAAGCATTGTTCGTTATCATCAAATTGGCAGTGATCGTCTGGTCCCTATCCTGAGTATCTGAACCAAGATCTACTTCTGATAATGTCAATGCATTGACTGCATGCGCCATAATTCCTAGAGCCAACACTAAGAAAAGTGCAATAATTATTTTTTTATTCATTTTTTACCCCCAATAATATTATAAGCATAAATAAGTTATCACTACGTAGTGAGTTATTATTTATAAAGATTGCGGTTTTTACGGCTTTGCACAATAAGATTCTTTGCACAATAAGATTATATCACTTATGCACATTGAACATCGAGCTCAAATCAATATTGTTTTCTGCATATTCTTCTTTTGGCTTGACATTCTTGGGCTTTTCCTTGATCTCTCTTGTATGCTCTTCAAGCTTACCGTCCTCTTCCATCAATGCCACTAATTTTTCTGAATCTAGCTTTGGCTCTTCAGCGACTCTCTCTGAATCAAGCTTTGGCTCGACAGCTGGTATTGCCTCAGGGGAGATATTTGCATTAACAACACCTATCATATCTACTGAATCTGACGGTGATTCTGGCTTCAATTCCTCGATATTCTTGATCTCATGTCCATCTTCTTTAATCTGATCAAACATCAAATCTTTCAAGGATTTATTGCCAAAATTCGTGTCTGTATGCACAGCCTCTAGCAGAATTTGTTTCTCATGCACAGCCTCATCAACTGGCTTAGTGCCTGGCTGTTTATTTGGATTAAACTCTTCCTTGACTTCAGGCCTTTCGATAGGCCTGACCAACACACCATCTTGTTTAGGAGGCATATTTTTTGGCAGCTCTTGTTTTGGCTGCTGCCTTAATGTTCCTGCTGTGCCTAAATTTTTTGAAGTCCTTAGGAATTCCTGCGCTTTAGCATGCTCCTCATCAAATCTCTTCTGCACATTCTCCTCTACACCTATCATCTCTTCAGCCATCATCCTAGACTGGGCATCAGATTTTGCAACACCAGAACCTTTCAGAGTTGCAGCTAAATTTGCTATCCTTTCATCACGCGAAGCCATGCCAACCACCTATTATTAACTCTAGAGTATTAAATTAACCCGATATAATAAGAAATAATGTTGCACCAAATATATAAAGGTTATGGAAATCGTAGATTTCGTGACCATAGAAAGCAACGCTTTCTCTTGGTTGTGCTATTTCAATTCTACAAAACCCTCATTCTCTTCATCTACAGACCTTCTGCGTCTTGCACTTTTTAGATTTCCGCTCTCATCAACATCATAGCTATCTTTCTTGGATTTACCAAATGATCCTGCAGATCTTGTGTTATCAAATGCATTCGATCTTCCATGCATTTGAGTCTCGTCTTTTAGCAGCAAAATAATAATAATCATTAATATCCAATATGCAGCAACAGGAATAATTATAGTCCTATAGTACGGCATCAGCACGAGCTGCAATCCTATAAGAATAGTCGAAGCATAAATCGATGATTTCAATAATCTAGGCCATCCAACACCTATCCTGAAAACCCAAGCAAATACCAGAGCCAATATATAAGTGATCAATATCAATATGATGAAATATATCGCAAAAAATAATATTGACCACAATAATAGTGAAGGGAGCATGAACCAAATCATGGTCGATAAAGTATTTTTCAATAAAGAATTGGTCCTTACATCGACTCCAGCATCAAATGGTATTAATCTGGGTTTAGAAAATATTGGCCTATAATATATGCCATCCTGGGTTATCAGCAGTGCCTCATTTGACATATTACTCTGGTTGTCAACTCTTATCAAAGGGTCATTGAGGACATTGAACGATTGCTTGAGGCTGAATGAGAAGTTCACATCCATCTTGTCAAAATTGGCTGTCTTATTTTCAATGAATGCATTGATTGAAACAAAGCTCGGGATCAAAAGTATGAACATTATAAAGATGAACAATATCAGGACAAAGAAAAAATATTTTATCGCAAATCCCAGTTTATGCTCATGCAATTCTTTATGCGACTCTGGATTCAGGCTCTTGAAAATTGTATAGAATAGCGCCTTGAGTTCCATATGCAAGGCTCAAGATTGTAAGTATATAAATTTTATGCTTAGTATCGATGTCCTGCCTTCTGCAGAAAGAAATATATCTGGTTGCCATTTGTGATATGCCGTATTTTTATCATCTTATTGCTGGCATCATCAAGCTGAAGTATTATCGTGCTAGTCTTGAACCATTTATCGATAAGATTATCATCGAACGATAACTTGACAATCCTGCTGTAATCTATCGAAGATACCTTGAGCTCGCGCAATTCGACCCTTTGATTATAGAATAAATAATAATATTGGGAATACTTCACATAGCACAATATTATCTCAAGAGCCAGGAGCATTATTATCCCAGCGATAAATATTCCATTCAATATTTCTGGGATTGCGCTTCCAACAACCCAATAATTGACATAAATCCCTATGTATAAGAGGATCCCGAGAAAGAATAATACTATAATTTTTGTAATCAAATACCTGGATGGCTTTGGTCTTGTCTTGAATTTTGGAATATCAAGCAATTCTACACCTCTTTAAAAAAAAAATCGTAACCGACAATAATGCGATGGGCCCAGCCGGATTCGAACCGGCGACCTTCTCCACGTCAAGGAGACGTCATAGCCTCTAGACTATGAGCCCATCATTATATCATTCGGGATAGATATAAATTTATAAATATTCTCATTATACGCACAGGCATGCTAAGATCCTATGATGACTATTATGATACGATAGCAAAAGGCTATGATGAACTGTATAAAGAGGAGCAATTGAAAAAATTAGATTTTATTGCTCATTGCATCAATAAACATCATGAACTCTCTGAATTCATCAAGCCAGGATACAGATTGCTTGACGTAGGATGCGGAACAGGCATAAGTACACAATATTTTGATGTCAAGGAAAAATGCGGAATCGATCCAAGCCAGACATTGATAATGATAGCAGTCGATAAATATCCTAAGATAAAATTCCTCGTGATAGCTGCTGAAGAGATGCCATTTCTGAAAAAAGAATTTGACATCGTCATTTCGCTGACAGCGATACAGAATTTTTCTGATATAGAAAAAGGTCTATTGAAAATAAAAGATTCTGGCAAAAGATTCATATTGACATTTCTCAAGCTCGGAGAAAAGAGATCGATGATTGAATCATTGATAGAGAAGAATTTTCAAGTAATTAAGAGATTTGAGCAAGAGAAGGATATCGTTTATTTCTGCGAATAGCACTGCACAGAATATAATTTAGGTGATGAAAGCTAAAAATATTGAAGAGATATTATCGTCTTGCAATTATGATATGGTTGCAAATCATTAAGAGGCAATCGCTTAATTCTTTTAGATGAGAATAATTTTTCTTTTAGACGACAAAAAGCATAATATCTAGAATTATCTACACTTCTTCATGCTTGAGCACATTCTCTGCTACTACTGCGAATGCAGGCCTTGTTATGAACACTCCTATAGAAATTCCGATCATTGTTGTTATAGCAAATCCTTTCAATAGTCCTGCTCCTGCAAACAGCAATGGGACCATTGCGACAACCAAGGTGAAATATGATGCCATGACTATGAAGAATGCATTTTTTATCTTGTCTTTCCAGCCCAGGTTTGTAGATTCGTTCCCACGATATTTTCCAGATATCTCATCAATGATGACTAGTTGTGAATCAACACCAGTACCTATGGCTATCAATATTGCTGCTATAGCGATCAGGTCAATATTCCATCCTATCAATGCAGCAACACCTAATAATATGACGACTTCTGATATCAATGTTATTATTACAGGGACTGACACTACTAGCCTCCTGTATCTAATCATGATCGCTGCAACAACAAGTATCATCACGACAAAACCTACAAACAACGTATTTCCTATGAATTCTCTTCCTAATGTCGGGCTGACGCTATCTGTCTGCACAATATCTAGCTTTACCGGCAATGATCCTGTCACAAGTATTGTCTGGAGCCTTTTCATATTGTTGGTAGCATCAAGCATCGCATCCTGTTGGGTTACGCCTTGCCCTCCTCCTGAAATGCTGATCTCAGTCTCTGCCCTTCCTTTGAGGCTTTCTCCGATCCTTAGGCTATCCACAAGCTCATCATCAAGATACAAGTCCAGCTTTTGCGATAAGAATCCTTCACCATTCTCGACAACAACATCCATGTTTTTTGTTATGTCTGCCTGTCTTTGCGCTGATTCTGGACTCAATGTTATTGCAAACATGAAAGTGCATGAATATCCTTGGGATACTTGATTGCATGACTCTATCCTCGAACAATCAGCAGTCCTGCATACATGCTTGATGTCCACACCGCCTTTGAATACTGTCTGATTCGCAATTTTTCCTTCGAACTTTCCTTGCTTGGCAAGAAGGTCCTTGACTTCCTGGTCTGTTGCACCGGCAATCTCAACCAAGATGAATTCTTTTCCAGAAAGATCTGTCGTAGGCTTGACATTGATATCGCTCAGGCCATAGACATTGAGCCTCTCTTTCATATTCTCGACCAAGCTATCCATATCATCAGATGAGAGCTGCTGTTGCGGCTTCAATAATACGCGCGTTCCACCTTGAAGGTCAAGGCCCATGCGGATATTGGTCTTCGGGGCATCATATACCCTAAGGCCTACATCCTCGACACCGATGATTTTTGATGATGTCTTATTGACACGCACTTCATTTGTGATATTTATTGTAGTGTTTGTGGTAGAATTATAATCTTGAGTCGTCTGATTCACGAGCATAGTCTCATTTAGCACAGTCACTTGATATAAAGGCCTTATGCTGACCCTATAAGTATTACTTGTGGTCTTTATTATTATCGTAGTATTTGCCTTTATGGATGATAAGTAATTTGTATAATCCTGCGCATCATTTATCGGGACATTATTTATCGAAGTGATCACTTCCCTGCTCATTGGAGGAGAGTCAGGCTTAGGGTTCTGCAGCCCGCCAACAGATGCTGCACTATCTTTGACAACTGTCCTTATCGCTGCTCCAGACGCCCAAGGATTAGGATGCATAGCTACTAGTGCTAGCACAAAGCAGATTATCAATAACCATATCTTCCAGCTCCGAAACAATATCTTAAAATTCATTTTGATCAATAAATTTATTAATATCTTAACCTATTTCCATCCCTTACGCTCAAGATGCCATCTTAATATGCCTGCATTCTGTATCCAAGTGAATATTATATCACCAATCAGCCCGACTGCAAGTATAAACATTATCTCTTTGATGATTGTTGAATGCGTGAGAAAATATGCTGTGAAGACAGCTATCAATGCTGCTGCTGACATCATCATGCCAGTCTTCATCGCTCCGATGGTCCTTTCAAATATCGTGCCCTCTTTTCTCTTCAAGACCCTCACAGCCAGCAATATATCTGTATCGATGCTATAGCCTACAAGCATCAGAAAAGCTGCTACACCTGCAGTATTGAGCTTCAGATTCATCAGGTTGAATACGGCAAGCGAGAAGAATACATCAGAGAATGCACAAAGCATTATGCCAAAACTAGGGATATTGTCCCTAAAATATATTACAATCAAAAATGCCAATATGATTATCGGTATGATATATAACACTATGCTGTCTGCATAGAACATCATAATCCCTGCTATAAATGATAATATTCCAGTCAACCATTTGATCTTTACAGATTGGCCAAAATATAAGTATACGACCAGGCTCATGAATAGGAATGCTACAAACATTGCCTTTAGCGTCTGTGTAAAAAACGAGTTTCCAAGGCTTGAACCTGTTATCTCAGTGCTGTAATCCAGGCTTTTGACATCTGGTATCTTGCTCTGAAGAGCAGTCAGAATATCTTCTGGCGTGACATCAGATGCCTCTACTACAAAGCCTTGCACTTGCCCGACACTAAATGTCCTTACATTGATGTCGGATTTAGGGAATGTCGTGGTCAGATAGGTTTGGAGCATATCAGAATCTACAGCATTAGGAGTATTGACAGTCAATGTCACACCGCCTTTCAATGTTATGCCTTTTGATACAAAATCTCCTGTCGTATAATATCTATAGCCTATGACACCTATTGATAGCACCAGTAATAGTACTGAGAATATCATCAGGTTCTTGTAATGATTATGATATAGTTCAAGAAATATATTGCTTTTATGATACTCCTTCTGTGGTTCATGCATTTTGGCGTCATGCTTTTGTGCATCATTTATTTTAGCATCATGCATTTTGGCATCATGCTTTTGCACATCATGCACCTTAGCGTCATGCTTTTGTGCATCATGCTTGTGTTCTTCTTGCATTGGAACATGATGTGGTTCAGAACGGTCATCTTTGATGTCATCTGCCATAATAATCAACAATCCATATGGATTTGATGTATTTTTATAAATATTTCCTTTTTTGGATTATATTGTGTTAAGTGTGGTGGGTCAAGAGCTAATAGTAATATTAATAAATAATAGCTATCTTAACATATAATATCAATTATGCCGATGCATATTATTAATATCGAATATGCAGATGCAAAGAATATGCAAATATATATTTAATGAGCAATTAAATTTATAATGGGCGATTAAGCATTTGCTGACAAAGAGGTGGATGATGCAAAAGAGTGCACAGATATCAATAGAATATATGATAATTATAGGATTATCTTTTGCAGTCCTTATACCTACTGGATATTTCTTCTATTCATATTCCCAGAGCTCTAATGAAGAAACTTCGAGGCTCCAGATAAGCCAATTAGGAAATGAGATGCTCAAGAACAGTGAGTCGATCTACGGCCTTGCTGACGGATCGCTCGTTACCTTAGACCTCAAATACCCTAGCAATGTAAGAAATATTTATGTGCTGAATTCTAATGAGTTGATTGTCAATTATGAGCTAAGCAGCGGTGTCAATGATGCTGTATTCTATTCTAGGGTTCCGCTAAGCGGCCTATATTATTTGAATGGCAGCGCCTGCAATCCGCCATGCGCCAACTCAACCTTTACGAATGAGTCTGCCCAGCCTGGCAAGCATAGCCTGAAGTTTGAATCAAGGACAAGCTATGTCCTGATCAGCACATCATCCTAAGCATGATCATATCAAAAAAGTCGCAAAATTCCATGGAATTTGTCGTATTGACAAGTTTTATGATGTTTGTATTCTTGGTGTTCTTCATCATCATCCAACAGAGAATAGCGACCGCCACAGAACAGAAGAATGATGCAACTGCTGGCCAAATACTCGATATTGCTGTAAATGAGATCAAGCTTGCAGAATCCGTAAGCGACAATTATTATAGAGTATTTTCTATGCCAAACAATCTTAATGGGCTACAGTATAATATAAGCATAATCCCAGATGTTGTCGGCAATACTGAGTTATTGATAAGATATGGAGGCCATGAGCAGATATATTTTCTTGAACAGTTCATCAGCAATGATTCCTCGATAGGCTACGGATTTAATAATATATCAAAAAATGATGGCATTATCCAAATAATCCATTTGATATCATCTTCTCAACCATCGCCTGATACCACCAATCCCACAATTTCCATAACAAATCCTCTGAATAACACTAATGTATCTTCCCATATCATCATTGTCGCAAGCGCTTCAGATGATGTTGCCCTCGCCGAAGTGCAATTCTTGATTGATGGGACAAATATCGGCCAAGTGACGATAGCGCCATATGCCATCGGATGGGACACATCATTGTATACCAATTCGCAGCATACCATAACAGCAATAGCGATAGATAATTCATCAAATACTGCGGCTACAACGATATTTGTAAATATCAACAATACTATCTTAGACATAATACCTCCTACTGTCAATATAACTTCTCCGCAGAATAAATCTGTCGTCAATGGCACGATTACAATAAATGCTACAGCATCTGACAATATAGGCATTGCTGGAGTCACATTCAAGTACAACAATACAAACATTGGGCCAGAAGATACGACTGCTCCGTATAACATTACATGGAATACTACTAATGTAAGCAATGGTACATATGTTATTACTGCATTGGCAAGAGATACATCCAATAACACTGCAAATTATTCCATATTTGTGAATGTATCAAATAATGCTGCCATGAATAACACAATAAATAATACCATAAATAATAGTGGATATTCCCTGCCTCTGGTGATCAGCTCAAATAAGAGATACCTTGCAGACCAGAACAGCAAGCCATTCTTCTTAGTAGGCGATGCAGCGTGGTCGCTTATCGCCCAGCTCAACAAGTCAGATGCTGACCTTTACCTGCAGAACAGGAGCTCATTAGGATTCGACTTGATCATGGTAAATCTTATCGAGCACCAATTCGCCACAAATGCTCCTAATAATTTCTATAATGTCGCGCCATTTTCAGGCACAGCATTCCAGAGCACGCCAAATGAGGCATATTTTGCGAATGCAGATTATATCATCCAATCTGCAGCACAAAAAGGCATCGTCGTACTCCTGGCACCAGTATATCTCGGCTATGACTGCGGCGGCCAAGGATGGTGCTCTGAAGTGAAGGCAGCCTCATTGGCACAAATGCTATCATGGGGCCAATATGTAGGCAATAGATACAAGAATTATACTAATATAATATGGCTTATTGGAGGAGACACTGATCCATCTACACCGACAGATGTCAGGCCTAAATTAGCGCAAGTCGTTGCAGGCATCCAGCAAAATAATTCTAATCCAATATTTACCGCGCATAACGATGAAGAGGAGATGGCTATTGATCCATGGTCTGGAGCCAGCTGGCTAAACCTTAATGATGTATATACTTATTCGACTACACAATATGCAAATGCAAAGAATGCATACCAGCTAAGCCCGACAATACCATTCTTCCTGCTCGAGACTGCATATGAGAATGAGCATAGCTCGACAGCACAGCAGCTGCGCGCACAATCATATTGGACTGTTTTATCAGGAGGATTCGGAAATATATTCGGCAACTGCCCTATCTGGCATTTCAACGGCGATGCAAGCGGATCATTCTGCCTAAACAGCATTAAATGGAAGACCCAGCTAGGAAATCAAGGATCATTGAACATGAAATATTTCGCACAATTGTTCAATTCAAGATATTGGTACAATCTAATCCCAGATTTCAATCATAAGGTCTTGACCGTAGGATACGGCACTAATGGAAATACAGATTATGTCACAGCAGCCTCTGCATCTGATGGTTCATCGATAATCGCATATCTGCCCACATCAAGGGCTGTGACCGTGAACACCAGCAGCATAAACGGCACTAATATTAATGTATGGTGGTATAATCCATCAAACGGCAGTGCGACACTTAATGGCACTTATGCAAATTCTGGGCTAAGGACATTCACACCTGCTGCAGGAGATTGGGTGCTTGTGATCGACAATGCTGCGCTGAATTTGCCGACGCCAGGCTCTTATTCTAGCATGCCTACGCCGCCAGACATTATCCCTCCTACTATAAACATAATAAATCCTATCAATAATACCAATGTATCCTCTATAATAACTATTGTTGCCAACGCATCTGATAATGTCGGTGTCGCTGGAGTCACATTCTATTATAATAATACTATCATAGGACCAGAAGATACTGCTGCTCCTTATAGCATCGATTGGAACACCACAAGTTTGCCTAATGGCCCATATGCCATAACAGCACTGGCTAGGGATGCTGCAAATAATAACGCAACAAGCGTCCCTATTTTTATCACAGTCAATAATGCTGTCAATAACACTATCAATAATTCATATAATGCAAATATCATGATGCTTGGAGATTCCATCACTGCAGGAGCTGGAGATACCAGAGGAGGATACAGATCGCAATTGTATTATCTCTTGAATCATAGCGGATATAATTTTAATTTTGTAGGCAGATCCAATATCTATCATGACCCGCCCCTCAATTTCACATTCCCTTCAGCCTATTGGAATCACGAAGGGTATAATTCTGCTACCATAGATAATTCTGGTTCTGTATATGTTTGGAATCAGAACATCGCAGGATGTCTTGCGACAAATATGCCAGATATTATCCTTGTCATGCTAGGGACAAATGATATTTGGTCCACAATACGCAACTCAACACAGGTACGCGACGAGATGAGTTCATTCCTCGACCAGATATGGGCGATAAATCCAAACATCAAAGTAATCTTAAGCACCATCCCATATGAGACCGCCAATTCAGGAAACCTCGTCATAATCCAGCAGACCAATGCATTATGGCCTGCTCTTGTCGCGCAAAAATCAGCTCAAGGAAGGTATATCACATTAGTGGATAATTATGCCGCCACATTGGCTGCCAATAGTTTTGCTGACGGTATACATCCAACCACAGCAGGTAATATCGCGATGGCAAATGCATGGTATCCTGCAGTTGTCGCTGCCATCAATGGAGGACCTGCTACAGATTCAACACCTCCGAGCTTGACTGTGACGAGAAGCATCGCCAGCCCCAACAGCAGCCAACAGATCACATTCAATGCTAGCGCAAGTGATGCATCAGGAATTTCCAGGATATTGCTGTATGTTAATAACTCTCTTGTAAATAATTGCACATCGAGCCCTTGCATATATACAGCAGGACCTTGGGCAAATGGTACAAATATTTCATACTTTGCCAATGCATCAGACATATTCAACAATACAGCCCGCAATCCTGCTGCTGGAGCATATAGTTTTGTAGTATTGAATCCATCAAACCAATCCAATCAATCAAACCAATCGACTCCAGACCATATCATCTACCAGGAAAATCTCGTATCTCCTTGGACAACAGACGGAAGCTATGGAGGGACATATACGGTCCAGAGCAGTGCGCGTCCATATAATGGGACATATTCTATCTCCGCTGCATCCAGTGCATGGGGGATTCTATCTCTTAAGAAAGGGACATATTGGACGACAGATAACCTATCAGGCTTCAATTATAGTGCATTGCGTTTTGCTATTTATATTAATACCACTCCTGTATTGCTTAGGATATCCTTAGGTTATGCAAATTCGACATCAGGCGGCACTGTCACAGACTGGGGTTATGTGCAGCAGACATATCCAGCAGGCAGCTGGCAGATTGTTACGTTGAACATGAGCCAGCTAAACCCTACAAATGCTATTTTCAACACCATAGAATTCTATACATTTCAAGGCACAGCTTCGGCTTATTATCTTGACGAGATCAGATTTATCGGAAGATGATAAAAATAATTATGATGCTCTAGGCTGATAATAATTCTTGCATATATTAAGATGTATATTAGATAAGATTTATTTAAGATATATACTAGAATTATTCTATGAATTGCCATAAGATAAACCTTTTTAAATATTCTATGATTCATCAAGATATGTTACTCGTTGATGTACATGCACACATGGACTTGGATGGCTATGAACCATACGGCGGAGCAGATAAGGTCATAGAAGAATGTGCAGTCAATGGAGTAAAGGCGATCATATGCAATGGCGTGAATCCTGAAAGCAATAGAAAAGTTCTTGATATATGCAGGAGGCACAGCATCTGCAAGGCTGCATTAGGGCTCTATCCTACTCATATTCTAGAATATGCCGAGCAAGGGAAGGAGAAAATAATTGAAGATGAGCTAAGATTCATAGAAGATCAGATCAAGCAGAAAAAGGCTGTTGCCATCGGAGAAGTAGGTCTTGAATATAAGGAGATGAAGGATATCACGCAAGAGCAGAAGGACATGCAGAAAAAATATTTGGGAAAATTTCTGGAAATATCAAAAGAGTATGACATGCCCATCATATTGCATTCCAGAGGCGCTGAATTGGAATTGATTGAATTCCTTGAGCAAGAAGGCATGAAAAATAAGAAAGTGATAATGCATTGCTTTTCCGGAAGGAAACATCATATCAGGAGGATCATCGATAATGGATGGTATTTTTCAATACCTTGCACAATCCTGAGGACAGAGCATTTCCAGAATATTGTAAATGATTCGCCTCTTCAGAATATATTCACAGAAACAGACGCTCCTTATCTTAGCCCGATTATCGGAAAGACAAACAGGCCAGATAATGTATTATTGACGGTAAAAAAGATTGCTGAGATAAAAAAAATGGATCCAGAAGAGGTCGCAAACATAATCTATAATAATTACCAGAAAATATTTTTATAATTTTTTGAGCTTCAAAAAGTAATTCATATTTTTTGATTATCAGAAAATATTTGTATGATCGGAGGTAAAGAATGGCAATCGACAAAAAACACCTGAGCGATGAGCTGAAAAATATCGGAAATAGCATAACAGCAGATAATATGCCAAGATTTTCGACAAGCCTGTCTGATATATATAAAAAAGTTGAAGATGATAAAAATACGTTTGATATACAACTGCGCAGCCTGCTATTGGAAAAATTATCAGGGGTTGTCAACCTGATGAATGATAATAATCCAAAAATAAAAAGGGAAAACCAATTGATTAAGATCCGCAACAACATCAAGATTATTATCAACCTATTGAGATGATTAAGACAAAATATTTTTCTTGGAAATTGAACAATCTGGCAGCAGGCTGCAATCAATGCATACTTGGAAGAAAGCTTGTCGTATTTGTCACAGGCATCTGCCCGAAAGATTGCTTCTATTGCCCGCTCTCTGAGCAGAAGAAGAATAATGATGTGATATTTGCTAATGAGAGGCCATTAAGGGACGAGGATGATATTGACGCATTGATAGATGAAGCAGCATTATCCAAATCTTGGGGTGCAGGTTTTACAGGCGGTGATCCCCTTGCAAGAATCGACAGGACTTGCAAATATATTAAGATATTAAAGACGGAGTTCGGGAAAAAATATCATATCCACTTATATACTGTCCTTGAATCATTGAATAATGAGCGATTGAAAAGACTCGAGATTGCAGGACTTGATGAATTGCGGATGCATCCGGACATATTAAATAATAAAGATTGGGATAAGATGAAATTATTGTATGTAAATGGGAAAAGAAAATACAAATATGGCCTCGGCATTGAGATTCCATCAATTCCATGTTATGAAAAAGAGACCATAAGACTGATTGATTATTTTATTGAAAAAATTGATTTCTTAAATATTAATGAATTAGAGATTTCTGACACCAACTCATCTGAACTGCTCGACAGGAAATTCCACACAAAAGACAAAGCGTCATATGCTGTAAAAGGATCACAAGAATTGGCCTTCAAATTATTAGGATATATCGGCAAAAAATATCCTAAGGCAAATGTCCATTATTGCACATGCAAATTAAAGGATGGTGTCCAGCTTAAAGAAAGATTGCGCATCAGGGCAAAGAGTTCTCATAAGAAATTCGACATTGTTACAGAAGACGGAACATTGATTCGAGGAGTGATATATGCCAAGGAACTCTCACCATCATATTCATATAAAAGTATATTGGCAGACTTGGATCCTCACAAAAAAGATAAGATAATATCCAAACTCAAGATATTGAGAAATAATTTAATAAAAAATTACGCTATACCAAAAGATATGATCATATTAGATGATCTGAAGATAAGGATCATCACAAACATAGGCATTGCAAGAAATTTAGCAAAAGTTATAAAACCTAAATTCATCCCAGCCATAGTGGAACAATACCCGACATATGATCAGATGGAAGTCGATGTAGAATTTTTGTAAAGAAACACTGTCGCTATGCGACAATAAAAATATAAACTCAATAACAATAATAAAATAAACTCAAATTCATGGCCTCGTGGTCTAACGGTATGATGTCGCTCTCACTCAGCGAAGGTAGCGTGTTCGACTCACGCCGGGGCCAATATTTTATTTAGAACTCATCCTTATGCTTTAGATATCTTTGTGCTATGGCGCTTAAGCCGTATGATGTATTGATGTCTTCTAGCCTCATGCCATCAAACAATGATTTTGCATTGCCAAGACTTATTAGTTTGTCATCCTTTGGCACAATCGATGCTTTCTTGATTAAGCTGTCAATTTCTATCGTCAGTCCATCCACTTCTTTTATCAATGAATCATAAGTTATTGCTTTAGTGTGCCTAATTATCATGGTTGAGCATTTTTTTACTGGAAAAGGTTGCATGCCAGCATATTTATTATTGATAGAGCCGTATGGCGTCCTTATGTCTGTGCGAAACCCTATGGCATATTTATTAAGTTCATTTGCCCTTGATATTTCAGAATCTACGCCTATATCCAATGGCTCATCAAGATTTGCTAGCAATATATCGCATGATGGTATAAGCAAGTCCATATCCAGGCAATATATTATATCATAGATAGCTTTCGAAATTTCAGAGGTTGACAGGTCTTGCTTTAAAGAATTTTCTAGCGACACATAATCAAATCCTTCTCTTTGCGGCAATATTATCCTATGACCTTTTCTCGACAATGATCGCTCAAGGATAGAATTGAATAATCTTTCCCGCAAATTGAATAATGCTGCGCCGCTATATATGCAAACCCCCATATTCTTAGGATTATATCATTATTTAAATATTTGTTGCTGATGTCACCACTCTCTCATTAAATATCATCTTTTTATATTCTAAGGATATATTTTCACCATGATTCCTCATTTAGAGAATGGTGTGCCAAGCGCTAAAGAATATATCGCATATTTCAGCATGGAGATCGGCATCTCTCATAATATCCCTACTTATTCTGGAGGATTAGGAATACTCGCAGGAGATCTTCTCAAGAGCTATGCTGACATGAAAATCCCTGTCATAGGGATCACATTGCTTTCTGAGAAAGGATATTTTTATCAAAAAATTGACCTTGATGGGAACCAATTAGAGCAGCCAGTCCAGTGGAATGTGGCAGATTATATGGTATTGATGCCAAACCAGATCATCGTGAACATCGAAGGACGTGATGTAAAGGTCAGGGCATGGAAACATGTCATAAGAGGGATAACAGGACATAATGTCCCTGTATTTTTTCTTGATACGAATATTGATGGAAATACTTCCTATGATAGGACATTGACTTCTTATCTTTATGGCGGAGATAAGGCCTATAGGCTTGCTCAGGAGATAATTCTCGGTGTCGGCGGAGTCCGTATGATCGACAGCCTGAGTTATAGCATTAAAAAATATCATATGAATGAAGGGCATGCAGCATTATTGACTGTAGAATTGCTGAAAAGGACATACAAGGATTCTAATGCCGAAGATCAATGCTATGATCTGCAGTTAGTAAAGCAGAAATGCGTATTCACGACACACACACCAGTAGCAGCAGGGCATGATAGGTTTGATGTCGAGCTATTCAGGAGGATAACAAATAATTTCACGCCTGAATGTTTTCTTAAAGAATGCATCCATGACAATCTTGTGAACATGACATTGCTCGCATTGAACCACAGCATGTTCATCAATGGAGTAGCCAAAAGGCATGGCGAAGTCACAAAAGAGATGTTCCCAGAATATAGGATTGACTCGATAACAAATGGCATAAACCCTTCGACATGGGTCTCTTCAAGCTTTAAGGATCTTTTCGATAAACATATCCCAGGATGGGTCATTGATCCATTCACATTAAGATATGCATTGTCGATTCCTAAAGAAGACATTTGGAATGCCCACCAGGAGGCAAAGCAGCATCTTATCGATGAGATCAACTTGAGGAATAATATAGGATTTCATGTAGCAAGATTTACTATAGGATATGCAAGAAGGTTCACTGAATATAAGAGGCCAGACATGATATTATTTGATATAGAAAGGCTTAAGCAGGTTGCAAGAAACGTAGGCGACATCCAGATAGTATTTGCAGGAAAAGCCCATAGCCAGGATACAAAAGGCAAGGAATTGATAAGAAGAGTCATTCATCTGGCCCAGGATATAAACAATCAGAACTGCAAGATAAAGATAATTTTTCTAGAGCATTATGATATGAAGCTTGCCAAATTATTAGTGAGTGGATGCGATGTCTGGCTGAATACTCCGCAGAGGCCATTTGAGGCATCTGGCACTTCTGGGATGAAGGCAGCATTGAATGGTGTCCCGCATTTTTCTACACTAGACGGCTGGTGGCTGGAAGGATACATAGATAATATCACAGGCTGGGCCATCGGCCCACATCCGCAGGATCCAGGATTCAAGAATGATATTGACATGACAGATGAAGCAAAGGATCTTTATGATAGATTAGAGCAGGTCATCATCCCAACATTCTATGGCAATAAGGAAAAATGGACAGATATAATGAAGCACTGCATAGCAATCAATGGCTCATTCTTCAATACATACAGGATGGCGCAGCAGTATGTAGCGAACGCGTATATTGATTAGAAAATATGACTAGCCCTGACTACTTTCCCGAAATTAGCTTCTTAGGATTAGGAAAAAAAATTAATATGAAAAAAATTTAAAAATTGCATGAAAAAAAATTATCTATGCTTTCGTCACATTAATCGCTTTCATGCCTTTATCGCCTTTTTCAGCGTCGAATTCTACAGAATCAGATTGTGCTATTGTCGTCCCTTCTTTCAATCCTGATTGATGCACGAAATATTCCACTCCATCCTCTCCTGCGATGAATCCGAAGCGTTTTCCCTCATTAAAAAATTTCACAGTTCCTTTCATATTGATTACCTCAAGCACAGAATATTACTCAATCTTTTAAATCTTATGGTTATTCAAGAAAATCCGCGGGATTTCAGAACTTCGCCAATTCCTGTTCTTCTCCTGTGATGTAGTGCGCTGATATCCCTACAGGAGTGATTACAAGTGCTGCAGGAGTGTTTGCGCCATAGCTCGGACACATCCCTATATCAATGTCAATTATCCTATCTCCGTACATGACGACCTTTTTGTTAGGAGTATGACCTGTGATGATATAATCGACGCCTAATCTTTCAATCAGAGCATCTATGGCATTATTGCTCATTCTTCGTGCATTCCTGTCCCAAAACAATCCATTTTTTACGAGAAGCGGTGCACTATATTTTTCAAAACTTCCTCCAAGATTATCTGTGTCCTGATTGACATATTTCCTAAACTCTGTCAAGTATGCATCGAGCGATGCCCTATTCTTTATCACTTCAGGCACTCCAGCATGCACAAAAAGCAATCTCTTCCCATTCATTTTCTCATGATATCCTGGAAGCAGGCCTCTCATCCAGCCTCCTATATCTCCATCTCTTGACATTCTTTGCACATAATTATCCAGTGCACTCTTGGGATCAGTGCCGAATTCTTCAATAAAATTTATCCCCCCGTTGGAGCCGTGCCTATTAATCTCACTGTTAGATCCGATTATAGTTCTAGCCTGATAATCTTCAAGATCAGGATTTGGCAGGGCAGATAATTTTCTTGCCTCTGCAAGATTTTCAAGAGCCAATAATTCATGATTTCCCATCAATGCCTTGAATGATCCAGGATTATCTATACCTAGTTTCATGAAATATTTAATTATATCCATCGAATTATTTCCCCTGTCTATAGAGTCGCCTGTAGAGACAAGCAATGCTCCTTGCCTGATTTTTCCGTCAACGATCAATGAATATTTTTTATTCAGGAAAGTAATCAAGGATTCAAGCGCAGGATAATGCCCATGAAGGTCTCCTATCGCAATTATAATTTCAGGATTCATATGATTCTAAAATGCCTATTTATTTAAAAATTTTGTTAAACATCGCCATTTAAAAGTGATTACAAATATCCGATTAGTGCAAGGATCCGAGATACATCGAAGAAAGGCAGCATATCGATAAAAATCACCTCATGCAATAGTTAACAGGCAAGACTTCATATATAACAATATTCCATAAACTTTTTAACTATAGTTAATCTCCCTCATCCATGCAATTCTTATGGAAATATCTCAAGAAGCACAAGAGACTGCTGTTCATTACCTTAGGCCTTGCTGTGATAAACCAGGTATTCTCGCTCCTTGACCCGCAAATATTCAGGCTCATCGTAGATAATTATGCGACAAAATTCAGCACAATGCCCTTGAACGTATTTGTACAAGGCATCGTGCTACTGATCCTTGCATCGATCACTGTAGCGATGATCTCGAGGATTGCAAAGAATTTTCAGGACTATAATGTCAATGTCATAACTCAGAAGATCGGGACTGAGATGTATTCCAAGGCCGTACAGCATACCTTCTCTTTGTCATACAATATCTTTGAAGATCAGAGGAGCGGAGAGACATTGCAGAAATTGCAGAAGGCCAGAACTGACACAATGACCACTATCACAGGCCTGATCAACACTGCATTCCTTTCGTTGATAGGAGTATTGTTTGTAGTAGGCTATGCATTCAGCGTGCATTGGCTCATCGGTACCCTTTACCTGGCGCTCATCCCTATAATGGCATTCTTCGCTTTCTATATCACAAAAAACATCAAGGCTGCGCAAAAGGTCATTGTCAAAGAGACCTCTAACCTTGCAGGCTCGACCACAGAGACATTGAGGAATGTAGAGCTTGTGAAAAGCCTTGGCCTAGAGAAGCAGGAGATAAAAAGGCTCAATGAGACCAATGAAAAAATCCTCGAGCTAGAGCTGAAAAAGGTGAAGCTCATAAGAAAGAACAGCTTCATCCAAGGGACTGCAATCAATACCATGCGATCGATACTACTGCTGCTGATGCTCTGGCTCATATTCAACAACCAGATTACATTAGGACAACTGTTCAGCCTATACATATATTCATTCTTCGTATTCGGGCCATTGTCTGACATCGGCACTGTCGCATCGCAATACCAAGAAGCCAAGGCAGCAAACGAGCAGCTTGATGAGATATTAAAAATACCTTCTGAGCCTAAGCCTGTCAATGCAAAAAGAATCGGAAAAGTTGACAGCATAACACTCGACCATGTATCATTCCAATACCAATCATCAGATATACATTCGCTAAGCAACATATCTCTTGAGATAAATTCTGGAGAGACTGTGGCATTCGCAGGGCCATCAGGCTCAGGAAAGAGCACGATAGTGAAGCTTCTTGTGGGACTATACAAGCCGAGCAGCGGAAGGATACTCATCAATGATATAGACGGCAAAGAGATTGATTATGATAGTCTAAGGACAAAGATAGGGCTCGTGAGCCAGGACACACAATTATTTGCAGGAACAATAAGGGATAATCTCACATTCGTAAATCCCAATGCTACAGATGCCCAATGCATGAATGTCTTAAGAATGGCTTCTGTCACGAACATAATCGAGCGAGGCGATAAAGGGCTAGATACAAAGATCGGCGAAGGAGGGATAAAGATTTCAGGAGGAGAAAAGCAGAGATTAGCAATAGCTCGAGCATTGCTGAGAAATCCTGAGATAATAATATTTGACGAGGCCACATCATCGCTTGATTCTATCACAGAGAAAGCCATAACCAATACGATAAAGGAAATAATCAAGGCAAGGCCTAATATAATAATAATATTGATAGCGCATAGGCTATCGACTGTAGCGCACGCGCAGACAATATATGTATTAGAGAAAGGGAAAATCATAGAGAAAGGCAACCATGAACACCTACTCAGCATGAAAGGTCTATATGCAGCGTTCTGGAGAGAGCAGAGCGGGAATATGGATGAATATAACCAATGAGATACTTCTATAAAATAATCAACTATATAAATTCATCCTGTCTGAATTGATAGAAAGAGGTCTTTTATGCATCATCGAGTTTCTCAACTAGAACGTGATATAACAAACATCCAATATGAGAATGAAGAGATAAAGAGCGATGTAGAAAATCTCAAGAAAGAGCTGATAGAAAAGACTCCTGAGCATTTTTCCAAAAGGGATTTATTGAGATCATTTCTCGGCTCATTATTCCTAGGATTTAGCGTTTTGTTCTCATCAAATCTTCTTGCCGTATCACAAATAATCCCGACAAGAAACATCTATCTGATAATAGCATTCACTTTCATCATCCTAAGCTCTGAAATATATTATATCGGATACAGCAGGATAGCTGACAAATCAAAAAGGCCATTTGGACAGTTTTGGATAAAAAGGCTCGTGGCATTCTATTTTGTGGCATTTGCAGTATCATTCATACTGCTCTATATCTTCGGCCTAATATATCTCATAAGCACCCCAGATCACTTCCTTCGAGCAATAATAATACTTACAACACCAACTGCAATAGGAGCATCAATCGGCGATTTGATAAACAGGTATTGAATAGATAAATCTTCATTTTCTTGAAATCATATTTTATATTAGAAAATTATTTAAATGATTCAAAAATCATGATTCTATGGAACATCTTAAGCATTACAACCAAAGCCATCATGAAGCATTGGAAAAAGCAAGAGAGTATTCCGAATTAAAAGATATCGCGCTTGACATAATGTCTTCTATGCCAAAACCAATAGGTCAAGTATGCGGTCCTATATCAACAGGTGGCCTAGGATCAATAGATAAAAATATGATAATGTTTGAGAAGACAATAATCAAGCTAGTGAGCCAAGGCAATGTAATATTCAACCAATTGCCTTTTGAGAAATCGATGTGGAATATCAGAAGCAATTCCAAAAAAAGCATCGAAGAGAGCAATCAAAGCCTATTAGAAGAATTCTACCTTCCATTATTCAAGTCAGGACATGTCAAAAGATTATATTTCATCTATGGATGGGAATCAAGCCATGGCTCAAAATGGGAAAGGAAAAGAGCAGCAGAACTTGGATTAGAGATAATAGATCTTCCGATGGATTTTCTTGATGATTGACAAACAGATCGATTTGGCATAAAAATATCGATCCAGGCAAATCAAAAGATTTTATTTCAATTAGATTTTTAAACATATTATGAATCCTTATATCATGGAAAAGTACGAATTTTTCGACAAGACTGCTGATGCAAAATTCCAGGCCTTTGGAATGGATCTTGATGAGGCATTCAAGAATTCAGTTGAAGCCATGATCAGCATCATGTTCAATATCCAAGAATTGAAAGATTATGATATACACAATGAGGATAGGGAGATTGTCGTAGAAGGCACAAACCTTGAGGCATTATTGTATAATTTTCTTGAAGAAGTGCTTTACTTGCTTGGCGCAGAATCATTTGTCGGGCTTGTAGAAAAATTAATAATCGGCGAGAAAGCAGAGGGATATATATTGAAGGCAAAGCTTCATGGGACACAATCGATAAATCTTGAGAGCCACAATGAAGTGAAAGCAGTAACATATAATGAGATGTATGTGAAATATGATGAAGAGAAGGACTGCTATGTAGCCCAAGTTGTTGTGGATATATAAAAAAAAAATTTGTAATCAGCAAATTTATATATAAGTCTATCAAAGAATACTAGTAAAATAAGACATTTAAAATAGAGGTTTTATTTTGCTGCAAAAAACAATTCAAAAGCCTAACAAGCATGACCGTTATGTGCTTGAGTTGTACAAAAAGGTTTCTGACAGGTATGATTATCTAATTCTTGATTATATAATATCTAATAATAAGCGCAAGCTCGGACAAGTTGATCTGGCAGGTGTACGTGGCGCAAGGACTGATCTTTTCGAAGTCAAATGCTCATTTCGGATTCACAAGGCAGTAAAGCAATTAAAAAGAGCGCAGAAGATAATGAATGTCACAGGAAACCTATTCTTCTATTGCGGAAGTTCAGGACAGATACAAGAAGTATTGTGCGAGACGAGATAAATTAAGGATATTTGCCTGTTGAAGTTACGATTAAATAATCTCTACCATTTAAAGAATTATCTTTTGTCTTAGTTATATCCAAAAACTCCTAATCACCTTTTTAAACTCTTCATAATTTCTATATTATACAATGATTCAACCTGAGCAGATCAATGAATTCACATGGAAGATCGAAAAACAAGGACAGATGAATGTTCCTGCAATAATATACAGCTCTCAAGCATTAATGGCAAAGATAAAAACTGATAAGACATTCCAGCAAATAATGAATGTCGCATGCCTGAAAGGCATTGTGAAAAATGCAATTGCAATGCCTGACTGCCATGAAGGTTACGGATTTCCTATAGGTGGTGTTGCAGCATTTGATATGGATGAAGGAATCATAAGTCCGGGAGCAGTCGGTTATGATATAAATTGTTTGAAGGAAGATTCAGAAATATTAACAGAATTTGGATATACAAAAAAAATTAAAGATTTTGAAAATGATTTTAATGATATAGCATCGGCAAAACTTCTTTTAAAAAATTCGCTAATAAATGTTAAAACTTTTAATAAAGGAATAATTGAGAATAATAATCTTCAATTCTTTATGAGAAAACCAGTGGATAAGAAAGTAATAAAATTAACTACACAATTGGGATTCTCGCTAGAATGTACTGAAGATCATCCTATATTAACGGCAAATGGTATGAAATTTGCCGGAACATTATTAGCAAATGATGAAATTACGATCAACACCTTCAAAGGAGTACGTTATGAAAAACCCTCCTCTAACATAATTATTAATAATTTGGATTTATCTAAACAGAATTTGGACGAACTTCATAAGAGAAAACTATTACCATTGGCATTTGATAATCCTAAACTTCCTTATATCATCAAATTGTTTGGCTATTGCTTGGGTGATGGAATATTATATTTTGTGAAAGGTAAAGGGTTTATTAATATTTATAGTTCATGTAAAGAAGATTTGGAAGAGATGCAAAAAGATGTAGAAAAAATAGGCCATAAATCTAGAATTTATACTCGAAGTAGAGATCATGTGATAATTGATCAATATGGAAGAAAAGAGTTCCATGCTGTAAATCATGAATTGCATATTTCGTCTCGTTCTTTAGCGTATCTTTTAATGGCTTTGGGTATGCCTGCTAATGATAAGACTTATTCTAAGCATGTTGTTCCTGAATGGATTTTTGACTGTCCTTTGTGGATGAAGAGATTGTTTTTGGCTTCATTTTTTGGTGCTGAATTGAGTTCTCCATCAACAATGTCCAAAACTTGTTTTTATACTCCGATTTTGTGTCAAAGTAAAAAGAAGGA